>Ga0208919_1000256_pt1 | contig 39071 bp, 50 predicted proteins | sample 4_EtaG_FD_184076 | JGI IMG/M metagenome (GOLD analysis project Ga0208919, IMG submission 184076) | Marine viral communities from the Subarctic Pacific Ocean - 4_ETSP_OMZ_AT15127 metaG (SPAdes) (version 3) | ecosystem: Environmental > Aquatic > Marine > Oceanic | place: Pacific Ocean | collected...
GGCAAGTTGAGTCACCGCAGAGAACGCGATGGTTGCCGAGGATCCAAAGATCACCGGGTTTGGTGATGGGGTCTTGCGGCTCTTCTGGGATCTCGTCGGGGTCTGTGTTGCCCTCCTCAGGGTCTAACTCTGTGATGCTCAGAAGTTCGTTGAGGTCGTCTTGGTTGAACCACGGGTCAAGCTCGTGCTCTTCAGACAGGCGGTGCAGCATCTCAAGATCCCACTCGCTGAGATCTGAGGTGCGGTTGTCAGCAAGAGCAAGTCCGACCTTCTGTTCTTCAGAAAGGCCAGTCCGGCGGACAGCGATCACTTCATCGCCTTCTGACTCGATGATGCGGACGCGGCGGATGCCGGCGGCCTTGGCTCCGTCAAAAGTGCCGTTACCGGCAAGGATGCGATTTTCCTCGTCGATGACGATGGAACGCGCAGCGCCGTAACGCTGCAGCGATTCTTTGATTAAGTCTGAGGAACGATCTGTGCGACGGCGTGCATTTTTATGATCAGATTTCAGATCGTTGATTGATGCCACCAGCTTGATGTCTTGACTTCCACGCTGACATTAGCTGATTGATTTTGACTTCAACTAAATGCATGGATGAAACAGTGCCGACGTATTCACCGACCTGAATCCTGATACATCCGTCTTCTAGCGTCATCGTGCGGATCTTTGGATTTGGCATAGGCGGCTCGGAGTGCATTTTCGTACCGAATGAAGACGGCGAGTTCATTTTGACGCTGGATAGCGCGAAGGTCGTGGTCCTTAGTCATGTTGCAAAGAGTGTGTCGGGGGATGGATCACGCTGCTCAGTCGTGCCCTGCTTTTCCCGCCTCGTTCAACAGGTGTTGTATGGCTTTCAGCCCGAGCGGGGGACAGCTCAGGCGTCAGGCTCCCCGACATGCCCATCAGTCAAACTCTTGAAAGGACAGGGTCAAGCCCGCGTCACGGGCTTCACGAACGAGCACGTGGTAGTGGTCGTCGCTTTGAACCCACTCATCCCAGATCAAAGAACCGGGCAAGCCAAACAACCGTTGGACGAAGTTGGGCTTGCGCGCCTCGCAAAGGATGCTGGGCTCGACGGGTTCGGGTTCTTGCTGGTCTTGCCAGGCTTGCTGGGCCTCATAAAGGCCGAGGGAGTAGTGATGCCAATCGGACATGATCAAGCCTCCCGCTGGGTAATTTCGCCGTGAAGCTCGGCAACTCGGCTGAGGTGCCAGTGCTTGAGCTTGAGCAAAGCCTCATCGCTTAACTCGTGCAGGGGGGAGTCCAGCAAGAACTGAATGTCGCGGGGGACTCCGAAGGAGGTAATTGCCATGGAACAGTGCCGTCTCCGGCTTGGGCTCCCCCAACTTAAACCGTGGCGCGCCACGCGTCAAGCTTCAGTTGCCAAGGCGCTGACGACGGCGTTGACCAAGCGCACAAGGTTCTCTTGTGGAACGCCCACGAAATGCTCGCTGAGGTTCCTTACCGCCCGCTGCTGCGCCTCTGGTTCCATGTGCACGCGAGGGATGATGCCGGCGTTCAAAGCGCGATCACGGACCAGCTGCGCGCGAGACACGCCATGCGCTGCAGCCTCGATATCCAACCGCTCACGCTCCTCGGCGGTGACGGCGAACTTGATCTCCTTAGACATCAAAAATCAAACGGGTCGGGTTCAGGCGTTGTAGCCGCGAACGGGCTGGATTGACAGGGGCGGATGTCCAAGTCCGGTCTTTGGTTGCGGAACTGAACAAGTGGGTTGCCGAGCTTGGCAATCGTGATGGACAAGGGGTCGCTCACGTCTTGGACAACCCAGCCGTTTGACCAAAGCCCAGCAGCAAAACGCTCCACCGCGTCACCGACCGACAAGGGTGACAAAGGGGGGTCTCCCCCAGCAATGGGTGACAAGGGTGATAAAGGTGACAAAGGCTTCGTATCGTGTGTGTAGGGGGTACTTTGTCCCCTTTGTGACGTTTGTCCCCCCTCTAGGGAGGAGACCCCTGTAGGTCTGAACAAGAGCGCCGGACGACCGCCTTCCGTCTCCGCTCGCCCGGCTTGCTCGACCAGTCCCTTGCGTTCCAACGAGCGCAGGCAGCGATGGGTTTTGTTCCGCTCCAAGTTGAAGTGGCTCGCTAACTCGGTCGCCGCAACCGGGAACTCACCAAGCAGCCATCGCTCCTTGATGTAATCGAACACGTCAGCCTGCCGGCCCTGCAGATCGTCGGCTGCCTCCTGCATCGCCTCGGCAGCCAAGACACTCTCGCCATCGCCGTGTTGGATCCAGCCGTCGTCCTTCAGCTCAATCAGCAACGTTGTTCCCTTGGCGCGGCCTTGAGTTTTGACCACGACGCGATGGTCGTTTTGCGTTTGTCCCTCCGCCGGCTGACGGAACCAATTCATCAGGATCGTGAGGCTGGCCGCTGCCGGCAAAGCGTTTGAACCCCGTGATGCGTTTGTCGCGTTGCCGCCCGCCACTGATTTGTTGGTGTGGTGGATCATCGCCAGCGTTGCGTGATGCGGGGCCAACGCCTGGGCCAAGTCACGTGCCGGGCCGTCGAAAGCGCTGGTGGCCTCGTCAACGCCAAGCGGGCTGATGCAGGCGTGATAGCTGTCGAGCAGGAACAGCGCGCCAGGGTTGGCCGCTGCGACCCCGCCTAGGTGCTCGATCCCCTCTGCCGTTAAATGAAGCGGTGCGCCTGTATGCCAAAGCATCTCGATCGGCCCGCCCATGTCGCCTTCCGGCGTGACCAGCCCCTCGCGCTTAAACAGCGTGAACCAATCGTTCTCAGGCTGGTCCGTGCCGACGATGAAGACCTTGGGACAAGCGCCATGCAGGCGCAGCCCGCAGAATTCACCGTCGCCGCGCCACCAGGCGCCGATCATCCCGACCATCAACGCTGACTTCCCGACCTTGGGCGGAGCCACCAGCAAGTTGAACGTGCCAGCCATCAAGACGCCTTCCCAAGCCCAAGGTGTTGGCGTGGTGTCCATACGCTCGCCACGAAGGCGGGGCAGGGTTACGCCGGCAACCTCCCCGCGAGCACGAGCCAAATAAACGGCGGCAGTGCGTTCGCTGATTGGACAGGCCAGCTCCTCAGCCATGAGGCGGAGCCGTTGGTTTTGCAGGAACGGATCAGATTCGTCAGAGAGGACCGCCTTTGCGGCGGACTGGACGCGCGCGAGGAGTTCCTTGTGATCGCTCAGGCTTTCTGGACTGATGAAGACTTCGGAGTCTTCGGGTGTAGTAACCATCCTTCGCTCTGGAGGGGGAATAGAAGTTTTGTTGGGAGTAGATGCGAAGGCGCTCTAACTCGCGAAAAGCAGCAAGTTCTGCGCTGGTTTCGTAAGGGTGAGCCGCTTCCCAAGCATCGAGGGCGGCATCAGACCGCGCGCGTTGCGTTTTTGAATAGTGCCCTAAAAGGACAAGCTCTTCATCGCAATCGGCTGGAAGAGAAAAAGGAACCCACTGAAGAAGTTCGTAGGCGCGAAGCTCCTTATCAATCACGCGGCAACGGCTCCGGCTCGGAAGCGATGGCCTTTTGCAGTAGCAGGTTGACCCAACCAGTGAAGCTCACCCCGATCGGCCGCTTGCGCTCGACCTCGTCAGAAACGCGTGGGTCCAGTCGCACGCGTGTTGGGTTGGGATCCAGGATGGGATCGTTTTGGATCAGTTCAGGCATCAAGAAGGGGTTGCTTCCGCGCCAGATCATGCCAAGGTTGGCCGGACTTGCAACCCCCCGTTGATCGATCCGATTTCGGACTTGAGCCTTGACCACGCCTCGCACCGCTACACCTACAAGGGCCAGCTGCTTGCCCGCTCTGTTTCCGAGGTCATCGGGCACGACCTGACACCCGAGCAGCGCGCCGGCATGGAGCGTTACAAACACGGCCCTGATGGATGGGCTGCCAGGGGAACGGCAATCCACAAAGTGCTCGAGCACCACCTCAAGGGCGAGCCTTGCGTGATGGATGACAAGTGGAGCCCGTGGGTTGACGCGTTACTTGATGAGTCAATCTTTGGCCGCTTTCAGCTGCTGGCCTGCGAGTTCCTGCTGGTTGACGAGCGCCGGTCGATGGGCGGCAGTTTCGATTTCTTAATCGAATTAGAGGAGCTGGGCGTGCCGGAAGGCAAGGGGCTAATTCTTTTAGGAGACCTCAAAACCGTTTCTCACAAGACCGGCGTTGGACGGCGCAAACCAGCAACGGCGCAATTGGGTGCATACCTCTCCATGCTCAAACGGCTGCGGCCAAAGGTGCAGGTGAGTCAGTGCGTGACAGTCGTGTCGGGGCCGGAACGCTGCAAGGTCATCAGGGAGGATCCTGACGACTGCCACGCGGCTTGGGAAGAAGCGTGGTCTCGCTACAACCTTGATTTGCCTGAGTTTTGATGAAGTGCCCTCATTGCGGATGCTCGTGGATCAGCGTCCTGGAATCGCGCCACACGAACGCCAAAGCCATCAGTCGACGTCGCAAATGCAAGGTGTGCGACCACGTTTGGGCCACAGCAGAAATCAGCGTTCCCGACGACGAATGGGGCTACAGAGCAACGCTCAGACCCGATCAGCGAGAAAAGTCGGAGTTCGGCGTAAAAGCAACGATGCTTGAAAGACTCCAGGCCGCCTAAACCGTGCGGACGTTGCGGACGTTCTGCATCGGTGTTACGTTGCGGGGCGTCCGCGCCTCTTCTGCGCTCATGACCATTTCACTGCCCACACGCGAGAAGCCGGCAAAGGCTGACTTTCCTCGCATCGAAAAAGATCCCTTTGAGGTCGTTGAACTCATCAAGAGTGATGAGCACGCCCTCACCAACATTTTTCTTGAATCGTCTGCTTGGGCTCCATGGGTTTGGAAAGGCTCTGACCTTGCGGCCCCTCTTCGCGCGCTTTTCATTGCTGAATCACTTGGCCTTCTTCATCAAGACGAAAGCCAGCGAACAAAAGATGTGCCCATCACAGATATCACTGCAGCCGTCAACCGTTGGCTAATGGATCGTGGTCAAAACCCCGTGGCCGAGACGACGATCTACGCCAACCTCAAAACTGCAGCCATGTACGTTCACACGGCGCTTGGTTTGAGCATCGTCCCAATCAAAAAGACGATGACCGTGCGTTTGACCGATCAAAAGCAAAACACGGCAAACCTAGAGAAATACTTTGCTGTTGCAGAGAAACAGCTGATCAAAATTCTTGACGAGTTGAAGGTTGCCAAGAGCCACAACTGGGAAACGCAGCACATCCTTGACCGCGTTGCCAGCGACACAGGCTTACGGATCGGACCAGCCAACTAATCAACCCAGGGGGCTCCGGCCCCCTTCTTCATTGAGACACGCTTATGACTTCTGCAATCACTCCTGAAATCGTTGACGTCGAGATCCTTGAAGAATCTCCGATGACGTTACGCGAAGTAGAAGAACTCGTTGCCGCAGAGACTGCAATCGCAACTGCTTATGCCGATAAGCTGCAGCGCAACCTTGCGATCGGGGCTGGTCTTACGCAAATTTTTCGACGCAAGCTTTACCGAGGCGAAGACGGGGGACGGAAATGGCCTGAGTATCTCAAGCAAGAGTCGCGCAAATTTACCCTCGGGGATGATCCGATGGGACCCGATACAGCTTGGTACTTAAGAGGGTTTTACCAGTTTCGTTGCGAAGTGTTACCGCAGTCCGGCCACGGCCTGGAGGGAATTGAGTTGCCGGCCTCGCCAAGACAAATCCGACCTCTCTTGGGTCAGTTAAATAGTCATCCCGAAGCCGCGATTGCAATTTGGAAAGCCGCTTGCACCGATGCTGGGAAGAACAAAACGCCAACGTTTGACCAAGTGCAACGGGCTGCTCTAGCGCACAAGGCCAATGAAAACAACGAGGCAAGACGTCTGAGCGCCGCGCAAAAGGAACAGCTTGAAGCCGCGCGCAGCAAAGCCATGGACGTTTCGCTTCGGCAGGCGGACCAAAAACGAAAAGAGCACGATCGCCGAGATCCTGTGCCGGCGGCTGAACCAACTGTTCCTGGCTGGACTTTGCCGAAAGACGACGGTGCTCTTGATGCCATCGAAGAGTGCAAGGAGATCACACGCGCAATCAACAAGGCGCACGAGGCCGTTGGCCTGCTGCGCGGCATCCTCTACAAACGCATCAGCGTTCACGGGCGCGATTACATGGGCTTCCTGCGGCAGGTCGATGCCGGCGTTTACAGCCTGTCGACCATCGACCACGAGGTCCAGCAGATCGGGGAGGACGTGGACTTTGTGCTGGCGCTGCTGGTCGCAGACGTTGGCGAGGGCGAGCTGTCCCAGACCACGGTCGACCTTTCGGCAATTCCGACACGAGAGACTTGACGGGCGCGCCACGCCTAGGCAATGTGTGGGAGCCGAGAGGCACTGCTCAATTGCTTTTTTGACATGACTCCCCTGGAGCGTCTCAACCGCGCGCTTGTCATCCGCAAGGCCCTGACCGACCTGATGACAGCCGAAGAAGCCGAAGCCCACGAGGGCATCACCGATTACCTCGAGGATTACGTGCGCGACCTCGTCATCGATTACGAGAACAGCATCAAGGTCGACCTCCCCTCCTTCTTGTCCTGACCCAAGGCCCTTCGGGGCCTTTTTCTCATGAACACCAGCGACCTGCCAATTTTCAACCATCCGACGGCACCGCACAACGGCGTCGACACCAGCCGAGAGGCAGCCGACAGCGTGCGCGATCAACTCAACGCCATGTGCAAGCAAGTGCTTGAGGTCGTCCGCAGTTGCCCAGGCGGCCTCACCTGTGAGCAGGTTGAGCAACTGCTCGGCATGAAGCATCAAACCGCTAGCGCCCGGCTGCGCGACCTGATGTGCCTTGAGCCCTGCCCGCTTGAGTTTCGGCCTGATGAGAAGACAGGCAAGCCCCAACGTCGGAGCACCGCTTCCGGCAGAACCGCCCGTATCTACTTTGCAAAATGACTGAAACCACCGACTTCGCAGCCAAAAGCAAGTTTCTTCACGCCCAAACCAAGTTTGTTCACGAGGACAAGGGCTACAAGCTCGTGCTGGAGCGCTATCAAAAAATGTGGGACGAGGTGCACGAGCAAGAGCGTCAAATCTTGATCGAGGGCAGAAAGGTTGCCCGAGTCGTCCGATTGATGGACATCTGCATCGAGAAGTTCTGCGAATGCGCTGACGTTGCTGAGGGAAGTGATGAGGACAAAACGCTGCAGCAGTACACCGGCGAAAACGCCGAGTCTTGGTGGCATGAGTTTGAGCAGAGCAAAAATCTGCTTCAAGAGCTGCTTCTTGACCAATGCAGCAAGGTTTTGACCGCCAAGTACAAAGCGAAAAAGGTGAACGAGGAGGCCAAGCTGCATTGCGATCAGTTGAGCGCCGCAAGAACTGAAGCTGAAAAGCGTTACAAAGAATCGCTTGAGAAAAACGATTGAGCAGCTTCACCTTCACGGTCATGGGCAAGCCTGCCCCACAGGGGAGCAAACGCTCCCTCGGTGGTCGAGTGATGATTGAGTCCAGCAAACGCTGCAAACCGTGGCGGCAAGACGTCCGCCACACGGCATTGGACTTGACACCTGAAACGTGGCGCGCCACACTACCGATGAAGGTCGAGGTCGACTTTCTTTTCAATCGCCCCAAGGCGGACTACCGCACCAACGGCGAGCTGAAACCATCTGCTCCACTTCATTTGACCAAGCGCGTCGGCGATGTTGACAAGCTTTGCCGCGCGCTACTTGATGCCATGACCGGCGTTGTCTTTGATGACGACTGCCAGGTCGTGACGCTTATTGCCCACCGCCGTTATTGCCTCTCACATGAGCGACCAAGCGCAATCATCACAGTCACAGCCCTCGGCTGAACTGGTCGCCGCTCTGATCAAATTTCAGCAGTCGGTTCCGACCATTCACGACAACGACAACAGCTACCACGGTGGCTTTGCCAACCTGCCCGGCATACTTTCAACCATCGGGCCAAAGCTGCGCGAGAACGGCCTTGCCGTTTCACAGCTACCGGAAGAAATCAACGGCCAGCCTGGCCTCCGCACGACGTTGCTCCACACCAGCGGGCAAAGCCTGACCGCCGTCACTCCGCTTGCGGTCAACGCAGGGAAGAACGGAACCCAAGAGTGGGGGAAAGCAATGACCTACTCCCGGCGCTACGCTTTACAGGCGGTGCTTGGCCTTTGCGTTGGCATTGAGGACAACGACGCGGACATGGAGCCAGAGCCAGCGCGCACGCGCACGATTGAGCCAAAGGCAAAGCCTGCTCCTGCAGCAGCCCCTGCAGTTAGAACCGACCTGACTCCTGCCGAAAAGCAGACCTGCATAGACATGGTCAAAGCAATCGGCCTGAAAAAAGACGATGGCGGTTGTGGCAAGCCAGCGGAGATGAAAAAGATCCTCAGCGAATTCCGCGAGGCTTTTGAAATCAAAGCCGAGAAGGTCTCCGACGGCATCCAAACTGTGGTCCATCAAGAATGGATTGCCAAGCGTTGCCAGGCTGTTGAGGCATGACCGATGGACAGACATCACAAGCGCGTCGTGATGCACGGCGGCGCAAGTTTCAATTCGGTGTGCGGTTGGATTCCGATCTAGCCGCGCAACTGCAGCACTACGCCGACAAACAGCACGACGGCATCATCAACGCTGCTCTTCAAACGATCATCCTTAAATTCTTCAACGGCAAGTAATGGCTGACTTCAACATCGGTTTCGTCCAGTTCACTCAACTTGAGGAGGACAAGCGGACAGAAAAAAGCCCAGACGTCACAGGCTCCATCGAGGTTCTCGCAACCGACGTCGACGCACTGATCAACTACCTGCAAACGGCAGAGCGCGAGGAGGACTACCGAGGCGACGAGGTGGTCAAGCTGCGCTTGGCTGGCTGGAACGGCATGACCCGCAAGAACAAGCCCATGCTGAAAGGCAAGCTGAGCGAGCCGTATCGCCCTGACGCCAAGCCTGCGGCAACTGTTGCGGCAAGCAGCGGCGGCGACTTCGACTTCTGATTAAAGGGGCATCATGCGTGCAGTATCGGAAACGCCTGCAGGGTCGGGTGGTGCCGTCCTTTGGTTGCGCTTCGAGTAAGTCCCCGCCTTCTTATGACAAAGCCCATCATCAAGCAGGTCAACAGACACGGCGTCGTTCACTGGGAGGTGACACACCAAGGCATGACGCGCTTCTTCTTGCACGATTGGAAAGCACGCTGGTATTACGAGTCATGCGTGAGGTACTACCGCACCAAAATTTTGGGCAGGGGTTCCTAATCCCAACAAGCAATCTTGGCGTCAAGTTCCCCAATACGCCCAACTGCTTGGCTAAGCAGTTTTGATTGATGAAAGTTTTGACGAACAAGCGAAGCGCATATCAGTTTTAGTTGCTCCTTATCGTTGCAGTTTTGAACGTTTCTAACGCTGCGTTCAATCTCGAAAAGTTCCTCGTGAGAGGGCTTGACCTGCATCCAAGTTGCCCAGCCCATCAGATTGTTGCAGAATCTTTCTTTCCGAATAGTACGCACCGTTTTTTTGCATGTCCATGGTGTCTCTGACCCAAGGCACCAGCCAATCATTGACCCGTGAACATTGATCCCAGTTCACTGGCTTGGCGCACTGCACAACCACAGTCGTCCAAAACGCACTTATAAACGCCCAGACCCAATAGAACTCACTCATTAACGAGAATCACCCAGCCCGTCGAATCGCCTTCCGCTTCCCAGCGTGGCTTGAATGCAGCCTGCCTCACATGAACGTTGCGACCCAAGTGCGGGTTAGACCAGCCGCCCTTTTCCATTTCGGGGAAGCCGCGTGGGTCTTGAAGCACCCAAAGAGGATCGTCAGAGTGCTTCTGGGAGTAGCCAGAAATGACCGCCCAATGACCGCATCCCAAGCCATTGCACATTGGTGGTTCGCCCAGGAGCATGTTGCCTGCTGAGAGATAGCCCACGAGGACTGGTCTGCCGTTTTCAATCTCCAGCTCAACCATCTCAGCGTTGCCGTCTTTGCGAAACTCAGCCTGCAAGCCAAGGCTGCGCAGCGCTGCCAGCTGTGCTTCTACTGATGTGGTGTCACCGAATTTGGCCCTGATCTCGTTGTACTCATCATCCGTCTTAACCTTGGAATAAAACGCCGCCACCATTCCAGCGGCTGAGGAAAAGCACTCCCTGTAACCAGTGCCTGTCTTGTTGTCGAGCTGCTTGAAGTAGGGCATGTAGACCTCTTGGTCATAGCCACTTGCCTTCCAAGCCTGAAACCACTCTGCGTCTTCCTCCAGTAGCTCCGGCGGCATGGACTCCTCAAGCTGTTTAACAGCAGCCATGCGGTAGGGCGCATCTTTGGAAAAGCGTTCAAAAAACGGCAGGAGTGACAGCACGCCCAGCACCAGCAGCAAGATTATTTGGATGATGCCGGACGCCACCTACTTTTCAACTCTCGTGTCCGGCAACAGCAAATCCTTCAGATGCTTGACCGCAAGGTCATCTAAATCGTTGTCCGTGCGAGTGACGATCTTCTCCAGCATTGCCACGATCAATTCCTTAAACGCTCTTGATTTCCATGCGGTCATCAAGATCGGCTTGAGAATCAAAAGCATCGGACTGCCTTGAATAGCACCAATACATTAGTGCCTATCTGTATGTCCTTCCAATCGAGCCACTGAACGCTCCAATTCGTTCAACCTGGCAAAGACCTCAACATCTTTGGTCTTGATGTCGTCGTGCAGGATTTGTAGCCTGCTGGACAAATTGTCTACAGCAGTCGTCAACCGCACCAAAGAGTCACGACCTTGTTGGCTTTGACGATTCAAACCTGAAACACCTAGCCCGGCTACCGTGACACTGGCGCCTGCTACGGCGGCCCAGATTTCAACCATGACCCGCCCCTAACACTCGCTCAATCATGGCAGAAACACCGCAGACCAAGCCGGAAGAACAAGAGGAGCAAGGCCATTCGTGGTTAGGCGATGTTGTGCGCGTGACCATCCTGCTGTGGTCGATGGGCATCCTGACGGCAAACTATCTCGGCATCTTTTCTCAGTCCGTTGATCCGACTTTCCCGGCATCGTTGCTGACAGGGACCGCAGCTTCTTACTCGCCAGCCCTCGGCAAACTCGGCAAGAAAAAGAAAGACGACAACGGCGTTATCGTAGAAAGCAAAGACACCAAAGCTGGCATCAAATGACCCGGACACTTTTGGTATTGGGCATCACATTAGCGGCTGCTTTGCCTGCTCGTGCTGATTTAACCCACCGAATCAGTAGTTCGGTGCAACTTGATGTTGGCGCTGCTTCAAGCCGTGCCATTCGCGTTGGAAACAGCTACAGCATTAGCGGAAACGGAATCGACACCAGCGTCACCGCAGGTGGATCAACCACTAGCGATGCGCTTGGTGGACTTGGTGCAGCCACTAACGGCGTAAACGCAATCACGATTCCAGACGCAACGCAAAAGACTGCTGGCAACTCGTTCAGCTTTGCGACCAGCTACACACAGGGCGACACAGTGCCCACATCAGCCCCCACGGTTGGCGCTGTGCCCGCTTTTGGCGATGTGACCAGCACAGCCGCAGGCACAAACACTGGCCTAAGCGGAAGCGTCACGACAGCGGGGACCATCACAATCAGCCCAGGCGGTGCCAACACAAGTGCGATCGGCCAAGTCATCAGTGAGCTGACTACACGGTGATTCGGCTAATTTTTCTGCTGCTGTTGGCCTCTCCAGCAGTAGCGGTTCCGGTCATTCCGAATTTCTCCCAGGGGGTTGTTACGTCTCACACAGAGACAAAAACAGTCGTCAAAGAAAACATTCGCTCTGAGTCGTTTCGTACCGGCTTTGAGTATTCCGTCTCCGGCACTGGCGTTCAGCCGGCAAGCTCTGTTGTCAGTCCGCCAGCAGGCAACAAGTCTTTGAATCTTTCAAGCCGTTCAACCTGGGTGCAAACAACTCCGGGTGCTGCGTTCCAGTTCGCAGAAACCTATAGCGGTCCTGGCTTGATTGAAAAAGTGATGATTGACCGTGAAACTGTGATCGAGAGCGTTACCGACTCCACCAGCACGTTTAGCCAATGAAATCAGCTGTTGCAGCCTTTTCGCTCAGCTTTTTGTATTGCTTACCTGCCGCAAGTCAGGTAAGTGCAACTGCATCTCCGGTCAGTAATTCTTCAGGCTCAGTTGTTAATCAAGCGGTCCAAATTGTTCCCGGTCAGTATCTACGTTATTCGGTAGGTAGCGGAATTCAGTGTGACGGGGCCACTCTAAATATCTCCCCTTTTGTGTCGTCTACGCATTCTTTTGGCAAGCCAGACAATGAGTATTATCAAGAGCCCGTTTACGATAACAGCGATAATTTTGGCCTAATCGATCCAGAGACTGGCTTGGATGGACCCGACGGAGTGCCTGACAATATCGGCCGCATCCTGTACTACAAGCCGCAACGCACAGGCTACCGCCAAAACTTCAGCAACAACTTTGGCATCACGGCGACCTTCTCTGTGCCGCTGGATTGGGGGCCGATCAACCTGTGCAAGGACGCCCAACGGAAACAGGTTGCGCTGTATGAACAAGCCCTGGCTGACAAGCGTTTGAACTATGAGATGGGGCGACTTAAGGCTTGCGCTGAAGCCAAACGTGAAGGCTACGGCTTTGCCAAGACCTCGCCGTTCTATGCCATCTGTGCTGACGTAGTCCTAAAGCCCAAGCCGGTGCAAGATCACACGCACCAGATCATTTACCCAAAGCCCGTCTTAGATCGCGAATGGCTTGATTCCGGTGACGCTGAATCACCCGCCGCTGCTGTAAAGATTCCAGTTTCTCCTTACGGCCAAGCTTCTGATTAATCTTCTTCACCACCTTCTTCGTCAAAGGCTTGGCAAGCTTTTGCAAGACTGAAGCGATTGGCTTGGCAAAGATCGCCACAGTCGTGGCAAACGCAGCTGTCAACGCAATAGATACAGTCGGACCAGCATCAGGCAAGTAGTTGTTGAAGACTTGCCCGACAGGCACTGGATCCCAGATCTTCACGCACTTGCCATCTTGCAGTTCATAACCGGCAAGAACCTTCGTACCTAATTTGTTAAACGATCCGATTTCTTTCGCACCAAATGGCGGACAAGGTGGATCTTGTGGCATCTTTGGCTTGCCGGTAGCCAAGGCCGGCTTTGCAACACGAGGGGACTGGGTCGGAGCTGCTACCTCCGGCCTTTTTATTGGCGCTTCAGGTGGACTAACCCACGTAAAGTCACGCGGTCTATAGTCCGGTGCTTCAAAGATTGGTGCCGCTCCATCACACAGAGTGACTGTCCCCTTTGGATCGTCCTCAAATGTCTCGACGCCTTTGCCTTGCGTGATCCTGGCGCGAACGCAGCCAGGCATATCAATAACTGGAAAGCGTGCTGACGTAACCGGCGGTGCTGCTGGTAAAACAGGTGCTGGTATTGGCTGACCAACAGAGATCATTGGAACGCCGATTGCATTCACCCCAATCTCAGGAATTTCAGGCATGAAGTCAGAACGGTTTACAGCAGGTCAGCTCTGGATTGAACGTAACCGCAGACGTGAAGGTCCGCCTGTTGTTTACACCGTAATGTCAGGCAAATCTGCCAGACCATTCACCGACCCAAAAGCACTCCTCAAGTGGGTCAAATGGCCGAAAGGTACGCCAACTGGTGACGCTTTACGCGAATGGCTTGCGTCCTTTGAGCAGAAAGCTGAAACACCCGCGCCAGAACTTGATATGGCAAAAATCAAGGCTGAAGGCTTCGGACCTGAAGCTCATGACGACGATCCAACCGCCAACACTAAAATGGTGACTTGAAAGGCACAGCTGGACCAGTGCTGGTCGGAAGTTCTGGCATGACCTCATCAATCTGACCAGGCACCATCTCAGTGATCATTCCCGTCAGCTCGCCCTTGAGTTCGTCGATGTAATGCTTAGTCAGTGATGGGATGCGCGTGTAAAGCAAGACCGATCCAGCAACCATGCCCGCTGACATCACAAAGGAAGCGACGGACATCACGTTGAAAAGTTTTTGCATGATGGCTCTAGGTAAAACAAAAGGCCCCCTTGCGGGAGCCTGATGTCGGTCTGTGTGAGAAACCTGCGCTTGTTATAGCTCAGAAATTCCACTTAGCGCCAACCTTGGTGCCAACAGCAGGATCATCCTCTGCAGTGATGAAGCTCAGCTCGCCATAAACGCTGAAGTTGTCAGTGGCCTGCACGCTGCCGCCAATCTTGCCAGACAGTTCCATGTCTACGTCGCCACCTTCAGGAGAGACGATTGCAGGACCCCCTTGCAGGTAAAAGCCGTAAACGCCGTCGCCACCTTCATATCCAATATGGATGTCAGTGGTGGAGCCCAAGTAACCATCTTGGTATCCGGCGTTATTCTCCACGTTGGCATAGGGGCCTGCCAAGGCAGCTGAACCAGCGAGAACACCAGAAACAGCGATCGCGAGTGGTTTGATCATTGGAAGAAGAATTAAATTTTTCCCTGTCCACGATACTTCTTGCGTCCATGGGACGGTTTTGAATGTGATCCATTCCCTTGACGTGTCTTTTTCGGCTTGCTAGGGACAAAGTTTTGCCCGTTCAAAGACTTAGCCATCAGATCCCGTCAGTTGAATCAAGCAGCGCATACTTATTGCTCAGACCAGTAAACAACCCACGCTGAGGATGACTGGCTTGGTCACGGCCATCAAGGAAATACAACTCCTCAAGCCATAACATCCGAGCAGCCATTGCTTGCACGTCTTGCGCTCCAGGCTTAGCGGCGATCATCGGGTCAGGGCGTTTCATCGTTCAGCAGACATAGAAAGAAGCGCCCAGCCCATCACAAGCAGGACGCCAGTTGCGATTCCAGCGAGAAATGTCACCAGGGCGTTCCAGTGCCAGTGGTTGGAGTGCGCTTCTCAGTCAGCTGTGCATCCAAAGCAGCGTGGATCTCTTCCACCTTTGTTGCACCGCCAAGCTTTTCCTGCAGCCAGGAAATGGCTTGAGCTTCAGTCACGGCGTCATAAGCAACCATGTCGTCAGCATCAGGCGCATCGAGACCGATTGAGCCGTACGCTCCAGCGGAATACACCTCGTCTTCAGTCACGGCTGACACCGTGTAGTGGAGCGTGGTGATGATGCCGTCAGCCAGATTTCTATCGCAGTTAGCGACTTTCCAGGTGTAGGTGTTAGCCATGGTGAAAGAAACTCAGGATTAGTGTAAGCGTGGTTGCCCCGCTGTGACAGGGGGCGGCTAGCCGTTAGGTTGAGGCTTGCAGCGTGATTACGCTTCCAGAAACTGTACCGCTGGCAGTTGCAAGTCTCAATACAGCCCCAGACGTACTGAAATTGATAGTCAAGCCCGTGCCATTGTTTTCAGAAATAACAGTATGAGAGCCATGTCTCCATTGCACAAGCCCAACATATTGTGCACCATTAGCTGTGTTAAACAGCTGAACAAAAGCTAAACCGCCAAGACCAGAAGTAGCAGTAATGTTTGTAGCCGTTGTAGAGATGTTTGTAAAAGCGTGGCTTCCGAGAGTGTTGTTACCAAGTCGAAGCGCACTTGCTTGAGTTAGACAAGTAGGGCTTGAAGTCGTGCCGATCGACACACCACCACCTGACGGAATGCGCAAATATTCACTGGAAATATCACCAACGCCGCCAGAAGTTTTTCCAATAGCCAGTTGATCCCAAAAAGAAATTTTAGAAATACCACTTCCCACACCAGCTAACGCAAGAATGCCATCTCCGTTAGTACCACCTTCGATGTTTAAACGGGTATCACCTGTTCCTGCATTTAAATGGAGAATCGATGACGGCGACGTGGTGCCGATACCTACGTTCCCACTTGAGTCGATCCTGAGTCGCTCCGCAGAGTTTGCCGCGAAAAGCAGAGCATTATCAGAGTGGCTGTAGCCTATGTATCCTTGGTTATTAGTATCTCCAGTATCGGTAAAACCTAGGAACGAAGAATTGCTTGTTCCGGTGTGCAATGTAATGCCAGAGTTGCCGCCTGTTTCTGAAACAACAAGGTTATTTGTGCTTGAACTAAAGTTGCCTGGCGTTGAAGTTCCAATCCCGATGCCCGAGCTGTCGATGCGTAGACGCTCAACCGCATTTGTGCCAAATCGAAGAACGTTATCAGTATGTTCGTACTGAATGTAACCCCTGGATTCATCAAGACCGGAAGTTCCGTCAGAGAAGAATATCTTGCCCTTGCTTGACGTGCCAGATCGAATAGTTACACCACAATCACCTGAGTTGGCGATAGTCAAATCATCAGCAGACGCTTCACCTTCAGTCGTCGTACCAAGCAACAGCCGCCCTGCACTATCAACAACAACACGCTGCGTGCCGCCAGTTGTGATTGAAATCTCATCAGCTGCACTGAAATACAAACCAGTGTTCGTATCCGTGCCGCTATAGAAGCTTGGAGCGGATGCACTGCCAGCAGGGAACTTGACCTTGCCGTCTGCGTTAATTACGCCAGTGACGGTCGTCGCACCAGTTACAGCCAGCGTTGAATCAAGCGTTGCCGCTCCAGTGACGTCTAGCGTTCCAGGGACATCGATATTGCTGGTGAACTCAACGCCTGATCCAGCAACGTCGGTCTGCAGCAGTTGACGTGCAGTACCGTTCGCAAGCTTGCTAACTGCAATCTCTGCACTGGCGTTGATGTCAGCATTGACGATCGTGCCGTCAGTGATCATCGTGCTGGTGACTGTTCCCGTATCGCCAGACGAAATTAGGGTTCCGGAAATATTGGGCAGCGACACGGTGCGATCCGCAGTGGGATCGACAACAGTCAATGTGGTCTCGAAAGCGTTATCTGTTGCACCCTCAAACGTGATGACGGCGTCCTCACCCAGCGCCACCGTTCCAGTCAACGTGGGGTTAGCCGCTGCAACCTTTTCACTGTCAAGCTCTTCAATCGCAGCCTGAACGTTGGTTGCTGCAATGTTGCCTGCAGCAGTAAACGCAACGTTTGATGCTTGCTGTGCAGTAACCGTGGCTGAAACGTCAATCTCGGTGTACGCCGTACCCGTGGACAACAGAAAGTCGGGTGGGTTTAGCGCGACAGTTGGTGCGGGTGACGTCCCAGTGCCTGCGGTGCTGACGACAACGTAGTAACCCTTGTTTGAAGCAGAGGCGGCAGGAAGGGCGCTACCTACAACAAAACTTAGCGCCGTACCTTCTGAGGTAACGGTCGCCATTTTGTTTGTGCTTGCGTTGTAGGTGCCAGCAAGAATAATTTCACCGACGCTGATACCAATTGGCTGCCAGACGTTTCCGTCCCAAAGGAAGTAATCACCTGTAATTGAGTTCAGGTGACACTGGCCGATAAATGCACCACCAGCAGGAGTGGTTTCTGCAATCGTTGCTGTAGAACGATCGGCAAGCTTGTCTGCAGTGACCGCATCTGATGCGATGCGTGCAGTCGGCACAGTTCCGGTCGTAATCTTGTCTGCATCAAGATCAGGAATATCAGCTGCAACCAGCGATTCCGTGCCAGTGATATGGCCTTCCGTGTCGAACGTGACCTTGGAAGCAGTGCCTGCAGTGACTGAGTTGTCGTGATTAAGTTCACCCGCGCCAGTAACGCCAAGGCCAGAGCCAGGCTTGATGACACCAACGGTGGTTGATGTGGCGTTTGGAACGTCAGCAGCAACAATCGCTCGACCGCTTGTAATCAGACCATTGGCGTCATACTGGACAATGTGGTTCTCAGAAGCCTCTGCAGTAACGGTGTTGTTAATGGCGATCGTGTCGCTAGACATCGTCAAGCCATTGCCATTGACGATCACACCGCCTTTTGCAGAAGTGCTTGCAGTTGGAAGATCCGTTCCAATGATCGCCCTGTAGCCGACCGTGCCACCAGCACCAGTGGGGCCAGCAAGGAATTGTGCGGCTGCAGTGGTGTTATCCAGCGTTGCGCTGATCGTTACGGTGTCACCGCTTGTAGAGGCAACAATGTTGATCTCACCAGTCGTGCTGCCGTTGACAACGTTGATCGAGCCAGCGCCTTTAACGCTTGTCCAAGCTGACCCCGACCATACATACAGTTTTGAATCGTCAGTGTCTAAAGCGACCTGTCCCACAAACGATCCAGAGCCAGGCAGCGTTGAGACCAGTGTCACGCTGGAGTTGTTAGCCAATTTGGCTGCCGTGATCGCTGAATCAGCCACCTTGGCTGTAGTGATGCCAGCGTCAGCAACAGAAGCTGTGGCAACGCTCCCCGCAGAAAACAGGATCTTGGCGCTTGGAATCGTTGCGTCAGAGATCAGCGTTGTGCCATTTGCAATGAGGTCGCTGACCGTTAGCTTCTTAGTTTCACTTGCGCTGTCGTCAACAACAGCAACCACGTCTGCGGCAACCAGATCAGCCCCAGCAAGGCTGTTAAGGGCACTGATCTTAAGGTCAGCCATGAAACCCTACGCATGAACCACGATGGGCTCATCATAGAGCCGCCACAACTACGGATCCAGCAAGATTGCGTCTGTTGTGCCTTGCTCTAGCAGAATCTCATCCGTGTCTTCCTGAAGCAGCTTGCTAGGCACCTCTAGATCCATTCGTAACTGGATCGTTCCAGTAGTAATGAAATCAGCTTGAACCTGCACAGTATTGTCTGGAGCAAATTGCACAGCGCAACCAGTCAACACACCAGTGAACTCATAAAAGACTTCATCATTATCGTTGGCAGCTACACCGCCAGGGTTGTGGTTATTGCGCTTGATATAAAAACGAGCCTTGAACTGACTACCCACTCGCGTCCGCAAAGACAGTTCAACCAAGTAGTTCGGCAGTTCTTGGCTGGTATCGCCGGTGTACTCCCAAAACGCAGACATCCGACCCGAGCCAGACATCAACGTGCTAATCCTGTTGCGAAACTCGTCAGAAAGAGTGGTGGTGTCTACGGTCTCCCGCTCAGTGTTTAGCTCGAAGCCATTGACTTGAGCCAACACCTTGTATTGAGCGTTTTCAACCTTCACCCTGATGGGCAGGTCATTAGCAGGTGTGGCCAGAGCAGTCGCGTTAGTCGTTCCACCATTCACTGCATGGGCGAACGAGTCATAAAGCCTGATGCCGTCTAGCTCATCGACGTGAATAAACTTCTTGACGCTGGTCTTGGTGTAGCTGTCGATGAAATCAAGCGCCGTTCCATCAGTGCTGGTGATCTCGATTTGATCGCCGCTCAGCAGTTGACCGTGCTCAAAATCAAAGCTGAAACGTTTTTTTGTTGCGTTGACATCTGATGGATTGATGGTGGAGCGCAAATCACCACCATCAAACTGCCGTTGCAGCTCTACTTGACCATAAGTGCCAAGATAAACACTCATGAGATCGTGACCGTAGACAGTGCTCCTGTACCCTGGAACGCGATCTCAGCTCGCACAATATCGCCAGTTGCCGCTCCAATCGAAGCACTGGTCACGTAAGCCGTCAGCTTGATGTCGTTGTTATCCGTTCCATCAACCCAACGGAAGGTCAGCTCAACGGTGTCGGAGCTGCTAACGCCAGTCGTGCCAGTCTTGTAAAGCTTGTTCAGCAGATCGGTTGTATTGATAGCGTTGTTGTCGTCCTTGTAATACAGCAAAGTCGCACTGCCGCTATAGCCCGAAATACCAGGCGTATAGCTGCGAATGTTTTCGCTCAAAGTGGTGGTTTCGAGCGTTTCGAGATTGGCGGACAGCGAAAAGTTGACGACCTTGGCAAGGGTCGTTCCAGCAAGCTGCATCACGCCATCTCTGCCGGAGTAAACCTTTGCCATTACGCCACCGCTCGCAATGACACTGTAACGCTGCTAATACCCGGACGCACTGCCTGCACTTGCGGCTCGGCGTCATAACGCCACTTCGTACCTGATGGAGCGTCCAAGGTTGATGTCGTTCCAGACCAGCCTTCAAATACTTCCGAAGGCAAGGTAAAAGTGCGAAACGTGCCGAGCTGATCGCTGTAATCGTCCAAAAACGATTCAGCATTGGCGTCGGTCACGTTGGCATAAGACAAACTCAACGTGGCATTGACACGCCGTGATCCATACAAGATCCGAACTTCCGCACCAGATTGCGAATTGAATCGCTGGCTTGGAAAGTCTCCTGGCGTGAACTGACGGCCTGTTGGCGTCAACGACGGAAAAGCCATCACTCAAGCACCGTAAAGTTGGATTCGGTCAGCACGTCCTTAGCCACGATGCTAACGCCAGACGCATCCGTGGGCACCTCAACAGCACTGATGGACACCAGGCCATCTTCTTCTAAATTCAAAGATTCAATCTGGTAGACGCTGTAATCGGTGCTGCCGCTGAGCAAGGTGAACAACGAACCGTGGTACTGAGAATCACTGACTGCGTTATTCGCAATCGTGATCGTGGTTTCAGTCACCTCTTGAGTTGTTGGGTTATAGAGCAAGGCTTCATAGTCGCCGTCTTCGACAGTCGTAATGCTGACCAACGTTCCAGCGTCAGTGATCGAACCGTTTGCAGTTGAGCTGTAGGTGCTTGCCTCTGTAATCACCCGGATATAAGAGCCAGGTTGGACACCCAAAGCGTCGGGCACTGTTTTGAAGCTCACAGTCTTGGTGATGCGACGACGCACGCTTAACAAGAAACGAGCTGTCCGCAAAGCCTGTTCACGGTTTGTGCAGAACTCGCTCAAATCAAACGACTGCTCTGTTGTGTTCCTTTCGTTTACGCCAAAGTCTGACCAGTGCATCAACGCTGATGCTTGGTACGGCAAGTCGTTATTTACGGTGACGCGCCAAGTGACAAGTGCTCGAATGTTTGAGCGCTGTGAAACGTCGATGTACTGCAGCTGCAGAGAGTTTTCAATGATGTTGCCTGCAGTGAAGATCTGCTCAACCGTGATTGGCTGCAAGCTGATCTGATCGTTCGAATCAACCGGCAATGCAGGAATCATCCCGAATCGACCATTTTTGATCGTGAACGAACAAAGCTGTAATGGCGCGTTGTCGTAAATAAAAGAACGGAAGCTCTCAGTGTCTTCAATGACACCGTCATAAAAGATCTTGTTCGCCCTTAAGAATCTTGCGGTGGCACGCAAAGAATCCTCATCCACCAACTCAGCAGGAACAACGTTGCCAACACCTTGGCTTTTGTTTTTGAGCAGGTAGAAAACAAGGTCGGCAAACAAGTTGCTTGGCTTGTTGTCACCTTCAATTAGGCGAGTAACAGGAATGCCCGTTCCAGACCATATTCGCAACTGCTCGACTCCAGAAATTTCTCCGGTGGATTTAAGAGTAAGCCCGATGGTAGACATGTCGTCATACTGGGCCAAGCTTTCGTTTGAGATGTACTCGTTGACGTAAACGATCTCATGCTCAGGACCAGATTCGTTTGATTTGGTCAGCTGGGTGTAATGGCTGCAGTCTGAGACCTGTGAAGCTTGTTCGAAAACTCGATCGCCTTTCTTGATGTCACCGATACCTATCGTTGTGACACTTGCGACTGAGAAAGCAAAACCAACACTGCTGTAACCCGCACCAATCGAAGCGGCATATCTGCTAAATATATTGTCTACGTTGGCAGTGATGGTAAAGGCATCACCGACTGCCCAGTCACCAGTCGCTTCAGTCGTTCCAAACTGAACGTTCGACCAAATTTCATTTCTACCGTTATTTGCCGCCTGATACTTGGGACCGATTGTTTGTCCCAAAATGCCCTGCACGGATGTCGCTGTAATCGTGACAGTAATAAACTTGTCGCCGTTAGCCTTGTAATGACGGTAGCTAACGGTTTTTGTTGTTCCGCGATTCTCACTGGCTTTTGCATTACCAAGAAAGTGCGTAAGCCAAGCCTGTTTAATTAGTTGAATGCTGCCAGTGTCTGAGCCAAAGTAGTAATTGCTAATTGTTGCGGGAATAGTCGTTGGCGTAGACTTTGCAATCGATTTTCCAGGTTTTGTGAATAACTCGTCGTTGGTTTTAATCTCCGCAATGGTCGTTCTTTTCCCTTGAACAGTAACCCTAAAGCTTCCGTATGGAGTTTCATTGTCTATAGCGATAGTGTCAGCGTCGCCAATGCTATAAGGAACACCCTTTGAAGACTGCAGGACAACAACTTGATTTTCATCAATGCTGTTAATTGCAATATCTGAGCCAGTGCGCGGAATTAGACGATACTCATAAAAACCTTGGACTCTAGGACGAATCCTTAGATAGTTGCTTTGTGCGATTGGTGCGCTGCCTTGGATGCAAAACACTTGTGGCATCCGCTTAAACGGAGCCTGTGGTTGTCCATACTCTGCAACAGGACGGACCCAAATAGAAAAACATGAGGATCGCTGGAAATACCTATCCATGCGACCAGTAGTCAAAGTAATGTCTTTTTTATCAAGCTTGAATAACTTGTTAGGAGAAGGCAGAGAATTAAAGTTGCATAATCCTGCAGCTCTATTAAAAACTTGGCTGCGAATGCCAAGCTCAATAGCTTCAGCATCTCGTCGAACAGGACGAATCGTAGCGACATTTAAGCGACAAACATTGTAAAAAGCTGCGCCACAGTGCTTGTTGGGATTGAAAACGTCGCCCTCGTAGCCGCCAAGAGGCTCTCTTACTGCTCGTGTTCCAGCAATGCCAATCTCAGGCACGCCAAGAATCGCCACACATTCCATGTGTATGTGTAAACGATCTTCGCCTGTTTTGTGCTCAACTCGATCCTTGACAATCCAAGTGCTAGCTCCAACGATCCATCTGGATCCAATCGCCATCAAGTCCGACGCTCGCTCTCGCCAAGAATTTGCTTCGTTAACGAGATCATTGAGGTTTACCTCGGTACCTTCAAAACCGCTTACATCGTCTTTTTCTGCCAAATCTTCCCATTTACTATTGTTGAAGTCAATCTCAAAAACCGCCTCATCGCCTTCGCTAACGGTGACGATAGTTTTATTTTTTATATCTTGCCCACTGTTGGTTCCGCTGTGACGTATGAATCCCATATGCCTGGAATAAGCCCTGCCAACGCCCGGCTGCCCAGCCTCTTCATTCGGAATATGCAAAACATCAGCAAGACTGCCAGCAATTTTGCGACGTTTAGCCTGAATTTCTTGCCTAACTTCTCTATTATCAGAACCTTCAGTAGCTGAAAACGGTGCGCTGACAATCTCCCAGTTGAAGCGATAAGCCGAACCATTATGGATTGGCGTTCCAGTGCCGAACGTTGTGTCACCGCTTGGCACATATGACATTGAAAACCCGTCACTGAACTGCCCATCTTCAGTGGGTGCAGTAAACACCTGCCTGCCGACTGTGCCGGTCGCACCAGGGCCTTCCGTTCCAAGCAAAACCGGTGAGGCTGGACGATTGTTGCCCTTCTTGGAAGACCAATACAAGGCAAAGTCACGACTGCCCAACGCACTCAATGACTGCGTGCCGAGCAAAACTCCTCCAAGCTCAGGCGCATCTACCCCAAACTCACCTGCAACGTAAACGCCTTCATACGCTTGATATGCGCCGTATGCGTATAAGCGAGACCACACCAGTGCTGGCACGAAAATAAGTCCGCCAGTCAAAACACCATCCGCTCCAGTGCCCCGCTTGCCGAACGGGATAGGAATCGGTTGATTGAGTTCAGCAAGGCTTGGCGCGTTATCAAAGCTGGTGGCTTGATTGAAACTACTAGGGCCAATTTGGTTTTTAAGCTTTTTGCTTTTAATCTTGCTGTCTTCAAGCGATGGCGCTTTTGGCGCTAGCAAAAGGCTGGCCGCTGTCAGCGCCACGCCAACCGCAATGTTTATGGCAATAACTGTTGCTGTGCTTTTTGCAACATTAGCCGCTAAATATGTTGATGCAATTACAGCTCCGCTAGTTACAAGAGCATTTTGAATGTCAGGAATGTTCTCATACTCCGCAGGGCGCACATACGCCCGCTGCATTGCATAACGGACAAACTTTCTATACTCTTCTTCGCTGCAATCAAGCGAAGCAATCAGCGATTTTTCGTACGGTAAGAGCGGCGGATCATAAGACTGCCCACCGGCTTCCAGTCCACTGCGGAGACTAAGGGGTTGATGAAGAGGACGCCACTCTGCCATAAGACTCCAAAGGCCAATGGCCTAACGTCCAGCAATGCTATGTCGCCATCATAACTAGGACAATCAAGCCGCTCACAATAATGATTCAGCTCTCTCAACACCTCACGGGGCGTCATCTCGTACCAAGCCTCCTTCACGCCTGGATTGGCAATGCCTAGACGCTCCAATGCGCCAATCACCAGATGGATGCAGTCATCCTTGCCATAGCTGTACTTTCGCCCGATCAGATCGCTACACATTGACCTGAGCGGTAAACGGAATGTTGCCCACCTGCTGACGACGCAAGCGGCGACCTGGAATGTTTGCCTGCACCGCATCAAGCACAGAGTTCAGCTTGATTTGAATTGACGCCTCGTCCCAACCGCCAGAAGAACAGGCACCGAAATACTCGTACAAGGTGCGCTCCACCGCATAGGTGCTTGAGTTCCACAGCACCGTTGAGACTTTGGCAACGTACGTGTTGTCCAAAGCTTCAACCACAAAGTTGCGAGTGATTTGGGTATTGGCAAACTGCAGCGTTGCGTCAAGGTTGTCTCCTTGGAGCGTTGCCATCGCGCCACCAAAGCCAAACGGCAGAAACGAGTAGTCACCTACGTTTTGACCGACAGCGTAGTTCTGAAACTTGAACTGGTTGAGCTGACCGCTACGGCCAACTTCAAGTAGATGCCCGTAAACAAACTCCATCAGACTCCAATCCTCCGGCGAACAGCAGCTGAATTACGAAGCGAGCCCATGGCTCTACGTTCACCCTCAGCAGCACCCTGTTGCGCTGCTCTTGCAAGTCCAACCTGGAACTGCTCAGCGGTGACGTAATCAACGTTGTTAATGCGCTCTACGTTAAAGCGAACATCGATTGGTGCGGCAACTGCTGTTCCGCCACCTTCGCCGGTTGTGCCACCTTCACCGCTTTCGGGGATAACAGAACCACCACGAGCACCACGCGAATAACGCGCCATGCTTTCACGCATCTTGCTCTCAGGGATGACGTATTCAGGCTCACCGCCCTCACCAACAAGTGCGTTAGTTGGTCCAGAAACATAGCCACCTTCAGCTAAACCAAAATTCGGGCCAGCGACTCCGAGTCCTGTTGTCGGGTCGAAGTAGTTAGTGCTGCTCATTTGAGCACCACCGCCACCAGGCATTGAAACGCCTAGCGCCTTCATAATCGTGCCGTAAATGATCATTGCGATCTGCTGGGCAATGATCTGTGCGGCCATATCTAAGAAATGCTCAGCAACGGACGCCATCATGTCCGCCAAGGCTTCCTGTGCTGTCTTGCTGCCAGTAATGACGCCTTTAAATGAGTTAGCAAAGGCGTTGCCGATTGCTGTAGCGCCAGCAGCAACTTGATTTTGGACGTCAAGCAGTTCCTCTAGCTGCTTTTTCATTTGAAAGCCAGGATCAGCTTCGCGCTTTGCTTTCTCATCGGCCTCACGCTTTTTCCGTTCACTCTCCGCAAGATCGGCAGCTTTTTTATCAATGGCAAAAATTTTCTTTCTGAAACTAAATGTCGCCTCTTCCAATGCGTTTGCTTTCTTGTTGCCCTCTAAGCTGCCCTCCTCAATTTTTTGCTTCTCGACCATCAACTCAAGAGTGGCGATCTCTCTTTCATTGCCAAGTTCTTTTTCCTCGCGAAGTCGTCTGTTTAGCTCGAGCAGCTTGTCTGACATGTCAACCTGCTCTTTTGTCTTTTTATCGAGCTTGCCTCCCGTAGGGCTAATTACATTTTGCGCAGTTTGCTGCTGCTGCTGTTGCTGCTGTTGTGCACCTGTCGTGCCCTGCGTGACACCTTGACCAAGAGCGACAGTCTCGCCAACAAAAGAAGTAGCGGCAGAGACACCTCCTTCCAAGAAACGTCGGATTGGCTCAGGTATTAGGTTATAAGCACCTTTGATAAATCCAACAATACGCTCCAAGGCAGTTCTGAAAAAGCCTGTAACGGAATCAAGAGCGCCTTTGCCAGAAGTCACAATTAATTTGGCAAGGCCGCCAACGACCTGACCAATGCGCACTCCAATGCCAATGACAAAATCACCTAGCTTTTTGACTCCGCCAAGGACAAATTGAAATCCTTGTTCTAACTCAAAAGCCGCATTCAATCCTTCGATGCCAAGTGCTTCAGTAATAGCGGTTCCTACCTCATTGACAGCAGCAAAGATTGCCCGGATGGGCGACAGCACATTGCTGATTGCTACCGCTAGAACTTCGACTGTGACAGCAGCGACCTTAAAAGTCTCCTTAAGAAGAATTCCAAGCTCAGACTGGTTGCTGAATAAATTTTGGAAGGCTGTTGTTAGCCTCTTCAGCTGCCCATCAATCGTGTCAGACGCAGTAAAAGCCGCCTTAGCCGCTGCGCCTTGTGCGTTCTTTTGGTTCTCTAGCAGCTTGTTGAATTTCTCTGTGTCGTTAAGGAGCGCAAGAATTGATGGGCCCGCCTCTGTGCCAAAAGCTTTGATGACTGTGCCAGCATCTGCCCCTGACTTCTTAATTTTTTCAAGCGTGCCAGCCAAGCCGTCAGTCTTGAGTGTCGAGGCGTTGATTTCTACGCCAAAGGCTTTGAACTCTTTCCCGACCTTGCCCGCAGCAACCTGAGCAAACGCCGTCTTAAGGGCAGTAAACGTGACCTCAGCCCCTTGACCGCCTGCAGTTATTTGAGCAACTGCTGCGTTTACCTCTTCTAGCGGCACGCCTAAAGCAGCAGCTACTGGAGCAACCTTGGCAATGTTTGCCGCATATTCACCGATAACAATCTTGCCGTCATTTTGCGTTTGAATGAATCCATCAACCAACTTGGAAGCTTTATCTGCCTCCAGTCCGTAAGCATTCAAGACGGAGGTTGCGGCATCGCCAACGGTGTTGATGTCGCTAAAACCGCCAGTCGCACCTTGGCTCGCAGCTTTCAAAATGTTGGCCGCATCGGCTGCATTGGTAAAACCTGCCGATGCAACGTCATAAGCAGCACTTGTCAAATCAACAACGCTGGCTTGTCCTGACAGCTCTCGGCTGACATCAGACAGACGTGCCTTGAGTTCTTGGCTGTTGACACCAAGAGATTTGACCTTTGCCTCAGCAAAGTCTTGTTGACGCAAAACGCCAAACACTTGCCCCAGGCTTGCAGCGGCAGCGACAACAGCCGTGATGGGACCAAGTGCAGCACCTAGCGCCGCACCTAATCCTCGCGCACCAACAGACGCCGCCTGCGCTCCACCAGCAAAAGCTTTGAATCCAGTGCCTGCCGCTTGTGTTGAGCCACCAGCATTTTTGACCGCAACCTCAAGCCCACGCACCTTCTTAGTCAGGTGCGCAATTTTGGCGTTGGCGTCTAAGGTTTCAACCTTAAACCTAAGGACGGATTCAGCCACAAGCCACCTGGCGATAACTCAATGTTACCGCCGTCTCAGCCTTGCGCGATCTCTCTCTTTTTCCTCTCGCTCACCTTTTACTTGATAATACGCAGCGAAATGGATTAGCTCCGCATCCGTTAGTTCGTTGCGGAGCTTGCTGACCGTCATCCCGAGTTCGCAGGCCAAGAAAAACTCAAAGTAAAGCCAACTGTCCTGCGTCAGTCGTTTTTTGCTTCTTCCATGCTGGCGTCTTCACCAACGCCAAACAAGAACAGCTCCAAGTCATTCAGAACCGTCTCAGGCAGCTGCCGTTGAAGCTTGGGCGCATCTGCTGCAGCAAAGGCTTTCGTGCCGTCTTCAAGCTCAGCCATTTGGCAAAGCATTTGGGTGCTGACATCCAGCGCCTCTTCTGAGCCAGACAAGCTTTGTGCTTTTTTGCGATCAGCTCTTGTGATCGGCTTGAAGTACAAGTTGACGAGCACCTCGCCAGCTGCATTCTTCAACTCGAACTTGCGGCGCTGGTTAAGGTCAAAAGCCTCAACCAGCAAATCCACAGTGCGATTCTTAGCAGACATTCAATAGCTTGAACGAAACATTCAAACTATAGCCTTATCACTCAAGGTTGGAAGTGATAGTGCTGCTGGTGATGAAGTTGCAGCTGACAACTACCAGTTCACCAACAGTTGAAGTGATTTCCATGCTGGTGATAATTCCGCCAAAAGAGACTGAATCAGTGCCGGTTGAGCTTCCAGTCGTAAAAAGCTCAAACGAAGCATCAGCCGCATCGTTGACTTTCACTACGTCTTCAAGAAACCCAGCCTGGCCAGTTGCATCAGGGTCGTAAACAAGTTCAACAGTCCCAGAGCCACTAATCAGGCCACCGACGAACTGGCGAAACGTGTTGCCATGAACAGTGGTGTCGTAGGTGTCTTTGTCGATAGTCAGACTCCAGCTGCGAGTACCGACAACAGTGGCAAGACTGCCTGAGCCCGTCTCAAATTCAACGGATCCTTGTTCGCCGCGAAGGGTGGCCATGGTCAGAGTTCCTCGATGGATTCAAAGGTCACACGGACCTGGGTTTGGAAATAGCCCTCGGGAGCTGGCGAAGCCAGTGCCTCTGGACCAATAGGAGCGTCGAAGTAAACCCCCGACACGATAACTCGATTATACAAATCTCGAATGCGTTTACCAATCACATAGTTGGCTCCAGGGCCAACGCCCTTGCCTGAAAAAATGTTGATCACAACCAAACCGACAACGCGGTTTTGGGAGTTGGTCGTCAAACCTTGGCCTAGATATTCGCTAGCGCCAAAGCTCGTGAGGCATTGCACCCATGAGCTATTTGGCGTTGGCTCGTACGCCATGTTGTGAAACACCACAGGGATAACAGGGCTTCCAGCAAGCTCAGTAGCAAGCCTGCCCTCAATGGTTGCCCTAATGGAGTTGAGATCAGCAGCAGCCATACATCACCTGTTTGCAATCTTGTTGTACTCGCGCTGAGCCCATGACTCAAGCTCCTTAGCAATCAGGTCTGGGAAGCCAGGAACTGTGTTCTGGCGCGTCCTGTATTCACCCTTCCAAGATGGCGGGAGGTTAGTGCCGTAAGCAACAGGCTCTGCATATTCAACGTTGTTGATTACTTCGCCTTTTTTAGGGTCAGACTGCCAAGCGTTCCTAAGCCTGCCGGTGTCAACAGGCGTTTTGCCTTTGAGCCTTACCTCTGCTTCAAGCGTTGTGGCAGCCACCAAGATGCGGATGCTTTCTCGGTAGTAATCGCCAATCTGATCGAGCGGGATTTCGCGTGCCATCGTTAAGCCCTCAGAATCAGCTCATGAATGATCGCGCTGTTGTCCTGTTCCGTTGTCTCCACACGGATGATCTGATGCACAACGCTGCCAATAACGACGCGATCCTTCGTCTCAGGCGCAGTGGCAAGGTCATCAGCGGCAACCGTTAGACGCTTGTCCCCAGCCTGCACCAGCTCGTTCACCTCACGCAGGTTCACATCCTCAAGGATGCCTGGAACCGTTGTATCGCTTTCGCTTTCCGTAATTGCACCAGTCGTTGTGTTGTAGCTGCCGCCAGTGACGTAACGCACTGTCACATCACCGCCGAACTGCTTCAGCACATTGCTTGCAACTCTTGCCAGCGAATCAGCAAGTGCCATCAGAGGTTATAGGCAAGGCAAGCACCGCTAGTCAGCGTGATGCTCGTGATGATTCCGCAGATGTAGGTGTCGGCCACAAAAGTCTCACCGGCCAAGCTGTTGCCGGTCGCGTTCTTCACGGTGATCGCACTGATCACAGTGTCTTCCTTGAAGTAAACCTTGGAAAACCTGCCGGTATGGGCAGCAGTGTCAGAGATGAACTCGAAGCCGCCTGAAAGGTCTGCGTACATGGTCAGCTCCGTTTGATAGCGATGTTGCCTGGTCCACTGATTCTAAGACCTGTCAAGTACCTTTCAAACATCGGCGGAACGTGATCAGCACCAACCGCGCCGGACTTATCAGGCGTGACATCAAGGCTGCCAATCTTGACGTTCTTGAAGTCGTTCAAGCCGCTCAGGCTGATGCCGTCCGTGTTGTTCTTCAGGTAAACAGCAAGCTCAATCTGAGCACGCTTGATCTGATCAGGGATCTCTTCGTCAGTGAAATAATCCTCAGAGATACGGAAAGGAAAGCCAGTGGCGTACGTGTTGACGTAGGTATCGGGCTTTCGCACGCCAGTACGCGGCCATTGCAGTGCTTGCGTATCCGTGGCGCGTGCGCCTAAAAATCTTTCACGATCCAAGCGTTGCGCTGCTGCAGCTAAAGCTCGGTTGCGTGTGTCATCATTGCCGGTGTCCCATTTGCCCACATCAGTGGACTCAATCATGGCCTCAACGTAGGCGTCAGCTTGGGCCAGGGTTATGTAGCTGTTGGCGTTTGCGCCGCCCGCTGTTGCGTCGATTGTTACTGCCATCGGGCGTCACAGTAGAAGTCTTTTTGGTCGGCTTTTCAGGAGCGGAGGCTGCCGCTTGAGCAGCAGCCTCACGTTCCTTCATCCGCCTAAAGGCGAAGAGACCCATCAGGAGCTAGCGCCCTTCAGAGCCACGAAGCTCAGCACAATGGCTTCGCTAGCGGTCGAACCAACGTTCGCCACAGTGATCTTGAACGAACCAGCAGCGATGCTGTTGGCTTGCACGAGATAGCTGCCAGCAGTACCGGCAGAGCTGTGGTTGACCACCACCACGTCAGTGGCAGCGATCTTGTCGTTGTTGACCGTGAAACTCACCTCAGCAGCACCAGCAAGCTCAGCGCCTGCCATGGTGATCTGACCGGACGCTGTATTGAGCGTCACGGCTGTTCCTTTGTTGGTGGCCTGGGTCACAGTGCCGCCAGTGGTCGGGCCAATCAGAGAGCCCGCTGTTGCCTCAAAAATGGATGCCATGGTTAGTTACCTCCTCAATCCAGTGCGCTGGTGGTGGTAATCCGCACGACACCAATGTTGTTGGTTTCGTACACCTTGGTCCAGTTGCCCACGGTTTCCAGCTGTGCCCGCGTGGGGTTGGAAACGGAAGTGGAGAACGAAGAACCGATTGGGTGATACACGTAGTGCAGATCAATCGACATGGCATCGCTCTTGGCGAGGATGTCACGGTCGGTTTCAGTCTGGAGTCCCAGTTGCTCACCGGAGCCAACGGCACCCTGAGTGAACATGTAGCTGGCGTACTCGGTGGTTGCACCAGAGCCAGCGGTCTGCACATCAGCAGACACGATCACGCGCATTCCCATGAAGGTGGGAACAGCAACCGGGCCAAAAGCGTTAGCCAAGGAACCTTGAGCTGCGGCGGTGTCAGGCTGGCCTGCATCGTCGTAGATCATGTCCAGAGCACGGCGCTCCTTGAGGTCGTAGTACACCTTGGGGTGAACAACGATCGCAGCCAGCTTGTCGCCTTGGTCACCCAGCAGAGACTGACCTTCGACAATCTGACGGGCAGTCAGTTGCGTAGGGGTGTCGCCAGACGCGCCATCGACAGCCAGAGCTGCGAAAGAAGCGGAGCTGGTGTCACCAACAGCACCAAAGATGCCAGCCAGGCAGGACAGCAGATCCTTTTGGCGTTGGTTGGCGATGTAGTCAGCAATCTTGTTGCCGATAGCAGCCATCGGGTCAGAACCGGCAGCCAGGGCAGCCAGATCACGAGACTCGAAAGCACGACCACGGTGCAGAACAGCAGCAACCTGCTTGTCTGCGGTGATCTTGCCAGGGGTCAGCGAAGAGCTATCCGTCAGACGCTCAAAATCGCCTGACAGGTTGGCCTTGTAGAAAGGCACTTGAACGAAGTCACCACCATCCTCGGCAGCATTTAGCTCCGCCATTGGCTGCACCACACCGCTAGCCAGGAAGGCATCACGCTGAGTGGTTTGCTCAATGACGTAAGGCGTAAATACCTCGGGGATGATGATGTCAGAGCGAAGAGTCGCCATGACAGATCCTCAAAAAAGATGTTTACGGTGTGGGCGTAACCCGATTGGCTCTGCGTAGCTTTGCCTTAGTCAACATATTAACGGTTAGCAGCAGCTTTCAACCTTTCATACATATCCCGATCCGTTCGAAAGAGTCGCGACTGTTCTGTGAGGTTGTAGGAGTCTTTGGCAAATGGATTCTTTGTGCCCGGTGGAATGTCGCCACCTGCGCTGCGTCCTGAAGGCGCACCACTGCCAACAGGCTTGGGTGCTTTTTGCATGTAGCTGGGCAAAGTCTTGGCCCATTCGCCAATCGGCTTGCGCTCGTAGCCATTGACGACAACAACCGTGCCATCAGCTTCGCGCTCGATTTGATTTGGATTGAGTAGCTGGGCCTTAAACACAATGCTTGGATCATGCACCACGTCTGCTAACGCCGTGTTGGCCGGTGCAATCAACTCAAGCTCGCGGACCCGCGCCTCAAGTTCTGCGATGCGCTTGTCCTTCTCCTCCGCCGCCTCACGGAACTGCTGCTCCAGAGCCTGCCTGGCTTCTGTGTACTTGCCCTCTGATTCGAGCTTGTTCTGTTCGACACTGCGTTTGAAGTCAAGCAGCTCTTGAACGTCAACGCCGTCGGGAATTGTCTTTGCACTTTTGAGCTTGCCAATTAGCTCAAAGTTCTTTTTCTCTAACGCTTGGATGCTGCTCTTCAGTGCATCAAGCTCAGAATTGTTTGGAGCTGCGGGAGACGTAATCTCCTGGTTTTGCTCTTCAGACATGAATAACCCGTAAGGTTGTTTTCACGACCACTTTACTTTGTCTGCCCAATATGCGGCAGATGTTTTCCCCTTCGCGATATTTTTTGCGTGGCGTGCCTTGAACGACGCACGCTTAGCCTTGTCCGCAGCACTCTCACCTTTGCGCGGACGTTTCGTCTTAGCACCCTGCTGCCCGAACCGAATGAGCTTCGGTTTATCGCCGTCCTTAACGACAACAGCGTGAGACTTGCCGCTCGGATGGTTCGGCGTACGGATGGGCTTATCAAAGCCCGCAAACGTGTGCCCACCGCGTTTGATGCTCACTTTCTTTTAGGCGCAGCGCGAAGTTCAGAGCGTTTTTTCAGCACAGGGTTGCCAGTGCTCTCAGACTTGATCGCAACAATCGGATCGCCTTTGGCTCCACGACGAGTCACAGTGCCACCGCTAGGGCCTTTGACGCTATAAGCGCCTTCGCCCTTGATGCTGGTCACGGTCCCGTAGGTCCGCTTGCCTCCATAGGTCCAACTAACGCGAGAACCCTTTTTCATTTTTTCTTGCCTCCTTTCTTTTTCTTCTTTTTAGGGGGACGACCCATCTTTGAGCCGTAGGTGCCAGGGCCTTTAGGCATCAGTCAGCCTCCGCAGGTGCTTCCTTTTTAGCGGACTTTTTCTTGGCCGGTGCTTTGGGCTTGGCCTCAGCGCCTTGAACCGTGAACTTGTACTTAGCGGGAAGAGCCATTGGGATAACGGCGTTTTAACTGGTCCAACGTTAGCTCTGAACCGTCTTGACTTACAAATTTTCGGATTGCATCGGTCGGGCCATACTTTCGAGCCAGTCGATTGAAGTAAGGAACCTTTGATGCACCCAGCACATCTGCTTTGACTTCATTGGGTTGCTTGTCCAGCCATTCGCCATAGGTTTGGTTGCTTGGCACGGTGTCACCACGCCTTGCACGCGATGGACCAAAAGCAGTGTTAGGCCTGCGTAATTCTGTTTGCGGTGGTCGTGCAATACCAAGCCCGCTGTAATCAATGATGGGCACAGTCGTAGAACGGCAGTTGAAGTGCTGCGGTGGTGTTGGGCCTTTGCCGTACTCAAACGACCTGCCATCTAAAGAACGGCAGATGGGTGATGTCCTGCTGTCCAATGTCGCGACGTAGCGATAGCGCTTGGTCACGTCTTGATTGGCCTTGTAAACCTGCTGGCTGGTTTCGTTCGCCACTTGATTAATGCTGGTCCGAATCAACGCCATCACTTGATTGTTGGCAACAGCAGTGACTTCACCACCCGCTTGGGCCATTTGCCGCAAGCTGCCTGGCTGCCCAAAACGCAGACGACCTTTAAGCCGTCGCGCAATCTTGTCGGTTGACTCACCAGTTAACAGGCCATTGCGCACCGTCTTGGCGAACAGATCCGCCTGCGATTCGGCCAGTCCCCGAAAAGACTTCTCAAGCACCTTGCCGTTTGGCAGCGTGATTGTTGTGCCTTGTGCAGCGGTAAGACTGAACGTTTGAGGCGCACCTGCAACAGCAGCCTGCAGGTCATCGCTCAACGACACCACATTGATTGCAGTCGGATCAACCGTCGCAACGGACTGCGCAAACTGCGGGCTGATCTGCACACTACGGATCTGATCACGCAACTCGACAGGCAAAGCTCTGCGCAGCTGATCCTCCACAAACTCAGATTGCAAAACAGTCAGACCCTGCAGTTCCTCAACAGCAATCGCAGTGCTTGACTCCGCCCAACCCTCAAGCGACTGCTTCAATTGCGCGAGGATCGCCCGAAGCCGTGCAGCCTTCGCAGGCGCTGCAAGCTCATCAATGCCACGAAGCTGATCAACAGCGTCCAAAACAAGATCGTTGTATGCAACAGCAATGCGCTTGGCAACACCGTTGCTAAACCGATTGAGATCGATTGCATTGCGATAAAGCTCGGCAGGCGTGCTCATGACTCATAGATGCCGAGATATTGCGGATCGTCAATGCAAGCAATCGAGACATCACAGCCAGCACGCAACGCGTTGCCGACAAAGCCTGAAAACTCAGCAATCACATCGTCTTCATACAGGCCGATTGCCGTTTCTGAAACGCCGCAGATTTTGCCTTGCAAGTACCAAGTAACCCTGATCACTGCGTAGGTCTGCTCCGTTAGCTCTTGCTTGGAAAAAAACAAGAGCCGGTTGATGGGATCCTCCGGCTTGCGTTTGTGCAGATTATCCAGCCAACTCATCTTCAGCCTCCGGCTCTGCTTCTGGCATTGTGGCCTCTTCTGCAGCAGGTGGCGTCGGCTCAGGCTGTTGCATTTCGATCAAGCCGCCGGTCTGTGTGGCCTCGATCTCCTCTTCGATGTCAAAGTCATCGCCCAGCACCTCTCCGGCAGACAGCTGGTTAAGCAGCGTTTCTTGGGTGATGGTGCCTGCGGTGTAGAGCTGCAGCAGTGACTGGATCTCTTGCGGCTCAAGGCGCGTAGCAAGGAAGTCGCGGTTGATGAAGCTGCTGCCAGCCTGCGGCTGCTGCATGTACTGCGCGTGAAAGTTCAAGCAGTTGTCAATCAGGTCTTGCATCTGCTGAGCAATGACCATCATCGTGCTGTCGCCTTGACTGCGATCAATACGCTTGGCCTCTGCAGTTTCTGCGCTGAGCTTTTGACCCAGCACAGCAGCCAAACCCAGTTCGTTGATCTGTTGAGAGATCTGATCAAGGCGCTTGAATTGCGCGTCGTAGCTGTTGCCTGAAGGTTCTATGTATTCACTACGCGCTGATTCAGGGAGTGCCAAAGCCTCTCCTGGGCCTGCGCTGATCTCTTCTGCTGACTGCGGGAACCCGTAGATAGCCAGCATTGGCACAGCACTGATGTGCAGCTGGTTATCTAAATCGCTTTGTACTTGGTACGCCTTGAGGTTCAGCTCAGCAATGTCTGCCAGTGGTGGCCGCGACTCAAGAACACCGACGCGGTTGGAATAAGCAACAGCGAACGGAATCTCGCTAAGGCTGGTGCTGCCCTCATCAATTAGAACAAAGTCGCCTTTTTTGTCCTTCTGATGGATCTCAAAAGCGCCAGGGGTGAGCACGCGCACCTGCTGCACCTGCTTTTCGCCGTAGAGGCCATCAGGCACGGTGATGGTTTCCATCAACCGCAGTTGAGTTAGCTGCTGCTTGCCGTCCTTAATTTCAGAACGCCAGCCAAGAATGTCTCTTGGCGTCACCGTTACCCAGTAAGGCCTGCCGTTTTCACCTGATTTAGGCGCATCAACAAGAACACCAACGTGGCCATACCGAATGCACTTGCGTGCAGTTTCGTAAGTCCAAACGTTTAGATCGTTGCCCTGCAGGTCAACGTCAAACAGCTGCTCAGTGACAACATCGCTGACATCCTCAAGCCGCACAGGCTTGCGGGTCAACATGCCCGCCAACATCCGCTCAAGCCTGACGTAATAAGGCGCAAGCGTTGAACGCATCAGCCTGTTGTCGTAGGCCTCGTCTAGTTCTCTAACTTCCTGCGGAAGATATTTTCGATGCCCTTTTCTGATCCCGTAAGTGCCCTGCAATAACGCTTCAATCAACAGCCAATGCGGCTCCATGTTGACGTAAGCCGTGTTCGGGCTTTCAACCGTCGTCACGTTGCCTACACGTTGTCGACCAGAAAAGCCTGAATACACAGCTAGAGCCCACCCGATGGCATCAGCTTAGTAAAGCCTGATTCCTGTGCCTCGACCAGCACGAGCATGAAGCATCGAGAACTCTCTGAAAACTAAGTACCCGAGAGCGTCATTCATATGGTCATAGCCCGCGTCCTTGTCAGGATCGCCGGCCTCGGTGTAACTCTGCAGCTCTAAACACTCAATCGTCCGCTTGCAATTAGCCGCAACCTGCAGCCTGACTTGACCTTTCCCGTTCTCCAGCAAAGCCTGAACAGAAGCCACCCGATCACGGATGGGAGGGTTGGCCTTCGGTGATTGATTGCTGAACCCGTAAGACTCCAAGATCTGGATGTCAGTGCGCGAGGCATTCGTGCTTCGGTTTCCGCCTGATGCGTCAGGGTAGATATAAACCGGGCGTCCATCAGCTCGGCGTTGTATTTCTTGGGCCATGGCGTCGGTGTCATGTGCGCCGCTGATCTCATCGATCAGGAGAAGTTTTTCTCCAAGACGAACACCGATGACTGCGTTTGTGTTTTGAACATTGAAGTCGCAGCCGACGCGTAGAGGTTCGCGGCTTACGTCTGGAATGTCGGTTATGACGTGCTTTGCCCGGTCGAAGCGGTCATAGACCTGGCCGGTTGTGAGATTGCAGAATTGGCCTTCTAAGTAAGCCTTCAACAGGCTTGGGTCGTAGTTGGCCTGCAGTCGTTCGATGAAGTCTGGGGGCAGCCAAGGATTGTCCGCCGTGCGCATCCTAATGAGCTTTCGATCTGGGCGCTTCTGTGCATCTTCTGTGCCAAAGGTGTTCCACATCCAGCGGAAACCTTCAGGCGTTGATGCTGCACCGAACTGACGGACGTTGCCAGAGCGAAGACGGCCAAGGATTTTGGGAAACGCCTTCTCAGCAATAGATGGCGTCACGGTGTCGATCTCATCAGCCAACACCCAGGCAAGGTTTAGGCCGATGATGCGTGACCAGTTCTCGAAGCTGCGGCAGAGGATCTTTGTGTCACCGCCCGGCAGGTGCAGGACATATTCAGCCAAGGGTGACGCCCTGAAGCTGTAAGGGATGTCGTACTGCTCCAGGAACGCCTCAAAATCGTTCTGCCAGATGTCGCGAATCAGTGGGCCTGTTGGCTCCATCACGCAACCGATGAACCCTTGGTTGGCGATAGCAAGGGCCAAGGCCTTGGCGCAAAGGCTGCGCGTCTTGCCTGCTCCATAGCCAGCCGATAGTCCGATGATCTGCGTTGACTGATCATCAACAAAGGCAAGCTGCCCCGGATGCAGGTCAGCTTTGACCCGATCGATCAGTTCCGACGCGTCGATTGTCGTGTGGTTTTCACCAATGCGCTGGAGGATCGAACCACGTTCGATGTGGCTAAGGATGCTCACTGCAGAATCTGCGTGATCTGTGCGGCGGTCTTAATGCAGCCGAGCGCAGCGTTGAGATTGTTAGTTTTGCGGGCCTCTTTCTGCAGTGATGCGAGCTGGGCAAGAATCTCTGCAGTAAAAGTCAGGCGATCACTTTCCCAATCGGCGCGGATGATCTCTCTGGCTTTGGCGATGTAGGTATCCGACTGACGCTCAGCAACGTCCCATTCTTTCGCGCAATACTGCACGATGTCCGAGCGCACGGCACCGTTAGCCAAAAGCCGTGCAACTCGATTCACTCGCATATCGACTTCAATTTTTGTTGATTTCTTAGCCATCAGTCTTTGTCAGAAGCCAGGACTGCGGTTTCTCCCGTGAAACTCTCCCACCGCTTAACGATAACGTCGCAGTACTCAGGTTTTAGCTCGACTGTGTAGCAGCGTCGATTTGTGAGCTGAGCGCCCATCAGTGTTGAGCCAGAACCACCAAAGGGTTCAAGGCATAGACCGTTTTTTGGAAGGCTTGTGAGCATCACCCGTTTCATCATGTCTACGGGCTTTGGTGTGGCGTGGCCGTGCCTTTCGTCGCCATGGACGCGGGGATAGTCCCAAACGTCGGTCATGTTGTCGTGGGCGTTGTCGAAGTAGGCGCGGGTTTCATAAAACTCCCGCTTGAGTTTGTCGTGCTCCCTCTTGAGTTCATCATGCTCTTTCTTAAATGCTTCATGGCCACGGGTCAACGCAGCACCTCCAGCAGCGGCCTGAATCTTTGCGTATTGCTCTGCCGTTGGCAGCATCCACTGGGATTTTGTGACCCAGTGCCCGCCCATCTGTGTTTCCGTGATCTTGTTGAGATCAGAAGTTTTCCAGCCGAGCGACTTCATTTGACTTTCAAGGTAAGAGCGCAACGGCTCCCACCCCTCCCAGTAGTTGTCAGCGTTGTTGTTGAAACCCTGCTCTCCGAGCATGAAAAACAAGCAGACCTCATAGCCGTGGGGAAAGCTGCGCATTTTCTCGCTGCCGATTGGCGATCCGAAGGCAGAGGCGCTCGGGGGCTTGTCCCAAATAATTTGAGAACGCATCGTTAGACGCTCTGAGTCACCCAGGCCAGCCTTGTACCAAAGCCGCCAAAGCTCAGGAGCGTTGCCCCAGATGTACGCGGAAGCATTGTCCTCAAGGTATGGGCGGAAGGTGGCCCACCACTCCATCTGGAAGCTGTCGAGCTTGTCGTCGTAGAGGTTGTCGTTGGCAACGCCATCAGAAGCCTTGCCCATGCCGTATGGCGGGTCAGCGTGCAACAGTGCCGCCTTTTCTCCGCCTAACAGCCGTTCAATGTCAGTGGGGCAAGTTGAGTCACCGCAGAGAACGCGATGGTTGCCGAGGATCCAAAGATCACCGGGTTTGGTGATGGGGTCTTGCGGCTCTTCTGGGATCTCGTCGGGGTCTGTGTTGCCCTCCTCAGGGTCTAGCTCTGTGATGCTCAAAAGTTCGTTGAGGTCGTCTTCGTTGAACCACGGGTCTAGGT
>Ga0208919_1000257_pt1 | contig 38997 bp, 49 predicted proteins | sample 4_EtaG_FD_184076 | JGI IMG/M metagenome (GOLD analysis project Ga0208919, IMG submission 184076) | Marine viral communities from the Subarctic Pacific Ocean - 4_ETSP_OMZ_AT15127 metaG (SPAdes) (version 3) | ecosystem: Environmental > Aquatic > Marine > Oceanic | place: Pacific Ocean | collected...
GTTCTTCTCGAGCGAGAACTCGAATCGGGGCTTGTAGGCCGTTTCCCCGAAGTTCATCTCGTGGTACTTCCAGACCAGTTCCCGCGTGAGGGTGTCGGCAAGGTTCATAGCGTCGGCACGAACCATCCGCTTGAACGTCTCGGCGTGCTGATCGCCTACCGATGATCCAAGCCCGGTAGATGTGGCTTCGGTCGTTGCCGTCTGCCCAATAATCAGTTCCTTGATCTGACCGGCCAAGTAGCCTTCGATCAGGTCCGCGAACGTCTTGGCGTTTCCTGCGTTCGGCTCCTGAACCTCAATTGAGTAGGCATCTCGGCTCTCGCCTGGTTGCCGTGGAATAACCACCGACACATCGCCAACGAGGTTCTGCAAGACCTCTTCCATCACGTCCTTGGCAGCGTTGTTTCCGTCCGGGTAGGTTCCGACTCGGATACCCATGCCATACCGCTCGATCCAAGTCATCCAGAACTGGAGAGCGGTTTGCTTCATCATCCAGTAGAACCAGACCGTATCCCTGATGCCACGGCCTGAATAGACGTATGCGGCTTCTTCTGGTTCTTCGTAATCCGGTCCCTGTCGGCCATGAGTGTGAAGAACGACCAATTCGCGTTCCTCATCGTCGAGGGTGTGAACCATGCCGTAAGGCCCGGTTTCCTTGTCCCCCTCGTATTTCAGACCGACGTACATGGTCAGATCGCCGTATGTGGTGAACGCCAGCGTGTCAGAGTGAATAGGCATCCACTCGCCTGGTACAACAAAGCCTTCTCGCATTTCCGGCGTCACCTGGACGGCAGCAGGTCCGTACCAAACAGCGTCAAGCAACGCCATGAAGAACTCAAACGGCTTGTACAGATTGGTCTTGAGCAGTTTCTCGAGGGTAGCCGCCTGTTCAACCTGAATCGGATCGTTCTCGTCTTCTGGCTTGATCTCGTATTCGAGCAGGGCTACCGCTGATTGCCGCTGATAAAGCGGTCCCATCACGTCCGGGTCACGTCGCATCTGTCGCTGTAGCTTGCGATCCTTGCGCAAAGCCATGTCAGAACGACGAAGTACCTTGGTGAAGTGACTGATGTAGGAGCGTTGAAGCTCAACTACGGACGCGAATGGCGGTTCAACCACTGCGCGGGGATTTTCGTTTGGGACGATCTCGCCGTCTTCTGTCTTGGCGAACCGTCCCTTATCATTACGCGCTTGTTTTGGGTTTGCCATACGAGAGACTATATCGGGCTACGGCTCCGATTGCATCCCGATTTTTTACCGTAAAAGTCCGCCTGCCAACCGTTGCCGGTCGCTGCTAGGCTCCGTATATCTTGCCAAGCCCAGCACGTCGTTCAATTCGGTTTGGTTTCGCTGGAGGCTTGGAAGATGAAGCCAGGTCCATCAAGTCAATACAGGCGTCAACACTATCGTCGTGAGCTGCAATCGGGAAGGTAGTCATTTCGTCAAACAACGCATCAAAGGTCGGCATTCGTTGTCCTTCGCTTGCCGGGAAGTGAAGACGCCCCCCCTCCACAAACGCTTGCCTGGACGCCGCTCGAGTGACCTTATCCGTGGTTCGTTTAGCTGGCATGATCGGAAACCTCGATGTTTCGTTCATTTGCTGCACAAGCCCCTTTTGAGGCCCGTTAGCCTCTCCTATGGCTCTAACGACGCCGTGATGGTTGCATAGCCCCAAAGCTCGCCTGGAGAAGTCTGGGAACGTCGCCCGGACCCTGAGCATGTCCACCAAGTACAGATGATTGTCAAAGCCAAGCCAGCCCACCAGGCAAACGCTGTAATCGGGGTCGCCCCCAGCTCGTCTATCGCTAAATGCGAAGTCAAAGGCAGCTACCATCTCCCCATTGTCTGGTTTAGCCTGGTGATCGTAGTAGCTCGAGACGATCCAATCTCCGCTGAAGATCATAGTTTCAGCACTAATCGGAGACAGCTCGAACGCTCGACCGAACGCAATAGGGCCGATTTCCTTCCTAATGTCCTCTAGCTGCTCTTCTGTGATCTCTTCAGGCCAGGGAGATACAACGCCCTGGACCGGCACTCGAAGCAGTGAATCGTCTTCTTCGTGCTGCTTTCGCCAATCTGCGGTGATATCGTCAACGTGGTAGCAAGTGCCGATTTTCCACGTTTTTGGACTCTTACCCTGCGTAAAGTCCCGCATGGGAAGCCAGTTGTTGTTCCAGAACTCCTTGACCTGTTCGCGCAATGACGGCTGCTGAATAGAGTTTCTCAGGTCGCAAATATCGTCAGCCAGGAGGATGTCAGCTCGTCCACCAGCTCGACCGAAGATGCCCTTAGCTTCCATCGTGCTGTCACGCTGCCAGGAGTCGCAATGCACCTTGAAGTCTGTATTGCCCCAAAAGTCCTTAACTGGCTTGATCTCGGGGAATACTGCCTGGAACTTCGGCGATTCGATGATGTTCTTGACTAGGGCTGTTGTCTTGGAAGCGTCCCGGTCTGACTGCTGGATGTACTTGATCCGCACGTTCGGGTTCTTACCAATCTCCCAGGCACACCGTGCGGCCATCTGAGACGTTTTACCGTGTCCACGGGGCAACTCAATGTAGCAATTGTCAAACTGCTCCAGGTGGTCGTGTAGGCGTTTGTGTAGTCTGGCTTGATCAAAGCCCAGAACGTAGGTACAGAACCAAGTAGGGGAGATCCTACACAGGGTTAGTACGTCGTTCTCGTCGAGTTGCTTAGTCATCCAGATCGTCCATGAACATCGGATTGCCTGTTTCAGCGTACCAGGCGACCGTGTTCGTGTAGAACCAGTCCAACGCCTCTTGGTACTCCATGCCGTCACGATCCATCAAGATACGAATGATCTTGGCCGTCGAGTAGATCGCCGCATATCCGTAACCAGGATCATGGGCCGTGCCAATAAGCGCGTCCTCGAGATCCGGGAAAACAACTATGTCAGCGTCTTCAACTGATTTTTTCATGCTCCACACCTTTCGGCGCTGTAGCGCCACCCCTGGCTTAAGCTCGTCGCTTTCTCCTGCGTATCGGCAGTAAGGCTACCCCAAATACAGCCAAAGTGCCGGGAGCTGGTGCGATCACTTCAGTCAGGTTTGAAGCACCTGATTTGAAGGCGTTAATCGAGTCCAGCCATTCAACCAGGCTGTCCAATGTTTCTTTGCCAAAAATGACCCCTATCGCCACCGCAATGATGGTCAGCGTAAATACACGCTTGTCCAGCTCTCTAATCTTCTTATCCTTGGCCTGGGTGCTTTTCTTGCAGTTAAACAGGTCTGATTTGAGCTGGTCAACCTCTTTGTTTTGGCAGTTCGGACAATCGCCCCTGGCTGCGTTCTTTGTTCCCCCGGATTCCATTGTCTAATCTCGCCATTCGTCGGTTTGCTTCGCCAGGCGGGTCAAACGCTCCATATCGTCTTCGGTGAATAGTGGGCCTCCATCATGACCAGCTAGACGGTCGGCAACCCTTCCGTCAATTCGCTCGAGGATCATGTTGAAGAACTTGTAATCGCCGTCCAGAGCTTGAGCTAGTGCCTGGGATACTAGCTGCTGTACGATGTCGTCCCCACTCTCCCCATCAGCTAATCGACGCTTCAGCTCGGTTTCGATACTGACCGTCCCTTTTGGCCTACCACCTGGATTCCCCGATTCGCCTGGCTTGAATCTGTACGGCTGTAGCCAGGGCTGCTTATCGGTTTTCTCGAGGTCGCCGTTTGTACTGTTGTTTTTGTGTTCTTCAGTATTGCTCATAGCTAACACTATAACGTCCGATTAGCCGTTTTCACCCTTTTTTGGGTCATCAAGCTTTGGTACGTCTTTGATGGTTTCGATGACTGCCCCTCCTTCAATTGCAATCACAGCGTAGACGCTCCTGGCGACCTGCTCCCATATGTCTTGATATCCGTCTTTTAGGTCTTTCCAGTCGGTAAATTCTGCGCCGTACCTAACCTGCATGTTCGTTGCAAACGCCAGGTACGCTGCTTTGCCCGATGTCCGTATCAGGCTGTTTGATGGCCCCGGAAGATGGGCGTTGTGATGCAGAATCCGTCTAGCTTCCACTCATTACCCTTTGCCGCCCTCTTTAGGGCATTTATCTTTGCAGTTGCGTCGAAGCTTGCACATGATCCACTTGAAATAGCCAAGTTCGCTAACAGCAATACCACCGGCAACGCTAATCAGAATCATCCAAATATCGCTCATTTGATTTCACTCCGTTTGAGTTTCTTCCGTGCAGCTTCGTAGGCTGGATCGGATGTACGTCGAATTGCGACGGCTTCACGTTGAGCCATCTCATTGTTGTTATCTAACATTTTTAGGTCGGCTTCGGCTGACCGCATCGTAGCCTTGGGGATAAACATGCCCAACGACCACACAACGCGCTTAATCAGCATTCCCAGGCCAGTTTGCCACAGGAGTACGATTACCCCGATAACGATACCGGCAATAGCCAGGTTGCTCATCAGACGCGCCCACCAGGGGGTCGAATCCTCTACACGGTGCAATGACGATTGAATTTTGATCGTAGCGGCCTGGATCTGGTCTTGTTCCGCGATGATCGAGCTGCCCAGCGTGACTATCTGGCCTTGAGCTTCCATAGCCACAGAATCGGCTTTTACTGACTCGAGAGCCTGGGTAGCCTGGGCAAGCTCAATTATCTGCGTAGCAGATCGTTTTGAATTTGCGGCCTGGACGTTGACGCTTTGAGCCGAAGACCCAATTGCCTGTTTTGCGGACGAGCAGCCTGTAAGGAAGATTGCCCCAACGGTGGCGAAAGATGCACAAACAGCCGCGATAAACATGGCGGCTGTGATTCTCTCCCAATAGCGTCTTCTGACCATTCTACGTTTCCTTATCTCGGAGCCTCTCGAGGCGTTCGACCCGATCAATCAACTCTTTGAGCTTCATATCAGTCGCCGCCTTTTGACTTGCTGCTTTCCAAACGACCGTAGTAGTCATCGCCAAACCAGCCAAAAACAAGCCAAGTGGTATCAGTGTGCTTTCGTTTATTACGTTTCCCCCAGGCGCGCTAACGTCCATGACTCCGGCGAGTCCAACGGCTGTCGTGCCGCTAGATGCCACGCCAGTAGCAAGTAGCCATATCAGTTCTGTCGCTTCCTTAACCATCATTTACTCGATTGCTGTAGTTTCGTTGTCCCACAGTGTTTCGGTTGTACGGTTCTTTTTAACAATCTTCAAGGGCATAGGTCCGTACTTTAGCCAGAGCCGTCTAGTCCTGCGGAACGCTGCTGTTTCCATTCCTTTGATTTCAACCGCCTCTAAAGTTCCATCTTCGTAGAAGACCAAAAAGTCAACCTTGTACCTATCGTCCTCGGTCAAATCAATCGGAACCTGGCGTAGCCACCAAAGCACTATTCGTTTACCGACCAGGGCATCTAGTTTTTTGGCGTACTCAGCTTCAAACTTGGAGTCGAATCGCCACCCCCTATACCTAGTGGGATTGGCGTTGTACTTGTTGCGCTTGGGTATTTTGACTTTGGGTAGTTTTGCCATGCGTCCATGCTACCCAAAAAAACAACAGGGCTGATCCGAAGACCAACCCTGTCGTGAAAGGGGTCGAGTAAACCAGTCCAGCCGGTTGCCGCCAGCGGTCAATAGTTACTCGAACAACATATTAGACGTATTCCGGTTCAGTAGCAATCGAGTCTTCAGTTCTTCGGAAATACGTTTCAACATTGTCATGTCTAGGTGGTCCGCCTGGTCCGCAAACACCGTCATTGCCACCCAATTCTGCGCCGTACAGAACCAAAGCCGAAGCAAGCTCTCGAGTCGATTTAGATTTAAAAGTTACTTTGTTCAGTGACGCATGTTCGACAAGTTCTTGTGAGCATCGTATTTGATACTCGTTGACGGCATCGTCTTTGTTGATAAATACCTGACTATAGGTGTCATCTGCTGTTTTGTTGTAAGTAACAACCCAAAGTAGTGCTGTTTTCATTTTGCTCCCTTTCTGGAGAAGAAAGCCCCGTTAATTTGCCAGCACGGGGCCACACTGGGTTAAGTAACCAACAACGTGTTGGTCGGAGATTGAGGTTCGTTGTGAATCAAACGGCCTACATTGGCTTTAGTAGGTTTGCGAACCTCTTTCTCATAGGTAAATCTTCCTCTTCTTCTCTTTGCTCATTCGTTGCCATCGGTTGATTTCGTCAGCAACCATAAAAACTGGTGTTCGATAATGCTTGGCGATCCAGGCGACGGTCTCATCTCGAGTCATCCCGTACTCAAACTTGCATCTCTCCATGAGCGCGGGAAGGTGTTTCTTAAGTTGTCTTATCGTCAGGTTTGGTTGCATCGCTGTCAACTTTATCGTCTTGTGCCTGGGTCTGCTCGATCCCGTGAGACTGCATAGACACTTGGTGCATCAACGCAGCTGTTTCCTTGATGTACTCAATCAGTGATTCGTTGTTCATGTTTAGCCCTTTCGGCTTCAATCTGGTTCTCGTAATCAAGTATCGCTTGCCCAATGAGTTGTGGGATTTGCGGTACAACGCTGTTGCCTAGTTGCTTAAGTCTGTCCACCCTTCCGGGAAACCCATCAACCACTCGGGGAATCCTGGGTTCAACTTTCCATTTTGAAGACTCTTTGGCAAGTCGGATATGGTCTTGCGTGACCACGACCCCCCCCACTCCATCAAGTATCCTCCCGTCTTCTCCCCTCCCGACGTTGGTGTAGGCCAAAACCTTTCCGGTACGCTCCCCTGCGCCTCGAATGGATCTTTCCCATTCAACATTGCCTTCGCGTCCAGGCGGCTCAACTCTCCGGCCATTACTTTGGCTCTCAGCATTCTCACGTTCCCCTCGTTCGGTCGAGTGTTCGCGCACGGGGTAGGCCAAGATCCAGATTCGGTCCCTCTGATGGGGCGCGCCAACGGAACTAGCGGGTATGCAATGCCATTCAGCGCAATACCCGATCTCGCAGAGATTTTGTAAGACCAAGGTAAGCCCTTTAGATCGAAGGGCTGATACGTTTTCAATAATTGCCCACGTTGGCCGTACATCTCTGATGAGTCGAAACATCTCCGACCAAAGGCCCGACCGCTCCCCGATAATTCCCTTTCCTTTTCCTGCGCCTGAAATGTCTTGGCATGGGAATCCTCCGGTGATGACTGTGGGAATAATTCCATCTGTTGATAACTGGTCAACGGTCAACTCCTTGACATCATCATATATCGGCACATTGGGCCAATGCTTGTTCAAGACCATCTGGGCCTTCTTGTTGAACTCGCAGAAAGCTACAGTTTCAAATCCTTGCGTTCGCTCCAGGCCGAGGCTAAATCCGCCAATGCCCGCAAACAGGTCAAGCACCTTATGTGTCATCGTGCGTCACCCCTTCCAGGATTTATGTTTACTTGCGTCGTTGTGCTTTGAAGTAATTTACCAAGACGCCAAAGTACCAATCGTATTCTTCTTCCGTTGCTCGTTTAATACATTGGTATATGTCATCAACAGAATCCATTTTCATGTCTTCTCTGTACCTAAGCACATAATCATCTTCGTCTGTCCATTCTCTTCCGTCCCAGGCCGCTTCGGCTGCTCCGCCGACTGTAATCATGCGTGCTACATCTGTCGGAATCATGAACGAGAGTTTTGCTTCAGTTAGTTCTTGCATTGTTGGCCCCTTTCAAGAGCGTGGTGTGTAGATACTGAGGTAGTCTAACTGAGGTGGCAAGGTTCGCTTAACACCCAATCAACTCCTGTCCATGTAAATGCTTCGTGATGGTGTTCTACCCATCCTACGGGTCCACAGTCCTTGTGGAAGTTCCATACAAAGACAAGGCAGTTGAGGGTAAATCCTTCCTCCAGAACTACGTTGACATCTTTCAAATCATGCTGAAAACAATCAACATCATCAACGCTGTCAAACATAAGCCGAACGCGAGTGTTAGGCTTGAACCCAGCCATTCCTCTCAAAGTCTGTCTATCGTGATTATTTAATCTTCGCAAATTCATTGCTGGCCCCTTTCAAGAGCGTGGTGTGTCGGGAAGGTCACGATTGACCCCCCCTTCAATGTGATTTCAACATTCGTCCGCTGTTCTAGCGAGATATTCTGCTTGTGCTTTTTCAAGCATCGAGATAACCCGCTTGGTGTGTTCGTAGTTGAACTGCTTGGCGTGTCCGAACTTTATTACTTGGGCCTTCTCTTTGCGGTCTGGGTGCTGGGCATTGAATTTATGAGCAAGTTCCATGGCATTCACCTTGCTCATCGTGGTCGCTTCTTCCATGCAGTAAGTGTTATCGCGATGCTTCCAGTTGATGCCGTCTTCGAGTTTTTCCATTCGTGCATACGGCCCTGCTTTACCGTTGACGCTTAGAAGGAAGTCGCCATCTGAAACGCACACGACTCCATTGTTTGGTCCGAACTGGTCAAGCCACTCCGCTTGTCGTTCCAGGCTGGACTTGAGGTCAGCAATCATTACGTCGAAGTTGATGCCGTCAGTCGTGTTGTTGTTTGTTTCGTTGGTCATTTGTTGGCCCCTTTCAAGAGCAGTGTTTGACTTTATACGTCCCATTATAACTGTATTCGACCGTCTTGCAACCTTTAGACCAGTCTATCTGGATATTATCTCACCTTTTTTGCACACCTTATATAAAGGAAGGAGCCTCCCTGAGCCGCATTTGGCCCTGAGAGGCTCCGTTCCCCCACCTTAGCACCTAAAGTCCCTCAGACGGCCTCCTAGCGGCTCCTAAATGAGTCCCAAGAGCATTCGATGATCCCACCTGTCTCGTCTGCCCTCGAGATGATGCTAGGGCCAATCTTGTCCTTCAGTGCTGCTCCACGGTCGTTCGTAATCAGGATCGTATCCAGCTTCGCCCCGTATCGGGCATCAACGATCTGATTCAACACCCGATCTTCCCACTCAGACCCACCCCTGTCGTGCATCTCATCCAAAACGAGCAGCCTGGGCAAACTCTCTGCATCCCATCGACCCCTTCCAGACAACTCGTTAATGATCTGACTCTCGCTGCCCTCGTTGTTGAACGTCGCCTTAATGACCATGTACAGGTCAGCAACCCTCATATACCTGGAGCAAGCAAGCTCGAGCGAGTACAGCCGACCCAGGCACGTTGCCATCTGAGTCTTCCCCGTTCCCCTCGGGCCAGTCAGCAGAAACAGCGATCCGCTACCAAGCCTACCCATCAGATATTTGTACGTCGCCGACCAGGCTGAATCGTCATCCGCTTCGTTGTGAACCTGTTTCGCTGCCTCACGATGCAAAGTCGGAAAACCCGACCTAATCCAAAGCCCGTTGCAACGCTTCGCTTCGTCATTGGTGAATGTCGATGACTTTCCCAATTCCAGTTTCGTCATGCTCGGTAATACGCTTTTGATCTCCATGATTCGACCCCTTCGTGTCGTTAGCTCGATTAAGCCATGATGTAATGAACCTCGGCAATCCCTTTCTCGTCTTCCGGTTCGATGGGTTGGATACTAGCCACTGGTGCATCTTCCTCAATTCACCGTCAACGTCGGCATACGGGTAAGCCTCAGACCACCCCGCCTTCTGCTCATCGGTGATGTGAAGAAAGCCCTCAGCTTCATCCCAATCCAACATCTGCTTCTTAGTAGTATTTTCTCTTTTTACTTTTACCTTTTTACTTTTAGCATTGCCATCGCATTGCGGTCGCATGTTTTCCTTGTTCCAGCGTGCTTCAGCCCCCTTTTTACCAGCCTCCGACCTTTGAGCCAAAGTCTCGCTGATTCCGGCGTGATCTCGAGCCATCCGCTCTTGAACCCACTCGCCACCGGGACACGATGGGTTGTAAGTGAACGGGAGCAGAACCTTGTCCTTGATCTGATTCCACCTGAGCGGCGACAGTCTCGTCCAGGCGGCAAGGTACTCGTCGTTATCTGGAACTGCTCCTGGTCTGTCTTGCTGCCACGCTCGACAAAGCAGTAGAATGTACGCCCCGACCTCTTCGGTAGACATCAAGGCAACCTTGTCGTCCGCCAAGAAGTCAGCGATGTTAAACGGTATGTACGGCAAATTTGACGGCATGAATTCTTCTCCGCAACGTCCCTCTCGCTCCAACCACGGGGGACGTTGTGTTTTACAGACAAGGCCACCACAACGACATGGCGGAACCCTTCACGGAACACTTCCTTTTCCCCTGCTTGTAAATCATGCCATCCCGTGCCAGATCGCTCAACCTCCGCTGACACTCAACATGAGATAAATCGGAAATCTCGGAAAGCTCACCAGCCGTCTTGCCTGGTCTGGATGTCACTGATCGAATCACACGTTCACGGTGGGATTCCAACTTTCCGCTTTCGACAAACTTCTTGAACGCCTGGGCGGATGTATCCGGGTTTTGGTTCCGACAGTTTAAGCCCGTAGGCTCAACTGGCCTAATTGGTTGAATCCTCATCAACTACCCCTTTCCGGCTGTTGATCCATTCCTTAATCACATCTTCGTCCCAACGTAGGGTACGACTGTTGATTTTGACTGGTGGCGGTATTGTCCCGTCCGCGATCCAATTTCGTACCGTCTTGGGTTTTACCCCAAGCATGTCGGACACATCAGAGACTTTTAGCATTGTTGTATTTGCCATGCGATGTGCTTTCTTAGAACGGGATTTCTGATTCATTTACCTTGACGGGTGCGGGTGATGATTTGGATTTAGTCTTAGACCCACCTGATCCTTCTGAACCAAGCAGCTGCAAACCAAAGACACGAACAACCGGCTTCGACCTGGAGTTGCCTTCTTTGTCTTCCCACCTGTCAATTCGGATTGATCCGTTAATCGCCACTTGCTTACCCTTTTGGCAATACTTATCAATGATAGTTGCGGTGTGTCCCCACGCTTCACAGTCAAAGTATGAAACCTGATCTTCTCCGCTGACGTATTGATTGTTGGCAAGCGAGAACTTCGCCAACGCCGTATCGCCTGAGTTTGTGTTGATGTTCTTTACTTCCGGGTCGCGTGTAAATCGACCGACAAGTGTAATTGTACTGAGATCGTTAGCCATAGATTTATTCCTTGCCGTCCAGGCGGTCTATTGATGATGTAAGAAAGTCAATCATAGAATCGTTATCTGCCTTTTTCGTTCGTTCTTCTCCAAGAAGCAAGGCGTCTGTAAAGGTGTGCTTCCCAGGCCAGCCGGAATGCGAAGCCAACTTCTCGGCAAGCTTCATAACCTCGTTTGAATAGATGCCTTTAACTTCAGTCTTCTTTGCCGACTTCCTGTTTTCCCTTGTTGTAGTCGGGCTTGTACCTGTGTCATCTCTTGAGCAAACTTCTTCGTCCACTCGAGGGATGAGAAGAAGACCGCGAAGGAAGTAACTAAGAAGAGTCGTTCCGCTTCCAAGTGCGGCTTTGTCTTCTGGCCTTCCCTTGCCTGGGCATGACGGAAGATCCCTCTTCATCTTTCTTGACTCTCCTGATTCGGGATGCTCCACAACAAACACGGTGTCTACCAACATCAGACCAGAACCGTCTACCTTGGTCTGCTGCTCTTCTTCGTAAACAATAAGTCCGTTGTCATTCAGTACCGCACTTGCTTCCTGAATCATGTGTTCAGCTGATGTGTAATCAAACTTCTGGTAATCGTTTGTGCTGTCTTTGGAGACGCTAACGATATCGCGTTGTGCCTGGAGCAATGACATGCCCCATGTTGTCTTACTCTTGGTTGTCTTTTTCTCAGTCATTTGCTTACCCCTTCAAGGTAAAGATGCGTTTGGTTTACTGGTAGGTCCGCATCCATGCGCCTACCAGTTGCTTCAAGTCTGGGAGTCAGACTGTCCGCTAGGCGAATCAATCATCATAACTACTACGCCGTCTGTGGTCATCGTAGTCATCCTTTTCTGTTTCATAAGAATCTTCACTAACCTCAGACAAGTCGATGTTAGAACTTTCAAAAATGTTCTGAGCCTCCTTGCCACGAAGTTCTATGTTTGGATATTCCTTGTCACCGTCTGTAACGTCAGTCAAGAGAACATAAAATTCAGACGGCTCATAATCGTTTCCGCTGTATGGAGCGGCTGATGTTACTTCAACATTGAAGACAAATTCAGCTTCGGCAAACAACTTCTTGCCCTGGTGTTTAAACTCGACGTAATCCACTTTCTTTGTTGCTGTCACTTCCACGAACGTACCCTTTCTTGATAATGCTTTCGATGTACAACATCGCATCAACCGGAAGACCGCACCCAGGCGGAGTAGTTTTCTTCAGGTGATCGCGTATCCAAATAAGTCCGGCAATCGTACCGGGAGTCGGTCTGCTTTCCATTTACCAATCCTGACCGGGGAAGTCTGTATCTGGCGGTGCTGGTCTCCCCAGAAACGAAAGCACCAACCACAAGCCCTTAAAGATGTCGATAATGATTCTCACAACAATCCCTTTCAACAGAGAGCTGTCCTGGCCACCTCGTAACCAACGATGATCAGATATCTAGGCCAGAAAAGTAAACATATCATGAAGGCCAATATAGGTCAAACAAAGCCCACTTGTCCACAAAAAGACGAAAATCGTATATTTTGGGCCTTTTTAGGGTTTACTTGGCCCACAAGAGAAGAAAAGCCGATATTATCTATGTAGTCAATAACGCTCTTGAAAGGGGCCAACAATGAACAATGAAATCAAGAACTTCGTCGCTGAGAACAACATCGAACTGAAGAAGGTCAACGTCCTGGCAGGGCCGATCCACGAAGGTCACGCATACAACGCCGAAGTGTGGCACGACGGTATGCAAATCGCTCACATCAGCGATGACGGCAACGGCGGGATGTTGATGATTGATGACCACGGTCACGAGGTTGAGTATGGCAAACTGGAAGACAAGTTGCAGGATGCCAACATTGTGTGGTTTACTTCGACTTTCAATGGCAAAGACGTGATTCTGAACATGGAAGGCTTGTTTGGCGAAATGTTCGACGAACACATGGTCGCAAAGGAATGGAAGGCCAAGACCCGAACCAAGGTCTTTGTCCAAACCGATGACTGCGGCGACGGCGAATACTACATCTACAAACGACTGTACAAGGTCAGTGACAAGAAGAATAATCTTCGATGGGAAATGGCACTGATGGACTCGCTTCAAACACGGTTTGGCTTTGACAAGATCAATGACATCAAGGGCATCAGGTCGATGGACTGGGCAACGTACCGCCCAGTAGCCAAGGCGACTGCATGATGACATCTATTTCGCGCTGACTCGTTGTCGGCGTTCTTCCCCACGCTCCGCTTTGCTTCGGCATGTAAGACGGGGCTTTATCTATGCGCCCATCAAAGCACGTCGGCAAGCCACAGTTCGTCCGTCAGGATCTCTTGGCTACCCCACGCCTCCGGCTCACCGTCAATCAGCCACTCGTTCCTTGCGTACTGCTTCACATGGATCATCTCATGCACCACGGTCATCACGAAGTTTCGGAGGCTCTGGTTGTTGGCTACGACGATCTGGAAGGCACGGTTGGAGTCGGCCACCGGCCTGCACCAGCCGCAACAATCGTCCAACGGCTTGATGACCACAGCCACCTTCAGGGTGTGCAGGGTGTTCAGCCCTAGGCGTCTAATGCACCAGGCCACAGACTTCTCGACGTATTCGCGTTCGTGTGACTTGCCGCCCCGAATCGTGACATTCTTCATGGCTACACCTGGAGCAAGGCTAGATGTTGACCGGACGCACCGGGATGATTTCCATAATGGTCTTGCGGGGTATGCAGTTCACATCTCCAACAAGCTCTTCGTCCGTGTCGTAGGTGCTGGCAATCGTGATGTATTCAGGGGTTTCTTTGACAATCCAGCCAACCGACATCATTACAGCAGGCTTCATTTCCAAGGCATCATCCAGCGACATCCACGGTTCTGATTGACTGGTGATGTCAAGCCACTTGAACAATTTGGGATCGTCGCATGAGTCGTTACTTTTGAACCTGTCATTGGTCACGAATCACCGTCCTGGCACTCCAGCATTTCCCGTTCATCCGCCCCACTCGTCCAAGCTTGGCTTCTCCAATAACCACGCCACAGTTCCATTGGTTCTGATCTTTCCGCTGCATGTAGGGGACTTCCATGCCCATCGGTCCCGCCGTCCCTGCATTGGCGTACCAGTACGGAAGAAGCACGTTTGCACTCCGCTTGCACTGGGTAACGTGTTTCGGCCTGTGGGTGTGACCCCTGACCATCAACCTGTGGGCATTGCCACCCAAGGCGTAAGCAACCTGAAGCCCCTCGAGTTCGTCAGAGTTGCTACCGGCATCAAACCCGTGAAAGAACACCGCCTGGCCAAGCTCATAGCACCCCTTGCGATCATGGATAGATGGCTTCTGGTACGGAACCTGTCGCCACTTGCGATACACCTTGCCATGCTCGGCATGGGCGTTCCAGTCACACAATGACCTTAGATCAGATTGAATTCGCCTAGCGTCCGCTACCAGGATGTTGGAATCGTGATTACCCAAGCACCAGATAAGGTCACAGTTTTTTGGAAGCTCTCGCCTAATCGCCTCAAGATAGTCAGCTCCATCACGAAACTCGTCCTCGAGGGTATGCTCGATGTTGTCATCTCTTGGGTGAACCGACGCCGCCTGGGCATCCAACAGGTCGCCCAACATCACAAATGATTGTAATGGTCCGTTGTGCTTCTGATCATCCGTCAGGGTGCTAAGTATGAAATCCAGCGACCTGAGACGTTCTTTAGAAGCTGGGCCAACGTGAACGCACGATATGGCCGCGAATCTTGCTGTATCTGGCATCTGCGTATCCCTGCATCACCAATGACCTTTCGGGCAAGACTCACCTTCTATTGTTACCTTGGACGCCAAGAAACAACCACACCCACCCCGCTCCTCGTCACACACTCCGAAGTTGTAAATACCTTCAGGGCAATTCAAACAGATAGATTTCCGTTTGTCAACCACCTCTAAGCTCGCCTGGTTAATGCCCAGTTCAGATTTAAGCAGCCCTGGCACGCCTTTAGCTAGTCTACTAAGAAGGTTCTTCTTTGTTGCTTTTTGGTGTTGTACGTCATTGTTTAGAAGTTCCAACTCTTTTTTGCGTTGCTCGCATGCGGTGCAACCTGGCTCGTCTTGTCCTTGAGACAGTTTATTTAAACCGCTTTCGTTTGTTGAGGCATCTCGCAAATGCCAAGCATCGCTTTCGGGTCGAAATTCCATTGCTTCATCATTTGGTTTTCCATTATGAGTCAAAGCAGCTATTTGCTCGTCAGTCATATCTGACATTTTTACTACTTCAACCAAATAACCATCTGGATGAACAACCGGAATTGTTCCTTCTTTAGCTTCGTATGGCTCAGACACATTAAGCAGTTGCAAATTGCTATTAAAGAACAGCTCGACGCATTGATTTACGCCGCCCACTTCATCGCAAACAGTAAAATTAGATTTAAATGGTACGGACATAGTTTGTTGTTCTTCCCTAACAATTCAGACTAAATGAAACTAAACGATGTAGCCTTGCAATAAGCTTCGTAAGAATAGCCAAAGAAACAAGGCGTCCCGCAACTAGCCCAGGGCAGTGGATCTCCGTTTTCGTCTACACAACCTTCTTCAGTTCCATATCCACACGGCATTTCATCGCCGCCACAATTGTCACCACAACCACCTTCCCAACCCCATTTGGTTTTTAAGTTGTATGGTTTCGGCGAACACGCACCCTCAAGGTCAGTATTTACAATCAAAGCTGCTCCATACATTTCACTTCTTGCCGTGCATCCTGATGAACAATGTGAGCAAGAGCCATATCCCAGTTCGTATCCAAGTGAATCTGCTGAACAGTTGCATTCACAATCTACGCCTGGCCTCATTTCTTCAATATCGTCTGGCATTCCTCCCTGACAATTAGTTTGTTCAGAACAAAGCCTTTTGTTTGCCCACCATTCTGTACATTTGCTTGCCGTGCAATCTTCCCTAGCCCACATACTTAGAATCCAGCAACCTCCACCAACTCCGTTTTCATTGGTTGTAGCTTCCCATTGCCCATCGCCTGGGTATGCAGTTCCAAAACAAGCATTACACCCACCACAATTTTGTTCTCCAGTAAGCTCTACGCATAGTCCAGAAGGGGGACAAGTTTGATTAGGACTTTGTTTAGTACAATCTTCGCATGTTACAAATGGTGGGCAACCTACATAATGCTCGTAATCATCATTGTTGTTGTCGTTCCAAGATACAGACATATGTATAGAAACAGTTGGAACAGAATACCACTGACAAGACCCGTAAGCATTTGCGTCAAGAATCGCTTGCATATTAGCGCAATACCCAGCGCCTTCTTCAAATACTGGTTCACTTCCTACAACAATAAGCTTTGTTTGATAAAACAAATTTGGGCTGTTAAACCCGTATGTTTGACCACATATTGAAGCGTCAGCGTAACCATTTATGTCAGAGTAACACGCGCTACAACCAATGCAATATCCGTAATCTCCACCCCAACACGGATCGTCAAACGTAGATGTATAACTACAACAGTTTGCGCATGTATTTAGAAGGTGAGCGTCTGGGTTTCTTTGACATTGTGTTGTAAATGAACCGCTAAACCCTGTGTAACCGTTTGAATTGTTTGGCGTCCAACATGGGCTACACGATCCTGCACCCCCGCCGCCGCCGCCTCCACCATCGTCTTCTGGGCAACACTCAGGGCATTCGTAGTCATTAGACTCAGATACCGTTGTTAGTGTTCTGTTTCCTTCATCGTCTGTTCTGATGACATATCTAAAAGTACCGTCTGCGACTCTAAGACGAGTAAGGATTTTCTTCGTGTCTGGATCGCCTTCTATTCCACGAAGTTCATTAAATTGAAAGTCTTCGTCGTAATCATACGGCCACACCTTCATTGTTTAACCCTCATAATTCCAACCTACGGATTCGATCTCGTCACATGCCGACGCACGGGAAGACGCTTTTCCGTCCCAGGCAACCGCATTGATTTGTTCCTCGAGTCCATTGCAATAATCTCGAACTGAATTGATCTTTGCCAGGAGAGATGTTTTTTCTTCCCCCTTGATAATGCCCATTGCAATGTTCCGTTGCTTGAACTCTGGCACAAATTCTTCGATGTGCCTGGCCGCTCGCTTACGAATACTAGACAAACGATAAGTGCGGACAGCTTCAACCTCGCGCTCATCAATAATCTCGATGACCGATCCATCCTGGCTACACCTCATTGTTGATTTGTAATTGCTCATGCTGAAGTAAACCTTATTCCGATTCGAGGAACGTAACCTGCGGACATTTTGCTATTAGCATTTGCGTTTGTTGGAAGATCAGAAGTTGAGTTGGTTTCCAGGTAACAACCAAAGTCGGCGTTAAATGTGGAAAGCGGTTGTGAATAGAAAGATTTGCTGTTGTTTACCGCGCCTGAGTACGAATGCTCAATGTCGATTGCTCCAGATGCAATGTGAGACCCCATCCAATACCAACCTGCTGTTAGGGTAGGAGCTGTCACGAACGCCACAGACGAATCGCCTGTTCCGTTTCCTGTAATCGCCCCTTCAGTTGCCGCTATTTTGGATGACGGCAAACCATTTACGTTTGTGTACATGGCGATTTTCAAGCTGCCAGTGTTTCCAGCATCGTCGCCATTGATCCCATACTGGGCAATAGCAATCGTGTACGGGATGTACCAGAGCTGATACATAGTTGCAGCATTGTGAGCAATCCCAGCGTCGTTACCCGTGGTTGTGTAACCAAGGTAAAAACCATCAGTTGTTTGATCGGTCCTAAAGCCTGGGTGGCCCAACTGGTTGCTGTCAATAGTTGTGACAGAGTTAGTCTTTAGCCTTCCGCTACTGTCGTATACTTGAACGCCCATTAGAAAGTTTCCTTTGCCCACACTACTGTCCACTCTGGTTCGTTAGCAGAAACAGAAGATGTAAGTTTTGTTACCAAGCTTTGGCCTGGACTAAGAACGCAAACAACGCCTTGATACTCCAAATACTCCGATGTTTGCAAAGTAATGTCGGGTATCAATTTCAAATACTCTTCATCAAGTCCAAGTTTGTTTTCGTCCAAAATTCTTAGTATAGGAATAATGGTTGTAGTGTCAGTGTTTACAACTCGAAGCATCGTAACGACACTTAGCCCGTTGGGTTCCGATGGGACTAGAGTTATTTCATCCGTACCTTCGTACAAACCTTTTGCGTTTGCTGTAGCTAGTGCCATTTAATACCTACCCATTGTTGCAATATAGTCGCCAAAGAATCCGGCGCTGCGAAATCCCGGTTCACTTGTGCATGCAGAATACAAAGGGTATTCCCATACATACAAAACCAATGATAACTCATCTTCACCAGTTCCTACTTTGTAGATTTGACCTGGTGTAAATTGACCAAACATACCATTCGTTATATCTATGCCTTTTTCCGCCGAACTAATTATTTCTTGTGGCACGTTTGGATTGAATACAGGATCTATATTTTGATATTTTTGCTGCGGCTGAACCATTGATCTTTGACTTATGACGGTCGTACTTCCGTTTCCGTTCAAAGTTCTAATGCCTGGCGCAATTGGATTAACCACTACGTTTCTTGAAGCAATCCCCTCGTCATCTGTATTTGGCAAAACCCCAATCATACAGAAGTCCCCAACTTGCAACGGCTTAATATCTACCTTGTCAGAATCGTGGACGCTTCTCGGTGCAATGTTTACAACTGCTACTCGAGCGTCTGTAACTGCTTCTGCACTGTAGTAAGGTCTTTGAGCAGCACTTGATTGGTTAACTTCAGTTATTACTGCGTGGTACACAGTTTGCCGAACATCGACAGGGGCAGAAGATATGTTGAGTCTTCCGTCTGGTCTATGAACGACTTTTGTAGTTGCAGTAGAAGTAACACTTCCAGAGCTTAGATTGTTGTCTGGCATCATCCCAAACAAAGGATGATTGTAAGATCCTATAATCTTAGTAACTGGACCCCGCCCCGTGATTGACCAAGTAATTTCTTGCGCCCCAGGCCAAAGCACTAAGTCATTAAGATTTCCAAACGTGCCCGTAAGAATTACATTTACTGGATCGCATCTAAATCTATCGTAAAATCTTCGGCCAATTCGGTTTGCTTGATTAACGCATGCGTTTTCGTTAGTCCAACTTGTTTCTTCATTTGAGTATTGTTTAACGGCTGGTAAAGTAGCGTAAACAGAATGAAGTCTACCCTTCCAAAAAATGTCTGGACGAAGGTTCAAACTTTCGTCTAGTGATTGGACTACTTGGTAATCTGACAAAGCCGGATTGTGTTCGGGGTTTTCTTCAATGTATTCGCTTGGCGCACCGCCATAAAATGCGTTTCGGAAAAATACGTTAATAAATTCAGGTACAGATGCAGCAATAGAAGCTGGAGCCATATCCAGGGTCGGGTCTGTAATTACTTCAGTCCCTCCACGAACAACTGTTGGCAACATTCCGCCAGAAACAATGCTGTGTTCAAACTGTTCTGTAAACTCTTCATCGTCAAACAAAGGTTGTTGGTTTTCTATTGGCGAAATCCAATACCTTCTTGACAACTCACCAGCCCAAAATTCGCTTGGATATGCAATTAGCACATGACCTGTCAACGTAAGAATAGAATCTAAAAACTCACCAAATGGCCTTCCAGAAACACTTATGTCAATAAGATCGTCTGTTGAAAAAGCACTTGAATCTGAATTTTGATCGTAACGCCAGGCGTCTACGACTGGTAAGTAATAAAATTCAGTACGACCATCAAATCCTAATTCGTCTGTATCGTACAACCCAAGCATAAAGTTAAGCAGCCTAGGGAGGTTCCAAAGTATGTCACTTGTGTCGTTTGATTGAAAGATAGTTTCTGGATGAAAAACACCTGGTCCCATGCTTTCTTCAAGCATGTTAATTCCGTATTGAAATTGACTTTCTTTGCGTTCAGTGCCACCGTCTCCAGTAGGAACAAAATACGGTGATCCTATAGTGTGTTTTTGCCACCAATATCGGTAATCCACAAAGTCGCAAACGTAAAACTGTACGTCTTCTGCATATGTAGACGGAGACAACACCGGGACAGGCGCAAGCATGTGCATCCCGTCAAACAACAACCCATCAAATGTTATTGTTATTCCGTCGTTTCGATACCAACCAGTATCTTCATCCGTAATAAAGTTTTCTTGTAGCGTTTCTGCTATTGCGTTAGCTGTTTTGCCGTCAATAAGAAATCGAGCCAGGCCATGATTAGCAGCACCAATAGGCCAAGTAACTTTATTAAACTCTTCTGGGTTCCACCCTGCGGATTTAAGAAGGTTTGCAACAGGTTTTGATATTGAGACTGGACTAACGACATCTAAACCTTCTGCGCCAAAAGATATTTCAACTCTTCCTAGCGGGTTGTAACCTTCTTCTGGCTGTATTCCCATATCGTTTAGTCCCCGTAAATTTGATCTGGTTGACCAAGTTTAAACGTCTGTCCTACTCCCGGTGCGCTTTCGTTAATTTCAAACAGGTTTCTCGTCACAGACCCAGGCAAATTGTCATTTCCTTCAAATCGAGGATCACCAGGAGAGCTAATAGATCGGTTTGGAGGCCACCAGGCAGTGAATGTTTGTTCGCCCCAGCCAGGGATGTTTACGTTTGTTATGTAGAAACCAGACGAATCTGCATTGTCAAGAAGCCTTACAACTCTTCGATAGACCCCAATGTAGGTTCGGTTATTATTTGCGTCTACGTCTCCTCGACTAACAATAAACGATTCTTCGAGGGTAATTCCGTTGTTTGGTTTAGACAACGTAATGCGTCTTGGGGGTTTTCCAGCCCGTGAGATTTGATATTCAGACTCAATGTAAACTTCAGGCGACCCGCTTTGATACACACGGTCGCTGGCGTTTGCGTGCATAGAAGAAACTACAACAATGTTATTTTTCGTAGTTACGGATTCAGAACCAGAAACATGTCCGTAAGGGAATTTTACATGACCAGTTGAAGTTATGTTGTCACTTGTGTGTTCGCCGTCTTGTTCTACTGGAGGAGATGCGGCTTCTTCAAACTTAGTTTCGTCAAACTCGAGAGCTACGTCTTCCCCACTCCATTCGGTTGCAGTGCGCCAAGTGGCAACAGGAAATTCAGTTGCATCCCAACCTTCTGAATCATCTGGGTTCCAAGGCAAAAACAACTGACGTTTTACTGACGAAATCAGTTGCGCCCCGTATTCGTTTGGTCTCGGTGCTACTGAAAGATTGTCTTGAGAGAAGAACGGTTTAAGCAAACCAAATCCCTCTCCCGTAGATCCTTCTGAATCATCCAGGCCAAACTGTGAAGTAGTTTGCATCCCTGTAGCAATAATGCTCAAGGAAATAGACCGTTTAGAAAATATGTCATTTTCAGAAACAGTAATAGAATCAATTCGATCTACCGTTTGGTCTGTGTTTCCTACTGCACCACCAAAACTAATTCTTGATGAAGCAATACGAATCAAAGAGTTTAACAGCTCTCGAGGATCTGAATTTACATCGCCTTCTAATTCGCCTTCAAATCTCTTTGTACCAAGCATATTGCCTAAGCCACGTTGGTAAGTAAATCGTCCCGTTCCAACTTTTGCCGGATATGGCAACGGCCTGGCGTACTCTTTGAGAGTTATTCGATACAGAAGCTTGCAACCAGTTGTGTCAGTAGCCCAACGCATTGATTCCACACGATAGTTAGGTGGAACTGTGGGCATTACAAGCGTTCTGTATCGGTCTGGGTTTGCGCCTCTAGATCCTGTGGTTGAAAAAGCACCAAGGTTCATTTGGCCATCAATAAAGTTTCTTACCCTGAGCTGTCCGTCAATAACAAGGGTAGTCGATCCTGCATTGTCTATTGTGTATTCTTGCGTCCAGGTGTGACTAAGAACGTGATAAGTAACGTCATTAGCTGGTGGTTCAATTTTGTGCCAGGTAATAGTAAACGACACAAGTGCTGTAAGAGTCCCATACACTTCGTTAATTGAGTACGAGCAGGAAGGCGCTCCGTAATCATCTTCCATCGACCCAAAATAAACTACAGAGCGTCCTTGAGCCGTAGAAGTGTTTATTTTTGTATCAAGACCGTCTTCACCAGTTGCGCTGTTTAGCCCTGATGACATTTCATTTGTGCCAGAACCAGCAAAGTCTAACCAAACGCGAATAGATGTAGCAGCACCTTTTATGGGTTGACTGGTCAAGTGTTCTCGAGCGTTCAACAAAGCAGTTCGGAAATTTGCTTCTGAAGTTTCTGAGATAAGAGCTGTTCCAGTTATTGTGTGCTTAACCGTTTCTATTGAAATGCCATCGTCAGAAAATACAGGATCGGCAGTTTGCGATTTAATGTTTACATGCGACCAAGTGTGTTGTGCAGCACCTTCAGAACCAAAATTATTGTAAGTAACAGCCCATTTTGCCATTCTTATTTACCCCAGTTTTTTTTATCTTGATCAGACAAGCGGTTAAACTCTTGTGGGTTTAGTTCTCTTCCTGATGCCAATGCACCAGGCTGTTGCGTGCTGTATTTCCAAAGTCCGCCAGTCATTGTTTGCAAATGTTGCATGACTAAGGCGTTTGCCGTAGATGTCGGATCTATTTCACCCTGGTTTTTAATATCGTTTACGTCTCGGCCAATCTTCTTTAAGAACTCAAGCATATCTCTAATGCCCAGGCCAACCGAAGTTATGCTTTCACCCGCTGCGCCACCTAGCATTGATGGAAGCATAACGGTCATAATGTTTCCAAAAGAAATAAGCATGTCAGAAACAAACGTAACAAATGTTTCCATTGTTTTAGCAATGGTTATTGCAGCAGTTTCTAATGCTTCTAGTAGCTTAGGAAGAACTTTTTCTTGCAGCTTTGCAAACAAAGCAAACAAGTAAGTTAGAACTCTTACTTTAATGGCAGCAATAAACGTCCGTAGCTTATTAGACCCGTCTGCTACTCGTTCTCTCATTTTTTCTAGGTTCAATAGCAACGGGCCAAGCGTCTTGCTCATTTCCATATCGCGTTTGAACTGGCCGACTTGCCTTATTGCTCCAGCCAACGCCGCGCCGCTATTCAATCGAGCAAAACGATCTCGAAGTGCATTTGCTTCGTTGTTCCATGATTTAATAACTTTTGCTGCTGCGTAAAATCCTGCTGTTGCAACCGCAGCTGCGGCAGCAAGACCTAATAGAACTGGATGGCTTTTAGCAAACCCAGCCGCTCCTGCTCCCGCTGCTGCTCCTGTCGCTGCTCCCACGCTTGGCCTGACTCCTGGCCCTATTGGACTTGTTCCTGGCCCTACAAGAGTCTGATTATCAGATTGAATTACAACGTCGATTTGTCCAAGGTTTTCAGCCATTAGGTAATCTCGTATCCAAACTTGTAGGTATCGGACATGTAGCACCAACCTGGCTGTTCAGGAGACTCAAACAACCTGCTGCCACGCTCAAACGTAATTGGCAACGAAGCATTATCCGCAATGTCTGCATTTCCATCGTAAGACAAAATGTGATTAAACAAGCCAGAACGAATTTGAGTCATTACCTTCAAGACGCCATACGTTAGGTGAGCAAACTTTTCGGTAGACCTGTTTCCTTGATCTAAGTACAAGCGGCTCCACACCGCCACCTCAAACTCCTCTTGGATCAAGTAGTAGCCCGCCTGAGGAGTTACAGCAGTCGGAACGCCTGGAACAATCTGAATGTATTGATCGTCCTCTTGAGTAAACACAGGCTCATGCGAGATGTAGATAAAGTCATCATGTACTAAATCAACAACCGTCTTGACCTTTGCCAAGAGAGCTTGATACATCTTGTCAGGCGTTGTACTCATTAGGCGATCAGGCCATCTGCGATTGTTTCGCTACCGCTGGTGTGTTCGGGAAGCTGCAACCCACGGTTGTACATGCCGAAGAACTTATCAAAGTTTTCCTGCATGGTTCCAGTGCTACTTTTAGCCACCGCAATTACAAACTGATCGTCTTTGACAAAATCAGTCACACCCCTAAGTATTGCCATATACGGACCACCTCCAATTTGCACTGCTTTAGCAACTGCCAACTGATCAATGTACGCATTTTTTGTGTTAGTCAAAGCCGTGGTCAACTCTAGGGTAAGTTGATACGGAGTATTAGTAGACAAAGCTTCAGGTGTTTTGAAGAAAGTCGTAGATGAATTCCATTGCCCAGAAGCAGCCGAACTAAGGTTGATAGTTGATGATGCCGTCAAACCATTATTTGTTACTTCAGTGCCTCCAGCGTCTTCCAGGCTAACTTTCAAAACACCAGCTGCAATGCTGGCGTCCAGGTAATACTTGTAATGAAGGAAATAAACAGTATTTGGAAGAAGCTTGCCCGCAGTTCCGCCCGCTGTGTTCAACTGTTGGGTTATCTTTGTAAGGTTTGAACCGTCTCCCGTGATCTGCAAAGAAGCGTCACCCTGAAAGATTTTAGACGAGGTTGTGTTCTTAGAAATCTGTGTTCCTGCTGTTCCTGTTGCAATCGTCCAATTTGAGGGTGTGTTTGTGCTAAACGAATTGAATGCAGAGTTAGTAAGAAGGTTTTTTCCAAACTGGGAAGACGCATCTACAGAAGGATCTGTAACAGTAATAGTTGTGTTTGATCCTGAACCGCCTGGCCAATCAGGGTCCATAATGTCTGAAATGGGTGCTTCGCCAGTAACCGTAAACACTTCTCTGCCCGATGTTCCAGTCACCTGGGAGTCTTTGGTACATTTGACTACCAATGATTCTGCTCGAGTATTAGCAGTTGATTTAGTCAAAGCAGACGTTGAAGATATGATTGTTCCGTTTCCAGTGTTTCCAGAGTGTGCGGAGTCTGGTGCAGCATATTGAGAAGCGTTAATTGACGCACTCGCATCTTCCATTTGTTTAATAAGTCGAGTCAAAGCGTGAGAAACTGTTTTTGATGTCAACGGATCATCGTCATTAACCATTTCTACCAAGGTTTTATGGGCAACAGTTCTGATAGCGTTGTAAATAGCTGCGCATGATTTCTGAGACGAAAGTTTAACCCCGGTCAAAGCCAGGGCGTGGTCATTGTCTCCGCCATCAAACTCGTCAAGCGCGTCTTGGATTTCAGTTGCCAAGGTCGATTGAAAAGATTTAACTTGTACAGCAATCTGAAAGAGCTTGCCAAGTCTTGTAAAAAGGCCATTTGTGCCTGTAAGGGTAACTGCCATCTATCTACTCCTAACGCGAACTCGCGTGCTTGCTCTTGATTACCTGCAATTCTGCGTTTTGCAGTTGTTGGTCTGACGCGCCTGCTGCCTGGAGAACGTGCAAATATGTATCTCCGTCCATTGCTACCCCGATTCCTTGAGCTGTTGCAAGTATCTCGAGTGCGCCAATCTTTGTCATACAGGCTAACAATCCTATATCCGCCTCACCTTCAGTAATCCCTTTTACTATTGGCCTGTAGCCGTAGGTCCGGGCAAACTGAGCGTAAGGCATCATTACTTTCCCAGTTCGTTCATCCTGTCAATGGCCTTAGAAGCCACTGCAAACAGTTCGTACTTAGTTACTTCGTCCATGCTTTCGTGTCCTTGTGTCCAGCATATTTCTTTCATGATGTCAGAAATCTCGTCAATCGTTGGCTCTTTGCCGTCTGATATCAAAGAGGATTCCATTAGCTTTCCCGACAACTCAAACGCATCGACGCAAATGCTGCACTTGTCCTTAACTTGGACAATAAACGTATGGTCATCGTTTTCCGTGTTAATAATTGGCATCAGCCACCTCCTTCAAAGGTTTAGTTTCTTTCAAACAAACGACCGGAATCGCTTGTTCGTGCCTTAATAGTCAATACAAGTTTCTTAGGCGAGTTTCCCCATTCTGTTTCTGCAATTGAATCAATCCAGCATTGCCTAAACGTGTATGAATATCTATCTACATTGTCTGGGTAGCCTGCACCTGTTCCGCTTGCAACTGGTGCAATGTGTACTTGCATTGCTGCTACGTTTGTAAATGCAGTGTTAAATTGGTCTTGTCCAATAGTCCCAGGGAGTCCAGCCCGATCAGCCCACATTGATTCAAGCATAGTGTCCGCTATAGCTGTGTCGTATTTAACAAGAGTTGCCGAAATGGTGGCAATTGTTCCGTGATAAATAAGTGCTGCGGGCATTGATCCACTTTCAGTAGAAGTATGATCAACAAGAATGTTGTCAAACTCAACTGAAATCAAATCGTCATTTGATGTGTGACCAAGAATATGAGAAGAAGAAAATGTGGGGTCATCTGTTGGGTCGGCAGACGATCCAGTCAAAACGCTCAAACTCGTCGGACCCTGAATGTTAAATGCTGTTGCCATTGTGTTCCTACCTTATCTTGTTTGCTATTGCATCACCAATCGCACGTTTCAACTCTTGAACGTCTTCTGGTGGAAGGTTAAAAATCTTGCGTTGCGGAACGGTCACGCCATTCCACGCCATGAAGTAATCCTTGCCTTCCACCAGACCTTCTTCAGCCGGGTCATTGCCCTTCTGATGATTTCTCCTGGCTTTCAGTGTCAAGGGTATAAAGTTCGGTCCTTCGGTCTTGTAACCGTACTGGTGGTAAACACCGTATCCAGCACCGTCCTTGAGCGACATAGAGAACGTGTCTGAGCTAGTAACAGTCTTCCCATGCAAACCAGCCATAAGTTGACCGTTGTCTTGCAGGGGGTTGCCTCCAGACCTGTAGTGACCTGAAACCTTGTTTGCCCACAAGTCAGGATATTGATGCGTCGAATCGCCTTTGTTCTTGATCCGGCGAACGGCCTGGCCCCGAAGAATGCCTTTCAAGCCTTCGTGATTGTTCAACGCACCAATAGCCTTCTTCTTGAGAATGCTCTTTAGCCTGGGAAGCTCGTCGGCTCTGATGCGAATGGTCGCCATTAGTACGCCCTGTCCTGGCGAGGCGGGAAATACTCAGAATCCGACACCATGTTGATACGGCCACGGTTGGCGTTGCTTATCAACGAAATAGCAGCCTTGCCAGCCGAAGCTATGGTTCCAAGGTTGAATATACGCTCGCCTTTGCCCAACGCCTCACAGGTCGCTGTAGCCTCGTCAATCATCGCCTGGACATCCGGGGGAGCTGAAGTAGCTTTACCCCGAAACAAATGCTTTACCGTCAGAGTGGCACACAGTCCCTTCAGGGACCAATCATCTGCTGCGTAAATCGTGTCTAGGTTATCAGACGTATACCGCTCGCCTCGAAGTGCATAAGACTGGATTTCTCCAGAAGCCTTTTCGATAGCGTTCAAAGCCACCGCGTTCGATTCGTCGTCAAGCGCAGATGGAGAACCTGAGTAGGAACACAACTGCTTGAGCATGCGAGTATCAAACGATTCTTTCAGTTCTGCGATTGTCAGGTACTTGGTTTGTGCCATTTATTACTTCTCCAACCCAAAGCGGGTAGAGGCCATTGCTGACCCCTACCCGCCGTGAAGGGGTGGGCTAATGCCCGATTGTGGAGGTCAGTCCAATCAGTCAACAACGTCCGTCAGGAGGAAGCCGGAAAGAGGAGCCGTCAGGGCGAGTGCCGAATCATCGACAACACGGCCACGGGTTCGTCGGTTCCAGGTGTCATCCATCGTCTCAACCGTCATGTCTTCGTATGCGAAGCAAGTAACGGTGGAGAAATCGGGGACGCCTTCAGTTCCAAGAAGTCCGCCAGGACGGCTAACAAAGACAATATCGTCGCCATAGATGGCTGAACGAGCCTTCGTAGCACCCTTGCGATTGGTGACTCGAGTAGTAGTGTCAACCACGATGCCGCCAACTCCAAAGAACTGGTTAAGCATTGCAAACTCGTTGAACTCGCCATCGCCCCGAACAAAGTTGGCTGCAAACGGCGAACCTTGGAAATACTCACGATATTCAGCAGCCTGGGTAAGCTGGAATGCCGTGTCGGTTCCCATGATTGCAATGATGTCTTGCGGCTGCACAGCTTCGCCAGTGTTCTCCATAATGGTTTCAACGACTTTGTTGAAGCCCTTTTGGATGTTGTTTCCTGAACCAGCGTCCATCTTGCCGCCAACCAGAGTGTTGCAATCGTTAGTGGTTCCGGTAGGCCAATTGCCACCTGTGGTAAGAAGGGTGGCTGCACGGAAGCTACGAAGACGCATAGCCTTCGATGCTGCGATACGAGCATGAGCTGCAACAATGTCCCAATCAGCATTACCGACAGCACGATGTCCAAGCGTAAACGTCGGGCTAAAACGCTCCGTCGAGTACGTCGTAAACTCATGATCGACTTGGTTGCCTTCAGGAGCATCGTTGCCATCACGCCAAACGTAATCGTTTGTGCTGACAATACGGCTTGCTTCTTCCTCGTCAATCTTGAGGTAGTAGCCAGTTGACTTTGAAACCGGAGTCAGCTTGCAATACTGAGTGACCGGGAACGAATTGGGGGAACGGGTGAATTCAACTTGAATCTGCCCCGTCGCTTCTGAGAATGTGGGGACGAATGTGTTTCCGCCACCGGGTGCGACTTCTGCCATTGTTTTATTCCTCTATAAATTAAAAGGGTCAGATTAGGAAAGTGCCGGACGAGTTTGGCTAGGCTGCCAGAGCATTCGGAAAATAGTTCCTGATGCTGCGGACTCAAGACAAATGCCAGCGATTTCTTGAACCGTAGTTCCAGTTTCGGTAGCAGCCGTCGCCTTGCCGTTTGCGTCTGATGTGCATTGCTTGCCACGGGCAATAGTGCCACCAGCTTCGACAAGTACAACAGCACCAGGCTGAAGAGTGACTTGATCGCCGCTTTCGGCGTGGTTTGCTGAATCGAACTGCTTAGTGTCACCTGCTGAAACGCCGATAGCCCGTGAGTTATCTCCAGCCAAAAGACCAGTGTTATCAGCAGCAGTGCTGCATTCCACGAACCGGTAGGGAGCAATAGTCTCTCCGGCAACGATATTTGGGGTTGATGCGAAAGGCATATTTAATGTCTCCTGTGTCGGGCTATCAGCCGGACTTCAATTCTTGTTCAAAGACCTGCTGGAACTTATCCGAGTCCAGGTTCTCTTTTGTCATACGGACTACAGCGCGGTCGGATGCCGCTTTACGATCTGCTGATGAATACTCAGATTTGCCGTTGACTCGAGCATTTGTCATATTCAAACGCTTGCCAATCGGGTTCTTCTTGAGGGTTGCACGCCAGAACTTCAGCTTAGCCTCAACGTCCTTGGTGGCGAGCAGTTCATCCATCATGTGATTGCGATGCTCTCGGACTCGGTAGCCAGCAGCTTGCAGTGCGTCCAGTTCCTTAGAGAACTTGGCCTTGCGGAGCTTCATACCCAGGCCACGCGCTACCTTGCGGTATGCGTTTCGCTGGCTCTTGAGCTTCTTGAAACGAGCAACGACTTCCTTGCCGTTCTTGGTGCGACGAATGCGTGAGAACATTTCTTTGTCCTCGTCTTCTTCGTCTTCCTCGTCATAATGAGTTTCTTTGGCTTCCTCGTCATAATGGGATTTGCCGGACATCATTTCGTCGTCCTCGTCCATTCCCATCATCATTTCTTCGTCCTCTTCGTCATCGCCATTGAGCTGCATTTTGAGCTGCTCCAGGTCTTCACGAAGGGTGTCATTCTCAGCACGAAGCTTGGCGATGAGATCCTTGTCATCACCGTCATGCTCGATCGTCATGCGACCGTCATTTTCTTCAGGCATGTCATGTTCCTTCTTTTCACAGTCCGCCATACCGGGGACAAAAGTGTTAGACCCGCCTGGAGCAACCTCAGAAAAGGTAACAGGACGGGTATACGTTGATTTTTCGCCAGTCTTGGCGAACCGTGTGTCTCGTAGGGGACGGGCTGGCGTTTCCCGGCCAAGCAAGGCGACCTCGCTCATGTGGCCGTCTTTCCAAATCTCGGCAGAGCGACGTGGGAAACGGTTGGAGGAAATGTACTCCTCGAAGTCAGACTTCGACATTACAACATCACCAACGATACCAGGCCCGCTGTAATTCTCCCCGTCGCCGGTATTGATGTAGATATCCTTGCGACCAATGTTGACGATATCGCCAAGAGCTTCAGGGGGGCAATCTTTGCCTTCTTCCTGATGAAGCATAACCAGCTTAGGGTTGCTTCCGGCGCTCATGTGAGCTTTGGTGCGAGAAATGATCTTCTCAATAGCCTCATCGTCCAAATCATCCATACCCGAATCATCCGCATCGAAGCCAGGGATGTGGCCTACAAATAGTTCGAGGTCGTGGATCGTGACCTTATCCCCGTTTTCGGATACTTGATGAGACGGATTAGAAATAGTTGCTTCTGCGGCCTGCATTTCAGCGTTCATACTAGATATTTCGTCCTTTGTCACCGTTTTTGTGGAAGGTTCTTACCAGTTTGCGGTCGTTGCCGATTGCTGTCGGTTGTTGCTCATGGCGAACATAAACCGATCTAGCTCGCTCTGTTTGATGCGCCATTGAAGCCCAACCTTGTAACCAGCAAGCACGCCCTTCTTTAAGAGGCGATAAATCGTATCGTCCGACACTCTCATGCGGGACGCGACTTCTTGAAGTGTTAGTTGCTTGTCTTCCATGACTACGCTGCCTGGACGGATTTTGTGAATCCTGGATCGGGGTATTCCCCGCGATCTATGTAGCCCTGACGATTGCCGTTGTACCGCTCGAGAGCTTTCCAATTGATTTCCCCGTCATCGCCCACCAGGCCAAGGTTTTCCGCCTCGGTCCAAGATACGACACGAACGGTCCCCCTGCAATTGAAGCCGTTAGGGGGAGCCAGCTGCAAGCGGTCGAAATACTCAACCGTATTGATGTATCCATCCATTGCCGCGTGGTGATCTCGAGAACGAGGATCTTGTATTTCTACGATCATTGCAAGGGGTGCAACGCTTTTGACCTCCGGCGACCGCATAGAGGACATATGACCTTCGTTGAAGGCTGTTTGCATATTTGTCCTGTAAACGGTTTCAAGTCGTGCAGCCGTAAGATTTTGCGCGCCCTCAAGCCATGCTCGGTCAATAAACTCAGGCAAGGTCATGCGTTCGTCTGGCATCACGCCCCGCAACGCCTGGCCGATCAGGTCTTTCAGGGCAATCGTTGTAGGCATGTCAACGTCAGAAACCCAGAACGCCTGTCCTAGTGCCTTGGATATCGCATTTGACTGGGCATCGAGCTTGGCGACCACGCCCATGCGTTCAGCCATGGCAATCTCGGCGGCTTGCTGCCTGGCGATCTCAGCGATGTGCGGGACGTTGTGAGCCAGCATCGGAACGCGATCTTCAAACAGGTCAATCGCCTCCTGGAACGGCTCAGGAGCGAACTCCTCGAATCCGACCTCCATCGGCCAATCTTCCTTGGCGTAGGTCGCCTTGGCGTTCTTTGATTTAGCCTCGCCAAAGATTTCCGGCCAATCCTGTTTCACCTGATCAGGAAGATCGCCTTTTTTATCAACACTCCGAAGGTAGTTGATTTGGTTTGACGTGAGACTGTCTGGTTTATCAATCGGAGGGGTTAGAGCAACAAACCCAGCGTCGTTGAAAAACTCCATATCTTTCATGCTGGCCCCGTTGACCCTGACAACTTCTCCGTCTGGAGATTCCGCAAGGTAAGAATAAGGCAACATATTTCCAGTCTTGTTATACAGCAAGTTAACCTTGCCCAAGAGATTCATTCCTCTCGCGACCTCGGTATTTTCAACTCCAACTACTCGTGTCAGTCTTTGTTCGTCATCAAGTTTCGCCATGCGCTTTGTGTGTTCTTTCATCTCCAAAGCTGCAAGAATTTCACTTTGCTTGACTTGATCTCCGTATACCTCAGAAGGGTGTGCAATTGAACCGTCTGGCAAAGTAATGAAACGACGAATCTTGGCTCCAGTGATATCAGACGTATAGAACAACTCAGGAAGATGCGGATAACCGTATATGGGATCGCCGTCGTGGTTCGTCCCTTTAATCTCATCTTTCTTAATTCCGTTCATCAAATAAACGTCGTTAATACTTTGCAGCACCTCTTCTTTTTGTTTCTTTGTCAGCTTGCTTCCGGCTTCGTATCGAACCCGTTTCTTGGGCTTGTCAGTGTCTCCTGATTGATTACCACCTTCACCCGCGCAGGTGTTCCCTGGCTGGAAGCCTGGGGCATCGTCCTCACCTGCACCGCATCCAGATTTAGCGTAGGTCGCCTTGTCGGAGAAGAAATCAGCACCAGCTATTTCAGCGTCCTCGATGACCTGAGACAAGCCCAACAGGTAGGAAAGCAGAATAGCGCGAGCCGTGACAAGCTCGAAGTCGTGCCAGGCTCGGCCATCTGCCCTTCCTTCAATAGTCGATGCGACCGCCTCAATGTATGGAACAACGCTTTCCTCGAAAGCAGCTGCCATAAGGTCATCAAACTCTTTGTCTGTATGAACCTTTGCCAATCGCTAATCCTTGCGTTTGTCTTGATCGTCCAGCTTGCCCAGGCGTTCCCAGTCCGGGTTCATGTCGTTCAGCAGTCGTATCATCGTCTCGAGTCGGATAATCGAGTTATCCAATGCCCTGGTGCGGTCGATCAGCTTTGTGATCATATTCCACTGGGCATCCATCTTGTGCATCAGCGTATTCATCATCCATCGTCCCAACAGGTAGATACCGCCCATCAGGGCAATCGCTATGAATACGGGGAAGCCAAGAGTCTCGATAACCTTGATGACATCAGAACCTTGCATTAGTCCTCAAAGTATTCTTCTGCGGCAACTACGTCTTCCCAAGCCTGACTTGTGCTTTCACCCTTTTCGTTGGCCTTCAAGAACGATCTAGCGGCTGCAAATACGGGATCATCTGTAATTCCGGCCACTGGACCGACATTCAAAGCGCGGTTAGTGTTTGCTTCAGACCAACCTTTATCACTGGCATAAGCCATCAAGGCGGCAACTGCTGCTGATTTGTATTCTTCATTGCTAGGTTCAGTTTGAAGATTACCCAGGCTTGAGGTCAAAGAATAAACCGAATCTGATGCAGAGCCACTTTGGTCGCCCGCTGCGGGTGCGTCGGCCTGGGCTTCTTGACCTGCATTAGTTGCTTTGTTCCACATTGGCCGGATTGTGTCCATAGCGGCTTTGCGAATCTCGTACCCATCTGCTGGAAGTTCGCCTAGTTCTTCGTGAGCTTTATCCAACTCAACCAGGGATTTAATAACTCGATCCAATTCCTCGGAATTACCACTTCCCTTAAATTGATTCTCAGCCTGCAACCATACAGCCATTGCTGCCACAGAATCCGTATGCAAATTGTTGTCAGTCAAACTTTCGACGAACTCGTTTGCTTCTTGTGGACTCATCCCAACAACATCTACCGTTTCTTCCAGGCTAGTACCTGCTACTGGACCGGAACCCCCAGCAGATAGATCACCAGCGTTGCCCGCTGCGGGTGCGTCGGTTCTATTTTCGTAAACATCTTGAGCAAGAGTAAACGCAGCCGTTTCTGCGTCATCTTCGGACATTGGGAGGTTTAAGTCAAAACCCTCTTCGTCATAAGCCTCTTGCAGTCGTTTAGCGGAATCTGCAAGAATTTGGTCTTCAGACTGCATTGCTGAGTTTAGGAAATCCGAACCAGTCTCAGCACCCTCAAGATGTTGATTTAGGTCTGCACGCTCTTCAGCAAGGTATTCGTCTGGTTTGCCTGGTTGATACCTTGCGTCAAGATTAGAAGTGTCGGCTGCGGGTGCGTCGGCGGCTGCGGGTGCGTCGGCCTCATCAACCTCAATGCCAAGGTTTTTAAGTTCCTGGCTTGAAAGGCTGTCAATTTCTTCTTGATCCAGTCTTAGTCCCTCTTCTTCGCTTGCTCTTGGCAAAACATCGCCAGGCCCAAATGGGCTATCCGCTGGGGGTGCGTATCCACCCATGCCCATTGCAGCGTCTAGATCATCACGAAGTCCAGCAGCATCTTGAGCGGAAATCTCACCAGAATCTTCCTTACTGTCTATTTCTTGTCGTCTAGTTTCGTAATCGCGAGGATCTTCTTCTTGCAGGATTTCATTCATCGACCGTTTATCTTGAGGAAGAATTTCGTTGATGTAGAAAGACTCGATTTCAGCCTCGGTCGGGTTCGTGTCCATGAAATCTTTCACTTGGTCGTACACAGTCGAACCTGCTGCGGGTGCGTCGGAAGACTTGTTTCGATTAGCCATTTCCATTTCAACGTAGTTGACTTCATCCGCATAATATCCTGCTTTATCACCATCAGGATTAGCACGCATTGCTTCCATCGCATCTTTCCGTATGTACGACAATTCTTCATCTGACAGACCAGACACATAATCCATGTATGCTTGATGGTCTATAACGTGCGTACCGTCAGACAATACTTGTGATGCAGGTTTTCCAACCTTATCACCACCACCCTGGTCGCCAGCGTCGTTCTTACCGTCGCCGTCGCCGCCACAGGTGTTACCAGGCTGAAAGCCCTTGCTACCTTGCTCGCCTGCACCACAACCCGACCCAAACGTGTACTTGTGCCGGTGCTTGTGGTGAATCTGGTGCTGATACTTAGCGGCTTCCGCCTTGGCTCGTCTGCTAAAGGTACTCATTTGGTGTTGTCCTTCTTGGTTTTGTCTAGTTTTTCTGCGTGTCGTTCTGCCCAGGCGGCTCCAGCGCCATCCGGGTCTGAAGGATCTCCACCCCAAAGCATCCAGGCGATTACACCCGCCGAAGGATAATCTTCATGTCCCCGCTTTGCTGCTGGTGCGTCAAGGTCTACCCGATGTCTCGAGAAGAATGAATGCATACGCTTTACCGTGTCAGCAGACAGGTTATCTTTATTCTTGATGTTTCTAGCTCTTGCTACGCCTATAGATGTGCCGCCTCGGCCATGCTCCTCTCGAAGCTCAAGACCCCGTTCGGCAAGTGAAGCCATCTCGTCCGTTGGCTTGTAATCATCTTCCTTCTGCATCTCTGTCTTAAGAGCGTAGGTGTATTTCTTGAATGCCTCACTTCGGGGCTGTCCGCCGCCAAGCAACGCTTCCAATGGGTTTTTTTCCTCTTGGCCTGGTGCAGCCATTTGCTCTTGCTGCTGCTGACTCGAGAGAACCGGCTCCCCCTCTTCGGGTTCAGTCAGTCCAAGGATCTCGCGTGCTTGTCGCTGTGATACCTCGCCGCCCATCTCAACGAATCCGCGTACAGCTTCCATAAACTCATGCGGATCGTTCTTCTCGAGCGAGAACTCGAATCGGGGCTTGTAGGCCGTTTCCCCGAAGTTCATTTCGTGGTACTTCCAGACCAGTTCCCGCGTGAGGGTGTCGGCAAGGTTCATAGCGTCGGCACGAACCATCCGCTTGAACGTCTCGGCGTGCTGATCGCCTACCGATGATCCAAGCCCGGTCGATGTGGCTTCGGTCGTTGCCGTCTGCCCAATAATCAGTTCCTTGATCTGACCGGCCAAGTAGCCTTCGATCAGGTCCGCAAACGTCTTGGCGTTTCCTGCGTTCGGCTCCTGAACCTCGATTGAGTAGGCATCGCGGCTCTCGCCTGGTTGCCGTGGGATAACCACCGACACGTCGCCAACGAGGTTCTGCAAGACCTCTTCCATCACGTCCTTGGCAGCGTTGTTGCCGTCCGGGTAGGTTCCGACGCGAATACCCATGCCATACCGCTCGATCCAAGTCATCCAGAACTGGAGAGCGGTTTGCTTCATCATCCAATAGAACCAGACCGTATCCCTGATGCCACGGCCTGAATAGACGTATGCGGCTTCTTCTGGTTCTTCGTAATCCGGTCCTTGGCGCCCATGAGTGTGAAGAACGACCAATTCGCGTTCCTCATCGTCGAGGGTGTGAACCATGCCGTAAGGCCCGGTTTCCTTGTCCCCCTCGTATTTCAGGCCGACGTACATGGTCAGATCGCCGTATGTGGTGAACGCCAGCGTGTCTGAGTGAATAGGCATCCACTCGCCTGGTACAACGAAGCCTTCTCGCATTTCCGGCGTCACCTGGACGGCAGCAGGTCCGTACCAAACAGCGTCAAGCAACGCCATGAAGAACTCAAACGGCTTGTACAGATTGGTCTTGAGCAGTTTCTCGAGGGTAGCCGCCTGTTCAACCTGAATCGGATCGTTCTCGTCTTCTGGCTTGATCTCGTATTCGAGCAGGGCTACCGCTGATTGCCGCTGATAAAGCGGTCCCATCACGTCCGGGTCACGTCGCATCTGTCGCTGTAGCTTGCGATCCTTGCGCAAAGCCATGTCAGAACGACGAAGTACCTTGGTGAAGTGACTGATGTAGGAGCGTTGAAGCTCAACTACGGACGCGAATGGCGGTTCAACCACTGCGCGGGGATTTTCGTTTGGGACGATCTCGCCGTCTTCTGTCTTGGCGAACCGTCCCTTATCATTACGCGCTTGTTTTGGGTTTGCCATACGAGAGACTATATCGGGCTACGGCTCCGATTGCATCCCGATTTTTTACCGTAAAAGTCCGCCTGCCAACCGTTGCCGGTCGCTGCTAGGCTCCGTATATCTTGCCAAGCCCAGCACGTCGTTCAATTCGGTTTGGTTTCGCTGGAGGCTTGGAAGATGAAGCCAGGTCCATCAAGTCAATACAGGCGTCAACACTATCGTCGTGAGCTGCAATCGGGAAGGTAGTCATTTCGTCAAACAACGCATCAAAGGTCGGCATTCGTTGTCCTTCGCTTGCCGGGAAGTGAAGACGCCCCCCCTCCACAAACGCTTGCCTGGACGCCGCTCGAGTGACCTTATCCGTGGTTCGTTTAGCTGGCATGATCGGAAACCTCGATGTTTCGTTCATTTGCTGCACAAGCCCCTTTTGAGGCCCGTTAGCCTCTCCTATGGCTCTAACGACGCCGTGATGGTTGCATAGCCCCAAAGCTCGCCTGGAGAAGTCTGGGAACGTCGCCCGGACCCTGAGCATGTCCACCAAGTACAGATGATTGTCAAAGCCAAGCCAGCCCACCAGGCAAACGCTGTAATCGGGGTCGCCCCCAGCTCGTCTATCGCTAAATGCGAAGTCAAAGGCAGCTACCATCTCCCCATTGTCTGGTTTAGCCTGGTGATCGTAGTAGCTCGAGACGATCCAATCTCCGCTGAAGATCATAGTTTCAGCACTAATCGGAGACAGCTCGAACGCTCGACCGAACGCAATAGGGCCGATTTCCTTCCTAATGTCCTCTAGCTGCTCTTCTGTGATCTCTTCAGGCCAGGGAGATACAACGCCCTGGACCGGCACTCGAAGCAGTGAATCGTCTTCTTCGTGCTGCTTTCGCCAATCTGCGGTGATATCGTCAACGTGGTAGCAAGTGCCGATTTTCCACGTTTTTGGACTCTTACCCTGCGTAAAGTCCCGCATGGGAAGCCAGTTGTTGTTCCAGAACTCCTTGACCTGTTCGCGCAATGACGGCTGCTGAATAGAGTTTCTCAGGTCGCAAATATCGTCAGCCAGGAGGATGTCAGCTCGTCCACCAGCTCGACCGAAGATGCCCTTAGCTTCCATCGTGCTGTCACGCTGCCAGGAGTCGCAATGCACCTTGAAGTCTGTATTGCCCCAAAAGTCCTTAACTGGCTTGATCTCGGGGAATACTGCCTGGAACTTCGGCGATTCGATGATGTTCTTGACTAGGGCTGTTGTCTTGGAAGCGTCCCGGTCTGACTGCTGGATGTACTTGATCCGCACGTTCGGGTTCTTACCAATCTCCCAGGCACACCGTGCGGCCATCTGAGACGTTTTACCGTGTCCACGGGGCAACTCAATGTAGCAATTGTCAAACTGCTCCAGGTGGTCGTGTAGGCGTTTGTGTAGTCTGGCTTGATCAAAGCCCAGAACGTAGGTACAGAACCAAGTAGGGGAGATCCTACACAGGGTTAGTACGTCGTTCTCGTCGAGTTGCTTAGTCATCCAGATCGTCCATGAACATCGGATTGCCTGTTTCAGCGTACCAGGCGACCGTGTTCGTGTAGAACCAGTCCAACGCCTCTTGGTACTCCATGCCGTCACGATCCATCAAGATACGAATGATCTTGGCCGTCGAGTAGATCGCCGCATATCCGTAACCAGGATCATGGGCCGTGCCAATAAGCGCGTCCTCGAGATCCGGGAAAACAACTATGTCAGCGTCTTCAACTGATTTTTTCATGCTCCACACCTTTCGGCGCTGTAGCGCCACCCCTGGCTTAAGCTCGTCGCTTTCTCCTGCGTATCGGCAGTAAGGCTACCCCAAATACAGCCAAAGTGCCGGGAGCTGGTGCGATCACTTCAGTCAGGTTTGAAGCACCTGATTTGAAGGCGTTAATCGAGTCCAGCCATTCAACCAGGCTGTCCAATGTTTCTTTGCCAAAAATGACCCCTATCGCCACCGCAATGATGGTCAGCGTAAATACACGCTTGTCCAGCTCTCTAATCTTCTTATCCTTGGCCTGGGTGCTTTTCTTGCAGTTAAACAGGTCTGATTTGAGCTGGTCAACCTCTTTGTTTTGGCAGTTCGGACAATCGCCCCTGGCTGCGTTCTTTGTTCCCCCGGATTCCATTGTCTAATCTCGCCATTCGTCGGTTTGCTTCGCCAGGCGGGTCAAACGCTCCATATCGTCTTCGGTGAATAGTGGGCCTCCATCATGACCAGCTAGACGGTCGGCAACCCTTCCGTCAATTCGCTCGAGGATCATGTTGAAGAACTTGTAATCGCCGTCCAGAGCTTGAGCTAGTGCCTGGGATACTAGCTGCTGTACGATGTCGTCCCCACTCTCCCCATCAGCTAATCGACGCTTCAGCTCGGTTTCGATACTGACCGTCCCTTTTGGCCTACCACCTGGATTCCCCGATTCGCCTGGCTTGAATCTGTACGGCTGTAGCCAGGGCTGCTTATCGGTTTTCTCGAGGTCGCCGTTTGTACTGTTGTTTTTGTGTTCTTCAGTATTGCTCATAGCTAACACTATAACGTCCGATTAGCCGTTTTCACCCTTTTTTGGGTCATCAAGCTTTGGTACGTCTTTGATGGTTTCGATGACTGCCCCTCCTTCAATTGCAATCACAGCGTAGACGCTCCTGGCGACCTGCTCCCATATGTCTTGATATCCGTCTTTTAGGTCTTTCCAGTCGGTAAATTCTGCGCCGTACCTAACCTGCATGTTCGTTGCAAACGCCAGGTACGCTGCTTTGCCCGATGTCCGTATCAGGC
>Ga0208919_1000258_pt1 | contig 38996 bp, 55 predicted proteins | sample 4_EtaG_FD_184076 | JGI IMG/M metagenome (GOLD analysis project Ga0208919, IMG submission 184076) | Marine viral communities from the Subarctic Pacific Ocean - 4_ETSP_OMZ_AT15127 metaG (SPAdes) (version 3) | ecosystem: Environmental > Aquatic > Marine > Oceanic | place: Pacific Ocean | collected...
CACTAGATGCCACAACCACAGGCGCAAGTAATGTCGCGGTTGGAAACAACGCTCTCGGAGCAAATACCACTGCTAGTAATAACACCGCCATTGGAACAGATGCACTGCTTTTAAACACGACAGGTTCCGCTAATGTAGCGGTAGGTCAAGGCGCACTAGACTCTAACACCACGGCTGCAAACAACGTAGCGGTTGGGAAATCGGCTTTAGCAGCAAACACCACAGGAGCATCAAACGTAGCTGTCGGTGCGCTGGCACTAGACGCAAACACCACTGCTGGTTCTAATGTTGCGGTTGGCTATGCTGCTTTAACAGCAAACACAACAGGAACAAACAACACTTCAATAGGTACTGGTTCTTTGGAATCAGTCACTACATCATCAGGCAACACAGCAGTAGGAACAAACGCTTTAGAAGCAAACACTGCTGCCAATAACACAGCCGTTGGTTTAGATGCGATGGTAGCAAATACCACAGGTGCAAATAATGTGGCAGTGGGTGGAAATGCCCTAGATGCAAATACAACTGGTGGCTCAAACGTAGCTATTGGTAGAGATGCGCTTGGAGCCAATACCACAGCCGATTCAAATGTTGCAATAGGTAGAGGTGCTTTATATGTTAATACCACAGGTGCAAATAATATTGCTATAGGTAGAAATGCTTTAGTAGCTAACACAACCGCTTCTAGTAACACGGCAGTCGGTACATTTGCTTTAACAGCAAACACCACAGCATCTGACAACACAGCATTTGGATATAATGCCTTAGTTGCAAACACCACAGGCGCAAGTAATACTGCCGTTGGTGTTGAAGCATTAGACGCTAATACTACCGCTTCTTTTAACACCGCAGTAGGTAGAGGTGCTTTAGGTGCAAACACTACTGGCGCAAATAATACAGCAATGGGTAATAATTCTTTGTTGGCTAATACAACAGCAGGAAGTAATACAGCATTCGGTAAGTCTGCTTTACAAGACAACACTGATGGAGAAAATCATGTAGCAGTTGGTGTAAACGCATTAAATGCAAATACAACTGGCTCTAACTCTGTTGCTATTGGTGTTTCAGCACTAGCAGTGCAAACCACAGCCAATGCAAACCTTGCAATTGGTAAAAGTGCTGGAGAAGCAAATACAACTGGAACTGAAAATGTATTTATAGGACACGAAGCTGGTCACGATGTAACCACTGGTGCTGGACACACACTTATTGGTTTTAAAGCTGGAGACAAAATCACAACTGCTTCTCAAAATACGGCAGTGGGAGATGAAGCATTAGGTGCAAATACAGCAGGTGCTAAAAATACTGCCATTGGTTATAACGCAATGTATGGCAACACAACTGGCGGTGATTGTACTGCGGTTGGTGCAAATGCATTAGATGGATCAAATGCAGCCGATGGTAATACTGCGGTGGGTTCAGCAGCACTAGGAGCAAACACAACTGGTGCGCAGAATACAGCAATGGGTACTTATGCTTTGGATGCAAACACAACAACACATTACAGCACAGCTTTTGGGTACGATGCTTTAACTGCTTGTACTTCAGCAGCAAACACTGCTTGCGGTGCTTATGCTGGAACAGCAGTTACAACTGGCGATGGAAATACTTTTCTTGGGTTTGAAGCAGGAGATGCAGTCAGCACAGGCACAGACAATACCATGATTGGTAAAAGAGCAGGTGATGATCAAACTACAGGCAACTCAAATACAGTAGTAGGTTCAACCGCAGATACAGGAACAGGCGGTGCTACTGGTCGTTTAGTTCTTGGTCAAAACACTGCTGGTACAAGTGATGCAAGAGCAACGCTCGGTTATAACGGAAATAAAGTTGAAATTGATTTAAATGGTTCAGATGAATCTTGGGCAGCATCTTCGGATGAAAGGCTAAAAGAAAACGTACAAGATGCGACAGTAGGGCTTCAATTTATTAACGAACTCAGACCAATTACATATCAATGGAAGAAAAAGAAAGACGTTCCAACGGATATGCCACAGTATAAAAAAGGTTCTAATGAACCAAGTGTCGGTTTAGAATATGGTGTACAGTATCACGGCTTTATTGCACAAGAAGTTAAAGCAGTTATAGACAAACACGATGACGTAAAAGATGGTCAAAATATTTGGAAAACAGGCGATGACGAAGTGCAGAAAATTGCAAAAGGTGGTCTGATACCAATGCTTGTAAAAGCAGTCCAAGAACTCTCAGCAGATGTTGAGGAATTAAAATCTAAAACAGAGGAATAAAAAATGGCAGTAACTAAAACGCTTGTAAAAGCAATCCCTCATGTAAAATCTAGTAAAGTGGAAGAATGGCATTTGTCTATGAAGTATGAAAATGACAGCGAAGGCGATGCGACTTATTACACTAATACTTTTCATACTGTAGCAGTTGCAGCAGATGGTGATTTTACTAAAGCAGCAAAAAGTTCATTTAATCTAGCAGCACTGACAGCAATGTTCGATACTGCAAAATGGGATGGTGTTTTTGCGAGTCAAGTGGATTCAGTAATTACAAATCCACCTGCATCAGCAGTACCAGACAACGATTTTTCAGTACCTTCTAGTTAAGCATGGCTGACAAAGAGGCAGTGCCTTTAGAGGAATCGGATATTAATGTTAATATCTGGACAATGCCTTCTGTTTTCGTATTGGAAACTCAAATGCCAGATGGAATGGTCGAGGACTTAAATTCATACTTAGACGATTTAAGGAAACAAGACGACAAAGAATCTTTAGCCAATTCATTAGTCGGTCAAATTGCTCATGGTGAGCAATTAAACATGGACCCAGAGCATGAGAAGGTTAGGCAGTATTCTAAATTTGTAACCAGTTTAGGTGCTGAATACATCAATCATTTTATGAAAGAAACAGGACAATCTTTATCCAAAAACAGGCAAGTAGCCGTAGACGAAACGTGGTCGGTACACAGTTATGCTGGCGACTACAACCCAATACACGATCATGGCACTAAAACGATTATGGGTATATCAACAACTGCTTGGACTAAAGTACCGCAACAAATATTGGACCAACCCGCTGCCGGAAGTCCCTTATACAACAAATATCAATCATCCGGCGTATGTGATGGATATTTAGCTTTCAACTACGGCCGCAATGAAATTATGAATGTAGAACGATTAAGACCGCCACAAAGTTTTGAAGTACAGCCCAAAGTTGGTAAGCTGTATTTATTTCCTTCTTGGTTATCTCACATGGTTTATCCGTTCAAAGGCGAAGGAGAAAGACGAACAGTTGCTTCAAATCTTAATTGTTGGGAAGTAGAACCAGCATGATTTTTATAATTATTTAAGGAGAAGAGTAATGCAAACTTTTGCAAATATGATCGCATTAATAATGGCAATCATTAGTGTGAGCAGCATCATAGCTGCGGTTACTAAAACACCGAAAGACGATGTGTGGATTGGCAAGCTATATAAATTAATAGATTTATGTGCTTTGAATATTTACCGGGCCAAAATGAAACCAGGAGATAAATAATGGCTTATGGATTATCAGATTGGTTTAAAATAAGATTCTTAGGCTATGAATCAAAAAAGGTTCGGGCCAGAAATGAAGACGGAACCTATGTGGGCGATGATAAATCGACCGATGATGTCAATGAGGCCTACAAAACAGTTGCCGTTAAAAAAAAGAAGAAATAATGGCTGATTTAGAGAAAGCAATGACAAGGATTGCAGCACACGAAAGGGAGTGCAGTTTACGCTATCAAAACATTGAAAAAAGACTTGAGGACGGCTCCAAAAGATTCGATAAGCTAGAAAACATGATTTGGGCTGTTTATCCATTTATTGTCGCAGTAGTAGGATTGGCTGCAATGTTATGAATCAACATCCAGGACAATTCCAAGGAGACATGGACCGCAATGAAGTGGAAATGGACCTTAATAAGTTCATGGCGATGGTACAAGAGATAGGCGAACTTAAAGACAAGATCAGAGATTTAGAAGACGTCAAGAATAACAACCCTTTTCAAAAAGTTATTTTTATAGCACAAGCAGTCGACTCATGGAGAATCTTTCCAAGAGCCTTCTTGTCTATTTATATGTATTTGTTGTACTACACGACATTTTGGTTTATGGACTTGGCTGAACCTTCCTTTGAGCAATCTGGACTAATTTCTATAGTCGTAGGAGCCGGGGCCGCTTGGTTCGGACTGTACGCGGGAACCAGCGGATCTAGCAAGAGCTTTAAAGGCGAAGGCAAAGACTAATGGAACAAGCCATTGGCTTGATTAGCGATCTCGGTTTACCTATCGCAAGCGGCCTCATCATGGGCTACTTTATATTTCTAATTATGCGCCAGCTCATGGGTGGCCTAGTCGATGATATACAAATGATACAAGGAATCACAAAAATGTTGATTACCCGAGCATCCATAATGAATAACGATATTATTCGGATTGATACAATCGTGTCGAGTGCTTTGAATATGCCTCCAGATTTGAACCGAATTGCCAGAGCTGAAAACTTTGTAGAAGATGGAAAGATCGATGCCAGGAGAGATTAATGGATATTGTCGATCTCGTTCAAAAGTTTGGTTTTCCAACAGTCATGGCCATAGGCCTAGGCTATTTTGTTTTTTTTGTTTGGCAGACAATTACTAGAATTATTGATCCAGCTGTAGACGAGATGCGAGTCACAATCATAAGGCTCACTGACCAGCTTCGACTGCTAGACCAGGATATGATACGATTGAAAGAGAAAGTCGATACAGTGGTGCGGCTTAGAGAGCAAGAGAAAAATGAAAAAAAGGAATAACTATTGGTTATATGTGGCTATCTTTTTATCACCGAATGTTATATCGGATGAGATCGTCCATCAATTCAAAAGCCCAAGTTTTTCTGGTATTGGGAGCTCCTCACATTATTTAACGATCGATGAGCAAGAAAAAACCAGGCGTGACGAAATTGCTCAAGAAGTAGAAGACGCTTTAAAAGAAGCAGAACGTGAAGCCGAGAACACAACGCTTGCAAAATTTTTACGGAACCTAGAATCCAGAATTTACTCGCAGCTCTCCAGAGACATTGCAGAATCGTTATTTAACTCAGAAAGCGGTGGCACTGGTGGGACCATAGATCTCGAAGGCAATACCATAAGTTTTGTAAACGATGGTATCAACATAACATTGACAGTGATTGATTCAGATGGAAATATCACAGAAATAATAATTCCAGTGGGGATATTTGGCGTATGTACTGGCGAGTGCGGTATTTAATAGTTTTATTGCCAATATTGCATGGCTGTGCAAGTTTTGCACCTGTAGGCAATACTGGTTGTGCCAGCTTTTTACAATGTGTTGAGGAAGCAAAAATTGTGCATCCAACACATGAAAAACTAGTTAATTTTCCGCCACCCAATCAAAAAGCAGTTGTGGCCGTATATAAGTTTCAAGATTTAACTGGCCAGCGCAAGAGCTCACAAAAAATGGCATTATTCAGCACCGCAGTTACCCAGGGAGCTGACCATTATTTAATTGATTCTTTAAGAAGCGCGGGCAAAGGTAATTGGTTTGTAGTCGTTGAACGTAATAACTTAGACGCTCTGACTCGGGAACGGCAGCTCATAAAAACTACCAGGCAATCTTATGATGGTGAAAATGGCAACACTTTGAAACCGCTTTTATTTGCTGGCATTATAATTGAAGGCGCGATTATACAGTATGATACGAATATTGGTACTGGAGGAAACGGAGCTCGATACTTAGGCATTGGATCAAATAACCAGTGGCGCAAAGACGAAATCACTGTTTCATTGCGAGCTGTGTTGGTGCAAACGGGCGAAGTCATATTAAATACTATGGTTTCAAAAACAATATTAAGCGCTGGCGTGAGCAGAGATGTGTTTCGTTTTATAGAAATGGGCACTGAGCTTGTAGAAATCGAAACAGGTTATAGTGAAAATGAAGCCATGGGATATGCGACAAAAGTGGCAATAGAAGAATCCGTGTATAATTTAATTAAAATAGGTATTGACGAAAAATTGTGGGACATTAGTTATGAAGAAAATACTTAGTTTAATTTTGTTGTTTGCTGTATCTACAGTTTACGCTGGCAATAATGATATTTATATCACTCAGTCTGGAACCGGGTTGACTATGAATATAGATCAGATCGGTGGCACAAACAAAGTTGGTACATCACAAGCGAGAGCAACATTTACAGGAACATCAATGACTGTCGATATTGACCAAGTGGGTGACAGTAACACCATGGCTGCTTCTGTGGCCCAAGGTAATAGCACCAGTTTTACAGCTACAACAACGGGTGATAGTAATACAACCACATTGGCATTGGGTGCGAGTGGAGATGTAGCAAACACTGATTTTGATTATGCGGCCACTGGTGATTCAAACACAGTGACATTCACACAAGGTGCGGCGGCAACCGCAACCGCTGGTAATCAAGACATCGTAATTGCCGGGAACTCAAACGATCTCAATGCAACATGTGAAGTGGTTGGCTGCATAAATAATTGGGATGTAGATGGCGATTCTAATGACATTGATACGACACAAACAGGAAACTCTGACCATTCAATCACAGCTGAGATCGACGGATCCACGAACAACATAGACATCGATCAAACAAATAGCACAGGCAGTGTTTCAGACGTTGTGGTAATTACATCGACCACCAGTAATGCAACGATAGACATAGATCAGTGCACAAGTGGCTGCTAATCCTAGCGTCACTGGCTTTCAATGTTTATGCACAAGTAGGCGAGATATCTGAGCTCAGAGGCAATGGAGAAGTTTTACGAGCAGATGAAACGGATAAACTTCTCGCAAGAACTTCTTTGGACATTCTTAGTTATGACGATGTTCGGACTGGCAATGGTAGGCTTGGCATTACGTTTCTCGATTCTTCTGTCATTCGCCTTACTGAGCACTCTAAAATCATTATTGATGAATATATCTATGATGCTAACCCGTCTAAAAGCAAAATGGCACTCAAGATGGCCAGCGGAACAGCTCGTTTTATTACTGGCGCCCTGGGAAGAATAGACAAAGAAAACATCTCCATTGAGACACCAAGCGCTTCAATTTTTATTAGAGGCACTGACTTTACAACCACAGTCGATGAGCTCGGCCGCTCACTTATTATTTTGTTACCCAATCCAGACGGCAGCTCATCCGGATCCATTAGTGTGGAAACGATAGCCGGGACCGAGGTTTTAAATCAACCCTTCCAGGCAACGATGGTCAGTGTTGCAGAAAGCCCACCGACAAAAGCAGTTACATTAGTCAACATGTCTTTGAATTTTATAGACAATCTTTTAATTGTTAATCCACCGGATGAAGTGGAGCGAGCTGTCGAAGATCAAAGCAGCTCATCCAGCAATGTCTTGGACGCTGATTTTTTAGAAGAGAATGACCTAGACGACGACAGCGGTTTGTCGGAAGATGATCTGCAAGAGGAAATAACCAGGCTTGATATTGATTTACTGGCCGTCGATTTTCTACAAGATCTACTTGAAATCATTGAAGATTTAGGTAAAAAAGAACAAGACGCTAGTGAGATTGATGGCGTCAGAATAGAAGGAATCATTGCTGGATTTGACCAAGATGCACAAGTATATACGTTTGTGGAAGGCGAAATCTTAACTTTGGTTAGGCAAGTGGAAAACACCATTGATTTAGAATTAGATAAATCCGGTGGATATAATATACAGATACTTTCTGCTGGTAAGCAGATAAACATAACCACCAATGGAGGCGGTGAAAATGAAATTATTATCAATCAGTCTGATTAGTATATTTTCTTTTGTTGCTGTTGCGGGCGACAACAATGTTGAGGTCAGAACGAAAGGCAGCTCATCGCTAATACATATCGATCAAATTGGCACCAGTAATACTGCAAGAGTTTGGTGCGGCTTATCGCAAGGCACTTACACCACACATAATTGCAGCAATGCCACGATTGATATTGACCAGGAAGGAACGAGCAACACGGCAAGAGCTTACAGCCAAGTAGCCAACCACACAGGAAATGAATACAAGATTGACCAGGACGGCAACGATAACTTTGGTTATATCGATGCAGACGATGATGGAAATGATATGGATGTTGTGCAGAATGGCAACAACAACGATGCAGAAATCTACATGCAAGGCGATAATAACGTGTATTCCATAACTCAAACTGGCGATGATAAAGAAGGCGAGATCCGTGCTTTTGGCGACAGCTCCAATTTTTCTATCAATCAATCCGGAACGGGAGAACATTACGCCAAGATTTATGCAAGCACTTCGGCTGATAACAACGATGCCACAATCACACAAACAGGCAGCGGGGATCATTACATGAGATTAAATTTCTACACAGATGATTACGATGTCACCGCAAGTCAATCGGGAACAACCAATAAATCAATCACAGTAAATTATAACTGCACCAATAATTGCAATAAAACATTGACGATTAATCAAGGTGATTAGAACCATACAACTAGGTTTTTTGCTCATTTTGTTAGGAGCTCCTTTAGTTCAACAATGGGCTCCATTAGAAATACTAAAACTCAAAACATTTGATACATTGGTTCCAGAACAAAAACCCTCTGGATATTTCTCAATACTAAACATTACGGAAGACGACGTAGAAAAAGAAGGCGGTTATCCGTTTCCACGAAACCGCCTGGCAAAAATTCAAAATGAATTATTAGATCAAGGCGCCTTGGGAGTTGGCTGGGTAATCTCTTTTCCACAGAATGACAGATTTGGTGGTGACTCAGAGTTTGCAAAAAGCCTAGCAGCTGCACCAAGCGTATTGGCTACATTTGAAAACGACAATGGCGAATACCCAATGACAACCGGAACAGTGATTTTGGGCCAAGACCATGGCGGTTTCAAAGCAAAAGGCGTGGTGCAGAACATACCGATATTAAGAGAAGCAGCATACCAGGGCATTGCGGTAGCACCCACAGAAGTAGATCAGCTGGTAAGGCGTATGCCATTGTTGCTCAGAACACCAGATGGCTGGGTGAGCGCATACGGAACCGAAGTCTTAAAAGTCCTTGCTGGTGCCGATACTTATGTAATTAAAACCTCCGATGCTGGAATCCAAGAGGTCCGAGTTAAAGGCTTGCCTCCTGTCAAAACAGACACCCTGGGAAGAAAATGGATTAGCTGGGTTGATACGCCACAATTTTCATTAAATGATATTAGACAGACTGAGCTCATCAAAGGTCGTTTTATTTTTGTTGGTGTAACGGCCAAAGGCATCATGCCACAGGTTGCGACACCAGCTGGCCTATTGGAACCGCATAAAATACAAGCTGCGCTTTCTGAGTCAATTTTAATTCAAGACAGCCCAATTATCCCAGACTATGCTTTGTTGGCAGAAATAGCACTGTTTTTGCTCTCAGTAAGCTGTATTTGGCTCGTATTAAACGTATTTGGCATTACCCTTGGTCTAGTATCTTATGGGCTGATAAACGCTCTAATCGCTTATTTTGGCTACCAAACCATACAAAAAGGCCTTTTAATTGATGTTACCTGGACATTAACTGCTGGTTTTATCGTAGGTTTTGTCGCTTTTTATCTAAATTTCAGAAAACAATATAAACTGAGACAACAGATCAAAAAACAATTTGAGCATTATTTGGATCCAAGACAAGTTAAGCAGCTCCAAAAAAATCCAGATCTGTTGAAGCTGGGCGGAGAAAAAAGATACTGCACTTATCTTTTTACAGATCTTCGTGGTTTTACAGCTCTCAGTGAGAAATTATCTCCAGAAGAAGTAACCGAAATAATGAATAAAACTTTGACAGTCCAGGTAAACGCTGTGCAAAAACTAGGAGGAATGACCGACAAATTTATTGGAGATGCTGGGATGTTTATTTTTGGAGCTCCTCTGGATCTCGAAGAACATGAAACCAAAGCTGTTCAAGCGGCCATAGACATACAAAAAGGAATAGACGAGCTCAACAAAACATTATCCAATCCAGTCCAAGTGGGCGTCGGCTGTCAATCCGGTAATGCTGTCATAGGTAACATGGGATCTGACACTCGATTTGATTATTCAGCAATCGGTGATCCAGTTAATACTGCGGCGAGATTAGAAAGCGCAACAAAAGACGTAGGTGTAGATATATTGATTGGTGAGAACACTGCAAAGAATTGCAAACTTGTATTAAAATCACTAGAATCGATTAAAGTAAAAGGTAAAAAGGATGAGCTGCCAATATGGACAGTATAAAAAAAGCTGTTAAAAAGTTTTTTACTTGGATTATAAATTTATTAAGACCAAGGTACGAAGTTACAGTGTCCTGGAACAAAGAGTATGGCGATGCCGATGATAGAATTTACATATCGAAAAGAGTCATGGTTCAAAAAGATAGGCACTTAAAATTTATAGATGAGGATAATAAATTGATTGAATACAGAAGCGCTGGCGGCCTCAACTACATAATCAAAAGATTATAATGCAACAGTTACTTATAGGAATTATATTGGTATTGGGTGCCCTCTCTTATTGGCTATATAACGAAAACATTGTTTTACAAGCCAATAATAAAAGCCTGGAGGGAGCTGTTGCAATCCAAGAAGAGACAATCAAAACCTTGGAGAATGATTTTCAACTCCAAACACAACAGCTCCAAGACATGACAGTTAAAAGTCAAGCGGCAATGAGAGAGCTCAACAGATACACTCAGTTTATTCAGAATTATAAATTAACAGCTAAAATACTTGCAGATCCGGTAGAAATGCAGAGGAAAATAAATAATGGCACAAAACATATCATGGAAGACATCGAAAAACTCAGCAGCACTGTTGATAATCTCGATGATGGCTTGCAGTTGCAGTCTAATTCCAACTAAAGAAATACAGGTTACATCGAAGCCAATAGACAGAACGATTGTCCAGCCTGTAATGCCTAGGGAAATAGATCTCAAGGAAGTCAGATGGTTGACCATTACGCCAGAAAACTACACAGAACAATTTAAAATCATCGAAGAACAAGAAGGTGAGCTTGTATTTTTAGCAATGACAGTGCCGGATTACGAAGTGATGGCCTACAACATGCAAGAGCTCAAACGATACATCACTGAGCTCAAAGATGTCGTAGTATATTATAGAATGGTTACAACCAAAGAAGGAGAAACAAATGAGTGATGCGCCAGATGCTTTTGTATATAACGCAACCCTAGACAGAATAATAGATGGGGACACCTTGGATTGTGTGCTGGACCTAGGATTTTCAGTCAGATTGCACAAACAAAGAATACGACTTGCCGGGATCGATACCCCGGAGAGTCGCATCAACACAAAAAGATATCCAGAAAGAGCACAAGAAAAGGTCTTAGGATTGAAAGCAAAAGAACGATTAAAGGAGTTATGTAGTGGTAAATTCAAAGTTAAATCGCTTGGCAAAGGTAAATACGGACGTATCTTGGGTATTCCGTACAGTGAAGATGGTCGGGATATCTGCGCTATTCTTATTGATGAACAGTTGGCTGTTGAATATCACGGCGGTAAAAAAGTCGCTAAGATTAGATCGGACGGAACATGGGGAGTATGAAATGAAAATATCCGAAGAGGGAAAGGCACTCATCAAAAAATTTGAAGGGTGCCCACAGAAAGATGGTGTTTGTTATAGTTATCAAGATAGCGTAGGAGTTTGGACGTGTGGATTCGGCTTTACAAAAGGCATTAATGAAAACACAAAAATGACTATGGAAGAAGTCGAAAAAAGATTCGATGAAGAATTGGAAGAGTTTGAGACTTATTTGGAAAAATATATTGAAGTTGAGCTTACACAAAATCAATGGGACGCAATTATGGCATGGACTTGGAATCTTGGGCCTTCAAACCTAAAGTCCTCTACTATGCTTAAAGAAATTAATGCCAAGAATTTTGCCAGAGTACCAAGCGAGATGCGACGATGGAATAAGGCCGGAGGAAAGACATTGGATGGCTTGATCCGTAGGCGTGAGGCAGAAAGTTTGTTATTTATGAATGAACCATGGCACGAGATTTAGCGATGTGTAATACTACGTCTAGGCGGTTTCGCTTAGAGTCGGGTGGTCTTTTACGTCACTACCTTGCCCCCCGGCTCGCTTATGAGTGAAGTTTCCTACAAAGATTTTGATATTCTGTCTGAGCAAGATAAAGCCGAGGCGCTTGCTTTAATTAATCGATACGATCAATTAGAGAAACAAGACAGTTGCCAATCCGATTTCATGTCGTTTATCAAACACATGTGGCCAGATTTTATTGAAGGCCGACATCATAAAATAATAGCAGATAAATTCAATCGAATTGCAGATGGTAAACTCAAGAGATTGATTGTTTGTTTACCGCCCAGGCACTCAAAATCAGAGTTTGCATCTACTTTTTTTCCGGCTTGGATGATGGGCAGAAGAGGCGACTTAAAAATTATTCAGACAACACACACAGCGGAACTTGCTGTAAGGTTTGGCCGTAAAGTCAGAAACCTTATTGGCAGCGAAGATTACCAACATGTTTTTCCAGAGCTACAGTTACAAGCGGATAACAAATCAGCTGGCCGTTGGACGAGCAACCAAGAAGGTGAGTTTTTCGCAGCTGGCGTGGGTGGTGCAATTACAGGCCGTGGTGCTGATCTTTTGGTTATTGATGATCCTCATTCAGAGCAAGATGCAATGTCACCAAAAGCCTTAGAGTCCGCATACGAATGGTACACTTCTGGTCCAAGGCAGCGTCTACAACCAGGCGGAATAATCGTGATAGTAATGACACGTTGGAGCACCAAAGATTTGGTTGGAAAAGTATTAAACAGGCAAGGCGAGGATCATGCCGATCAATGGGAAGTGATTGAGTTTCCAGCAATTATGCCAGAATCAGAAGATCCTTTATGGCCAGAATTTTGGAAAAAAGAGGAGCTCCTGGGTGTTAAAGCATCTTTGCCAATATCCAAATGGAATAGCCAATGGATGCAAAACCCAACTGCGGAAGAAGGCTCTATTGTTAAAAGAGAATGGTGGAATCGATGGGAAAACCCAGATATACCGCCATATTCTTATGTAATTCAAAGTTATGACACCGCTTTTTCAAAAAAAGAAACAGCTGATTATTCAGCAATTACAACCTGGGCAATATTCAACAGAGAAGAAGGCGAGGCAGATGAAATTATATTACTTGATGCAAAAAGAGTGCGAGTAGATTTTCCAGAGCTTAAAAGAATGGCATTAGAAGAATATAGATATTGGGAGCCAGATTGTGTTTTAATTGAAGCCAAAGCGTCTGGAACACCATTGACACATGAGCTGAGAAGAATGGGCATACCTGTAACTTCTTATGCGCCGAGCAGAGGCCAGGATAAAATTGCTAGGATGAACAGTGTTGCACCCATATTTGAGTCTGGCATGGTATGGGCACCAGAGAAAGATTTTGCAGATGAAGTGATTGAAGAGATGGCATCCTTCCCTTTCGGCGATTATGACGACTTTTGCGATAGTGCTACAATGGCATTGATGAGATTTAGACAAGGCGGTTTTATATCTTTGAATGAAGACTACCAAGATGAGGTGAGATTATTAAAGAAGAACAGAACAGTATATTACTAAAAATATTTGTGACGAGTTTTGAATTGGACGGGAAAGACTATGCTGGACCAAACATACATGCACAAAATTTAGAAGACGCGGAAACGATCGCAGATTATCATGGTTTGTCTGTTGACGGCGAGCTGACAGATTTAATTGATATGGATTATCATAGTCCAAGAGTGCTACACTAATTAGATATGGCGATTGACAAACAATTAGGAACCGAAAGCAATCCAGATGTAAGAACTCAAGGATCCGCTGTAGAGGTTTTTCCCGATACAACTCGGGAAGATCAAATTGCAGAAGCAGCACAAATATTGGTCGATAATGAACAAATTTTTATTGACGATGAGATAGAACAAAGTCAGCCACAACCCACAGATGATTTTAACGCCAACCTAGTCGATTTTCTATCGGATGATATTTTGCAAAGTATTTCTGGTGATTTATTGAGCTCTATTAAAGGCGACAAACAATCCAGAAGCGATTGGGAAAAAACTTACACAGAAGGCCTAAAATATTTAGGAATGAAATTTGACGAAGGCAGATCACAGCCTTTTGAGGGCAGCTCTGGTGTTATTCACCCGATTTTGGCAGAAGCAACAACCCAATTCCAAGCCCAGGCTTATAAGGAAATGTTGCCAGCTAAAGGTCCAGTAAAAACAGAAATTGTAGGAGCTCGCACAATCGAAACAGAGAGCCAAGCCGAAAGAGTCCAGGAGTTTATGAATTATTACATTATGAATGTAATGGAGGAATATGATCCAGAGCTCGACCAAATGTTATTTTATTTGCCATTGGCTGGATCGACATTCAAAAAAGTTTATTTTGATTTTGTTTTAAACAGAGCAGTTTCTAAATTTATAACTCCAGAGGATCTGATTGTGCCTTACGAGGCCACAGATATCAGCTCTGCTGAGAGAATTACACATGCGATCAGCATGTCTTCAAACGAGATCAAAAAACAACAACTTACTGGTTTTTACGCAAATGTAGATATCGGATCTGATTCTTACTCAGAAGATATGTCCGATGTCGAAGAAGCAATCGATGAAATACAGGGTGTCTCACCTTCTTATAAAGAAAACCGGAACAGAACAGTTTACGAAGTCCACACAGTATTGGATATTGAAGGCTTCGAGGACATGGACCAAGAAGGCAGAACAACCGGATTGAAGCTGCCTTACATTGTCACAATAGAAGAAGACTCTGAAAAAGTATTGTCAATTAGAAGAAATTACCTTCCAAATGATATGCTCAAAAATAAGATTAATTATTTTGTGCAATACAAGTTTATGCCAGGACTCGGTTTTTATGGCCTAGGACTTTCGCACATGATCGGCGGCTTATCAAAAGCATCAACATCAATACTTAGACAACTCATTGATGCCGGAACATTGGCGAATTTACCAGCTGGCTTTAAAGCCAGAGGAATGAGGATCCGGGATGAAGATGATCCATTGCAACCAGGCGAGTTTAGAGACATTGATACTACTGGCGGATCGCTAAGAGAAAATTTAATCCCGCTGCCGATTAAAGAGCCAAGCAATGTATTGATGCAATTATTAGGAATCTTGGTTGATTCTGGCAAACGATTTGCGGCCATAGCTGACATGAATGTGGGCGACATGAATCAAGCAATGCCTGTGGGAACCACAGTCGCTTTATTGGAACGTGGAACGAAAGTGATGAGCGCAATCCACAAAAGATTGCATCACTCTCAAAAAGTAGAGTTTGGCTTATTGTCTAAAGTGTTTTCGGAATCTTTACCGCCTGTTTATACATTCCAAAATGGCACAGCTCCAAGCGAAATTAAACAACAAGATTTTGATGATCGGGTAGACATCATACCAATATCAGATCCCAATATATTTTCACAAAGCCAAAGAGTAACTTTGGCCCAAGAGTTATTACAAATGGTGCAGTCAAATCCAGAGATACATGGTCCGATGGGCATTTATGAGGCATACCGAAGAATGTATGCAGCATTAGGCGTCGATAATGTAGAATCATTGATACAGCCACCGCCAGACATGACGCCAAAACCAATAGATGCGGGAACAGAAAACTCTACTTTATTACTAGGCCAACCAGCTCAAGCATTTCCAGAGCAGAATCACCAAGCCCATGTTGAAACCCACAAAAGTTTATTTTTTACAGATTTGGTTAAACAAAGTCCCCAGGTGCAAGCATTGATTATTAGTCATTGCATGCAACATCTACAATTTATGGCCAGCCAAATTGCTCAAGAACAAATGCCAGAAGAGATGAAACAAAGAATTGTAGAGATCCAAGCACAGATGCAGCAAGTCCCACAAGAAGAAGCACAAATGATCGGCCAACAAATACAAATGATGATGGAGCAGATGAGCTCTAGCATCATGGCTGAACTTGCCTCTGAGTTTTTACAATCTATAGGGATGAGCGGTGGCGAAGATCCATTGGTTGACATAAGAAAGAGAGAATTAGATCTTAAAGACAAAGAGCTGGATCTTGAAAATCAACAATTCTCACAGAAACAAAATCAAAGAGCTCAAGAAAAAATGATCGATGCGGAATTGCAAGCGGAGCGCATGAATGTGCAAAAATCAATAGCAGATGATAAACTCGAAGTGGCGATTGACAGATTGAAACAAAATGCAGATCTGAAATTGTTTGAATTAGAAAATAAAATTAGAGGCTTGTTATGACAACATCATACAAATTAGAAGCGGTTAAAAATCTTAAAGCTGAAAAAGAAGCTGAAAGGATTAAAGAAGCCGAAGAACTCAAAGCTGCTCAAGATGCAGAGGAGAAAAAACACCAGGCAAATCTTGATCGGATAGCCAATAAAATGGCTAGAATTGAAGCTGGATTGCCTGTTGAAGAGGAAGTGGTTGAAAAACCAGCTCCTAAAAAAGCTGCGGCTAAGAAAAAAGCACCAGCTAAGAAAAAAGCAACGGCTGCTAAGAAAAAACCAGCGGCTAAGAAAAAAGGTAGACCAAAAAAATCAAAATAAATGGATGATATTTCTTTAATCGATAAGGTTAAAAGACTAATCGAGCGCAGAGAGGAACAGATACAAGAAACTCTCATGTCGGGTAGTCTAAAAGATATGGAACATTATAAATATTTGCAAGGAGAGCTTTCTGCTTTATACTATATTGCAAACGAAATTAGTGACATAGGAAAGGATATATAATGTCGGAAGCAGCAGAAAACAACATTATGGCAAAAAAGGTAGCAGAGGCTTATGTTGATCCAACAGACTTAGTTTTAGATCCAGAAAAGCTGGATTCCTCAATATTAGAAAGGATGCCACAACCCACAGGTTGGCGTATGTTGGTATTGCCTTATGCTGGTAAAGTAAAAACAAAAGGCGGAATTGTACTGGCACAAGAAACAGTCGATCGTGAAGCATTGGCAACAGTTGTTGCTTATGTGGTAAAAATGGGGCCGCAATGTTACAACGATGAATCCAGGTTTGGAGACAAGCCTTGGTGTGAAGAAAAACAATGGGTTTTAATCGGACGCTACTCTGGTTCGAGATTTAAACTTGAGGATGGTGCAGAGGTCAGAATCATTAATGATGATGAAGTAATAGCCACAATACTCAATCCAGATGATATAGTGAGCTTATGACAGATAACGAAGTAAAAGAAATCCAGCAACCAGAGGTTGAGGATATCGAGGTAGAAGTGACTGACAATGAGGCGCCAGCCGAAGCATCGACCGATGATGAGTTAGAACAATATACAAAAGGTGTTTCTAAACGAATTAATAAATTAAACGCTAGAAATAGAGCAACCGAAGAAAGAGCACAGCAATTAGAAACGGCCCTCCAACAAAGAGAGTCAGAAGTGCAAACTTACTATCAACATGCTCTCCAAGCACAACAAAATCTTTTAGCAAAAGAAGAAGAAAATGTTGAGGTTAAAGAAAGAGAGGCAAATGAGCTCTACAAAAGAGCACATACAGCTGGCGATGCTGATTTAATGTCAAAAGCCGATAGTTTGAAAAACGAGGTTTCTATACAAAAAGAGAAAATTCGTATCGCAAAACAAAATCAAGAACAATCTCAGCAGCAAGCGCAATATACTCAATATCCGCAAAACGTACAGCAATCGCAACAACCAAATCAACAACAAACTCAACAAGAGGTTAAGCCAACAAATGAAGCATTGGATTGGCAGTCACAAAATAATTGGTATGGAAAAGATCCAGAGCCAACACAATATGCTTACTTTACTCATGTGAATTTAGTTAATGAAGGATTTGAACCAGACTCCGAAGAGTATTATAGTGAGTTAAATACAAGAATTTATAAAGTTTATCCGGATCTTAGATCCGATAATGCCGGACAAAAAGAGGAAAGGCCCGCTGTGCAAAGAGTCACCTCTGCTTCCGTTGGGAGTCGGCAAAAAACACAAGGCAAAAAGAACGGCGTATCATTCACAAAAAGTGAAGTCGAGACTCTCCGTGGGATAAAACCATATGGCATGACAGATGATGCCTGGTTGAAATCCGTTGCTAAAGAAAAACAAAAAATAGCAAGCCGGGAGGCAAAATGACTGAATCAAATAATGAACCGATACATACCAGAAAATCTCGTGAGTCCGAGTCTCACGCTAAAACATCTCGTAGACAACCTTGGAGGCCAGTAAGAAAACTTGAAACACCTCCGGCACCAGAAGGATATGAATATCGTTGGATAAGAGAATCCATGCTGGGGCAAGAGGATAAAGCGAATGTGGCAAGAAGAATCCGCGAAGGTTGGGAGCTCGTAAGAGGTTCTGATTTACCCGATGAATATTCTTACCCCGTTGCAGAAACAGGTAGACATGCTGGTTTAATTTATAGCGAAGGACTATTATTGGCGAAAATACCTTCACAGACTCGAGATGAACGTAATGAATATTACGAAGAACAAACCCGTCTTAGAACTGAGGCCTTGGACAACAATATGTTTAACGATGCCAGAAAAGATGGAAGATATGTGAAGTATGACTCCAATCGAAAGTCCAATGTTACTTTTGGGAAAAAGTAACAAACATAAATAGGAGTAAATCTTATGGCAAATAAAGATGCCGCTTTTGGTTTAAAGCCTGTTCGTGAAATGGGCGGAGCACCCTACTCTGGAGGTCAATCCAGATATAGAATTGCTAGTGGCGCCACAACTCCAATTTACCAAGGCGACTTGGTAACACAGCTAACAGCTGGAGTTTTAGGACGTCATGCCGCAACTGGTACTGTTCCGATTGTCGGAGTGTTTAACGGAGTTTCATACACCGATCCCACTACAGGCGAACAAGTCTTTAAAAACTATTATCCTGGCAGTATTTCTGCTTCGGATATCATTGCAAGCGTGATTGACGATCCTAATGTTGTCTTTGAAGTACAAGCAGACGATACCTTCCCGGTAGCTGATCTGTTTGGAAACTTTGACATCGTGGATGGTTCTCCCGTTGGCGATACTAAATCTGGAAGATCCAATGCAGAGCTAGATGTAACTACTGGTGCTACGACCGCGACGTTACCGCTCAAATGTATTGACATTTCCCAGGATCCCGATAACGACGACGTAGCGTCAAGCAACACCAATGTTCTATGTGTGATTCAAAACCACATCATGGGGCAGAAAGGTGCTGGTTTAGCATAAGGAGATAAATAATGGCTATTTCAAGAGCACAACTAGCGAAAGAGCTTGAGCCTGGGCTAAATGCACTTTTTGGAATGTCCTACGACTCTTATGACAGAGAATATGAAGATATTTTCGTCACAGAAGATTCAAGTAGAGCATTTGAAGAAGAGGTGTTGATAACAGGATTCGGTTCTGCACCCGTTAAATCTGAGGGTCAAGGAGTTGTCTTCGACAACGCATCTGAAAGTTACAGCGCAAGATATACGCATGATACGATTGCACTTGCATTTGCACTTACAGAAGAGGCGGTAGAGGATAATTTATACGATTCCTTAGGCAAACGATATGTTAAAGCATTGGCCAAATCTATGGCTAATACTAAAGAAACCAAAGGAGCCGACGTGTTGAACAACGCTTTCTCATCCAGTTTTACTGGAGGCGATGGCGTATCACTCATTAACACTGCTCACCCACTTTCCGGTGGAGGAACAGCTGCTAATAGAGCGACAACTATGGCGGATCTCAATGAGGCTTCCTTAGAAGATGCTTTAATTGACATTTCAACCTTTACAGACGACAGAGGATTAACTGTTTCTGTTCAAGCGGAAAAAATGATTATTCCGCCGCAACTCGTTTTTGTTGCAGACAGAATCTTAAACTCTGCGAATAGATCTGGAACAGCTGATAATGACATCAACGCGATTAGAAACACTGGAGTATTACCAGGTGGCTACGCGGTCAATCATTATCTTTCTGATCCGGATGCTTTCTTCCTCCTTACTTCTGTCAATGGAGCGGGCGAAGGTCTAAAAATGTTCCAAAGATCTCCAATGGAGACTTCTATGGAACCAGACTTTTCAACTGGCAACATTAGATATAAGGCTAGAGAAAGATATTCCTTCGGTTTCTCTGATTGGAGAGGAATCTATGGATCTCAAGGTGCATAATTTGAAGTCGTAATACACTTTATTACTCAGTATTACAAAAGAGGGCCCTTACGGGCCCTTTTTTTTGGCCTGTAAATAATTGCAAAATAATGTAAATAAATAATTGCATATAATTGCAAACTCTGGCATATTACAAATATGTTCTTTTTAATTAATAATAAATATAGGGGGATCCCATGGAACGAATGATGTATATAACCTGTAACACTGACAATGAAGTCAATACCTACACCAAGACTGTTAGCAAGGGTGCAAACTTTTACGAAAGATTTGATCCTGTTGCCGAATGGAACGGAATGGCAGAAAGGCTTGGCAAAGATCCAGATGAGGAAACTTTAATCACGTTGGTTGGTATTTACAATGGTGGTGGCGCTTATACTTGGGAGCACATACCGATTGATGAGATCAAGCCTGGTGATCCGTTGAGGTTGTCAAGAGTAACCCACAGACCATCTGTGATGGGCATGACACCAATCAATCCAGATGGTGAAAACCATGAGTGAGCTGCACACCAAAAAAGAAAGGGCCTTTCGGGGCCCTTTTTTACGTCAAAAAAAAGATGAAAATAATGTATATAATTAGTTGCACATAGTTGCAATCTTTAGTATATTAAATATGTGAGACATTTAATTAACAAACCAATAGGAGAAAAAAATGGCTGAAATAAGAAATATCAATGCCGAGATGCTAGGCCGGGCAACAGCTTTTGCTGCCAAGGCCACAGACGTAAGATTCTACTTGCATGGTGTTCATATCGAAAGGAACCCAGCTGGCGGAGTCTACATCATAGCGACAAATGGACACATATTGTGTGTCTATAATGATCCCGATGCTGAACCAAGTGCGGATTTCAAAGAGGTGACATTGAGCCTCAAAAATCCCACCCCAGGTTCACGGGCCAATCACCCATACTTCAATTATTTGAAAAAATCCAGTGAGCGTATTCACATAGTAAAGTCCGATTACAAAATGGGTGGGGATGATGTTTGGCTTGTAAATCGTGAGGAGATCACGGCCTTTGACTGCCACTACCCAGATTGGAGGAGAGTGGTTAATCCCGGTTTGGAGATCACCGAAACAATCGGTTTTGATCCCAGATACTTGGCGATGATTAAAAACTTCATGTTGAAAAGTGAGGGTGGCAAATATATGGGCATCAACCTTGTTGGTGGGACCACCAGGGGAGCAAGCATTTGGGAGTCAGATCACGGGCTTCTCTTGATTATGCCAATGGAGCCAAAAACCAGAGACACAAACGAATTATTAATAATTGATCCAGAGATCGAGGAGGTAGCGTAATGGAATATGTAATTTATAAGTGTAAAGGATATGAACCATTAGGAGGCGAGTGGTATGACTTTTCGGAATTACCGCAAGAACGTAACTACATCAAATTTGGAGTTATGAACAGCGGGACCAAGAGAAAAGCAATCAACAATGCCAAAAGAATAATCGGTGATAAAAAAGCCAAAATCATAGTTAAGGAGGTAGCGTAATGGCTGAAATAAGATTAACAGTTGATGAAATATTTGAATTGACAGAAATGGTAAGTATTAGAATGGAATCAGATAGAGATTTAATACCTTTATATGAAAAACTTGCTAAACATTTACCAAAACCTAAATCCTATACAAGTGCAGATTTAGATTATGAAATTCCTTTATATGAACCAAAAATAATCAAGGAGAAAAGCTAATGGCACTAGAAACTAAAATTAAGTCAATCATTGATCCACTCATAGAAGAAGTCAGAGAAACGTGTTTCGTGGAGGGTGCCAACCCTTCCGATGCTGAGTGCTTTGGTTTGATTATGAGCAAATACATGGTATGGAATTGCGAAAATATTGTTGGAGCAACACTAGATGCTCTTGAAGATTCCAATTACCATAGTCTCAATACGGCTTTTGAAAAGACCTACAACGATTGGGCAAACCATAGGGATGTTGCATAATATGACTGAAATAAACAAAATATTTGTCGATATGGATGGAGTCTTAGCCGACTTTGAAAAAGGTATTGAGCTGCCGATGTTTCTCAACGGCCCGTTTACCAACAAAGACGACTACGACTCCCGGAAGAAAGAATTATCCGATAAAGGATTGTTTGCAGCTTTGCCACCGATGCCCGGCATGGAGCTCCTGGTAAATCATTTGAAGAATACCGGGATCCCTTGGGAGATCCTAACGGCCTCTGGCGCAATCAACAGATCTGTGGTTGTCAAAGACAAGATCACTTGGGTAAACAAATACATACATCCAAAGCCGATAGTCACCTCTACATTAAGAGGCGCAGACAAGGCGGTTTATGCCAGGCCATCTCACGTCCTCATCGATGATAGAAAATCAAACATCGATGCCTGGACCGGAGCTGGTGGTATCGGAATCCTACATACTACAGCTGAGAGCACAATAGAGCAGCTCGAATTACTCGGTATAAGCTCTGTTGCACAAATGACCGCCTAGTAGTATCATCAAAGTGTAGAATAAATGTTGCGGGCATGGTGCTCGCAATGGTCTATTTATAAGGAGGGACTATTTATGACTACACATTTCACTTCGGGTGTTACCAATGTTGGGACTGATACAACACTAGGTAAAATAAAAATGCCCGCACCACACAAGTATCATTCATACTTCAATGATTTCGATACTTATCTCGCGTCCGATTGGACAATCACAACAACTGAGGACGGAACTGGGTCTGCTACAGAGGCACTAGCCGATGGCGATGGTGGTTTACTACTCATTACCAATGCAGCTGGCGACAATGACCATGACTTTTTCCAACTGGTTAAAGAAGGTTTTAAATACGAAACTGGCAAACAGTTGGCTTTCAATATGAGGTTTAAAACCAGTGATGCTACGCAATCAGACATTGTAGCTGGTTTACAACTGACTGACACGACGCCTTTGGATGTTACAGATGGTATTTTCTTTTTGAAGTCTGACGGCGGAACAACTGTTACTTTCATCGTTGAAAAAGACAGCACGCAATCTACTTTGGATTTGCCAAACGCTTTGGCCGACGATACTTTTATGACTATAGGTTTTGTTTATAGTCCTAAAGATCAGAAGTTTCATGTCTTCCAAAACAATGTTTTGGCGGGCACTGTAGTAAGCACTAATGCTCCAGATAATGAAGAGATGACTCTTTCATTTGGCATACAAAATGGTGCTGCTGCTGCTAAAACTTTGACAGTCGATTATGTTGGAGCCATGAAAGAGCGTACAGCAGTTACAGAGCTGTAAGGAGTAGATTATGGCTGATGCAGTAACTTCACAAACTATCCAAGATGGTGAGAAGACTGCCATACTGAAATTCACCAATGTCTCTGATGGCACTGGTGAATCAGCTGTTAAAAAAGTAGATGTCTCTGCCCTGGCAACAAACAGTGCCGGGCAAACATGCACATCTGTTTCAGTAGCAAGAATCTATTGGGCCACATTTGGTATGAGTGTCAAACTAGAGTTTGATGCAACATCCAATGTCCTTTTGGTTCATTTGCCAGCTGACAGCACCGGGGACGAATACTATGATTTATTTACTGGTATTCCGAACAATGCTGGAAGCGGAGTAACTGGAGACATTGATTTAACAACTGCTGGACACAGTAGCGGCGATGCTTACACGATCATTTTGGTTCTTAATAAGAACTATTAATGGCGACTACGAAGGATGTAAAAAGATCTCCCAGCGGTAGGCTTTCCTACCGCGGGGAAACTTTTTCTGGTTTCAACAAACAAAAAAGGACTCCAGGCAAGAACAAAAAATTTGCTGTCTTGGCTAAAAAAGGCGACCAGGTAAAAATTGTTCGATATGGGGATCCAAAAATGACAATTAAAAAAAGCCAACCCGCTCGTAAAAAAAGTTTTAGGGCCAGGCATAATTGCGATTCGGTCCAAAAGAAAAAGGATGTTTTTACAGCTGGATATTGGTCTTGTAAAAATTGGTAAATAATTATGTCACAAAAGAAAATAAAAAAAGTAGTCAAAGGTTTAAAAAAAGCAAGCAAACTACATGCTGGCCAGGCTAAAACCCTTGAGTCTATTAAGATGAAAAAGGGCGGTGGTGCAAAATCTAAAACACCATCTAATGTAGCAAGCCCATCCCTGTACGCAAGAGCCAAGGCAAAGGCTAAGAGAAAGTTTGACGTTTATCCGTCTGCTTATGCCAATGCTTATATGGTTAAAGAATACAAAAAAATGGGCGGCAAATATAAAGGCGCCAAAAAAGCAGCTGGAGGAGAGATGAGTTTAAAAGCAGTGCCATCTAAAAATAAAGGATTGTCAAAACTACCAAAGAAAGTCCGTAATAAAATGGGCTACATGAAAAATGGTGGCTCTGTAATGATGGTCCAAGGCAGAGGTTGTGGCGCGATGATGGAATCAAAGCGCAAAAAAACCAAAGTGCCTAGAGCGTAATGAGCTTAACCAAGTGGTTTAAAGAAGATTGGGTTGATATCGGATCCCCAAAGAAAGGCGGCGGATTTAAAAAATGCGGCAGACCTAAAGCAAAGAAATCTAAAAGAAAATATCCAAAATGTGTGCCAGCTGCAAAAGCGGCCAGCATGACAAAATCACAAAGAAAATCTGCGGTCAGTAGAAAAAGAGCAAAAAAACAAGGGGTTGGTGGAAAGCCAACCAATGTTAAAACTTTTGCGGCCACAGGTGGTATGATAAGATCTAAACCTAACATGGGATTATTCGGTAGGAGATAAAAATGAAAAAATCCAAATATATGGCTGGTGGCGGTGCAATGAAAGGCACAAAATACAAAGCCAAAGGTGGTGGGATGAAAACCACAAAATACATGGCCAAAGGTGGCGCGGCTGCTAAAGCAGAAAGATCTGCGACTGGATTTGGCAACATGCCCAAATCTGTGATGTCTGCACTCACAGGTCAAGGAACTAGAAAAGCTGGTTCTACGCCTATGTTGAAAGGTGCAAAAGGTATGGCCAAAGGTGGCGCCATGAAAGGCACAAAATACAAAGCCAAAGGCGGAGGCTTGTACGGAAGATAAAATAAAAGGAGTTAAATTAAGTGGCGTATTTAATTTCAAACATCCCACAGTTTAAATGCTGGGTAAGAAGAGAGTTTACGGCTAATCACCAAAACTATCACGGCGAATATCTGCATGCTTTGGCATTTGCAGTAAATACAATTCCGGACCGATCACTTTCTTTCCAGGTGGTTTTTACTGGTTGCGAAACTGATTTCGAAAATTATCCAGATGAGAATGTGCATGGCGGGGCTATGTGGGCCAGGATGCCAATACAAGCGCTTGTTGCCGATATTCCTTTAGAAGAATGGCCAGAGCCTATGGAAGATCATTTAGCGCAGCCTTGGGACTGTTTGAGTCACCATCACAGCGTGGTTTCTTTAGATCGGGTAAGCTCAAGCCCTTGGTATTGTAAAATAGGCGGTGAATTTTACCTGGGTAAATACATGTTTACAGTAGATTATACCGAACATTCAATCGCGGATGATCCAGCTCAACACAAACAATCTCATGTGCTATACTTGACTGATGCTGGTCCCTGGACTGGTAATTTTGTTGCGCTGCCTAATAATAGAGTCAGAGCCACAAATCCAGCTTTATGGAGAACTGGTGAAGGCGCTCCAGATTTTTCGCCTTCGCAATGGGTTCACTCTGCGGAGCAGCATGAGAGCTATACAGATCCGATAATAACATTTGACAATCTATACGCTCCAGATGAAGATATTGAAAAAGAGTAATTATGGCAACTTCGGGAAGCAAAAATTTTGAACTAGATGTAGCAGATTACGTCGAAGAGGCATTTGAGCGCTGCGGAATTGAGCTCAGAACTGGTTACGATCTAAAAACGGCAACCAGGAGCTTAAATTTAATGTTGGCAGAATGGTCGAATCGCGGCCTAAACCAATGGTCTATTAAAGAGAAAACTGTGGCCATGGTTAAAGATACAACCACATACAATGTTGACAGCACCAATGGAACAGCCGCAATCGATGTTTTGGATGTCTTTATAAGAGAAACTATTGGATCTGAGGCCACAGATCTTCCAATGTCCAGGTTAAGTAGAGCGGAGTATTCTCACATAACCACAAAATCAACAACCGGGAAGCCAAATCAGTTTTTTGTAAATAAACAGCTAACGCCAACTATTTCTGTGTGGCCCGCTCCAGATAAAAACAGCACCTATACTATTTATATGAACGTGCTTACTAGAATGGATGATGCGGATGCTGGGGCTAATACACTTGATATGCCGTTTCGTTTCTATCCTTGTTTAGCAGCTGGCCTAGCTTATTACATATCATTGAAAAAAGCTCCAGACAGAACACAAATGTTGAAAGCCTTGTATGAAGACGAATTTGCCAGAGCCTTGGCACAAGACGAAGATCGATCTTCTTTTAATATTTCACCTAACTTGAGAAGTTATAACAGCGCGTAATGGCTTTTGCATCTGGAAAATACTCTTACGGAATTTGTGACATAACTGGTTTTCGTTACAAGCTCCAGGACATGAAAAAAACTTGGGACGGACTACTTGTAGGACCAGATCAATGGAGCCCAAAACATCCACAGCTTATGCCAAAAAATGCACCAAATGATCCACAGGCTATTAGAAATGCACGACCGGACGTCGATGAAGACAACACAAAATTTTTGGTTTATACAAATGTGGGCGACGGCAAGTTAGGCGCTGTCTTGGACACATTTTCTGTGACAACAAGCGTCGGTGAGGTTACAGTAACGACATGAGTTTCACCTATGCAACATTAAAAACAGCAATTCAAGATTATCTTGAGGTTTCTGAGTCTACTTTTACGACACAATTACCGACTTTTATCAAAGAGTCTGAGGATCGTATATTCTCTTTTGTGCAGCTCCCAGAGCAAAGAAAGAATGTCCAGGGCACATTGACAACAGGAAATCGTTTTTTAGCAACACCAACTGATTTTTATGCGCCGATGAGTTTGGCAATTATCAGCTCAAGCACATACGATTACTTAGATTTTAAACACCCGTCATTTATCAAAGAATATTCTTCGGGCACGACTCGTGCGACGCCTAAGTATTACTCTTTATTTGACGAAGCAGCTTTTGAGGTGTCTCCGCTACCGGATGCGGATTATACTGTTGAGCTGCATTATTTAAACAAACCAAATTCCCTCACAGATGGTAGTGACAGCGGTACAACATTTTTATCTACGGATTATCCGGATGCTTTGTTGTATGGCTCTTTAGTGGAAGGTGCAATCTTTTTAAAAGAACCCGCCGATGTCGTTGCCCAGCTCGAGGGCAGATTTAAGGAGGCGGTAGGTAGAATGAAAAATACCTCAGAAGGTCGTGGCACCCGCGACGAGTATCGATACGATTCAGTCCGCTCTAATGTGAGCTGATGGATCGCATAGAGTCACTAGAAGGCAAAAGAGTAGCAATAGTTGGATTAGGGATTTCCCAGGTTGATTTTGCTATCGGTTTGCAAAACGGAAGAGAATGGGATGAAATTTGGTGCATCAACTCAGCTGCGGCCACATACCCATGTGATAGAATTTTCATGCTGGATCCAGCAAGCAGATTTTATGATTCTGACGACGCTGGGAAACAAACTTCGGTTATGTGTCGTTTACTTGACGAAACTGAAAAGCCAGTTTACACATGCGAGCTCGATCCCAGAATAAAGAATCCAGTCTTATACCCGGTAGAAGAAGTATGCAATGACACAAAATGTGCATACTTGAATACGACTGTGGCTTATACAATCGCATTTGCTTTGTGGAATAAGGTTGGGAGAATCGATCTTTATGGCATTGATTTTTCATACAAAGAGAACATGCATTTTGCGGAGGCTGGAAGGGCTTGTGTTGAGTTTTGGATCAGCAAATGTATGAGTGCTGACATTTTAGTGGGGATCAGCGGTAGATCCACAGTCTTAGACTCGAATGTTCCGGCCACAGAGAAACTTTATGGTTTTCATAGGCTCGATAAACCTTTGGTTGCCATACCACACGAGGGCAAGTTTATTATTGGTCCCTTTGACGAAATCAATGACAAGCTCGGAGAGCTTGGTTTGAAAATAAATGAAGACGTGGTGCCTCCAGAGCCATACAAAGGATAAATATGAGCGTAGAAGGTGATTTTGTTTTAGGGAATGTCTCTGTTTCAACCACAGAATATAAGGGGCACGATGCTGAATTTTGGGCTGCACAGGCCACAAAAAAGATATGTGATATATCAGATAGTGCACCCGATCATATAAAACAACAAGCTCGTGCTTTTCAAAACCAAGTTTATACTGTAATCTTATATACAATAAAGAACGCGATTAAGTCACAGAACACAACTTATGCCAATTTATTAAAAGAACAGGGCCATGAAGACATGGCTAAAATATTGAGGGAGCTTTAAATGGCAATTACATCGGCAATAGCAACAAGTTTCAAACAAGAATTGTTGGTTGGAACTCACAATTTTACCAACTCAAGTGGAAACAGCTTCAAATTGGCTTTATATACAAGCTCGGCTACTTTGGGAGCTGGGACAACAGCGTATGTCACCACAGGGCAAGCGACTGGTACCAATTATACAGCTGGCGGAGCCGCTTTAACGAATGTCACGCCAACCACATCTAGCACAACGGCTTTTTGTGATTTTGCAGATTTGACGTTCAGCAATGCAACAGTTACAGCTAGAGGCTGTTTAATCTACAACGATACACAATCAGACAAAGCCGTTTGTGCGATTGATTTCGGCGGAGATAAAACATCGACAGCTGGTGACTTTACAGTTGTCTTTCCAACCGCAGATGCTTCAAACGCTATTATTCGTTTAGCATAAGGTCAACAAGGATATGTTAGAATCTAACGATGCCTCTGACCAAATTAAACTTTAAGCCAGGAATAAACAAAGAAGAAACCGATTACTCAAACGAAGGCGGTTGGGTTGACGGCGACAAAATTCGTTTCCGCAAAGGTCGTGTTGAAAAAATAGGCGGTTGGCAAAAATATTCATCCGGCACCATAATCGGTTCTCCACGAGCCTTACACTCTTGGATTTCTTTAGGTGGCAGTAAATATCTTGGAATTGGCACCACCAATAAGTATTACATCGAAGAAGGCGGAACCTATAACGATGTAACACCAATTCGCAAAAATACCACCAATGCAGCTACATTCGCTGCAACCAATGGATCTTCAACTTTGACAGTCACCGATGCCAGTCATGGAGCTGTTAATGGTGATTTTGTTACATTTTCAAGCGCAGTTTCTTTAGGTGGCCTGGTCACAGCTGCGGTTTTAAACCAAGAATATCAAATAAACCTGGTCACAGGCACCAACACATACGAAATAACAGCCAAAGACACTTCTGGTGATACAGTAACCGCCAATGCAAGCGATTCTGGCAACGGCGGATCGGCGACAGATGCAGCATACCAGGTAAATTCTGGCCTAGATGTATATGTCGAATCGACGGGTTGGGGTGTTGGCACTTGGGGCGCCGGAACTTTTGGTTCATCCACAGCGCTTTCAGACACAAATCAATTAAGGCTTTGGACACACGATAATTTTGGTGAAGACCTTATTATTAATCCCCGTGCTGGAGACATATATCGTTGGGTTGAGAATGACGGATTGAGCACCAGAGCAGTAAAATTGTCTTCTGTTTCCGGTGCAAACTTAGTGCCCACTAAAGGTTTGCAAGTGATTACCTCAGAAACCGACAGGCATTTGATAGTATTGGGTGCTGATCCGATTAGTGGGAGCTCCAGAACAGGAAGCATTGATCCAATGTTGGTGGCATTTAGCGACCAAGAAAATGCACTGGAATTTGAGCCGCTTAATACAAACACAGCTGGATCTCTTCGATTGTCCTCTGGTTCTTCTATTGTAGGAGGCTTGAAAGCAAGACAAGAGATTCTTATTTGGACTGATACATCTCTGTATTCAATGAACTTTATTGGGCCTCCGCTTACTTTCTCTATGAATTTAATCAATGAAGGCGCTGGACTAATTGGGCCTAAAGCCGCAGTCAATTCACCGAAAGGCGTGTTTTATATGTCTAAAAAAGGGTTTTACTTTTATAACGGAGCAGTAGAAAAATTGCCGTGTTCTGTCCAGGACTATGTTTTTGGTGATTTGGATGAGGGACAGGCTTACAAATGTTTTGCTGGCCTTAATGAAGAGTTTTCCGAGGCTTGGTTTTTTTATCCATCTTTGACAGATAGCGGAACGGAAATATCCAGATATGTCATTTACAATTACGAAGAAAATTCCTGGAGCATTGGATCTTTAGAAAGATACAGCTGGATTGCCGCGGGTGTTTTCAATAAACCATTGTCTGCTGGAGAAGCGTCTTCAACCAAATATATCTATGAACATGAAAAAGGCTATAACAACGATACCAGCTCAATGGATGGTGTTTTTGTTGAGTCTGCGGATATCGACATATCGGATGGTGATAGATTTGCATTTTTAAAACGAATATTGCCGGACATACTTTTTGTCAATGACACCGGAACCAGTCAAGATCCGGCTATAAATATTGTCGTAAAACAAAGAGATTTTAGTAATCAAACACTTGTCACAAATTCGACCACGAAAATTACTTCGAGCAGCACTTACGGATCTTTAAGGTCCAGAGGCCGACAATTTGTGTTTCGGTTTGAATCAGACGACGACAACGATGAGGCAGATAGAAAAAATTACAAATGGAGATTGGGTAATACGCGAGTAGACATACAGCCGTCGGGGAGAAGGTAGATGAGCAAATTGCTTCCGACTAGACTGCCAATCGCAGATGGGGCTAATGTTACGGCCGATACCTTTAATCGTTTGGTAAGAATTTTAGAGATTAACCTGGGCGCAGTCGATCCAGATAGAATAAAAATTTATAATTCGACCGAGATTAGTGAATTGCAATTTGCTACTGGAGCGATTATATTTAATTCTACAGTAGAGGTTCACCAAGCCTTTGATGGAACAGAGTTTAGAAATCTGTATGAACATCAAACATACTTGACTGGATTATCTGCTACAATGAGTTTAGGTAGTGTCACAGTGAGCATAACATGAGTGCACTTGAAGACAGTTTAAGAAAAGTTTATAAATTACCGAGCGTGACAACAGAGAGCACGAGGCCCGCTGTTGACAATTTTCTCCTTACCAGAGAAATGATGGAAAACCCGCCGCCGAAGGAAAATTTACCTTTTGATCCCAATAATCCTCCAGAGATTACACCTTTTGGAGAGCTCCCAGGTGACAAAGATCCCATGGATGAGATGGATGCAGAAACCAGGCAAAGATTGGACGAATTGCTTGGCAAGGCCGCAGCTCAACAAATGGCACCAATGGCACCATTGGCAGAACGGCTCAAAGCAGCTGGCACTGGAGAAGACACAGCATTGGCGCACTTACGGCCCGGCGAGATAGTAATACCGCCCGAGTTCATGGAAGACAGCGAGTTTGAAGGCGCATTAGAAAGAAAATTCAGAGAGTTTAATATCAACCCAGAAGAGGCCGTAGTCGGCATGGGGATTGCAAGTCTAAACCCACAAACAGGCTTAGAACAGTTTGGTTTCTTCAAAAAGATATTCAAAGGCATCAAAAAAGTCGTTAAGAAAGTTGCTCCAGTAGCTATGTTGATACCCGGTGTTGGCACAGCATTGGGCGGTGTTTTAGGCGGCATTGGTGGCTTGGCTACAAAAATACCTGGCATCGGTGGAGCTTTAGGAAAAATAGGCAGCACTGTTATGGGCGGGATTGCTAATCTTGGCATACCCGGCATATCTTCCATAGCGGGAGGCACAGCTGGCGGTTTCGGTGGTATTAAAGGTGCGCTTACTACAAAAGCTGGTTTATTCGGTGGCGGTCCGTTTTCGGGTTTAGCGGGTGCTCCAGATTATTATGCTGGGGGACCGGGTTCTGATCCACAATCGATTGCAAAACAACAAGTAAAAACACAATTAGAGCAAGCCAGAGCACAAGCTGTTGCTGCTGGAAATATGGAAGACGTTGCTAAAATCGACGCTTATCTTGCAATGCCAGAGAATCAAGTAGCGGAAACCGGAATGTTTGGTGGAACACTTGGGCCAAAATTAAAAAATTTCTTTTTAGGGACAGGCCAAGGCCAAGGTCAAGGCGGCGGCGGTCTTGGTGGTTTACTAGGCGGCGGCGGTGGCAGCGGTCTTGGTGGGTTTGCTAAAGATCTTGGAATTGGCGCTTTGGCTGCTGGTTTAGGTAAACTGGCTTATGAAGATGCGAAGAATCAAAAAGGCGTACCTCTGACACCTATGGTTATGGAGAGCCCTACCGGGCGATACAACCTAGAAGCTGAGATCGCTAGAAGACAAGGATTGGCCGCACCAAATCCTGTTGAGTTTGGTTTATTGCCGGAAGGCACAATACCAGAGCTATCTGGTGGACAACCAAGAATGGCTGCAATGGGCGGAGCTGTCGAAGATCTTACAGGCGGGATGGCACGAGGTTTGCGAGAAGGTGGAGCTGTCAATCCTGGTGGTTCAGCAGAAGAAGCTGCAATGAATTTTATTATCAGAGCAGAAGGAGATCCAAGATTAAAAAACACGCCAGAATATAAAATAGCAGTTAGGTTATTGAAACAAGAAAAGATTAGCTTAGAGCCACAAAGTAAAGGCATTGCCTCTATGCCAGCTATGATGTACGGCGGTCCTGTGATGGCTTTTGCCCAAGGCGGAGCTGTGCAAATGCAAGAAGGTGGCGGCATGGATCCGAGTCAGTTTCCAAGAATGGATGGCGACATCAATGGCCCAGGCACAGAAACCAGTGACGATATACCCGCCATGCTATCAGACGGAGAATTTGTAATGACTGGCCAAGCGGTCAGAGGTGCTGGTACTTATGATATGGCCATGGATCCAAAAGGCATTATTAGTTTGGTTCCTACTTTTGAAGAGGACAGAGAAAGAGGCATGGACCTTATGTATAAGATGATGGATGCTTTTTCAACAGGCGCGGAGTCTAGCTAGATGGCTATTATTGATAGTATTAGAGATGCAATGATGAGACAAAGGCAACGAGTAAAACCGCCTAGCATTAGTCCACTTAGTCCTATTGTTTCGCCAGTTGAAAGGCAAATGACGCCACGTCAACTAAGAGGCAGAAATAGGAACCCGGCAAATATTAGAAGGCCAAATCCTGGTACCACAACTGAGCAACTGATATTTGCAGATCCAAATATTAGGCTGCCTTTTGAAAATATCCCGCCAAGAAAAGAGTTTCTTCAACCTCCGCGTCTACCAAGTATAGAGCAGATGCCTAGAGTCGAAGCTCCCTTGGATGCAGTAGATGATCGAGGAGTGCCTATCTTCGGAAGGAAAGATATGTTTACTGGGCCTATGATACCGCCCTCAACTATGCCACAACCAGGTCTTCCAGAAGGTATTGATCCTGGAGGCCATTACTTTACCGATCCGATAACCGGAAATCAGATGTATCAACCTCCCATGCCTACTTTGGCACCTGGGATGATGGGTGCTCAAGTGATGCCGCCTTCGATTGATTTGACTACAGGGCAACCTAGGGACACAAGACTGCCTATACAGCAACCAATGATACCACCACAACCTATTGAGCAAAGACTGCCTAGTATTGAGCAAATGCCACAACCTGTAGAGCAAATGCCACTACCTATTGGACAAGAACCGCAACCAATGATGCCGCCAATTCCTAGAACAGATGGGATGATCGGTGATTTACCGCCGGATGTAGGTGTTGATATTTCACCACCAGCACCACAGGTGATTCCACCAACAGAAACGACACCGCCGCCGGACACTGCTCCAGTAACAACAGGAACAGGACCAGCGCCAGCGCCAGCGCCAGCGCCAGCCACAAGTAGTGTAGCTCAAGCGCCAGGGCCGTATGCAGCTGGTGTAAAACAAGTTTCAACAAAACTAGATCCTTTGACTGAGCAATTATTATTCGGCATTGGCGGAAAAGGTGGTTTCATACCCGGAGCCATGAGAGCCGCTGAGAAGACTTTTTATGACGATCAAGGCAACCCTATAGTCATTGATGAAAAAGTGGCTGGTTTCAGCCCAGATCAGCTCGCAGCGATGCAAATGCAACGACAGTCACTTGGGATGCAAGACCCATATTTACAAGAAGCAGCGGGCGCCTATGGAGCTGGAACGCAAGCATTGGAAGAAGGATTACAAAGAGGCCGTACAGCCGCAATCGGTTCACTAGAGGCCACAAGAGGCGGTGTAGGATCTTTACAACAAGGATTGGGTGAATCTGCCGACATTTTGAGAGGCACGATTGGCGGATATGATCCGAGCATGACCGAACAATTTTATGATCCGTATGAAGATCGCGTGGTTCAACAAACCATTAGCGATATAATGGAAAGGGGAGCACAAGGCGATGTTGCAGCGAGAGCTGGAGATATCGCAAGAGGCGGAGAGTCAGCCTTTGGCTCCAGAGCTCGTTTGGGCGCCTCAGAGCGCCAAGAAGCGCTCGGAAGGGGATTAGCAGAAGCAGTCAGCGGAATACGATCTAGGGGCTTCTCAGAGGCTCAGAGGACTGGTTTGGGTGAATTTGCAAGACAAAGAGCTGCTGAAAGAGCGGCTTCTGCTGGTTTAGCTGGTTTAGCCGGGCAAGGATTCGGTGGATCGCAAGCATTGGCTGGAGCTCTCAGTGGACTCGGTGGAACCGAGCAACAAATCGGACAACAAAGATACAGCGGTCAATTCGGCCTTGGTTCTAGCTTACAAGGCCTAGGAGCGCAAGCAGCTGGCGCCTCGGCTTCTGATATAGCTGCTTTATATGGCATGGGCGGTCAACAACAAGGACAAGCTCAACAGATGTTGGATGCACAGCGCAGAAACTTACAACAAAGACAAATGACTCCGTTGCTTCAATATCAAGCATTGCAGCCGTTTGTCAGCATGGCACCAGCCGGACAATTCCAAACTATCACGGACTTTGCGCCGAAGCCTAGTGCAACACAGATTGGTATTGGAACAGGTCTGTCAACTTTCGGAGCATTGGGTAATCTATATGGCAGCGGAGGAAGTTAATGGCAATTACACGGGCACAAATACCGGAGCAAATTGACGTATTCCAGGAAGGTGGTGGCGCAACAAGCATTACACCCGAAGATATACTGGCTATTTACGGCCAGCTGGAAAGTCAGCCTGTAACACCACAAGACATACAGGCCCAGGCAGATATGATGTCTGGTTTATTTCCACAACCTAGAAAGTCAAACATTTATGATTTAGCGTCTGCTGTTGGTGCTGGCATGGTTGCTGGTGCCTCAGATCCAGGTGGTTTTGGTGTTGGTTTAACAGCGGGCCTCCAATCTTTTAATGAAAGAGCTGAAAAAATAAAAGCTGAGAAAGACAAAATGAGACAGGAGCTCGCTATGTTGGCGTATCAACAGGTCGAAGCCAAGCGTAAAGAGCAGCTGGAGATGTCAAAAGAAATATTAGAAATGCAGTTTGAAGCAGCCCTAGAAGGAGCTGGTGGAGCGGATTTTGGTAGCTCAACTTTAGGCAAAGCACTTGCATACATTGTGAGAGCAGAAAAAAATCCAGCGCTAAAAGATCAACCAGAATATGCTGTGGCTGTGGCCATAGCAAAACAAGAAAAAACTTCTGTCATACAAACTGAGGAAGGGGCACAGACTGTTAAAATACCAGGCATAGATATTGACAGGATTTTTGAAAATAAAGGCGTACAACAACCGCCTCCGTCCACGATCACGATTGGTGGTAAAGTTTATACTTCTGCTGGCAGAAAAGACGCCAAGGGTGGCAACATATATACCGATCCAGACGGCAATGAGGTTGTCATAGAATGAACGAACAAACTTTCACTATAAGAGAAGTAGTCCCAGAGTATGACGTAACGCCCATTCAAGGAACCAAAAAATTAAAGGATCCGTTTACTGGTGAACAAAAGAAACAAGCGGGTTTTGCGGTTCGTATGGAAAATGCGGTAAAACAGTTAGAGGCTTTGGAAAACTCTGGTTTTAATCCAGTTAATGTTTATGACATGGTGATAAGTAACTTGCCAGTTGTGCCGGACGCCATTGAAAGATATCTTAATACACCAAAGTTTAAGCAATATGAAAGAGCAAAAATTGATTTTTCTACTGCACAATTAAGGCAAGAAACAGGTGCGGTGATAAACGAAAGCGAGATCGATTGGATTGATCGGACGTATTTTCCTCAATTTGGTGACGATCAACAAACATTGATAGACAAAAGAGAAGCCCGAAGAAATGCTTTAGCAGCCATGACAGGCCAAGCGGGTGAGGCATACACCAGGACAAAGAAAATTGTCCAAGCAAGTGGCGCTGGTCCAGTAGAAGAAGATGCACTTGAAGAGTTAAGAAAAAGAGCTAAAACAGATCCAGAAATAAAGAAAAAATTAGAAGAACGCGGTTTATTATGAGCAATGATTTTGAATATTTAGAAGACAGTATTTTGCTTTCGATGCTCGATGAAGACATTGAGCCTGGTAATTTTGAAGACGATTTGTTGGACAGAATTGCACAAGAGAGGCTTTTGGAGTCAATCGATACAAAAACAGGAGCTCCAGCAAATGTCAGAGCTGCGGTTAGCGGCGCACAAAGTCCAGATGATAGATTGGCAACATTGAAACAGTTTTACCCAGATGCTTTGCCTGTCAATGTTTTAGATCCAGAGAATGGATCAGCTAAGTTTGGTTTTGGTAATTTTGTTTTTACCAACCCAGAAACAGGCCAGCTGACATTGTTTGACGAAGATTTAAGGATATTTGGCATGCCCGTTCCTGGTTTAAGAGATTTTGTTGATGTGGGCCCAGAGATAGCTGAAACAGGCGGTGCAATCGGCGGTGCAATCGCTGGTGGAATTTTAGGAGCTCCAGCTGGTCCTGTAGGAATCGGCACCGGAATAATTGCTGGCGAAGGTTTGGGATCTGCAACTGCAAGAGAGGCTTACTTAGGCATCTTAGATTATTTTGGTGAAACCATTGATACAAGATCGGGCGGTGAAAGATTTGCAGATTTTGGGACCACTGGTGTGATTAACGCCGTTGGCGGCCCGATTTTGAGCAAAGTATTTCAAGGAGTTAAATTTGTTGCTGGTCAACCGATAAGATACATGACTGGCGCCATGTCAAAAGATGCTAAAAAAGCGAAAGAGGCTTTTGAGGCCACAGGGATCACAGATCCCTCTGCTGGTATGGTTACTGCCAATCCAACAGTAAATCTCATGGAGCAAGGAATGGCAGCAGCTCCTACTTCAACGAAGATCATGCACGACAATGCGGCTCAAGTTATCAATCAAATGGACACTTTTGCAAAAGACTTGGCAGAAAGATACGGCGGTATCAGAACGACCTCCGAAGCAGCAGAGGAGCTCATGTCAAACGCCAGGAGAGCAAGAGTCAGATACGACAACCAAGTAGATAGTATGTATCGAGAGGTAGATCAGTTTATTCCAGAGGGCTTAGTTTCCAATGCAGACAACACAGTAAAGTTTGTTGAAAAATATTTGGCGCAAGCAAAAACAGCGACAGGTAAAGACACTGTTGATCCGGCATTAAGGTTGGCTGAAAAAGTATTGCAAGATGCAAAAGATGGTGTATTGACTTATAACCAGCTTAAAAACTTTAGGTCGAGTGTGATGCACAATCTTAGATCAGCCACAGCTGCGGGCGCTAAGTTAGATGCACCAGGTCGAAAGATTAAAGAATTGGTTGGCCCATTAACAAAAGACTTGAATGAATTGGTAGCCAGAGCAGATAGCCCAGATGCTTCGGATTTGTATAAAGCTGCAAACGCTTTTGTAAAAGCAAACACAGGGAAAGCGGGCGGTCTGACTTACCTAGACAATGTGATTACAAAAGGGGATGTTCGGGCCACAGACGCTTTGAATTACGTCCTCAGAGGCGCAAAAGATGGTGGTGAGGATCTCTTAAAATTAAGAAAAATGTTAAATGCAGACGAATACAATGTCATGTCTGGATATATGCTTGGTCGAATGGGATTGCCGACTCCTGGATTGGCAGCAGCATCCGAATTGGGTGAGGGAGCTGTAAGAGAAGGATCCGAATATATAGCCGAGCAAGGTTTTTCGCCAAGAACATTTATTACAAATTGGAACAGATTGAGCAAAGAGGCCAAAGAAGCGCTGTTTAAAAACACAGAACATGCTGACTTGGTTCCAGAATTAGATAACCTGGTTTTTGTTATTGATCGTGTTGGAAAATCAGCACAACAAATGGCAAACCCAAGTGGCACAGCAAGAGTAATGGGTGCGCTTAGTATGTTGACAGTAGGTGGTGCGGATGCGCTTGGCAAAGTAGCTGGATCCGAAGGATTTGAATATGGATTTGGCGCTTTGGTTGCGCCTTATGCTTCTGCGAAGCTATTTACTAACAAACAATTTGTGAATTGGTTGACAGAAGGCATTGAAAAAGCGGCCTACGATCCAAATACTTTTGGTCAACATGCGCGAAGACTTTATCAAATCTATGAGCTCAACCCAGACATTCGTGAAGAAATTAGAACCATAACCGAAGGTTTAGGCCACGACAGTATAGAGCCTATGCCGTATCAAAAATCAAGCTCTGCTCCAGAGCAAACAACAGCAGCTCCAAACGAGAAAAATTTTAGGGATGTTTCAAACGCTGAGATTGCTGGAAAGTTATTGCCAGATGTTGCCTTGGTAGACGACATACAATCTTTTGACGTGCCGACAGTAAGTGATGCAAGTCTGGCCATGTCGCCGACCATCCTTCCGGATGAAAGAGATCGTGAGATCGCAATGCGGCAAACGCCTGGCGGTATAGCTGGTTTGATTTGATGGCCCGAGATTACGCCAAAGAATACAAAAACTATCACTCGCGGCCAGAGCAGATTAAA
>Ga0208919_1000259_pt1 | contig 38972 bp, 56 predicted proteins | sample 4_EtaG_FD_184076 | JGI IMG/M metagenome (GOLD analysis project Ga0208919, IMG submission 184076) | Marine viral communities from the Subarctic Pacific Ocean - 4_ETSP_OMZ_AT15127 metaG (SPAdes) (version 3) | ecosystem: Environmental > Aquatic > Marine > Oceanic | place: Pacific Ocean | collected...
CTAGAGCCGTGGGCAAGGTTGCCAAGGGATTCATAATTAAAGAAACAACGCCAAGACCCAAAGCAATCTGTGGGGCTGCAAGTCCACCTTTACCTGCGATTGCAGCGTTAGAAGCTCTGGCCATTGTTTCTGCCATTGCATTTAATCCATTTGCTCCATTCGGTCCAAACATAGCATCTAATGTTTCGTCACCATAAGATCGAAGAACAGATTGAAGTTTCGTGCCAAGACGACCAGATTTAAAAGAATCTATAAGGTCGTCCGTGATTCTAATTTCTCCAACATCGTCAACGGTTGCTCCAATTTGTTTCAAAATTCTGCCCATAGCAGCATCTCTAGTTAGCTCCATAACTTGAGGAGTAAGAATCTTTTGCGCCTGTTTAATTGCAGCAGGATTTCTAAAAACAGTTTGTGCAATAACGTCTGGGTCTGTTGTTGATTGTAATGTATTTACAATAAAATTTTTGTCATCTGCAACTCGACTTGCTTGCGCTGCCTGTAAATCTTGTAAAGATTGACCTAAAGGTTTACTTCGAAGTTGAGCAATAACACCAGGAGCAAGATTGGATTTACCTCGTTCTAAGACAGATATGACATCATCTAAAGTTTTTAAATCTTTGCCAAAGAGTTTATCAACGACGGTTCCTTTTTCTCGAAGATTTGCAACAAGTTTTATTGGATCAATAACTCTTTGCCCAGTAGACGGTTCGGTAATCATGGATTGATTAATTTGTTTTTCTAAATATCTTTTAGCAAGACCCTGCCGAACTTGTTCAGACATTTCAGCACCACTACCTCGAATAGTTGCACGTTCTGCTGCTTCTTGTTCAATCGCTTTTGCTTGTAATTGAACACTTCTTTTTACAGGATCGCCATCAGGTAAATCTGCAACATCTTTTAAAGCTTGTTCGACAGATCTGTTACCAATTGTTCTACTTTTAAGTATTTTTGTTCCTTCAGCTAAATCAACAATACCTTTAGATGCTCCTAAAAGTTTTCCAGTACTAACACCCTTAATTGCTTTTAACAGTTCTTCTAATGCTTCTGGTTGATTTTTCGTTATGATGTTATCAAAAATATAATCCATATTTATGCGATTATTAGATACACCTTTATATATTTCTTGAACGGTAAGATTATCAAATCTACCTATTCCCTTTCTGTAGAACTCATTTGTTCTTCGTAGTAAATTTAACCCTTCTGCTAACTCATCATAACTAAGGTTTGCTGAAAATCCTTCTGGTTCAAGAAGTTTTTGACTTTGACCAAAAGGAACAGGAGACGGTCTTTTTTTAATTTGAGCAACTTTTGCTAGAGTAATTTCAGCATCAATAAAAGCATCGTTTACAGCTTTCTTTAAGGAACCTAACGCTCCTACATTTACATCGTTTAACAATGATGGAGTTTTTGAAGCTTCCGTTAATCCAGAACGAATACGTCCTAACTCTTGTGCCGTAGCAAACTTACCTAAACCATTTACTTTTTTAGCAAACTCAGTTGCACCAATATCAGCAATGGTGTCTTCTGTTAAACGATCAAGTTCTGCTTTTATTGTAGCCGTTGGAATTATTTTTTGTTCTCGAAGAACTTTTGTAATTTCTGAATATAGTCGATCAGCATCTTCATCAAACACGATTTTACGACGACGGATCATGTCAGCAAGATCTTCAGGAACAACATTACCATCTTTTAAATTTTTCATAACTTGACCAATTTCGCCACGAACAGCGTCATCCATACGCTTTTGTGCATCTGCTAATTTTTGATCAGAAGTAGAGTAAAATGTTTTAATGTCGTTTCTAACAACCTCATCCAAGTTATTAATTTGTGATTTATCAACAACACCAAGAGACCTTAACTCATCCAGAACGTTGTCAAGGTTTTGATTAGCTGCTTTTGCGTTTGGAAATATTCCCTCATATACAGCTTGAAGTCGATTTAAAATAGGTCGAAAGCTTTCGTCTGTAGCACCAGCAATCGTGGGTCGATATCCTTTTGCAATGATTTCTCTTGCTTGTGCTCTTAATGCTTCGTTGGCCTCGCCCCCTGGTCCTTTAATAATTCTTCCAAACAACTTGGATATACCCCGACCAACTCCTTCACCAAGACCACCAAACAACGCTTCAAAAGCCGAGTCACGAGCAACCTCTCCTACAGATTGTCTTTGTAATCCTTCTGCGTATTCAATACCCTCATCAAGAGCTTTACCTGCACCTGTAGCTGCACCAACAATTAACATGCCGGGAAGAAATCCAACGCCAGAAGCCGCAATCGTTGCACCAACTCCAGCCGCAATAGGTAGTGCTGTTGCTCCTGCAAAGTCTTTTACATCACTAAAAGAAAGACCTTCTTCATCTATAGCAAGCTCTTTTCCTGAACCCAACCCTAATGTACTACGGCCTGATTTTGTTAAAATTAGGCGACCAAGAGGGTCTGTTCTAAACCCATCGGAACCAACAACGGTATTTAAGTAATTCTGTTTCTCTTCAAGAGTGTCCATACGACCAAATTGAAAACGAGAAAATCCACCTACACTGTCAACTCCTGTTCGATAATCAACACCAGGTTCTTTGTAGTTGCTAACATATTCTTCTTCAGTCAAAGGTTCGCCCGTTGAAGGATCAAGACCCTGTGCTCTTCGAGCACGAGCATAGTCTCTTATCTCATCCAAAGACATCTTGCTCATATCTGGGGATTCTGGTGATTTTCCTTGGTTTTCGGGTGTAGCCATATCAAATGTGTAGCCATCTTTTAACAGACCTTGAGTTATATTTTTTAAGACTGTTTCATCTGGAGTTGTGTCTCCCAACTCAATTGGAATTATACCTTGATCTGTAGCAACTTTAATCTGTACCATTATTTTGCAAATCCAATTGTTTGTGACTCAGGGTTGTAGTAATAAAGCCCACCGCCGCCAGTTAATTGTTTTCGTTCAGATATTTCTCTTGTAAGCATTCCAGTTCCTGTCTTTCCAATTCCTTGAACCATAACATTGTTAAAATTATCTTCAATGCTTAACATTAATCTTAAATCTTCTTGTTGAGACTTATTAACTTCTACTAACGCAGATTGAAGACCCGTTGCAATTGCGTCATCAGATGCTCCTAAAAACTTAAATGCACCACCTTCTCTTGCTATAATTCCTCTATCTAAAAAGGCTTGTATTACAAAACCAACATCTCTATCTGAAATTGAGTTTGCGGATTGTGTGTCTCCAATAACAAGAGGAATAATCTTATTTAATGCAAGATTCATTTTTCTGTTGAGAGTTGAAATATCTTTAAACTCTTCTCCAACATCAAAACCAAATATTGCACCACCTTTTCTTATTAATTCTTTACCTGCTGCGGATAAGGTTGTCACCTCCCCTTCTGCTACAGTTAACAGAGCGTCGTTTATAAATACTCTAGCAATCTCTGCTTCTTTTGCAGAGTTTAAAGATTTACCGTAATCTTCTATATTAGATTTAAAATCACTATATTTAACACCTTTACCTTGTTGTGCTTCAATTAATTTTAATTGCGCTGTAAGAGCTTTAGTCATTGCAGCTTGTCGAGTGTTAAATGCTGCAACGCTAGAAAGGTTAGATAGTTTTGAACCAAGACTTAGTGCTTGCTCCATGTTTAAACTTACAGTCCTACCTTCTTCAAGCTTTGTGCCATCTGGCATTGTAAGACCACCTTTACCAACAACGTAATCTTTTATGTTTCTAACGTCTGCTCTTTGTTGTGCTTTTTCTTTGCCTATCTCACCTAGCCCATATTGAAGCGCAGAAAGTTTAACTTGTCTGTTAAACTCATCTCTTTTTGCCTTATCTTTAATAAACATATCCGCACCACCTGAAAGTGCTCCAGCAATGTTCTGCATGGCGTAAGGACTTTTACCAGCGGCCATAGCAAAACCAATCTTCATAAGAGCCATGCCTTTATCAAGACCTTCGTACTTAGGTGCGTTCGATGTAAACTGAGCCATAAGATCTTTTAATTGTGTGTCTAACGTGGCTTTGTCTTTGTTTTCAAGACCTTTTGCAATCTGCATTCCAGACTCTGCCATTGACTTACCGGGCTGTGTAAAAGACTCTTCTCTTAATCGATCAGCAGTAGCTTGTGCCTCTGCATCCTCTCGTGCAATATCCTCAAAGGTTTTTCCTGATTCGGGTTGATCAAAAGAAGCTTCTTGCGTTGTCATAAGGTTGCTTAGTTTTTCTCGTTGTGCCGCTTCTTCTGCTCTTTTTCTAACATCTATATCTGCTGCATCCTCTATATTTGTTAAAGAAGTTGGATTGTCAGAATCAACCTCCAATTGTTTTACTTCTTTTGCTATTTTTTGTGCCTCTATCTCTGCACCAATGTCTTCTATGGCCAACCCTTGCATTTCTGGAGCAACACCTTCTGCTGTGTTTTCTTGTCCAGTAAAAATAGATTGAGGTGCTTTCTCTAAATTAACTCCGTATTTTTTCCGAAGCTCATCAAGAACCGCTTGTTCATCCTCGTTTACAGGAGTACCAGCAGTCGCAATGCCTACATATGGAAACGCTTTTTTAGTAACAGCAGGAATAAACGAAGTTTCAGAAAGTTTCTTTGAAATAGTTTCAAGTCGTTTTGCTGGATCCTCACCAAGAAGATATCCAGTGGGAGTACGAGATTTGGGTTTTCTAAGACCTAAATAATTAATGAAATCATCCATACCAATATAGTCAAGAAAATTTTTAACATCTGCTCCAGAAATGCCTCGTCCCTCAGCCATACCAGGTATGCGAACATTTTCTCCTGGTTTAACGGGGCCACCTGGATTAAACATCTGAACCGTGTTCATAAGTTCGGGGGACGAGGACATAATGCCACCAGCCTTATTAAGTGCATCCCGTGCCGGGCGAGATCTTTTCTTTTGAAACATCTTTCGACTTAAAACATTCACGATCTAATCCTTTAACTAAATAAACCTGCCTGATTCATTCCCATAAGACCCATACCAGCACCTGCAACCTGAGACAATGCGCTCGGAGGAGCTTGATACGTTCCACCATATGTACTTTGAGTTGATGGCACACCTCTAAATATATCACCCATAAAGGCCAACTGTTGATAAGGCTGTCGTTGTCGATCCATAATATCCTGACGATACGCATCCATACCAGTTTGATTAAGCTGCTGCTCCATACCACCAAGACCCAACAGCATGTTAACATCTCTGCCCGTTGCGCCTTGAAGAGCTTCTCCTAGACCAGCTTGCGTTGTTCCTGCTTGCGTTAGTCCTCCTGCCAAGGATCCAAGTCCTTGGCCCGTTTGTCCATACGCACTGCCTAAAGAACCAAACAACGACGCTGCATTCTGTTGACGCGAAGCCTGATCTCCAAACGCTGTCTGTGCTCCTTGCAACGCTTGTTGATATCCTTGTGAACGAAGACCGGCAGAGGTTCGAGCCATTTGATCTGCTGTATTTCGGTTGAGTTCTCCTTGTGCAACTGCACCACGACTACCGCCAAACGCTCCTTGACCAACAGCTTGAGCACTTAACTGGTTCTGTTGCATCTGGTTTTGACGCATCATGTCTCGCTCAGACTGCTTAATCACCTCTTCCGTATAAGGATCCATGAACCGACTAACAGCCGTTTTACCGTCCTCGCCTACAGCACCTGGATCAAACTGTCCCATTGAATCACCAAGAGCAGCCGCTCCTGCCTGATAAAGAGGTATGCCTGATGTACCAATACCCATAGCTTGCTTGTAGCCACCAATACCTTCACTAATTGTATCGGCTCCGGCTTGCATCATAGGTTGATACGAGCCAATGCCCCCATATCCAAGCTCAAACGCAGATTGTTGTCCAGGCGTAAACCCTGCAATCTGGCGTTGCGGTATATTCATCGGTGTTCCAGATAACGTCTGAGCGTTGGCAAGCAGATCTTTAAGATATTCTTCCTGATACCCAGGAAGAAGAGTTATCTGTTCGCTACGGGTAGTATAATTTTGACCACTCATTACGCTCTCCTCTCAAGCTTATTCATCATTTGGTACATCTTAGCTGCTCCTGCCGCACGGTTTCCACCACCTGCACCCTTAACAGCATCGGCTGTCATAACAAACTCACCGTCCGAGAGCCGAGCTTCTTGAACCGGACCGCCATTTTGATAAATCATCGCCGGTATAGAATCGCTTTTACCTGTCCCTGGTCCTTGGATAAACCCACCGTCTGCCGCTGTCATAATTCCTTGGTTGTAGAGTATCGGTCCACGACCTCTTCGTATTGACTCTTGAGCTTCTTCAGGAGTTTTAAAATATTCTCCTGTATACGGATTTGGAAACTGAGCAAACTGTGTAGGAACATAGTCTGGACTTGATTCCAACCGTCTTGGATCAGGTGGAGCGTTGCTAACCAACTTTGGTTTTTCAAATGCAGAACCAATTAAACTTGCTGTAATTAAATTCTTAGGAGTCATTAAACTTCCTAATCCACCTAAAGCTCCTGCTCCTGCTGTCCCTGCTCCTGTTGCTGCTGCTGTATTCGCTAAACTTGCTGCCGCTGTACCTGTCTTTGCCGCTCCCATGAGTCCACCTAAACCTTTAGATGCGTCTGCAATTGCTGGACCTGCTACATGTCCTAGAACTCCAGCAGTAACTGCCTCTTTCATAGACCCACCACCAAGAAGTGTACCTATGCCAGAACCCAACCAAACTGGAATACCAAGTGTGGTCGCAAATATTGCTCCAGCTGCTCCTAATATTTTTTTTAAACTCACAGCTTTGTTCTCCTGTATTTTTTGTATCCTAACAGACTTGTTTTCACTTTTCTAGTCTCATTATGTTGTTACCGTAACACTTCCAACGCTGCCTGTTGCTGTTATCCCTCTAAGATTTGACGCATCTGCTACAACAATCTTTATATATCCCATTGTTCCAGACGCATCTTTATAATTAAACAACTCTCCTACAGCTAGCCCTTGATCGTCCGTTTGTAAATTCGTAAGAGCTAACCCTGTATGACGACCTTCTCCTGGGTTTTGCATTTGTGTTAAATAAACCGAAAAAGATCGAACAAGTTCGCTCATATATTGTTGGTCGTACTCCTCTGGAGGAGTAGGAAAAAACGGAAGAACTAAATTTCTTGACATTATCTTCTTCCATCTGGCTTAATATCTATTCGAGGAGAACCTAATCTCCATGTAACTCCTGTATCAGAGGAAGCAATTTTTAATGCAAGAGATCTTCCTCTAAGCCGTAAATTAATTTGATCGGTAAACTGCTCTACAACAGTTGATGTCCCTGCTACTGTCTGACTGACAGATTGACCATTTGTCTGCAAGTAAGCTCCTCCAGGAAAGTTTCTTGCTTTAAGAGTTAAGGTTGCAGCCGGAGATGAGGCGGTAGAATCTCGAAACGTTAAGTCTGGAATAATCTTGTTAACAAAAGAAAATTGATTCCCATCTCCAATGTCAACTTGACTTGATTCAACAAACGCTGAAATAGCCGAAACAGGGTCCGTGCTTCCATCATCTAAACCACTTTCGTGGGTGTATAAGTAATGGTCCGTACCAGCAGCCACAGGATTGGATTCAATTCCACGATCCAACCAAACCGTTCGAGCTAGTGTGCCAAAGTACCAAATCTTTTGTTGATAGTTGTAAACAACGTACCGATCATTTTCTTGACTACTCTCACTTGGATAAAACCACCATACCTCAGAAAACGACGTATTTGTTGCTGCCGTTACTTTTTCAATCTGCAACTCATTAAAGTCATTAAAAACAAAGTCTCTAACCGTGCACGGAAGTCTTTGCACTCCTCCACCATAAACGTAAAACTCTTGCTTGCCCATCCAAAACACCATGTCTTCAACAGCTATAGCAGCAAGTGGACCTGCTATCGTAATGTTTTCAGAAATAGTATTAATTCCAAAGGTAAAAGGCGGTCCTAGGAACTGCATGGCATGAAGTGATTCGTCTGTAAAGACAATCACCTGTTGGCGTGTTTCAATGGCCGTGATGATTTCAGACCCAGAACCTATACGTAATTCACCAGCAGTATTAGTTGGCAGAGTCTGCCAATCCGTTAAACTTTCTTGAGACCCAAAGCGAATAAGTAGTGGATCTTGCGTTCCTATAGCGGATTCTGGATCACAACCAAACGCTATTATGTGCCTATCCCTGTCTGATACTAAAACTTTTTTTGCTATTGTTGGAGCAAGATTCGAATTTGCTAAAGAAGATAAAGCCACGGCTCTTGTTTCAGTCCCATTTGTTCTATCCCAATAAAATATACCTGCATCTCTGGCGTTTAAAATAAGATCTTCACCAAAGTTATCATGGCTCCATATTCGTAAGGTAGCTCCATCAACAGATAGGTTTGATGCAGAGTTCCAAGTGCCACGGCCATAAGACCCTGCGTTCCAACCGTTACCAGTAAGAGACGTATCTAAACCAACCGTTACTTGATAAGCAGCATCTGCACCTGAACCACCATTACCTGTGTCACTAGAATTTGCTACAACAGGCGTTGGATTTAAACCAGATGTTGTAGTAATACTTGCTATGGACGTATCAGCTTCTCTCGCTACAAAAGTAAAGGTATTAGCGGTAGGCACAAGAACAACTTGATATTCTTGATTTAAAACATCTGCTGTTATTAGACCTCCAAGAGAAACTGCTCCCGATATCGTTACAAAATCTCCAATGCTTGCTCCGTGAGCGTCATCCGTAGCTGTAATAGTGGAAGACCCATTTGTAGCTGCAAAGACAATACCATTTGTAGTTGTAGCTCGAATTGGAGTTACATCATTATAACCACCACCTTCGTTAATGTAATATTTAAGATGTGTGCCCACACCAAGAAACTGAGTTCCATCAAGTGCAACCCAAGGATGCAAAGAACGAGCCGTACCTAAAAACGCATTAACAGCGTATCGTGTCCAACCACCTATTTTTTCTGGAAACCCAAACCGAAAGCGTGTTTTGTCTATGTCAAACCAACCGCCCTCATTGCTATAAGAAGTTGTTTCTCTATTAACACCCGGTTTGAATTGTAACTTCGTTAAGGGCATTCAGATATATCCTTTTATCCTACAAATGTTTCCCCTGCACTAATTGCAGAGTTTACAGCAGTCATGTCTTCTGAACCCCAATCGTCTAAAGCAACCATAACTTTAAGATATCCCATTGAACGATTTACTCTAGCTTTCTTTTCGTCATGCGTCATGCTACTTGCAAAGTCTTCATTTGTTGCATCACTTCCTTTGTTATGCGTTGCTATTACACTTGTAATAACATTAGCACCATCAAGCATTGCTGCATAATTTTGTGCTTTTAGTTCTGTTGTTCTTGCTTCTTCAGCCATTGATTTTCTCCTTTAACCTACGAATGCTTTGCCATCTGTAATGGCTTTATTAACAGCAGTCATATCTTCACTACCCCAATCATCTAGGGCAACCATAGATTCTAAGGATTCAACATTATTACTAACTTTTTCTTTTCTACGAGCTTCAGTCATATCGCCTATTACATTAACATCTCCTGCAATCACGTTATTTACAACAGTTACAGAGCTACCCATATTTGTATAGTCTTTTGCTTTTTGCTCATCTGTTCTATTCATTTTTTAACTCCTTAATTTCTGCTTTAAGTGTATCAACCTGTGCAGATAATTCTTGAACCGCTTTAATAAGAGGTATTACATACATTTCCCTAGAAATATTTTGAATACCAAATTTGTCTATTGACCATCCTTTAAATGTATCTACACCTGCTGTATCTAATGCTGTTTTAACTTCTTGAGCAATAAGACCATGCATGGTTACATCTGTACGCATTAAATTTTTATCTGCATTATATAATCCAGATGCAACTAACTCCGAATCCTCTTTATCTAATTTTGTACTATCTTGCCATTTATAAGTTACCGTTCTTAAATCATTAATAAAGTCTAAACCTAATTTAGCATCGGCAATGTCTGTTTTTAATCTTTTATCAGATGTTCTTGTCCAAGAAGCATCCGTATCAAACTCATTATCTACAACATTACTTTCTTTACCAAATCTAAATTGAGAATTTTCACCACCACTAATACCACTTCCAATAACAATATTATTTACAGAACCACTTACTTGAGTATCTGTATTATTACCTATACAAACATTATCTGTTCCTGTAGTAACTCCATTACCTGAACTAGCACCTACAAAAACATTTCTTATTCCTGCTGCAACTGAACTACCTGAATCTGCACCTATAGCTACATTATTTCCATCTGCACCAGTTGTATTATCAGCAACCTTTAATGCTTCAAAGCCAATAGCTACGTTATTATCATACGTTGTACCTGCACCTAATGCACCTTGACCTAGAACTGCATTTTTTTCGCCTGTTGTTAATGCATCACCTGCATCACCACCAACAATAGCATTTTTATTACCTGAGGTTATTTGATTACCTGCTGCATGACCAACTAAAGTATTTAAAATGCCTGTCATTACGCCTGTGCCACCTGCATTAGCACCAACAGCAGTATTATCTATTGTACCTGTACTTGCATTATTCATATTTTGTAAAGCGAAAGCACCAACAGCAGTACATCTATTATTTATTGTAGCACCAGTCAAAGCATTTGCACCTACAGCTACATTATTCTCTCCTGTAGTTATAGCATCTCCTGCATCTGCTCCAATTAATGTATTGTTTATGCCTGTTGTAATTCCATTTCCTGCACCATAACCTACAGCCGTATTATCTGAAACTGTAGCAGTCGAAAAGTTTTGTTGAGCTAAAGTTGCATAACCTATAGCAGTGCTTCTAGTTCCTAATGTATCTGCTGTTAAAGCAGTTCTTCCAACAGCTACATTATGGCTTGAAGCAGTTAGTGCATCACCTGCTGAATCTCCAATAAAAACATTTTCTCTACCTGTAGAAATTGAATTTCCTGCACCATAACCTACAGCAGTATTAAAACTATCTGTTGCTGTAGTAAAATCTTGTGCGCTTAATGCTCCTGCACCTATTGCTGTAGATTTACTTCCAAGAACATCTGAATGTAAAGCAAAAGCACCAAGAGCAACATTATGGTCTGCATCAGTTAATTCATCTCCTGCAACATAACCAATTAAAGTATTTTGTATGCCTGTAGTAATTGCTGTTCCTGCACTATGACCCACAGCTACATTTTGACTTTCAGTTGCTGTAGAAAAGTTTTGTGCATTTAATGCTCCATAGCCAATGGCAACAGATCTTTCGCCTGTAGTATCCGTTGTTAAAGCTGCATGACCTATAGCTACGTTATAGGGTGCAGTTGTTAAAGCATCTCCTGCTTCTGAACCAATTAAGGTATTCGATAAGCCTGTAGTGACTGACAATCCTGCGTTATAACCAACAGCAGTGTTGTGTGTATTTGTTGCAGTTGTAAAATTTTGTGTAGCAAGAGCATTGTTTCCTAAAGCAGTACTTCTTGTTCCTTTTGTATCAGCGTTCAAAGCAGCCCTACCAACACCAACATTACTTGACGCATCAATTAAAGCACTTCCTGCTAAAGTACCTACAAAAACATTTTCAGTTCCTGTTGTAATTGCATCTCCTGCTAATGCACCTACTATAGTATTAGATGTACCTGAAGTAATAGATGCACCTGCACTTGTTCCTACTGCGGTGTTATCAGTATCAGATGCTGTTCCAGATGTATTTTGAGCAGCAAGAGCATTAACTCCAAGGGCAGTATTTCTGCAACCTGCAACATTTACCTTTAATGCTTGAAAACCTAAAGCAACATTAGAATTAGAATCAACATTATGAAGAGACATAGCATCTCTTCCTATAGCTGTATTGTTAGAACCTGCTGTTAATGCACCTAATGCGTTTTCACCAATCGCAATATTTCCTGACCCTGTGGTAGCACTATCTGCTGCTGCATATCCAATATAAACATTATCATCTCCTGTAGTTAAAGCTGTACCTGCTTCGTCACCAATAACCACGTTATAATTACCACCAGATTGTATAGAGTTACCTGCGTTAACTCCCAAGCGTAAGTTTGATGTACCTGAAGTTGCTGATGAATAATCCCCTGTAACAGCTACCGCACCTGTAACAGCAAGATCGCCACCAATTGTAGCATCGTCCGTAACAGTTAAGTCGTCTTGTACCTTGAGGTCCACTACATTCAAAGAAGCAAAAGCATCTACAACAGCAGCACCACTACCTGCACCATCTAAATAAACAACTTTAGTATCTCCCGGAGGAATTGTTATTTCTGCACCAGAACCTTGTTTAATAATAATATTCTGAGAACCAGAAGTACCGTTTTCAATAAAATGCACCCTAGATAAAGTATTTGGAGCTATAGTAATAGTGCAAGCAGAATCTAATGTTCCTGTGTATTTAATAAACATTGAACGAGCAGGGTCTGTTGCTCCATCAGCAACTGTAGAAGTATGCGTGTCTGCATTTGTCGTTATGGCTTCTGTGCCAAAACTAAGCCCTTCTGCAATCAACTCTAGGTTCGTGTTGGTGGTATCCCCCCACGTTCCTGATTGTTCTCCAGAGCCTATTTCTTCTAATCTTAAATCATTTGTATATACACTTGCCATGTTCGCCTGTCCTTATGCTGCTATGTTTTCCCAAGACGGTGTTTGACTTGGAGATATTGCACTAAAATTTGATGTTTGACTAGGTATAATCTGACCCCACGCTGGAAAAACTTCTCCTGTACCTGCACCAACTTCTCCTGTAGCACTTACTCCTGTTACCTCAATATTTGCCGTTCCTGATGTTTCTGCTGTAGCACTGTTAATTGAAGCGGTGGCACTTATACCTACATTTGTCTCAAATGTATTGCCTACAGCAGTAGTACCTGCAACTCCTGTGACAGAAACATTTGCAGCTCCTGTAATTCCCACAGCAGATGAATCTACTGAAGCTGTTCCTGCAACTCCTGTGACAGAAACATTTGCAAGACCAACAACCGTTGTAGAACCAACTCCTCCTGTTGCACTCACTCCTACATTTGTAGAAAATATATTACCTAACGCAGATGTCCCTGCAACTCCTGTGACAGAAACATCTATACTTACAGCACTTGTTGCAGAACCAACACTACCTGTAGCGGTAACAGAATAAGCAACGTCGCCATTCCAAGTGCTTGTGTTCCAAGCTCTGTTAGAACTATTCCAACCTTGAAATGCTACAACATTGTTTATCGACATTAAGCTATCCTAATAATCGCATTACTTGCATCAGCCGTTGGGAACACTATCGTAAAGTCTCCAGAACTCGCTGCTTTATCTGCACCAAAGTCTAAAACACAAACAGCAGGATCACCTGTTGCTGTATCGTTAAATATTAATCCACCTCGAACAGATGATATTGTTACGTTGCTAAACACCTCATCTGCAAAATCAACCAACGCTGTTGTTCCACTTGCTGTAGGTGTAACAGGACTTAAAGCTCCTCCTTTAGCAGAATAGTTTGTTCCAGATATTTCATTGCTTGTAGTATACGCAGTAGTAGCTGCTGTAAAAGAAGCACTATTGGTGTACAAAGCGATGTTAAATGTGTTACCTGTGGTTGCGGTAAAGTTATGTGTTCCTGTCATAAGCTCTGTTTTAAAAGAGGTACACAGAAAGTTTCCAGTAAAAGCCATTACATTCTCCTTATATATTCAGCTAGTTTCGGGTTTCCTGAATCTTTAATAGCATTATATACAGTAGTTCTATCACTTTTAATAGCCTGACGCATATATATTGCAATAATTTTTTCCATTTCTTTTCTGTAGGCATGTGCCTGGTCTCGTATTGCAGGATGTGCGTTATCAGATATGCCGATAATCTTATTAACGCAGCGTATCGCTGTTTCTTCTGGAGTAAACCCTCTATTATCTGTTGTCTGAACTCCTACTGAGCCAACTGTCATTCCTAATGTTTCTGTTAACATTAACTTTTTTGCCTCATAATTTGACCTGTTCTATACTCGTCTGAAATTTCCTTTGCTTCTCCTATATTCTTTAGCCTAGATAAAGACTCCATAAATCGATTGTTATAGAGAGTTAGCATGTCATTTTCTCCCTTCATAAATGTGTATGCTTCTACTAAGGCTGCATATAACAACGTTAGTTCAGCATTTTCACTTAACCAAGTTACTCCTGTATCTGCTCCTGTAGATGTAACGGTGGTTGTTGCTCCACTTGTTGAACCTGTAATAGTTTCGCCGTTAGTAAACGTGCCGGAAGGCACAACAATAGTCATTGTTGTTGACGTAGGCAAAGCACTAATCGTTGTGGTAACACCACTTGTTGAACCTGTAATAGTCTCCGTTACTGTAAAACTGCCACTAGCTCCAACGGTTAAAGTCAATAATTCTTGCGTCAAACTCGTTGGTCTGTAAAAGTAACTTAAAGTTGTTGTAAATCCAGCGTTCGGAGTCGGACCTAAAATAAAATTATTTACATCAAACTGACCATAATATTTAGGAATACCTGTTGTTGCAGAGTTTGGAGTGTAGGTCTGAACAAAATCAGAGTCTTTAAACAACAGATACTCAAGAGAGCTACTGTTTGTTATACTTAAAGAAAGAGGCGAAATAAAATCAGAAGGAACGGCTAAAAACTGATTTCCTGAAGTCATAGAGCCAGATGCGTTTTTTTGAAAAACCGTTAACTCAACAGATTTTAATATTCTTTCCTCTGCCATTCTAACAAACAGGCCAATGTTAGAGACAAACGTTGCTTCATCGTTTTGTGTGTACTCTTCAACGGCATTTCTTAAGGTGGTAAATGTATAGCTCATGATGTCACCGTAACTGTTCCTACAGAGCCCGTAGCAACAAGATTATTAGGAATAAAGTCATTATAATCATTGTAACCGACAGGATTAAACCCGTACTGTATTGTTCTTTCAATAGCTAGACTAGACTCTGGTCGAGCTTCTCGTAGTGCTTGTGGATCCATAGGAGCTTTTGAAGGAGTTAACTGAGGATGTTTAGGTTCATACTCATCTGGTCCAACAAGTAAGCCATTCCATTCTTTCTTCATAACGCTTAACTTGTAACGAAATCCAGACCTATCTGAAATTCCGTAAGCGTTTGCATCTGAAGCATATCTAGCCATTACACCCTCAAGTATTGTATATCAGGTTGTAGTTTAAGAGCAACTCTATCTTCATCTTCATCTGCCGCACGTTGAAACTCTTCTTCATAGATAACTTTTAACATCTGAACTCTTTGTGGAGATTTTTTCAAAGCAATGTAATATGCAAGACCAGCTATCATACAAGGATAAAACCTAAACGGCATATCTGTTGTGTCAACAAGAGCATCTACGTCTTGTATCCGTTTAACATAATAATACCTAAGTTCATCCGTGCTATTCTCTGGAGTCGGCCACAAATTAAGAACAGGTTCTATCTGTCTATCAAAGTAATACTGTGTTGGTCTGCCCGTGGTTGCTTTGTTTGGTATAGCAAGATAATCTCCTCGTGCTAACGTTGTCATTGAAAGATCTGTATTATCTCGTCGAATAACAATATCAAGAAGATCGCCAACGGCTCTAGCATTTTCAAACGAGAGTGCAGCAGACACAGACGTTGAAGCACTGCTCGTGCCTCCAGTAATAGTTTCTGACGCGGCAAATGTGCCAGAAGGAACGTTTAACGTCATTGTTGTACTTGTGGGTAACGTTAGAATAGAAGCCGTAGCACCACTTGTTCCACCTGTTATAGTTTCTCCAACAGAAAAACTAGAAGAACTAGAAACAGTCATGGTAATTGGAGCAAGAGGATATTCGACAACTCCAGAAGCAACAGTCTGTGTAGCAAACTCTACTGTCCAAAGATTGAGACCACGATTTGCCCAATCAGCAAACATAATGTTTAGTGATCGACGAGCAGTACGAGCATCGTATCCAGTGCGGACCTCTAATCCGCACCGTTCATACGCTTCCTCAATGATGTCAGCGACATCTAACTCAAAATCTCTGGATCCAGAAGTTGCCATTAAGTCATTCTACCCTTTTTTACTGCCATAGGTCGTGGACGCATACCACCGCTAGACATCTGCGCTCGTTTCATCCGCATCGCATCATCCATAGCTCTTTCATTCATTCCTGTAACATTCATTCGAGGCTTCGACATTGCTGTTGGATCCTCCATAACAGAACGAGTAAAATCAACCGCTCGTTTTATATTCATCGGATCAATAACCTCTCCACCATCTTGGAAACCCATTGCCATTGCTTTACGAGGGCTAACCTTGCCACCCATTGCATAACCCTTGGATTTTTTCATGCCCTTGACCTTACCGCCATTTCTCATGCCTTTAGGCTTCACTTTACCTCCAGCCCTATATCCTTTGGTCTTTATCTTACCTCCAGCTCTATAGCCTTTAGACTTCATTTTCTTTTTCATCATTTTCTTTTACTCCATCGTTATACAAGTTGTCGAATATCCTATTCACATCTAGTGTATAGTCTAAATCTGATTTTGAATAGTGTATATGTTGAGACGGTTTAAAATCAGGTGCTCCTTCTCCAGTTTGAAACCATGCTGGATGTGTAACACGAATTCGATTATTAGGCAATGCAACTATGTTGCCTGTCCACTCTCCTGCATCTAAAAGCTGTAAAACATGAGATTGTTTATGTTGTGCAGGATCTTCTCCTATTTCACTTTCAGCATAATCTACAGTAAACAAATACTTAGCCGGAAACATTTCTCCGTTTATTTTAGCAAGCCACGGACAAGGTGTTGCTCTATCTAAAACATAAACAGAATGATTATACGAAGAACAATCCCAAGGTTGAGCGTCATATGTCTGCATGGGTTCAGGCCATTCCTCTAGTGGTATATCTGCAACTAATCCCGTTATAGGCATTCTTGCCCACATCGCACCGCCATGAACAGTGTCTTCATCTTCTCCGTCAGCTTCACTTCCTGTAAAGATTACTTGAAAACTAAGACACCTATTTGGAATTGTTGTTACAGCAACCACCATAGCGTGAAGAAACTCACCATGATACTTCTCATGATTATGCGTATATTCCTTACGAACCCAACATTTAAAATAAGGAATATTACTTTGAAGATACGGCATATTTCTTTCTAACCTTACCCTTATCTGATCTAGGCTTTCTTGGTTTTACGCCTTGCCGCTTTGACCCTCCTCGGCTTACCTTTTGGCTGACCGAGTCTTTTCTTTTGGGCGATTCTGCTACTTTTTTCTGAGGAAGACATTTCTTTAGAAGTTTTAGGGGTTTTACTACTAACCCTTTTAGTAGGCCTACAATACGGGACACCACGCTTTTCACCCTTTTTACGACCACACGGTTTACCAGTTGAAACATCTTTCCAATCCTCCTTGAACCAACGTTTTAATGCTAATCCTTTTTTTGTTTTTCTAACTGCCATCAGAATATTCTAGTTTGTTTTCGTTTGTTTTCTTGAACGGAACCACAACCAGCAGCTATAAAACCTCCTCCTTCAAACTTGGCGGCAGGACGTTTTGGATTGTCTATTGCAGAAATTAAACCACCAGATGCTGCTTTTTTAGGTTTATTTCCCCAATTCTTTGCTCCAACTTTTCGACATTTTGCAATGGCTCCTGAAGCGTAAGCAGAGGGAAAAACTTTGTATCTATTACTTACTTTATGGTAACAAGCGTCTTTAGGCACTTTAGATCCTCCTTTGGATATTTGTTTAGACATCTGACTTCGAGATATAGCCATCTAACATTTCCATCTTTTTCTAGCCTGTCTTAATCTACTGTTTGGATTTTTAGCCGCTTTTGGAAACTTTTTCATCTGACCGGCAGAACGAGCGCAATAAGACTTTCTTCTCTTTGCATCTTTACTACCACGTTTAACTTTGCCAGTAACAGCCGTTTTTAACTTTGATCCAGGGTTTTTTCTTCTGTAAGCCTTAACGCCAGCCTTAGTCATTCCTGCCCCTTTTTTCGTGGGACGAAAATTCTTTTTGTTACGCTTTGGCATTTCCCCTTTTTTAGAAGCCATTATATACCCTTACGAGTGAAAGACATTCATTAATGAAACAGTCGCAACGGTGTATGCAACAGTTAAACCATCGGCAAACAACAACCCCTCGTCGGGTATGGTATTATCTACTGTTGTATGATCTGTACCAATAGTTTGATTTTTCATTACAATAGTCCCACTTTCAGGTGTTCCATTATAAAAATCAACCAATCCAGCTGTTCCTGCTGATACAATTGAAGTGCCCACAAGACGAACACGATTACCACCACCAACAGCCTTAGCACACAAACTACCAGAACCAACTGTAATGTTTGCAGCATACTTAGCAGAACATTCTACCGCACTAACTGTCAAAAACAACTTTGTTCCTGCTACTGCTTCAGCAGATCCTGTTGAAGTTATGACTTCAGTCATTGCACTACCAAAGACATCTGTGCCTGTAATAGTACAAGTTTTTGCATTATCACCTGTGCCTGTAGTCGTTACAGTTACATTTCTAGCCCCACCACCTAAAAAGGTAGTCGCTGCCATAGTCGCTGATGTATCTGGCCTAGCTGCTGTAACTAAACGGTCTGGGTCTGCTGCGTTTTCATCCGTTATAAAGGCGACTTGTACGTCTGATCCTGCCATATTAATCTCCTATAGTTAGAGGAGGGGATAATTCCCCTCCTAATTAATTATTGCAAGTTCATGTAAACCAAAGAGTACTCAGTGTCTGCTCTTGCGGCCATAACTTCACCAATTTCAGTAAGAACGTTATCTGTTGCAGGAGCAACTCCACCGGCTGTGCCTCCTGAACGTACTGCAATGTTACCAACAACTAACGTACCAACGCTAAGAAGTGCTTGTGGTCCTGATACAGTAAACCAACCGTAGTAACTGGCCGTCATGTCAATAACTGTTGCACCCATTACAGTGCCTGTCTCTGTTGCAGGAGCAACGATCAAACCTGTGTATGGATTAGCAATAAGCGAAAGCTCAGAACTTGTTGTTATCGCCGTTGCTAACGGATCATATGTTGTAATGACAACACTAGGATCGGCAGAGTGATCATGAGCAGGATTGGATTTAACCCTCATTGTCTGACCTTCGCCAGCAGCATCATTTACCCATAGGTATCCATCTGCATACTGATTTAAAGTCATATCTGTATCACCGGATGTTTCAACAGAAATAGCTGTTTCTCCTGCTGCAACTCCTGCTGTTCCTGTCATATTAGTGTGATTCGCAATAACCGCTGCGTGTTGAACAAGTTTACCTGCCGTTACTGCACCAGAACCCATTTGACCATAACGATAAATGTTGTTGCCATAATGAAGTTGAGCACCTAATGGAAATAGTTGCGTTGAACTTTCAGCGTAAGGATTAACAGTGCCGTACTGACTGCCACCTTTACCAACAATTAAATCGGCAGGACCATAACCAGTTGCTGCTGCGTACTGAACGTGACCACCTGCCGTATTAAAAATGTTTCCAGCAGAGTTTACAACAAAACCATCGGTATCTGCACCGGTAGTAGTGTTTCTTGTAATAGATTTAAATCCGTTTTCGGAGCGGACGGCTCCTGAAAAAGTTGAATTACCCATATGTATCTCCTCGTCTTGGGTTAAGTCAGTTGCACCATGCAACTGTCGGGGAATAACTTCTTATACAATAGTTTAAAACAAAAAGAAAGGGGCGAATAAATCGCCCCTTTAAGTTTTCTGCGAGGCAGAAGTTAAGCCCCTGGAGAGCCAAATACACAACGAGGGTCTGAGAAACCAAAAGAATATCTTTCTCTAGCTTTAAACCGCATGTTACCTGTATCAAAGTCTGCTTCCATCTGAGTAGACAGTGGAGTTCTTTCAAAATGAAGGAATCCTCTAGGAGCATCCGTCATTAGGAAAAAAGCATCTGTATCTGTTAAGAAATCGTTAACAGCGTACCCATCTGGTAGCATACCCATCGAACGAATCGCATTGGTGTCGTTGTCTGAGGTTGCTGTTCGAAGGTTGGAAGCCATCAAACGTTCTGCAACAAATTGCAACTGTCGAGGAATTACTAACTTCATTCCTCTGAGTGCAACTTTTAAGCCTCTTTCATCAACAAATCCTGCGATTTTAATCAAAGCATCCTCAAGAGATGTTTCGTTTAAATCAGCACCAGTTGACGGCTCATTTGCAAACGTGCCACCATTTGTAAGTGGGTGATCGGTAGCTAAAAGTGCTTTACCGTCTCCACCAGCAAAAGCTCCAGCTGAGAACCCATTGTTTAATATGGATGCAGCTTTAACCTGCTTAGTGTGAGCCATTGAACGAGCAAGCGCACGAGTATACCGTGAAGATAATCGATCATAGAGATTATCCTCAACAGCTTCTTCTGTAATTGAAAAAGCCAATGCGATTGTCTCATGATTATACCTTGCAGTATAAGCTTCGTTTGCATCATCAAAGTTAATTGAGGAACCTTCCGTTTTAGTCGGTGCAGCTCCAAAACCACTCAACATAACTTCTTCTTCAAAGGCTCTGTCTGAAGATTCAGTTGTAAAAATTTCTGAGTGTTGATTTTCGTACCTGGAGTATTCCATGCCAAATAAGGCATTGAGACCAGGCTCTAACTCTTTCGCTAGTTGCGCTCTTGATATAGCCATTGTCTAACTCCTTACACGCCAGTCGTAGAAACAGTACCTTGAGCAATGCCACCGTTAGGAGCATTGTAATGGTTGTTTATACGAACAATTAAAGGGATACCAGCAGCACTAAAGTCTGAGTTTTCTGGGTCATCTTGAATACCCATAATTCTCAAAGCATGTGTGTTGGTGGTTGCAACAGTATTTAAATCTGCTGTTGCAGATGAAAGACCAGTTGTAGTGGATCCACTATTTCCGGTTGCTAACTGTATGTTAGAAAACACAGCTGTCCGAAGTTCGGCCTCTGTGTCGTTGCTTGTTTGCACGTTAGATGTTGCAACCGTAAACAACTGCATTGGATCATCATACACGAAAGCTTTGACAGGAAAGTTAGAATCTGCACCTGAACCTGGCCAAAAGTTTGAAAACACTTTTTCACCAGTAGTTGACGAAACGTACTCACAACCATTGAAAACTCCAACGATAGAAACGGTTCCACCTGCAGCTGCCTGTAGATCGTCAATAACACCGGCAGCTAAAGGTATAACTGCCATGCCCTGAAAAATAGGGTTGGAATTGTCAGAAGCTATGCGATATTCCGTCGTACCAGTAGTATTGGCTGATGAGCCAAGTCTACCTATCGGTCTTAGACCGAAAGAACCGTTGGAATTTGCCATTTTTTATCTCCTCTTAAGATAATAGCTTTTGATTTATTCGGAGTCGCGTGGACGACCTCCGAAACTAACACGACTTTGCCTCTCATTACTGATAGGCATTGAAGGATGTTGTTCCTTCATTAAGTCCTGATCCACAGCTGTCATTTGATCACGGGTGCGGTCCCGATAGTACGCATTTCTCTCTTTTACTGTCTCTTCAGGCATTCTAGCAAGCATAAGCCCACCATTTCCAATAACTCCTTGATGTTTACCCTCTTCAATCGTTGCAAAGTCAGCATCAGGATACTCGTCTGCTCGAACCGGTTCCCAACCTTCACGCAACTTAGCATGAACATTCATGGAATCATCTTCTCCTCGACTCGAAGTCCTTATCCAACGATGCTTGAATCCTTCGGGTGGATCAGGAGCATCTAATCTACTTGGGGGAGCCCAAGGTTTTCTCCGCGTTGTCTTCTCACGGGTTTGTGTTGACCGTTCTGTTCTATTTGTCATTTTATTCTCCTCAATCTTTGACATACTTGGCATACTCCTCTAAGGGAACACCAAGTTTTTTAGCTATCGCGATCTGCGAAGGGGACAACTTGACGGTCCTGCGCCCAGACTTTGAATTGCGGGATGCGGAAGTGTCTGCTGATGCGACCTTGGCACTTCCCCCGTTTTTACGAGAAGTCGAAAAGCGTTGTGGAAACTCTTCTCTCATCTTCTTGTCAATCTCACTATAATACTCATCTGCCTGTGGGTCAAACCCTTCTTCTTCAACTAATCGTCGATGAATCGTAAAAGCAGCCTGAGTCATTATCTCATCATCACCAAACCACGTATTGTTTTCTGCCCATTTTTGAGCTTTTGGGTCTGGATCTACTGGTTTTTGCTGTTGAACTGGTTGCTGTGGCGCAGATGCAACAGGTGCATTTAAATTTTGTTGTTGAGCAGGTTTTTGCTGTTCCTGTCTCTCTTTTGCCATTCTATGACGTTCTTTTTCAATAGCAATCTTAGACAACGTTTCCTGTGCATTGAACAATGCGTCAGCATCTCCAGCCTCATGAGCTTCCTTATATAGCTGTTTTGCCGAAGCAAGTTGAGACTCTAAACGAGAACCATACTCAGTGATATAGCCTTTGTCCAAACTCTCCATTCGTTGTTTTAGTTTATCATTTTCGTCCTTAACTTGTTGGGCGTAACGAACAGCCTCTTCTCTCTGCCTCTCTTCAGTTCGATATTTATCCGTTAATGTTTTGATTCTTTTCTGAACACGCTTGCTATAGTCGTCCAACTCGCCATCTTCTTTTGGCTCAGAATCGCTTGCAACTTCCACTTCAGACGAAGTGGAATCATCACTTTGTTCACCATTAACCAGTGTTTTACTGTCATCGACAGTAATCTCAACCTCTTGAGCATCGTCTTCTATTACCTTTTCTGTAGTTTCTTCAGCCATTTTTTGCACCTCAAACATGTTTTATATCATCCGGTTCAAGAATTTTAGCGATGACTTCATCATCATTAATGATGCGAACTTCACCTCCTTCTATTCTGAACCGAGACCCAGCGTAGCGACCAATACAAACCCACTCCCCCTCTTTACACCAAGGGTCAGGGTTATCTCCAAACTTATTTGGATCTTGATAAGCAAGCGGTCCTACTTTTAAGACATAAGCTACAACAGTAGCCAATGCTTCTCTTTCACGAATGTGATCTGGTATAAGAAGTCCACCATCGGTTGTGGCTTTGCCTTGATATGGCATAACCAACACTCTCCAACCTGTAGGTTGTGGTAGTCTTTCTATTAATGGCTTTTCAATTAATGTTGGATCCAACACTTTATCGGTTGAATCTACGTATGCGCTACCAACTGTTGCGGAAACTGCGCCTTTCGCTACTTTCTCCGTTTTAATTTTTTGCGCGACATGGTCAGGAACGTATAAGGTCTTCGACATCGTCAGCGTTTCTTTCTAGCAAGGACTTCATTTCATCTTTAGCAAAAGAGAGTCCTTGTGCCTCTCCTACCAGATGACGGTACTGTTCATAATCTTTTACAGCACCTGTTATCAACAACATAGAAATATCTTTTTCTCGTTGTTCTATTTTCTTATACACATGTTTTGCAAAGTCTACAACATCCATTATAGTAATACTTTGTTTTTTTTCTCAAACATTAAAAAGTACCTCTGTACTTCGTACCAGTAACTGCAATACCGCCGCCTTGACTAAAACCTTTTACTCCACGGCCTCTTAGAATATCTTTTTGAGTTACTTTGCCATCGCCAGTAAGATCTGGAAAACCACCATCTTTAAACTTTTGAATATCATTATCATCAGAATCTAATGGCTCCATTGTAGAAAGTATGGACTCTAGCTCTTGAACCTTGTCCGTATCTCCTTCGGATCTAGCTTTCTCTAACATCTCCATTACATATTTATAGTCCATTTATGTCTCCTTAAAAAACTCTTCAACTTGTTTCAGGAGTTCTTTTTTACTTTCTCGTCGATCAAGCTCAACTCCGTGTGTTCGCATCATAGCCTCAAGTTCTAACTTTGTCATGTCTTTATAATTAGGTTGCTCTGTAACTGTAACATCGATTATGTCGTCATCCATAACATTTCCACTAATTAATGACTGAGCCTCATCTTTTGTATAAATTGTTGTTTTAAACAATGTACCATCATCTTTAACAACATTATAAACGGAATCCCCATTCATGTTTGTACCAATTTCTACCATCTTCATTTTGTCAATCCTTTCTGTTTCTCATATGTTCTAAGTCCACCAATTCCAAGTAATCCACCCAAAGTCGTGAGGAGCGTAGACATGTCAAACTCTGGTAAATCTGGTATATCTACTCCAATAATAGTAACCACAAATATAATCAATGGCTGTAAGACAAAATGATAACCAAAAGCAATCGCACATATCCACCCCACAGCAGGTCGCCAGCCCCCCTTAAACAAACTACCGGAAGCAGCCTCTGCTTTATTTATCTCTAACTGAGCCAATAAAGCTTGCTGTGCATGAGTATCAGACATGGTAGCTATCTCGTGAGCGAGTTTAGCTTTCTGATCCTTGTCTTCTACAAACTTATCAAGCAGACCAGTGACAGGTCCTATGAGGCTAGTTATTAGACTCATTTGAAACCTCCTTTGGTGAAGCAGCAATTGTAAAGTTTACGCTAAAAGAACGTCTTTCTCCAGAAGTTTTAAAAGGATATACGCAATGATGCAGGTGTGCAGGAAAAACAATAAAGTGTCCTACCCTTGGTTTCATTAAAAAGTTAGATCCTGTATGATTAGCTGCGTGACCATAGACAAACTGTATGTGACCGTGACTTGGGTGATGGTTTTTATCGTCCTCTTCCCACTCTTCCTCAATACCGTCAGGCAATTGTAGATAACCAACGCAAGAAAGCATTGAACCCAAATGCACATGAATAGGATTATATTCATGCTCATACTGACGAACAAACCAACTACTAGCTATTTCAAGTCTGTAATCCAAAACATCTGGTGTTATATTTCGTGTACCCATAGATGTATAAAGTTCTGCATGACTTTGATACCGCATCAAGAACTGACCCATTTCGTCCGTCCATGCCTTGTTTAAATCATCATTCCACTTTAGTTCTTCTTTAACTTTACCGACAAGATTACCAGACCAATCCTCCATCTCATCGTCTATAGCCTTATTGCATTTCTCAACGAAAGCATCAGACATTTTCTTATAGCCTAAAATTGGACTAAAAGGTGTAAGTATCTCTTCTTCTTTTTGGGGGTTGTATATATTTGCCATTATCGAGCGACTCCTCTAGGTTAGTGGTTTAAATGTTTAAGCTCCGTTTTTAAAACAATTACTTGTTTCTCTAATTCTTGAACTCTTGCAATCGTATCTTGAACTGCTTTTGGTGGCGACCATTCATCTATCCACTGATCGTTTTCCTCAACTTCAACAGATAACAGGTCGAAATTATGTTCTAACATAGATAAACGTTCTGTTAAACCAAAATATAACCACACACTCAATGCCGTTACAGCAATCATACTTATTAAGTTACGAAGCGGTATACTTATATTACTATTATCAGATAGTTGAAACGGTTTGTTTTCTTCTTCAGACACTTACGGTTCCTCTTCGTAATCTTAATTCATCTAAATTCTTTTCTTTCTTTCCTCCGTCGTACTCCCAGGCATAGCCTCTATAAATCATTTCTGTATTTATGTTTGTCTCACCACAAAATAAATGCCCAAGCATACGACCATACTTACCGTCTTTTTCTGTTTTAACTCTTAACCCTGAAGCCATGCCATCATTTAACCTCCTTGTAAGAAAGTCTTTTGCTTCTAAACCCATAGCTTTTTCCTCAAGATCTCTTGTTCGACTTTCAGGAGTATCGATTCCTGCTAACCGCACACGTTCTTTTTTAGAAAGATTAAATCCAAGATCAATAACAATATCAACAGTATCACCGTCAACAACTCTTACGATTTCTTTTATCGCATACTCATACATTACTTTTTACTTTTTTTCTTCTTTAAAACCGTTTTTAAAGTCTTTGCTTGTTTTGCATGACTTTTAGATGCTTTGTTCAAACCTTTTATTACTCTTTTTAATTTTGCTTCTGACATTAGTTATTTCCTCTTACATTCTATATAATATCGCTAACAGTAAAAGAATAATTGAAGTAACAGACCCAATTGCCCAAGCTTCAATGCGCTTAACACGATTGTAGAGGTCTTTAAACTGAATATGAATCTCAGTCTCCAAAGCAACGACCCTTTTATCGATCTCAACAAGTTCTAACCTTGCTTTTTCAGCTGCTGTTATTCTCTCGCTCACTTTCCATTTTCCTTAATCTTCGTGTACCCATTAATACCAAGGAACGCACCAATTATACCCATATTAGCTATGACCCAAGTACTTCCTATAGGTTGCAACACTTGAACTCGTTCAATACTTACCCAAGGAGTCATCATAAGACCAATAAAACTTGTAACACTAAATAAACTAAATAAAATCATAAAACGACTTTGATCTTCCTTTCTATTCTGATTATCTATTTTTATAAAACGTTCATGCGTGTCAAGTTCTTCTTTTGTAACTATACCGTCACCGTCCAAGTCAGCTTTATTTAAAGGGTTATCTTTGCTTAGTTTTTTCATTTTATTAACATCCATTTCGGTTCAAAGGTTATGGCGTGATGATAAGCAAGCAACAATAAAATTATAGTAATCCAAATTATCATCTTTGGCTCCATCCCTCATCATTGATATTTCATCGCAAATATAATCATAAAGTAAGCACCAACTCCAGTAATGAGCATTGCACATATAATTCCTAGGGCGTTTACAAGTTGATTTTTACGCTTTGTTGCTTGATAACGGCCCTGAACCTCTTGTTGTCTTTCTTGCTTTCTTAATGCCTGAAGTTGTTTCCAGCCAGCTTCTCCTCTCGTGGAAAGCACTATGTTGCGTAAGTTATGCTCTAAGTCCTCCGCTTGTTTCAAGGCTATGAACTTCTCCATAGCATTACCACCACCAGACTTCTTAGCACCCTTTGCGTCAGCTTTTACGTCATCTATAGCTTGCCATAAAGTACCTAAATCTTTTCCAAGTTCTGCCATTGACTTCGCACCAGCTACTCCTGCCTTCACAGCAGCAAAAGCTGATAAAGCGATAGTTATTGGTTCGGGCATGTTCTTATGTCCTTCTTAATGAACTTTGTCGCTGAACATCAATACGCTCTCGGTTAACGTCTGAACGGTCATCAGCAATTTGTTCTTGCAACTCTAGTCGAGCGGCATCGGTCATAGCTTGCTGACGTAGCTTCTCCTGATCCAAACCTAAACGCATTTGATCTGTCATAGCTCTTCGGTCAGACTCCTCGGCCTTAATCTGAAGTTCCTGCTGTCGAATTGCAACAAGAGGATCTTGCTGTTGTCCTGGTGGTGGTCCAAGCATTGCCGTAAGTTCCTGAACAAGCTGTGCTTCTATTTGAGCAACACGAGCTTCTGTTTGATCTGGATTAACCTGCTGTGCTTGCTGCATCTGTTGTTGTGCCATCATAGGATCCATTGCTCCCGTTTGTGCCATCATCATTGCTTGCTGCGCTTGGGCTTGCATTTGCTGCATTTCCTGATCAACCATATTACGAGCTTTTTGTGCAATGTGCTCTAGCAAGTGAGCAAAAAACGTTCCCACGACAGGTGGAGATGTCTGCACAATCGGAAGTTGCATAAAGGCTACATGAGTGGCGATGTGAGCATCGTGATCCTGTTGTGGAAATGCCTGTAGAGTTTCGCCCATTAACGCACGAGCGTTCTCTATACTTGGATCCATAGGTTGTTTTTCCGGCTGTGGTGGAAGTATCTCGTCAATGTTCTGTACTTCCAAAGCCTGATACATGCGCCGGTACGCGGCTTGCAGATTATGCAGTTGTGGATTGGACTGCGCCAACTGCAACTGTGTCTGAGCCAAGGTTACTCTTTGGGCCATAGAGAAGATGTTAGGGTCAGACACTGGGAGGATATCCACCCTGTCATCAAAATCCTCTGCCTTAACCTCCGAGGGCGCACCAGCAACTTCATAAGGATACATCGGGGGTAAGTTCTCCGAAAAAATCCTTGCTAATAAACGAAACTCTGTTTTCTGTGCGTAGTGCAACCTTTTATGTATGGCAGACATAACCTTCATGCCACGCTCCAAAAGCGCAACAGTCGTGCCTACAGGCATGTCCTGACTCATGTTGCTAACCTGCTGATCAGCAATAGAGATAAATCGACGACCTCCTTCAATCAACGAACCAAGCAATTGTGCAAGTGTAGCAGATGGTTCTTTAAACGGCAGAGGTATAATCGATCCTCTTATATCGCCTCCTGGAGCATCGATGTCTCTAAACTCACCGGGAGACAACGGTTCATCGTCATTACGAATACGAATACCACGAGCTTTAAAACCAGACGGTAAGTTCGCCAGTGTACCAGCGTCAATCAGCTGACGTAGAATGCTTGTAGCAGCACGGCCCAAGCCACCAATCATATGTATCAAACCAAAACCATAAAACCCTAGTCCCGGTAGAAACTTGTAATGAACAAAGTACTGTCTCTTACGCTTAAACGGATCGTCAGCGTCGTAGTTTCTGCGAATGGCAAGAATGTCTCCAGAACCGTGATCCAAGGTCACAATATAAGGAAGCTTAATACCTGTTGGCTCCCCTTCTTGGTCCACATCCTCAAAGCCCTCAATATCAAGGTTAACGTGCATTTCCAAAATACTATACACATCATCGGAATAGCTCTTTGAAACGCCCTCAAGCTTATCAATCTTATCTCTTACTGGATCGTCTTCCAAATCACTCGTGCTCAGATCCACATCACGAAACACCTGTGCAACCTGCATTTTACGCAATTCATTCTCATCCATACGTAAAACATGCGTAACACGGGGAGCCGTGGTTAAATCCGTAGCCGTATATGGAATGATTAAATCTTCTGCACCAATGAATTTCGAAACGGCTCTGTCTCTCGGTCCATCAAAATATATCTTTTTAAACGTGGATCCAGACAAAGGAAGATAAAACAGCATCTGATCCATGTCAGGATCAAACTCCTCCATAACTTCCATAATCTGATAATTCATGAAATCCTTTACTCGAACAGCCTGTGCCTCACGTTCTGGTGTTTGAGCACCCATAACCTGCGTTCGAACAGGACCGCCAGCAGGAAGTAACTCCTTATACGCCTGTGCCTGAAACTGTGTAACCGATTCCGATATCAACGGATGCGTAACGCCTGAAGCTCCTTGAAACGGCTGTGTTCGTTCCTGATAGTTTATACCAAGCAAATCCAAACCCTTGGTGTACGCTTCTCGCCACTGGGAACTCGATTCTAAATCGTCTTCGTACTTCTCTCTTAAGTCAGAAGAAATCTCGCCCAAAATGCCCTCCGGCAAAACTTCAGCCAAGTTCGCATCATGATCGTACTCTTCCGTTACAACTTCGGCCTCCCCTTCAAGCATACCTTCGAGAGCTTGAACAATCGCACCGCCCATGCCGTCTTCTATAACTTCTGCCCCTCCTGCAAAGTCTTCAGCTTGAGGTATATCTACGTCAACAGAAGGAAGGTCTTCCGTTGCTCCACCTTGCATAAGGCCAGAATCAATTAAAGATGAGGGGGGTCTAGGGGGAAGTGCCATTAGAATGTTCCTTTAAAGTTTTTCATGGCTTTAACAGTGCCACCACCAGATAAAAGTTGCATTTTTCCAGAAGGATCCCGGTCTAACGATTGTCTTCGTCGAATCATTCGCATTACTTCCATCATTTCTTTTTCAGTTTCAGAAAGTTCTGGCTCATAATATTTCATCCTAGAAGAAACACCTGAAGAATCTGGTTTAACAGTTTTCATTCTGGAAGTATCAATGTTATTAGATTTTTCTAGCAGTTGAAGTAGTTCTTGCAAATCCATCAGAATGTTCCTTTGAATTTAGTAGCGTTAACAGTGCCACCACCAGAGTATTCTCTACCTCCTCCACGACCAGTGTATTCCTTGCCATATCTATCTAAGTATCGAGTATATGCAGACTCTAGTTTATCTCTGACACTTGCATTTCCAAATTTACCACCTCTTGCAATAATATCTTCATCCATCAACATTTCTAATCTGATAATATCGTTTTGCAATTGTTTCTTACTAGCCATCAATAATACTCCTTCTCTTTTGGATACCAACTCTCGGTCATGTCGTCTTCTCCTTCTAGCGTAATAAAGCCGCCTTGTCGAAACCTTATCAGAGCCATAGTCATGCTGTCTACAAAATCATCGTGGTCTCCATTAGGAAACGCGGCGCATTCCTCCACAACTTCCTCGGCGAAACTCTTCTCAGGAGCCCACACCATGCCGGCTTCAAACAGAGGTGCAACCGTGTGCATTCGCGTCACCTTATCACGACCTTTGCCTGGTGTATAGTTCATAACTGGAATTCCTGCTCTTCGCATTTCATCCGTCAAAGGTGTACCACTGGCTTTCGCCTCCACAATCACCATGTCAGGTTCCCAATACTCATACTCTTCTCCTGCCGCTTCTTTAAGCTCTGGAAAATTCCAACGCCCACGCCGAGCGTCCATAAGTATAATATGATCAGGACCACCGTCCTCCGGATTAAACACACCCCACGTTGTTATCGCACTGTAGTCAGCCGATTCCTTCTTACTAAACGCCGTATCGTAACTCTGTATAATGTACTTCACAGGAGGTATTTTCTCCTTTTCCCACAGATTCCACCACTCTTTTTTAACAATTGCACCCTCCGCAGCGGTCGGTTGTTGCTGCCATTGGGCGTTCCATTTGCCCACAGGAAGGGACGCTTTGACCGCTAAAAGGTCATCTTTACCCCAAAATTCAGGCCATAATGGGTCATTTGACGGCATAATCGCCGGAAACTCCACAACTTCCCATGTATCCGATAAAACGTCCGATCCTTGAGATTTTATCAATCGACCCGTTAAATCCTTCATGCCCCAACGGGTCATAACAACAATAATCGCTCCTCCAGGCTGTAAACGCTGTCGAGGACCAGATGTATACCACTCAAATGCGTTATCAAACGCAGATTCGCTCAACGCATCTTGCTCCGAGTGCGGATCATCAATAATAAACAAGTCTGCACCACGACCCGTGACCGCCGCACCCACACCAGCAGCGAAATACTCGCCCCCAGCTTCGGTTTCCCACCGTCCTGCCGCTTTACTATCCGCTTTTAACTCTGCTTTTGGAAAAACGTCCTTATATGCAGGGTCTTCAAGCAAATCTCGTACCTTACGGCCAAATCGAACAGCCAATTCCGTGTTGTGAGTGGCCTGAATAATCTTTAATTTCGGATTTCGACCCAAAAACCACGCTGGCATAAGGTAAGATGCAAACTCAGACTTGGAATGACGGGGCGGCATGTTCACAATCAGCCGTTTTAGCTTCCCTTGAGCAATTAATTCAAGCTTTTCAGCTATAACACGGTGATGACGACCCTCAATAAAGCCCTCATACACATGATGAACAAACGGCATGAACTTATCTCGTGCTTCTTCACGCACGGAAAGTCGAACTTGTGCCTGTTTTAAAGACAATATCTCCCGTAGGGCTTCTTCAGGTACACTATCTAGGTTCATCTAAGTGAAACTATCCCACCGTTTCTCGCTACAAAGACATTCGCATAAGGATCAGCAAACGGATTAACCTGATTTGCTCGAATGAAATCCATACTCGGAGCAGCATACGTATTTCCCGAATAAGGAACCAAACTCGGCTGTAAAAACGAAGGAACCTGAATGTTCGATGGAATAAACGGAACAAGCGGATCATAACCAACCGGATCATCTGAGTCGGGATCGGGATCTGGGTCTACTGGATCAAGATCTACTGGATCAAGATCCACAGGGCCAGGGTCAACGGGATCAGAACCGCCGCCACCGCCATCACCGCCACCTTGATCACCACCGCCCGAAGCTCCTCCTCCAGAATCGTCATCACCTGCTGCACCGCCTCCACCACTGTCATCTCCTCCTGTTATTGGGTCATAGGTCACAGGATCGATGTTCGTGAATATATCTCCTTGACCCTCGTTTAAAGACGTATCATCTCCACCGCCACCAATGGCAACCGGAGTCGTTCCGTCATAGTACATTTGATCCTGACCCTCGCCCATGCCCTCGCCAAGTGTAACAACATCACCGCCAATAGCAGCTAAATCACCGGGAGATGGACCAAGCTCGTCATATGCTAAACCCTGATACCCATCAAGACCTTCAGATCCTGCAACAGTGACCGTTGGTCCACGACCACCTCGTTCACCCGTTAAAAACGTATCAAACCGACCTTGAAGCTCATCCATAAACCGAAGATTCGCATCGCCATCAAGACCACCTCCTGCGTATACCGCCTCTAAACGACGACGATTCCAATCCTCAAACCACTCTGAGTCATTCTCTTGAAGAAACTTTCCTGCTCCAAAACCGTAATTCGGACTGAATGGGTTGTCTCCAAGATCTGCACCAACAACCTCGCCCAGTACCGAGGACGGTAAAACTCCGCTCGTAAAACCACGGTCATCGGTTCCAACGGCCGCTGGACCTAAGGACGAACCGCCACCACCACGCAAAATAGCATCTTGATAAACATCATCAGAAGAACCACCGCCAACACTCGTTGGAATATTGTATCCAGAACCTCGGCCAACCTCACCAAAGATATTAGGAGTTGTGTTATAGATTGCCGAATCAAAAACCTCCCCGTCTTCGTCATAGCCAAAATTATCTAAGCCAGCTGGTCTAGCCGGAGGAGCAGAAGAAGAAAGCACAGCACCAGGAGCCGTGATTCCTAAAAACTGCTTGCCCTGATCAACCAAATCCGTAATGCCACCGCCAACACTGCTTGCAAGATCCTTTAAATCACCGCCAAGCTGACCGCCTCTCGTAACCAAATCATCCTTCGCAGCGGCAAGAGAATTTTTAAATCTTTCAGCAGGATCTACGTTGTTTAAGGCCTGTACTGCATCCTCTAAGGAAAGATTCGGAAACATACGTTTTGCTTCCATGGAATACGGATCTGTACCTGCTTTTTTTGCTGCCCTATCCGCTTGATCCTGCTCAAACTGTTTATCTTCTTTTCCCTTTAGCCTATCTGCCTCTGCTGCACTGGCTTTATATTCTTGTTCCTTAATAGCTCTCTCTTCAGGACTTAATAAAATATTTTCTAAACCTTGTTTAAAAGCACCAGCCTCTGAAGTGCTACCTGAAGTTCTAAATAAATTTCTTCTACCAACACCTAAATCATCAATAGCATCAAGAAACTCATTTCGACCAACACCAAATTCAGCTAAAATATCCTTATCAAGTAAATTTGTACCGTCAGCAAATCTTATCGCTCTGTCATCATCAGAGCTTCTCGAAAAAGTAGATACACCAACTTCATCAATCTTATTTTGCAAGGCCTGTGCTACTTTCTGAATCGAAGTAAGTTCAGGTTCAGGAGGAAGAGCTCCAGCTCCAGCTCCAAAACCTAGTTGATCCCTAAGTTGCTGATTTGAGGCAGCCGTCTGATTCGCAAGAGCCATCAACTGATTAACAGAGTCTTGCTTTACATCATCCATGGAAGCAGAAGCAGGGGTTACTGGATCAAGGGCCGCGGTTACTGGATCAGCGGCAACAACAGGAGCAGCAGGAGTTACCGGATCAGCGGCAGGAGCCGTGTATTTAACTGTTTCTCCTGCCTCGTTCCTCGTATAACCAGTTGGAGAAACAACCGCGCCGTCAGGTTGTGTTACAAAACCATACTTCTCGATCAATATCTTAGCAACAGCTGGGGAATAGGACATCGAACCTCCAATATTATGTTGACAGCATCCTAACCCAAAAAAATATAAGAGGCAAATGAAATTAGATTTGAAATAATTTTGGGGGCTAGGGACTCCAAAGCCTTCTCAGATTACGTTTTTCCTCCGAACGAAAATATATCTCATTGAAACTATAAAACCAGGGCGGGAGGGTGGGAAGCGGCGAGTGCCCCAAATTTAGGGAGGGAGGGGGGCCAGGCTTTTCCGTGTACCCGACCCTATGCCCCAAGTAACCCTCGGTCAGTGGCTCTTAGAAGATTGTGGTGGGCTGTTATAAGCCCACAAGTAAACGTTGCATTATTGTCACTGTCAAGTATTAAATTACATGTGTGTGTTATTTGCCACAAGACTATAAGAATATTTATATGTTGATCGATCGCATGTTGACTATCACAAGTAAAAAACTTAATATCGTAGATATTAACTAAGTCTATGAAAGGACATACTATGGCATTAGCTAAAATACAAGACCTACTATCGAATACGAATAGAATTGCAGACCTTAGAAGCGACCTAAGTATGGCAAAGTTTATGATAAAAGAATTGAAAGGTATCGTTATTGATACGCAAGAGAAGCTCGTAAAAAAAGATAAAGGTCATTTTATTAATAAACGAATGACTAGACTAAAAGTAACGGGGAAAGAAGATTACATAAAACTTTATGGTAAAGAAGAATGGGACGAGAGAAGTAAAACAATTACCTATAAAGTATTTGAGTTGAAATAATTCTGGTGCGAGGCTTGGCAACAAGCCTCCATCCAGAGCAATTTCGCTCTAAATGGAGAACTAAAAAATGACTATACAAGAAAAAATAGAACAAAAGCTTAGTGATATAGCAGATGCTGAACACGCTAAAATTAAAGCTATTAGCGATGTTCACGCATCACAAATGCAATGGATCATTCAACTTGGATATAATCAACTCGACGAGTTGATAAAGGGTGATCGAACATGAAAGAATTCATTCAAGACTTAATAGGGGCCACCATTGTGGTGGCTCTTCCATTCGCATTATTATGGGGGGCTTACATATGGGAAGCAATATAGAAAAAACGTATGATGAAATGAACGACGAAGAAAGATCTATTTTAGAAATAGAAATCTGTTTTAGTCAACCCCTAGGAAAAAGAGGATTAGACGAGTTTATGGGGGTAGAATACGCAAACAGTGTAGTTTATACTAGAACTGCAAAACAGATAAAAAAGGATATTAAAACGTTTCAAGAGCTAATAATAGAAGGGAAGCATCATGACTAATAAAGAACTTTCTAAGCTAACCGACGTTCAAATATCTCAAGAGATAAAGAGGTTTCAGGAAGAGTTAAACAATAGGAATAAGGATCGAAATGCAGAACAAGGTCTTTTCGAAAATGAAATTTGCTTAACCTACAGTTCTTATCTTTATAAACTCAAGTATAAGTTATCTCGAAATACACCTATGAAAGATTTGCACGAAACGCAAAGAAAACGACGGTTAAAAGAAAATGTATAACGATTAAGGCCTCTTCGGAGGCCTTTTTCTTTTCAAGCAAAAACCTGCAGCTAATCAAAAATCATTTATATATTATTAATAGTTCTTGTTAGTACCAGTAAAAGGGAAGCCCGAACCCGAACTATAAAGCCCCGAACCCGAAACCCGAACCGATAACCATTGGCGCAAAAATCCAACCAGCAGCTCGACCGGATATAAAAATATTTATATAAAGGGCTTGTTTAATGTATAAAAATCCTTATACTAAAGTTATTGTTAATGTAATTGAAAGGACTGAAAACAATGACACAAAATGAGTTTTTATGGCTATGTAATAGAAACAAAATTGATCCAAATGTCGCTTTGGAAAACGACGATTTGAGAAACGCATTGCAAGCAAGAGACGATGCGAAAGTAGAAAAAATCTTTAGGGAGGAGTTCTAATGTTTACTTTAAATAGAAACGCTGTCGACGCTTTTGTACAAGGCGAAAGAGACGGCATAATAGACGAAAGCATAGATTGGATTATATCCACAGTTTTAGAACAAGAAATTGTAACCTTTTGCACATCAAAAGGTTGTATTTCTTTTGATGTGGAGGATCTTGTCCATGAATCTTAATCTTAATCCACTCGGTGCGAATGTAAACGAATTGGTCATGGACGACGGTTCAAATTGCCCTACAACTATTTTATTTAGTTATCGCACTCCCGTAGCAATGTATCTTTATAGCAAAAACGAGGGTTGCTATAATTACATCGTAACCGAGGAAAAACATTCTTCGACAACTAGTCGACATATTACAAACTGGTTAAGAAGAAAAACTGGTTTTGGAAATTACGACGCTATTAAAAAACCTCAGAGTTGGTTTGATAGAGTTTGTAGCACTCCAGGAAATCGACAAGTAAAATGATTCCTTTAGAAAAAGAAATCGCAACCCTAATCCGGACCAGGATTAGGGAAGCCCTCGAAGCCTCAAACAATAACAAGGTTCAGGCCTCGAAGCTGTTAGGACTAAAGAACTATCAGACTCTTAATAATTGGATCAAGAAATATTTGGAGTGAATCAAGAACCTTGCATCCGGCAGCAGTCGGGTGTAAGATCATCGGACTTGTTAGTTCTCCAATTCTATCAAGGGGACAAGTACTAACAGTCCTTTCATAATTGTAATAGTACTTGTCCCGATTACCCCGAACCCCGAATCACCCGAAAAATATCCCCGAAGCCCGAAGCCCGAACCAATGGTTTAAGGTCAAGCCCGACCTCGGACAAGGGACCTGCCGAGCCACCGTCAAATAAAAATAGATCACGCTCCCCGACCCTCTTTACCAAGATAAAGTTTACGCCTCCCTTGTGAGAATACGAAGTATTCCACGAGATTTGGTGAGGAGACAACGAAACCTTGTTATTTTTTGTTACTTTGAGTTCTAACCAAAAAGCCAAACTATCCCATATAATATGGACATCTGGGATTCCACCCCCATGACGGTTTTCTATACGAGTTGCGAATGAGTTAGGTGGCAGATTCTTGCGAACTGTGTTCCAAAAGTTTCCCTCTGGTGTCCCCATCTTTTACCTCTGTAAACTCCCCTTCGATAAACGCTTGAGGATATTGTTTTCTTAGTTGGACCAGTCGAGCCGTTATATCTTCTCTGGACAGATCATCAAGAGAATGAATACTTTCCCTTCGATCAACAGTAAGTCCACCCAAGGCCGACCGAATCTTCTCCGCGTTTATAGCACTGGAGAACTGACCAGCCTCTTCTGCTCCTTCGGATAATTCCTGCAAACGTTTAAGTTGTCCAATGACTGTGACTCCATAACGACGTTCACGTTCCTGTCGTAGTTCGGTGATGAACTCAACAACGTGAGGATACGACTTACCATTTAATAATGTGCTTGCTGAGATACGAGCCACTTTTGGAGAATAACCTGCTTTTCTGGCACATTCGGCATTGGAGTATATTCCCTCAACATAATGTCGTGCAAACTCACGTTGACGATTCGTTAATTTACGATCTTGATTTTCTTCAACATCTCTTGCGATAGTATTTGCAGTACGAGTAACCATGAGTTTTTATATACAGCCTTATGAAAAGAAATACAAAAAGAAATTTTTTAAAAACGTAAAACTACACTGATCGGGCGTAGAAGTGTTACAAACGGGACAAAAGAGAAGATAAACGGGACAAACTTTTTTCAACTATATAACGCTGCAATATACACTTGTCCCACTTGTCCCACTTGTCCCACTATAATTAAGTAAAAAAAATAAAAAAATCATTTCTTTCTAGGACTGTTATAATGCAACTCGTGGGACAAATATCTTTATTAAAATAAATGTTGTTATTTTTGTCATATACGTTTACACTAAATCATTACTTAATTTAATTGGAGATTTAGAATGAACCTAGAATTAAAGAACATCAAACATACTGCGTGGGCTTCAGAGGAGACCAACTGTTATCAAGCGTCTCTTTATCTTGATGGCAAACCTTTTGCCATTGTTGATAATGATGGGAGAGGGGGTTGCGACAGACAGAACGCACACCCTTCATTTAAGAAAGAAAACTTTCGTAAAAACTTTTTTGATATGATGACCGAGATCGATGATTATTTCAAAGGTCTTCCAAAGAAGAAGTATGACGACTTTGAGTTGGATATGGACTTGGAACTTTGGTGTGGTGAGCAACTTGCGAAGTGGCTGTCTGCTAAAGACATGAAAAAAATCATGCGTACAAAACATCTCTGTAAAGATAAGAAAGGATTTTTTACTTATCCACATGAGGTCAAAGTTGCCCGTATTGTTCGGGACAATCCTAAAGCAATTATTTTAAATGATCTGCCTTTTGACGAGGCACTAACACTTTACATGGGAGAAGTATAATGGATTTTAATAAAGCAACATTGAAGGTTATTCGGGAGAAGATGCAAGAAGCGTTGAACGATGTATCTATTGATACCTACACAAATCATAACGGAGTTGAATCATTAGGTTTAACTATTGTCGTAGGGAATTGTTCTTATGATGAGCATAGTGCAACGTTCAAGGTCAACATCACGAAAGAGGGTGGAGCCTCAAAAGAGGAGCGAGATTTGAAACAAATGGCTCCCCTTCATCATTTAGATTTAGACAAGGTTGCCACGATTAATGGGAACCTTAAAGTTAAACTTTCTGGATATCGTTCTCGTGCGAGGAGCAAACCTTACATGGTTCGATCTGTTGATGATCCGAGCAAGCAATATATTATTTCGACGGATAAAGCGAAGGATATGTTTGGCGATTATATTAAGGTTCCAACATCATGAAGGGCGTTAATATCACAACAACAGATGAGAGACCATTGTTCTTATGTGAATGGGACGGTGGTTCGTTGACCGAGGTTCATACTCGTGAGAGTTTAAAATCTCAGTATGGCGATACAAATTTATATGACCCACTAGACGTTGAGGACGGTGGGCATTTATGGATTAAATGGACAGATGGTAAATCTGTCTGGCCTTCGATGGGGACGTTTGATGAGGTTCTTGATGACATGTGTTCCACGTTACTTGCTGATCGAAGTGTGGATTACACTTGCGATAATATGCGGATTGCGAGGATCAGATGACCTTTGAGCAATTTCAAAAAACCAGAGAGCTTTTGACATTAGATCATCCCCATCATGGGGAGGTCGATGTTTATGCGTACAATGTTGATCTTTCATTAATGGCGAGGGATTTTCCAGAAACAACAGACGATGTTTTACACATTGTTATTAATGAGGATGTGAGGGGTTTTTACAATATGGAGAAGTATAATGTATGAAGTAACAGTTAAATTAGATTGTGAGGAAGAACCGACAGTAGAAGATGTGATTAATTATATTAATGAGTTGGGAGAGGACTTACATTTTTA
>Ga0208919_1000261_pt1 | contig 38726 bp, 56 predicted proteins | sample 4_EtaG_FD_184076 | JGI IMG/M metagenome (GOLD analysis project Ga0208919, IMG submission 184076) | Marine viral communities from the Subarctic Pacific Ocean - 4_ETSP_OMZ_AT15127 metaG (SPAdes) (version 3) | ecosystem: Environmental > Aquatic > Marine > Oceanic | place: Pacific Ocean | collected...
TAAGCGATATGGCAAATATGTACTTTCTTGCTACAGGAGGCGTAGTCAGCGTATTCTTTGGTAGTCAAGTATACGAAGGGAGAAACAAATGATTGAACTGGCCTTCGGTTTTATAATTGGTTATTTTATTGGGAAATTAGCTAAATGACCGTAGACGTTAAACAGGTTTATCAAGAGATATCTTCAGATGAAGGCAAAGTTCTACATAAGTATTTGTGTTCAGAAGGTCACCCAACAATCGGCATTGGGCATAAGGTACTACCAGAGCTAGACGTAGAAGAAGTTTTGTCAGTTTATGGCCCTTACGATAAAGACGTACCGAAAGAACAAACCATTAGCGAAGGTCGATGCTATGAGTTGTTTCGAGGAGACGTTCAAGTAGCTATTGGTGGGTGCCAAAAGATTTACGATAACTGGGAAGAACTGCCAGAAGAGATGCAGCATGTGCTGGTCAACATGTGTTTTCAGTTAGGGCAAGGTGGGTTGAGTAAGTTTAAGAACTTCAGGGCCGCTATCGAAAACTCCGAGTGGCAAAGGGCTTCAGAAGAGATGCTCGATTCACGTTGGGCAAGTCAAACCCCTGAACGAGCACAACGCTTATCAAAACGTGTAGCAGCTTTAGAAGATTAAGGTTCCCCCTCCGAAGAGGGGGGTTGCTCTGGAGAGCAGGAGAACAGGGACGATATACAAGAGGAAGAATACAGCGTACCTGTTGGACGAAATATATCACATAATTCTCCAAATGCGAACTCCGTACTTACCTTTACTAATACCTATTCTAGCATCTATATACCAACCTCTACTTGAGGCTATCTTTTCAAACTCTTCTACTGCTTTTAGTGCATCTAAACAAGGGACAAAAACTGACATCCCTACTCCTATTACATCCCACGGAACGACAATCCTTATCCCATCAGGACATAGATCAAACGTCCGTACTACCCCCCGTTCCATTAGTGCTCCCTTCTTTGAAATCTAATACCCAAACCATCATCGGGTTAATTTTAAACAACGTACCTTTAGCTAGCCGTACACTCTCCTGCCTAGCCCCCATCTTGGTCTTTAGGTCAGCAGTAAACTGCGCGTAGTTGATCTGTTGCTTACCACACCATTTCCGAAACGGTTTCGGTACTAAAAAGAGTTTCTTAGTATCTGTCTCATAACGTGCAACCAGTTGCCCACGTGGTGTCAATTCAGGTTGTACTAAGGAGTCTGCCCCTGCCATAGATGACCTAGCATCGGCTGTAGACTTGATTCGTAAGATACTATTGTAGTTTTCAGCTAAATACTCGTTGAGAGTTTGGTCTAGAGTAACAGCCATTGCTGCGGAGTATCCCTTGTTATCTGCCAACACCCCTTCAATCCAAGTTGTAATCTTAGGTATGCTATAACCTATTAATCCTAGCTTATTAGCAATGATAGCCCCTGTAATTGTAGCTGCCGCTCCCGCTGACCAAAAACGATTCTCTGATTTTAACCCTACTTTCCTATCTAAGTTCGCCTGTACTTCTTTTAAAAGAAACCTAACTGCATCAATATTCTTAAGTATGTATTGCACAAATTTAACTCCTGCATGTCCATGATGTAATTCTAATTGATCTGTAAACTCGTCAGTCTCTGCTTTTGTATCTGAGCTAGTGAACAGCTTATCAACCTGTACTTCTAATATGCGTTGAGCTTCCGCGCTTGGGTTTTCTTTCTTCAACCGTATGCGTTCGATCATACTGGTGTTCCCAGTAGTAACCGCAAGTAGACTCCACGGTTCTCCGCGAGGGCGTTCTGCATTAGCTCCACTCACCATCCTTGCACGCTGTTTACCAGACGTAAATTGATAGGCTAAGTTACTTAATTCTTCAGGACTTGTATTAGTTAGTTCATCTATAAACAACGGTAAGCTATGCAATATTTCAGACCTTAACATCTTACTGTTATGCGTATCTCTTTCATCAAGCACCAAGTCTTCAGGGTTACCCCATACAGATGCCGCTGCCTTCATCGCTGTAGTCTTACCTAAACCGGAATCTTTACTATGAAGATGCAAAGCTGAACACGCTATCCCCCCGATAAACTGCATCAGGATAGAACCAAAACTCATACATACCACGTACTGGTGCAACTCAAATCCATCTCGATTGTAAAAATCCATTAACTTACGCCATTCCTCAAAATCTCCTTTTGGTTCAAAGGCAGGAAACAGCCCTACAGTAGATGCTGATGGCGGGTTAAACTCAATTGAATCTGCACGAATTTTTTGATTGCCTAATATAAAAGTCCTATTGTTGTCTGTCCACCCAAACTGTCGGTGTGCGTTATCTGCCATCTTCGTATCCTGTAATTTAATAATCCATGCCATTATGTATTTCATCAAATCTTCAACATTCAAGAGAGTGACCCCCTGTTTTGCCAACTCTTTTCTAAACTCGTCGCGGGATGTAACAGCAGTAAGAGGCATCGTAAATTCCCTAACCCCATCCTTGGGCATGTGTAAACGTATTACTACCGCTTCTCCCGTCTCAATATCCATAACCCGTTGAACAACATAAATGTCATTACGATATATTTCCTTCTCTTCTACATCCCCGTCTTTATCTCTTGTACGTACATAGACCCCACCATTCGCTCCCCGCATATAGGGTTTAGGAAACTCAGGTATTTTGTAGGTAGTCGTAGGAGTATTCGGTAGAGAGAAGGCGGGTGCTTCTACTGTAACTATATTATCTTCTTCTGTAGCTTCTTTAATAGATTGACCTATATACAAGGGACTCCGAAACTTACCGTGGTTAGGACATGCTCGGCATAGGTCAGGATTAGATGCTTCAAACGTATTACAGGTGTACCGCTTATCTGAGGTTAAGTTATCCCATTTAGTGTCTGTCTCTTGAGGGTCATACCCATTATAACCTCTAGATATATTATGAGCTTTCTCCCGCGTGCCATCACTACAGGCTTTAAGTATCGACAATACTCCACGCCATGTGGGTTCATTGACTTCACTTGGACTATGTAGAGCATGACTTATCTGTAAACAGCCTTTACCATTCTCTGATTTTTCTAGAATATCCTTGAACTTATACTCTCGGTTATCGAGAGCAGCAAGCATCATTGTATCTGTCCCTTCTATTCTTTTAGAGGGAACTGGTATTAAATCTCCTCCGAGTAACGCGCTGAAATTATCAAAGTCAACAGGAGGTACGGAGGAACTACCAATAAAAGTTACTTCTATCGGTGTGTCTGGTTTGTAATTATGAGTTTGAGGGACACGTAACACACGTGCTGCGTCGGCAGTAACTGAAGGATCTGCTTCAAAGTTATTCTTACTACATAGAGCCTTTAGTCGCTCGGCTACGGGTAACCAATCTGCAAGTCCCACTGCTTCTTTAAGTACCCAATAAACGTGTACTCCGCGACCTGAATTTATAATTGTTGGACGTGGTAATGTGTTAGCTTTACAGAACTCCATCAAAGAGGATATCGCATCTTCTTGTGTAGAGAATTCTTTGGTTGGGCCACAATCTAAATCTAAAAAGAAAGACTTGACGTTCTTTACATTGTCTACCTTACGTGAGTTGTTTTCGTTAAATGTAGATAAGGCAAAATAAACATTAAACCCCTGATTATCTAATGCGGTTGCATCGTCAAGAAGTGCATCGACGGAGGTAAAAAACTTCTGAACTCTCCTATCTGTACGAGTGTTTGTAGCGAAAATACAATATAGTCCATCCTCTGCTAGGGCTTTTTCTAAAAATATTTTTGTTTCCATAGCTGTCTCAAAACTGAAAGTGACCACGGCAGGGGTAGGTATCCACCCTTTTCGACAATGCTAGCCGTGGTATTAAGAGTATATGCCCCTAGGTACAGGAGCGTGACTTTACCCTAAATTAATCGTCCCAATTAGCAACTAACGCACTAAGATCGACCTCATCTTTAGGTGCGGCGGTTTTGGACTTCACTTTCTTTTTCGGTACATCTATAACTTCAGCAGCATCTGGCACTGCTTCCAGTATAGCTTCTACAGCGGGTGAGGCTTCCGGTGCTTCTTCAAAAACTATGGTAGGTGTAACTTCTTCTGTAGAGTCAAACCCCTCTGATGTTTTCCCAAAAGGAGAACCAGATTCAAATTCACCGTCAGTAGACTCAAAAGGAGATGCTGACACAAAAGGCTTATAGGTTAAAACTTGTACTGCGCGTATCCGCAACGATACCCCCGTACCAATTGAGTCACCGCCGTTATAAGGTACAAACTCTACGAACAAGTTAGCAATACTACCAGAGGTTAATTGAAAGCCTTCCTCCAACGGATTGTTCTTAGCATCGTAGTGCTTTGGTGCACGTGTTGCTTGCGTGCCGTCAAAAGATCCTTTTAGATTACATTTTCCAACATAATCCTCTCCATTTCTATTAAAAGGCATAGGGATCTTATCAGGCCAACTATCCTGACGTGCGGTATGGTAAGCGAGAGCCATCTTCTCCATAAGTTTTTTTGCTGTTTCTGCGCCCATTACGAAACTAGTCTCGTACTTAGCGTTTTTTTCCAAAGGCCCACAAGGAACACTTCTTCCTTCACCATTGTCAAACCTATAAGGCTGATCTAGACGTGGGTATAAAACTTCAACTTTCTCTATGAGGTAACTCATATTTTTCTCCATTAATTATCAATTGTGAAACCGTCAGTTACTGCGAATGGGGATTCACTTATATCTTCTACAGGGACGACATTTAGTGTTAACGCCTTAGTAGTATCCTCATGCTCCATCATTCGTTTGACCGTCTCTAGCTCCTGCTCTTCTAAAGGTCGTACTGGCCTGAAGAAAAGTTTTGGTGTGCTGCTTCCAGTATCAAAATAGATGTTTGTCACTAGAGCAACGAAAGGCGTTTCCCTCGCCTCAAGGTATCGTGCATATGCACGAAGGGGCATATCCCCTTGTACTGCATCCCCAAAAATAGAAGTAGGAGGTAGTTGTAACTGATAAACTGTTTCCAGATCATCTTCCAGAACAAAAGCTATACGCTGTACAAACCTACAAGCCCGTCCTGTACCCCTTCCTGAACCTCTAATATTTTGAGTACAATCTATACAACGCCCTGATTGGCGTTGGTCTTCCGGTACATCTAACGAAGGTACTTCCGTATCCCCTGACCAACAAGTAGGTTTTGCTACAGTCTCGGAACTATATGCGTCTTGATAGTAGATCCTTGATACAAAGGCCACGCCTACGATCACTACCGATAACTTAGTTAGTCCATGACTATCGGGTATACCCCTGAAAGTCTTTTCGCGAATACTAATTCTATTCATAGATCAGTATCTAGATCAGGAACTCCATCAGACTCAGGACTTACATCGCCCCATGTCCCAATGTTGTCCTCTGTTAGAAGCCTACCATCAGTACCATCGTTCGGGAGAGGTGACAGTTTTTCGATAGTATCAGGGTCACTATTAGCCTGTAAGAAATTATCCCACGGCTCCTCTTCACCTTGATCTGATAAAAGTGCGGCTTCAACCGCCGCAAGATTAAACCTGTACGTCTGTTGAATATGCACGTAGGTATCTTTGGGGATCTTACCTTGGCTTACCCAAGTACGGATTAGCCTTTCCGACACCTTAAAGTGATCAGCTACTCCTTTGACATTAACAAACTCAGTTGTCATAACTATTTTTTCCTTACTGAAATGGTATAAGTAGAATTAGAGTTCAATCCTTTCGGAAGTAACTCAGGGTTTTCTTCTAGAAACTCTCGCATGTGTTTCTGGTTAATGCGCTTATCCAACAACGAGGGTTCTGCATGTTTTAGTATGAACGCGTGCATTTGTTCCCAATCGTTAGTCCAATAAGTTTGCTTAATCGTCCGATAAAATAGACCTTCTGAAGTTCTAACACTGTCTACACCATGTTCCTTACAGTGCGCCAGTAGAGCCGCTTTAACCGCATCAAGATTTTCCACGAGAACAGAATCTTCTGCCTCATAATCCTTCTTAATCTCAGAACGGCGATCACGAATTTTCACATACGTCTTGACTAATTTATCTAAAGAAACCTCTGGAAGAGGTTCATCCTGTGTAGCGGTATTACTCATTTCGATCTCCTCAACTTATCGAATGACAGACTATAATGAATCATAATGAACTATGCAAGTATATCGTTGTATAAATCTATCATCTTTGTATGTATGTTGATTTTACTGTCTAACATAGCGTAAACACGTTTTTCTATGGCCGATCCTTGCAGTTGTACCACGGTACACTTGTGATCTTGTCCTGATCTATGCACCCGTGCGTTAGCTTGCGCGTAAGTTTCTAACGAACTAGTTGGCCCCCACCAGACCACGGTGTTAGCCGCAGTAAGTGTTACTCCATGTGCAGCAGCTTGAGGTTGAATAACCAACACTCTAGGGTCATCATTATTTTGAAACCGCCTAAAAATTTCAGTACGTTTAGGTGCAGTGACATCCCCACGAATCACTTCAGCGGTTATACCCTCCCCCATTAACTTGTCTACGAGTATGTCGATAACGTGTTTAAAAGGTACAAAGACTAATACTTTCTTGCTAGATTCATCTATAACCTCACGTAAAACTTTGTATCGGTGCGAGATATCGAACTCTAGCGTGTCTCCAGTATCGGTATAGACTGCACCACAAGATATTTGCAGTAGCTTATTCATGGCAACCGCAGCGTTAGCCGCGCTAACCTGATCTCCAGCAGCGTCCATCACTAACTTATCTCTTAACAACTTATAGTATTTGTTTTGTTGTCTCGTTAATTCTACTTCCCGTTTGACGTAAATCATTGGAGGAAGATCCAAACACTCATCTTTGGTGTAACGAATTGCGGGTTGTAGCACTTGATACACAGTTTCGGTTGCGTCTGGTTTTGGAACCCACCTAAAATTGGTCACTTTTGTCATAACCCGATCTCTAAACGCCCCTGCAAATCTAGGTACAGCGGCTGGATTAACCAATCTGGCTAATCCGAAAGCATCTACTGGGCTTTGCGCGGCGGGAGTTCCGGTCATCATCCATAGCCACGGTTCTGAATCCATAAGACGTTTAAGGGTTTTCCATCGTTTAGTTTGTGCGTTCTTGTAATGCGTTGCTTCATCTACAATGATTAAGTCAAACCCCCCTTTTGCTATAACCTCTTCTACAATGTTTACCCCATCGTAATTTATAACCACATAATCAGCGTCACTCTCAATAACTTGTGTTCGTTTATTTTTAGACCCATAAGCCACGCCTACCTTACGGTGCATTGCAAAAGTAAACAGATCATTACGCCAAGCTGAATCCATGATGGATAGGGGACATACGACGAGAACTCTACGTATAGCACCTACATTCATTAGGTAATCGGAAGCCCAGATAGCACTCGCGGTCTTACCTGTGCCCTGCTCGTTGAAGCAGAAAGCACGTTTGTGCATGGTGAGAAACGAGGCTGTAGTCTTTTGGTGGTCGAAGGGGGTGTGCTTACCTGTCCATGTATACTTACCCTCAATGGGGGACGGTACTTTAATGTTAAGGTTTTTCAGTACGTGGGCTTCATCAATGCCCCACTTAACAATGACTCGGTTATCAGGTAACTCTTGGCTTTTTGGTATAACAGTTGTTACTTTTGCTGGGTGTCGCAGTCGTAGCAACACCGCTTTGTTATCAACGATCTCCATTTTCTTCCTCTATAGTTCGCAACGTATAAACGTGTTAGCCCTGCTTCATCCACGGATAGGGCTAGGTCCGCATGTATTTTCTTTAGGATATCCACTAACCTAAAGATTTAGGACTAGCTCGATTTTTGTAGGTTTATACGATGGTTCGAGCCATCGGAGAGAAGTAGCAGCTTCTCTATAGGGAAAAGGAAACCTCAAAACCCCACCTACATTTTTTTAGAGACGCATCGAGCTAAGCGTCTACGGAGTTACTTCTTTTTCTTTTTATAATTCCGACTGCGGTTCTTGCTCTTACTTTCTATCTTTACGCCGTCTTTGTTCTTACCCCCTTTACTTAAGGCTTTTTTATGGGAGACATCTTTACCTTCTCGTTTGTCAGCTTTACCGTTATTATTCTTATCACCCCCATTTTTCTTAGCTTTAGCGTCCATCTTCTGACGTGCACGTTGGCGTTCCATACGTGCTGTAAACTCTTTACTACCTACTGGCTTGTTCTTTTGTTTTTTCCTATCTTCTTTGTTCTTGTACGGCATTAGCTCCTCCCGTTGTGTTCACACTCTAAAACTAGGCAGTGTGCGCGGCATAACCCTGATGGATTAGGGTTCCAAACACCGTTCTCAAATGCGGTTTCCATTTTTGAGTACCCGCCTAACCACTTCTCCCAGAGACGCGTTTGATCAAGTGTAGTGTAGTTATCTTTCACTAATTCGTTTGAAACTACAAACAGTAATCCTCCGCGTACCGTTTTTACATTTGGGAAGAACTTAAAAATAGATAATGCCATTAGCTCAAGCTGCCCTTTGTCAGCATATCTAGCACTCTTCCCTGTTTTATAGTCAATTACCCACGCAAGGTCTTCCTCTTCATCTATTATCACTAAGTCAGCAATACCTCGCCACCACACCTCATCTGAAAAGAAGTCACAGGGTTCTAGGTTCTCGGTCAACCCCATCTCAAACTCGCATAGTTTGTCTCCCCGTTTTGCATTAAGGGCATCTAACGCGTCTTTAGCGTACGCGAATTGAGGCGGCATGGGGGTCTTATCTCGTATGTATTCTTCAGCGGCTTCGTGGAATGCAGTACCATAAAGCATGGCTTCGGTCTCACTCTCCTTATAAGTCTTAAGAATTTTAAGGTGATGAAACTGCCTAGGGCATTGCTCAAATGACTTCAGCTTACTGAATGACCACGGGGATATACTCATGCTGCGTGGTAACTTACTTGACGAGATCGAAACTCAAAAAGGTCTACATGCCTTGGGTGTAACTTAACAAACAACCTAGCATAGTGACTAATCCAACCATCATCTATTTTAAACTCTTCATTTTCATTTTTTGTCATAGCCATTTCCCATCTAATCCTGTGAAAAATAGCTTTTGCTGAATACTTCCTTCTTCGTTGCGCGACTTGCAAAGTAAACTTTTCAAATAATTGAAAAACTTCTGGGTTTGTTGAATGGTATTCCTCAAAATTTTCTTTAGTCCATTTCCCTTTCACGATTCTTCCTCATCTTTTTTAGACGCAAATTTATAGGCATCCGTTAATGTTTCTATTACATCCGGTAACTCATCTAAGTCAAACATTACAGTGTCTGTTCGCGGGGGATTATCTCCGTAATCAGTCTGTGCGATAACCAGTATTATCTTCTCCCGTTTCTTTAGTAGCCCCATATCGCTTATTACTACTTGTTCTTCGGTTAAAGGTTGTAGTCTAGAACGTATGATCTCTTTCGGGGTGTATTTAGCTTTACGCTCTAAGAAGTCAATCACATCCGCTTTAGGTTTATCGCTCATTCGCAATCTCCGTACGCTTGTCCTGTGCCAGACTCACAGTCGATAGGTAATCCATCAGCCCACACAGGTAGCCACCGCATACACTCTTCCATATATGCACGGGCCTCTTCCTCTTGTTCTTCGGGTACACAGCACGCAACAGAGTCATGTACTGTTAGCACTACCTTAAACCGAGTACTAATTTTTAACATCTGCTCCGCTATAATACAACGCGCAATACCTTGGCACACATTCTCTATCAGCTTCCCACCATATATCCGTGTTCGGCCTTTTCTAGTTTTGTACGTGTACTCTGGCCCTCTTTCCCCTTGTTCTGAACATAAGTCGTCATACCTCATCAACAACTCAGAGGGTAATTCGATAGCGGATAGTTCGGGGCGTACCTTTAACACACCTTCCCTTCCTAATTCTGTACCGTTACCGTCCACTAAATTTTGAATAGTGAACTTGGCATCGTTCCATAGTCCAACTATACGGTAATACGTTTCACGGTAGATGTTAATAACTCGGCGGGCTTCGGTAATGTCCATCTCAAAATCAAATGCCTTAAGTTGATCAACGAAACGAACAGCCCCCATACCATATCCACAACCTAGGATAGTGGTCTTACCGACAAACCGTTGATCTTTGGTGACATCCTCAACCGCTATCCCATAAATTATAGCCGCCATCTGTTTATAAACGTCTTCTCCATTCGCAAACGCTTGCACTAAATCGTCTTGCCCTGCTAACCACGCCAACACCCGCGCCTCTATTTGAGAAGAATCACAGTCTATTATTACGTGCCCCTGTGGAGCAATCATACTACGCTTTAACTTCTTACCATTTACCCCACGACTTGGTAGGTTCTGTAGGTTGATCTTGTCATCCCCACCAAACCGCCCTGTATGGGCAGCGTAATACTTGATGGGCACAGGTAACCATGCTTTCCCTTGTTCTCCCCGTTCAGCAATACTAATAAACCTTTGGGTACGCGTCTCTTCTAACGTAGACTTGTTACCTAAACGTGCGTTAGCAAGCACCTGAACTCTAGGGTCTTTATGTTCTAACAGGTCTATAAATCCTTGGTCTGTTTTGGCAAGCGCAAACGTATCTTTCCCTGTTGTCGGACTTACCTTCATTGGAACTTTAACTTCTAACTCTTCTAATAAAACAGCGAACTTCGCTCCAGACATTAGGTCTTTCTTGGTAACCCCTGCGTCTAAAATTAATTGTTCCTTGAGCTTCTTGGTATCTTCTAAATGTTCTTTCAATAAGGGTACGTTCAATTCAATAATGGGTTGAATGAACATCTTGAGGGTCAGGTCTATAATCTTTAGTTCAGTACGTGGAAACGCGTTACCCATAAGTCCGAATAGTTCATAGGTTAACTCTACGTCATTGATGCAGTAATCTCCATAGAGGTCTAACTCCTCATCCGTGAACTCCCAACGGTGTACACCTATTGCATCGGTAACCGCTGTACCTTTCTCTCCGATCTTATACCGTGTAGCCAACGCTTTAAGGCTCCCTCCTGCTTCCACACCGTGTAAAGCCCGAGCAATGCAGAGAGTGTCAAGATAAGCGCGGGGACGAATATCATAAATCCAATTAAGTATAGCCCCATCGAACATAGTGTTATGGCATAGCAGAGAACTGTTTTCCCAATCGAAACCATCTAAGTACTCCTTCATCTGCTCGTGAGTGCCACTAGCCCATTCAGTTAAGCCATTGTTTACCTTGATCCCTACTCCTATAACTTCAAACTCTAAAGATCGAATGTACTCCTCAGTGGTTAGTTTTCGGAGTGAAAAATCCTTATCGTAGTAAGTCTCAAAGTCTAGTGTGATTATGTCGATACCGCAATCTCCCCTCCGCACGCAAGATACCCGCACGCGTCAATCCAATTATCTTTATGTGTTGGGTTCTCATCTAACCTAGCTATCTTTAGCATAGTCATCATAATGGAAACGTCTTTTGAAGTTACATCCCTTTGTAGGTAAACGCTCCAGTAATCAGCAATTCTACTAAAGCTATCTTCTGGTGCGCCGTGTGTGTTCTGCCTATCCCGCGTCACGTACTGCTTGGCGGTATCAAGGATGTCTGCTCTGCTTACCCCTACCGATAACGGTTTAGGGGGTAGGTCACCATGCTCGTAATAACTTTTCTCTTCTTCAGTCATCTATACTCCCAAGTTTAATTCTAACTGATTGAGATTCTTTACGGGGGCACCCAGTAACGCGTTTATATCATTCATGTTCTCTTCGTTCACCACGAGAGCAATCCCCATCGCATTGGTTATTTCGGCAAGGTTCTTTTTCTGTAGTGCTGTTGGCTTATTCTTACCCGCCTTGCACTCGATACCGAAAAACCTACCGTTGTAGCACCCAACTATGTCCGGTACGCCTGACTTCCCGTAGCCCCCAGTAGCAGGGAAGAAGTAGTAGCACCCTAACTCTTTAAGCTGTGCCGTAACTTTCCGTTTAACTTTTACTTCTGGTGTCATCCTGTTCTCCTATACTTTTATGCACTCAACCGAATAAAGATTTTCAGTTTTATTCGTATCGAACCACTCGATCAACCGCGTTCGCTCAGTCATACACGTTTTGTAAGAGGGGTACTCTCCCCAGATAAAGATACCGAACGTAGTGAATAGGTAGAGGGTTATCATTGGTTTATCTTTTGGTATCCATAAGCAATTGTTGATATGTCTTTACAAAAATCTTGTTCGTGGACTTCTATCTCTCCACCGTTCTCCAAAAACACTCTTGTCTGTTCAGCAATTCTTGCTGACTCTTCACGCTTACCTTCAAAATTCTTTCTGGCTGCACGTAAACCTTTCTCTGATACTACTGTGTACTTATCAATTGCTCTCGTTTTAGTTTTTGTCATTACTTTCCTCCCTCATTTTTGCTCTGTAAAGTTTCTGTTTAGCCGATACACACATCCCGCAAATGTACATGCGACCATCCCTTTTTGTTTTATCTCGTGGAAATCGGGTGATTCTCATTGTTTGTTTACACTTGCAGCACGTTTTTTCTGTGACATCAAAGTTAGTTCTTGGTGATTGTCTAGTGATAGGTTTACTCCGTTTTGTTTTTAGGTGCATACACTTCAACGTAACTATTACACTCAGGACAGCTTAAATTTGTTACCATAAAGTAATCAAACCCCTCTTCTTCAATGTCATGGTCCCCACCCCAAATAAGCTCAGTGCCGCAATGCCAACAGTTCATTCCCCAAACGCCTTACGTTTACCCCCAGTATAGGCATGTGCATGACCTTCAGTTATTAACTGCTGATTGATGTTGGTATCCCCATTGAATAGTGTGCCTAACCATCGTCCATACTTACCTTTACCTGACAGGCACACATTGATGGGCACTGCTACAAGCTCTGTTAATCGTTTTTTTGCAGCCAACCCTAACTTCTTTTCCTCAAGGTCTTTTGTTCTGGACTCCCATGCGTTGATACCCTCCATGCGTATCCGCAGGTTTGCCAATAACCCAAGGTCTAGTGGTAACACATTAATACGTACGTCAATGGTGTCCCCGTCAACAACCTTCAACACTTGATCTACGTCAAAGCATTGGGATGTAGCGTTTGCTTTGGTTAGTGGACTCCATAAGAGTATTATCGCTAGTGCTGCTAGTCTGTTCATTACCACTCCTTGTCTTTGATTTTAAGTTTCCGTTTAAAACTACTACCCGTTGGTCGTTACGGTACTCCACCGTAAAGTATTCTCTATAACCCTTCCGCTTCACATTTCTCTCCAGTTATTTCCGCTAAAATTTTATCTGACGCTTCTATTTCTTTTAAGGCTTGCTCCCTAGCTATTTCGGCAGTAGCTACTGTAGGGTAAGCACCTACTAACATGTTTCTACCATCCACTACGATACGAACAATAAACTTCTTCCTCCCTGCATCCCAGTTTATCCCCGCCGTCTCCGTCCGATTGACCTTTAGTAATGCAAGTCGCCGCTCTTCGTTATCGGTAATTGATAGCAGCCCCCGCCTAAGATTCCCAATCCGGTTATCCTTTTGATCGCCGTTCTTATGCCCTAACACGTCTTCCTCAACGTATGTCCTTATACTACTTTCGTTACGTAACCATTCCCCTTTGTGTCCTAGCCATACAAGACGGGCAACGGGGTAACGAAACGCACCGACCGCACACATATAAAACTTGTTATGGGGTTGCCCAATGACCTGTCCTTCCAGACGGGTAGGGCCATAAGTCTTGCGGTAGGTCATGCGTCCAGAACGAGGGTGGTAATTGAAGTACTCTCTGACTTCTTCTCTGGTAGGTAGGTCTGGGTTCTCAAAAAGAATAACTGTCTTTTCCCCTTCAAAGAATTCTAAGTTAGCTATCCGATCATCTTGTTTGTTACCGTTCTTGTTGACGATGTAACCGCCAGTAGGGAACTCCCCTGTAACGTGTAGCCAGATGATTTTCTTAGCCGCGTAGCTTTCTCCATTTACAGTGACTTGCCGCCCTGCTTTGGTGAACCAACCTGCTTGATCCCCAAGTCGAGACAATCTACCACGTGTAAATTTGTTTGTGAGAAGCCCACGTTCTGGACAATAATTAAACAGAGCATGGACTTGTTCTTGCGTGGGGTTCCCACTCATCGGTTTCGCTCGTAGGAGTCTTTGGCACGTTTAGCTTCTTCCTCTTCGATATTATCTTCAGCTAAATCTAATAAAGTATGTAGTGCGTTTGCGATACTTTCCAATGCCGCCACTTGTCTCTCTTTAAGTTCTCGATCCTTACTCGTTGCCGTTTTTTGTGGCACTTAGCTCTCCAGTACTGATTGGTTTAATAATGTGGAACACGTTTTCCTTACGCCATCCAATATCAGGTACTTCTTCTCCATTAGCTACCGTCATTAACACGGCAATTCTATCCTGTGCCCATTCGGGTAGCTCATGTAAAGAAGTATACTCTCCTGCATCGGTATTGTCAATACACCATAATCCAATACATAGCATTGTTACAGTATTAGATGATAAATTAACGTCTACACGGTAAAGAGTTTCCATATCTTCGTTACTCGTAGATGTAATAGATTTCATCGTCTAGCTTGTAACCTACATTAGCGATAAACGCCTCGTCTTCCTCCATCATCAATAGAGATAGTTTTCGTTTAACTTCTTCAGGTAGGTCTTCCTCTTCACACGGTGCAAAAACATTTTCATGCTGTACTACATTACTATTTTTCGTATGAAGACGTACTCTATCGAACATCTGTCGCCCATTACTAACGTACCCACGAACATACAATACGCCTATGTTAGCTGTTAACACGTTTTCTTGTTGGTAGTTAACCTCCGTGACGTATTCTTGTAGTTCTTGTTTTATATCCTCGTCTATTGCGTCATTCGTGCTTAGCAGTTGCTTCATCAACTCAGGAAATCTATCGTGATTTGTGAACTTCACTTTAGCTTTGAACACTAACGTCTCAATGTCAGCGCGTTGGTCTGCAATACTTTGTTTAACTGTGGGTAAATCCCTTAAAGCTATTTCTGCTGCATTTTCCATACGAAAGAATTTTCGGGCTACGGACAAAGCGGTTTTCACCTTTGTTGTTGTTTTTATTGCGTGGTGAAAACTGTCCTTTCCGATAACTGGGTGACCTATGTGTTGTGAAAATATACCGATCCTAGGCACGTCTAAACTCTCATTGTGATCCCCCTTTCGGAAATCTCCAAGCGATACCCACCCCGAAACATATCTGTTAGTCGGCACATAAACGTATATTCTTGGGGCTATGTCACCCCATTCTGCTGCGCGAACTAATTTGTTACCCAACTCCCCATAGGTATACGTTACTAACTTTATATTATTAGTATCGTAATGCTCTCCCCTTGGCGCAACAACAAAAGAACAACCACTAAACGACTTCTCCAGTTGTAACAAAAACTTTAGATAACCAAACACGGCATTTGTTTGCTTGTCGGTAAGTCGATCACTTCCTCCCGAATCTAAAAGCCGTTCAACTTCATTTACAAAATCCTTTATGTGAAGCGGTTTTACTCCTTTTACCAAAAGGGTTGACACTTTCGGACGCTCTTGTTGCATTGTTGTACCTTTTTCCCACAGCATTACACTTGCTCCTTTTTGTTAATACCAGTTCCCTGCATCATTGCAGATACACCACCTATTCCATAGTCTTGCATAACAAGCATCTCTTTAGGTGTTAACGGGTAGATCGTTTCTCCATCCATAATTAAGTTAGAGTTCAAGGCATTGCATATCCACGCGTTGTCGCCTGATACGCCATACCATAACCCATGCCCCATGTGTCCTTCCCATATTAAAATAGGACTAAACACGTTAGTAGATTGTCTGTACTTACTTCTAATACCCGGTATACCCCACGCACGTACTATGAACCTCCTATCTAGTGAGTAGTCGCAATCCCTCCAGTGCGAACTAAACACTGACCCGCTGAAAGGTGTAAGTTCTGCCACATACTTGTAAGCCTCTTCGTCACCGCATCGTATTGTTGTGTTACTCATCTCTATCTCCCGTTTGTATTGATGTGGCATGTCTTGCCCACTGTTGGTTTGCAACCCTTGTTGTCGAACACTGTCCAGAGCACTGGGCAGTCCCACTGACCCCAACCGCCATATATACACCCATCTGTAAACACGATCACAGCTTGGGGGTCTATACCTTGCTCGGTCATGTATGTGGATACACACTCTACATTCGTACCCCCACCGTCTTTCGGCTTGGTGCTATCGACTAGTCTGTCAATATTGGTGTCGTCGTAATCCTCTTGGGCAACTACATAGCTACCCCAATACAAGATGGTAACTTTCTCAGGTCTCACGATGTCACAGATAGACTTGACCTCGGCTAGTGTTGATGACAACTCGGTCTGTGATATTGAACCCGATGTGTCGATAGCTAGCACTAAGGACTTAACACGTTGGCTGACACCGCTCGGCATGTACACACCCGTAGACATGTATCGTCGATTGGGTCGAGCGTAGGTTGAGAAGTCATTACCAGAACACGTGGTGTTGATGAAGTCACGTAGCACCTCGCGCCAATCAACTTGAGGTTCAATCATCTTGTCGAACCCTACCTCGGCTCCACTCCCTGCCATCTTCCCCGCTGCCATCGAACCTTGACGTACCGCCTCTTCGATCTGACTACCTAGCTCTCGCTTCTCTTCATCTGATAACTCTTTAGCACCTTCATGGTCATGGACATCGAATGGTTGACCCTGACCCTGACCCTGACCCTGACCCTGACCTTGACCTTGGCCTTGACCTTGGCCTTGGCCTTGGCCTTGGCCCTCCTCTTGCTTCTTCTTATATAGGATGGTGAATATCTGCTGCGTATCCATACCTCGATACTTGGTATCGTACAGGCACATCACCTTCCCATTCTCATCAAGAGGTAAAGTTACGAACCCTTCACCGTCATCAATGTCCATGATCATATTGTTAATCGCTTGGTCCATTGCCTCGTTGGCAATCTCGGGGTCGAGCTTAACGAGATGCTCGTACGTGGTAAGGTGTTCTAGGGCTACATGGTGTTGCTCGTGTAGCTGAGTGAACCGTACATCTGAGTCACGGATACGATCAACAAACACACGGCTGTACCATACGTCTCGTCCGTTGGTCGCGGCGGTTTCAAACGGTAGCACACCCGCTTCTACTACCTTAACCTCTCCGATCATGGATACCCCGATAAAGGCTACCCACTTGCGGTGTCCGTTCAATGCCATCGCTGATTTCTGTATCCGCTGCTCGGCACTTAAGTCTGTATTGAATGCTAACATGTTACCTCCTTATACCTTGTCGGCTGTGAATAGAAAGTTATTCTCACGTGCCCAATCGGTGTACACCTTGTTCTGAAGCACACGGTTCTTGAGCTTGGCTGCTTTCGGGTGCAGTTTGAGGTCACCACTTAACTGCCTAACACGTGATACAAACACCGCTTGCACTTCGCGAGGCATACGCTGCATGTAGGTGAACCACGGGTCGATCAACTGTCCATCGAGCACATCCATCACTCGGTACACCACCATCATCAACGCGGCTGCGGTCTGCGGTACTAGCGCACCCTTCGGGTCGGTCTTGATCGACTCTATGGATGGTAAGTCTGAAGCAAGTTTGGCGAATGCCAACAAGTCCCCTGCGGCTTTGTTACCTATTGTGCCTACAAGTAAAGACTTTAACGTGTGCTCATCGTACTGGTCAGCTAAGTGCAACCACCCAGACGCTGCTTCAAGAGAACGCCCTGTCACACCATGCGTACGAGGTGAGCGAGGATGTGGGATACACTGGTTCTCCTCGGGATCTTCATAGTCACGGAAGTCAGCGAACCACTGCTCGTTGTCATTCGCGCAAGCCAACATAGTAGTGTGAATACCGTTGTTGTATCCCCACTCTCCCCACTCGGCGGGTGTAGGTTTAGCCAACTCAACCTTAGTTACCCTGTCATACTGATGTGATAACAACCTATCACCTACACCTTCGACGGCTAGGTTAGTCGTACAGAACACCACAGAGTCAGGGTGTAAGGTCAGTGATCCGATCTTGCCCTCTTGCACAACACGTAACGTAGCATTAAGTACTGCGGGGTTGCATTTACCCCACTCATCGAGCATGAGGATAATAGGTTTGTTGGTGTGAATACCCAACTCCTCATTGGTTAGGTAGCGTACGAACCCACTGCCATCATCCATGTGCATGAGGTCAGGTATGGTGATATCACCCAGATCCTTGGTCGTACAATCGAAGTAGCATGGTAAGTGTTTAGGTAGTCGCTCGGCTAGCATGCTAAGTATCGAGGTCTTACCCCAACCCATCATACCCTCAACGAGGATGGTTCGGCGGTTCTTGTCCTTGATAGGATTCATCGCTTGGGCGACTAGTGAGTTACAGATTTGCTCATGTGTTAATGCGTATCTATTCATAATACTTACTCTCCAGAGTAGTTTAGGTTTTCTTATAAGCAACTTATAAGATTTTAGTTACCGCTTGTTGCGGTGTGGTCGAGTCACCGTGAGGTATGCACGGGTGTCGATGTGTTTGAAGAAGTGCTTGTCGCCACGGGTGTACATATACATGTAGTCCTCCTTCTCCTCTTCAGATAACGGTAGATCAGCGAATGCATCACGCGGGTGTACCGTATCCTTGAACTTTCCCTCGCGTTGCCATAACGCGTTTTCAGCTTTCGTATACCTCATCTGTCACATCTCCAATGAAGGTAAGGTACGTATCGCTTCAGCTACCACGTCACGTGTTTGCCTACGTAGGACGGCATCCTCTTTAAGTGCCTCGGGTGATAGAGCTTGCATACCCTTGCCCATGAACTGAGATTTGAGCTTGGCGTGAACTGCTGACATCTGCGTGTTCCCCGTCAGGTTGCACGTCTCTAGCATGTCGATCAGTTCCAGACAGGAGTCGAACACGGACTCGAATATCTTACCCTTCTTCTCACCCTCCTCCCAATTGATGGAGTCGTGGAGCTTGGTCAGTTCCTTGACTGTTCGGTCATGGATGTTACTCATCGCACGATTGATCTGCGTAGTGTAATGATCTTCGTAAGCCTCCTGCAATTCCTGCATCTGCTCGCTACCGACATCGACACGAAAATCACCTGATTCGGGGATGGGCGTGTAGATCACGTTGAACGCAAACTTCTCACGTATATCGTCCTCGGTAGGGTAGTCCTCGGGACGATAGAGTGTGCCTAGCTTGGCTTGTACCTGAGATAACTCCCACTGGTACACCCGCATAAACTCGGCAACAAGTCTCCAGAATTCCACTTGGGCCTCGGACATCATGCGCTGATAGTCAGGCAGCATCGCGGTAGTCAGTAGGCGTTGACCTAGGTCAGACCACGGCATGGTCATGCGGTAGTGGATGTGGTTACGTACGTGCCCCACGTGTTTAGTGATCGCCTCCAGTTCGGGACAGTTACCCAGTAACTTCTTATACACACCCGCCGATCCAGATTCGGCGTTGTTGTCGTTCGTTACTTGAACGGATGCTCGTTTGTCTTTCTTACGTCCTGTCCAGATCGACGCGGTGAACTCGACGTTACTGCATGATGATGCTATCGAGACTCGGTTAGGTACTGCTGGTGCTGCTGTTAACTCGTTCATACTTACTCTCCAGAGTAGTTTAGGTTTTCTTATAAGTCGCTTATAAGATTTGTGGTGCTCGGTTACTTCTTAATACGTTACAGGGTGATATGTTAACACCCACGTCTATCTATGTCAAACTGTGTACTACGATGACTCGTTACTATCTACCTTTCAAAATCACTATCTGCTCTGCGAGTGCCCTCTCAAGACCAGAAAAATCCAGTGCAGGTTTTCGCTCTACGTTGAGGTATGTAAACTCTTGCTTGAGTAGTGAGAATAAGTTTTGCAAATCTCGCTTATCACCCGTTGCCCAATCCTTCGTATCGCAGATGATCTCGCCCATGCTGTTAAGCAACTGGATAACTTGATCGTCTATAACGTATCCAAGGGCACCATCTTCTACCTCGAAAGATTGAGGTATCTTCTTAAAATTTCCACGTCGTTCGTTACTTGAACGGGTGCTCGTTCGCTCGTAGTGGGCACTCGCTAGTTTTCTCCCTGCGGCTAAATCATTAAAGTTACCGTCCGAGGTGAACTCAAGAAGTCCTAACGCGTCAGCGTAGTCCAGTATTCCCACGACGACTTCATCGTATGGCTTACGTGCGGTCTTGCAGAATTCAAACTTCGTTGCATGGTTTGATAAGTAAAATGTCTCGTGAGCATCGGAAGCGATTCCTTCGACGGTGATCGACGGGTACATCGGATGCGTGTTGGTGCTGAACTCCACGGGTGCATCGGATGCTTCGACTATCTTGGCAGCAACGGTTTGCAGATGCTTGAACTCCTGCATGTGCATGGCTTTTTCTATTTTCCAGTAGTGTGAATATCCCATTCTTATTTACCTCTCTTGTCTGTGATTAGCGTGCGCTCTAAGTAAGTAAAAGAATCAAAACTGAACTCTTCTCTCTCGCACATTCGTAACAACTCGCTCGTCAATTCCGCATTGGAAAGCCTCGCTTGCATCTCTTTAGTGCCGTAAAGGCACTCAAACTCAACTTGCACTCTACCCAGTTGGATAGCGTTCTCACTCCAGTTACTCATGCTTAGTCTCCAGTTTCTTATAAGTCACTTATAAGATTTTTGATTTGTGGGCGCGATCTCCCACCTGAAAACACATTATCTCATACTCTGAAGGTAATGTCAAGTTGTGGAAATGCGTAGACCTAACAGGAAATGCTTGGAAACACATTATGTATGATTACTTATTGTGGACGTTATATTGAATCTATTGGTTGTTCTGTGGCTAGAAAACGAGGGAATTAATTGTTTTGTCGCTAGAATTTACTTCAACGATATCAACGGGTTACGACCTACGCATGCGGGGTGTGGGATGTAGTGTAGTGTAGTTTTTTATATTACTAAATCAGGTGCTCGGAGGGGGGGAAAGACCCTCGGAAAGATAGAAAAAAGAAAAACTCTCTGAGATCGGCTAGTAATAATAGTGTTTATAACTACAATATATATATAGCACTATTTCTGCTCACTTAGTTGCCGTTAAACGGGTACAGTAATCCACCTCGTTCCACCTCGTTCCACATTTGTATTGTAGTAAACCGTTTTACTACATTACGCTACAATCAGATTCTTATTGCGTTCTGTTACGCTACGCCACACTTCATTAGGAACTGGTATTAATATTTACGTTACGCGGCACGCCACGCTTCATTAGGAACTGGTATTAAATTTTCGGGGAGGGATTTGGGGAGGGCTTGTGAAATCTTATAAGTCACTTATAAGATTATTGGGTGCACAAATTACAGGCACAAAAAAGCCCCAATTAAGGGGCTTAGATGTTAACGCGTTTACTAGGTTAATTTAACTCCTACAATTTCAAGAGCCTCTTCGATAGTGCCCTGAAGAGCAACAAAGTCGAATCCGTTTGGCTCGTCGTCACCTTGCATGATTGCAACCGTGTTGGTGAGCTGAACGATGATTTTCTCTTGCATGGTTTTTGCGGTGTCGCCTTTTTCCTTTTTAGCTTTCTCCGCCTTTTTCTTGGCCGCCGCGTCGGCTTTAGCTTTGGCTACTTTTTTCTGGACCGACTCAGGCTCGCATTTTAGCAGTTGGTTACCTAACGACAACATGTAGGGACCAGCCATCGCAGTAGCCGTGGCGCGAAAGTCCTGAAACGCTTTGAGTTCCTTACCCGCTAACAATTCCTTCTCAGCGAAAAAATCGGCTTTCGGCATTGTCGCCATTTTCCGCGTGGTGGGGTCCTTAATCGTTTGGAGTGCAAGGAATTTAATACCGGCCCATTCCTCTTTATTGAGCCGCGTAGTTGATGCGGCGCAATCAGTGTGCCGAAAGCCCGCTTTGTAAACGGCTAACGCCATTTTTCCGCGTTTTTCCTCGCTGTCACTTTCATGCGTAAAAAATGCTTTCGCCGCTGTCAAAGCTAACTTTAGATCCAACGTAGTAGCCGTGGCTTTTTTAGTAGTCTTGGCTTTTTTAGTGGTCTTGGCTTTTTTAGTGGTCGTGGTTTTTTTAGTAGTCATATCTAAGGTTCTCTTTTTAATGTTGGGCGTCAGTGCCCGATCGCGAGGCGTAAGTGCCCCGACTTGTCAACCATATTACCAGATCGTATGCCTATGTCAAACACGTTAATACATGGGCGTTAACCGTAGAGTATCGCTGGGCATTGTAGGGTATCGCTGGGCATGAATAGAGATTCTTATAAGTTACTTATAAGAAAATGAAAGCACCTATTCTAACAGGTTGACCGAGGGGTCTAACAGGTTGACCGAGGGGACTAACAGGTTGACCGAGGGGCGGCAAGGCAAAAACAAACCTAGGCAAGACCCACCCTACCCCCATACCCGCGTCTACAGTTTGGGACTCCTACTATCGTTACTATTACTAATTCAGACTAATAAATACCTGTTTTTTCATTTTGCGCTCCCTAGGGGACCACCCCCCTTCTTTATAAACAGCCCCCAAAAAAATTTTTTGTTTCCAAAAATTACAATCCTTGAACATCTATCAACTTTGAGTTACATTCACCCCTTCGGTTAACCTCCTGCAAGCACGATAGGGTTTAAGTAAGATGACGATAGAGCTTCAAGTTGACAGAGGCGTACCTCTTTTAGACGATGAACCGTTTTGTGATCTAAGAGTGAGAGTTGCTGCCGCCTGTGAAACAGTTAACTACCTTGCGGCGGTTGATGATAGTGCCCACCCCCACCTAGAAACCAAAGCCTCCGCTGCTGATGCGGATTTAGCGGTAGAACTAGCGCGAGAATATGCGGAAAATCCAGAAAAAGCGTCAAAAAAAGTGTCACGGAAGCGTATAGCGAAGATGACCCCCGCCTCATTAGTACTTACTAACTCTATTCTGGAGGAATTCGGCACATCGGTAGCGGAATCGGCAACACAAATACGACATTTGGTCACTAATAAGCTGATTTTGGAAGCAGATAACCCCGATGCCAAGGTCAGACTCCGTGCTTTAGAGTTATTAGGGAAAATATCAGACGTTGGGCTGTTCGCAGAGAAGTCTGAGGTCACGATAACGCATCAGAGCACTGATGATCTACGGGCAAACCTACGCAAGAAGTTGGAAAAACTGGTTAAAGAGGTAGAACCCGACCTTCTTCCTAATAATGTTGAAGATGCGGAGTGGGTTAACCCCCAAGAGCAAGAACCTGTTGCCGTTGAGTTTGAGGGAACGGTGATAGACGTAGAGGCAGAGATGTACGGAGAGCCTGAATGAGCGAAGCTGTAGCCCTTGACTTCTCCGACGAAGAAATTGCGGTGATGTTAGACAATCTTGATGAGTATACCCCTGATGAGGTGATCGAGATTGAAAAGATGGTAGATGAGCTAGCAAATAGGAGGGCAAACCAGCTTGCATTTGACGACCTGATTGAGTTCTGTAAGGCAATGATGTCTGACTTCATTGTTGGTAAGCACCATAGGATTCTTGCTGATATGCTCATGGCGATTGAGGCTGGTAATAAAGATAGAGTATGCGTTAACATCCCACCACGTCACGGCAAATCGCAGTTGGTCTCTATATTCTACCCAGCTTGGTTTTTGGGGCGTAATCCAGATAAAAAAGTAATGATGGTGTCACACACCACTGATCTGGCGGTAGATTTTGGACGAAAGGTGCGAAACCTAATCGCTACAGACGCTTACAAAGCTATTTTTCCAGCGGTACGCCTTGCTGCGGATTCTAAATCAGCGGGTCGGTGGAACACCAACGTAGGTGGGGAGTACTATGCGACAGGCGTAGGCTCTGCTCTGGCAGGACGTGGTGCTGACCTACTGTTGATTGACGATCCTCACTCTGAGCAGGATGTAATTAACGGAAACTTTGCCGCTTTTGCTCGGGCCTATGATTGGTACACGTTTGGTGCGCGTACTCGTCTTATGCCGGGAGGAAGAGTAGCTATCATACAAACACGTTGGCATCTGGATGACCTTACAGGGCGTGTGGTTAAAGACATGGCACAGAATGACCGCGCCGATGAGTTTGAGGTAGTTGAGTTTCCCGCCATACTTGATGTTGATGATAAAGACACAGGCAAACCCGTACAGAAACCGTTATGGCCTGAGTTTTTTGATTTGGAAGCATTGCTACGAACTAAAGCGTCAATGCCTGTATTCCAATGGAATGCTCAGTATCAACAACAACCAACGGCAGAAGAGGCCGCGCTCGTTAAACGGGAGTGGTGGCAGATATGGGAAGGGGAAGAACCTCCTAACTGTGAATACATTATCATGTCGCTAGACTCTGCTGCGGAAAAACATAACAGGGCCGATTATACTGCGCTGACCACGTGGGGGGTTTTCTTTAACGAAGAAAAAAACGCACACCACATTATTTTACTTAATAGTATTAAGCAGCGGTTAGAGTTTCCTGACTTAAAAGATTTGGCGATGGATGAGTACGACGAATGGGAGCCTGACGCGTTTATTGTAGAAAAGAAGAGTTCTGGTGTAGCATTGTATCAAGAGATGCGTCGAATGGGGTTACCAGTGCAAGAATTTACCCCTCATAGAGGAAGTGGTGATAAGCTAGCGCGACTAAATTCCGTTGCGGATATTGTAGCGTCAGGACTTTGTTGGATGCCTGAAACACGTTGGGCAGAAGAAGTGATTGAAGAGATAGCTGGGTTCCCTTTTGCGAGTAACGATGATTTAGTTGATAGTACTGTAATGGCCCTAATGAGATTTAGGAACGGCGGGTTCATACGCCTACCAAGTGACGAGCCTGATGAGGTTAAATACTTTAAAGGCAACCGAACAAAACGATATTACTGAGAGCATAAACTATGGCAATCGAGAAAAGTTTGTACGCTGCACCAGAAGGTTTGAACGAACTTGACGGGTCTGGAGAAGGATTAGAGATTGAGATTGTAGATCCAGAGATGGTGACGTTATCTGATGGATCTATGGAGATCACACTCATCCCTGATAATAATGTAGATGATTTGATGGGGTTTGACGCTAATCTTGCTGAAGCCCTAGATGATGGCGAACTACAAGGCTTAGCAGAAGACCTTATAGGGTACATAGATGCCGATACTGATAGTAGGAAAGATTGGGCTGACACCTTTGTTAAAGGGTTAGATGTGCTCGGGTTTAAATACGAAGAACGCACTGATCCTTGGGAAGGTGCTTGTGGTGTGTACTCGACGGTACTGGCTGAAGCAGCAATACGATTCCAAGCGGAAACCATGAGTGAAACATTCCCAGCGGCTGGCCCCGTACGTGTAAAGGTGTTAGGAGAAGAGACTCCAGATAAAGCCGAAGCCGCTGATAGGGTGAAGGCTGATATGAATTACGAGTTGACGGAGCGGATGGTCGAGTACCGCCCCGAGCATGAACGGATGCTCTACAGCCTAGGGTTAGCAGGGTCTGCGTTCAAAAAAGTGTATTACGATCCAAGTTTAGGTCGTCAAGTCGCCATCTATATACCCGCAGAAGACGTGATTGTGCCCTATGGTGCGTCTCATATAGAGACGGCTGAACGTGTTACTCACGTCATGCGAAAAACTAAGAATGAACTAAAGAAGCTCCAATCTATGGGGTTTTATCGAGACGTTGATTTAGGTAGCCCAGAACCTTACCACACGGATATAGAGAAGCGTAAAGCGGAAGAAGGTGGTTACTCGATAACAGATGATGATCGGTACGCTATCTTTGAAGTACACGCTGATCTTGTTATTCCCGGTATTGATGAGGATGAAGAGGAGATTGCCAAGCCTTACGTAGTGACTATTGAGCGTGGCACTAATAACGTCCTAGCAATTCGTAGGAATTGGTCGGAAGAAGACCCCCTGATGCTAAAGCGCAATCATTTTGTTCATTATGTGTATGTGCCGGGGTTTGGGTTCTACGGTCTTGGTTTGATTCATATCATTGGTGGATACGCGCAAGCGGGTACGTCTATCATTCGCCAGTTAGTAGACGCGGGTACGTTATCTAATCTTCCGGGGGGCTTGAAATCTCGTGGGCTACGTATTAAGGGAGATGATACTCCGATAGAACCGGGGGAATGGAAAGACGTTGATGTACCCTCTGGGGCTATACGAGATAATATCATGCCGCTCCCATACAAGGAGCCAAGCCAGACATTACTACAACTCCTTAACCAGATAACCGTTGAGGGTAAACGGTTAGGGGCCATTAGCGACATGAACATCTCTGACATGTCTGCTAACGCTCCTGTGGGGACAACGCTGGCCTTGTTAGAACGTACTCTGAAGCCTATGGCAGCGGTACAAGCCCGTGTGCACTACGCAATGAAGCAAGAGTTTAAACTACTTAAGCTAATTATGTCGGAGTATGCAGCGAATGAGTATGACTATATACCCGAAAGAGGTGAGGTCAGTGCTCGTGTAGCAGACTACATGATGGTAGAAGTTATTCCTGTCAGTGATCCGAATAGCTCGACAATGGCACAACGGGTAGTGCAGTACCAAGCGGTACTTCAAATGAGCCAATCAGCCCCACAGATATACGATTTACCGCAGTTACACCGACAAATGATTGAAGTACTAGGAGTCAAAAATGCGGATAAATTAGTGCCTGTTGAGGATGACGTTAAACCTATTGATCCAGTTAGTGAGAATATGAACGCGTTAACAGGTACGCCCATTAAAGCCTTTATTCATCAGGATCATACCGCTCATATCGCTACACACCAATCATTTATGCAAGACCCAATGGTCGCACAGATGATTGGGCAGAACCCACAGGGACAGCCTATTATGGCGGCTTTACAAGCTCACTTATTTGAGCATTTAGGGTTCCAGTACCGTAAACAAATAGAAGAACAGCTTGGAACACAGTTACCTTCACCCAATAAAGAATTACCTGAAGATATAGAAGTGACACTGGCGAAGTTGTTGGCCCAAGCGGGTACGCAGTTAACCCAAGCAAATCAACAAAAACAAGCTCAACAACAAGCTCAACAACAAGCGCAAGACCCTATATTCCAGTTACAACAAAAAGAAGTGGCTATTAAAGAACAGGAAGTACAACGCAAAGCCGCTAAAGACGCGGCAGATTTGCAAATACGAGCGGCTGAACAAGACCGCATTTCGCAAAAAGAAGCGATTGATGCTGCGATTAAAACAAAACAGTTAGGACTAGATGCTCAAGAACTGGAGCTAGATGCTCAGAAAGAAGGGCTACGTATGGCTACGCAAACAACAAAAGACCAAGATAAACTCAATCTTGACTTGTTACGGCTTATGGATCAACAGAAGAGTGAATAATGGCTAAAACCGTCTTAGACGTGCTTAAAGATAGAATCGAGGTAGATAAAGCCTCTGCACTACAGTTTCTGGGTAATGGGGGAGCTAAAGATTTCGCCCAATACAAAGAAGTTACAGGTATGGTTCGGGGTCTCGAAACCTGTATAAACTACGTAGAAGACCTCTCGCGTAATATGGATAATGATGATGATGAGTGAAGCTGAAATTTTAACCGATGAACAATTAGAGAAGTTACTCCCTGTACCCGTAGGCTATAGAGTACTTATAGCTCTACCGCAAATAGAAGAAAATTTCCAAGACAGTGACCTCCTTAAAGCGTCTCAGACGAGGCATGAGGAGCACATTATGTCTATTATCGGGTTGGTAGTAGATATGGGGGATCAGGCGTATGCTGATAAAGATCGCTTCCCTACAGGTGCTTGGTGCAAACAAGGGGATTACGTTATGTTTCGTGCTAATTCAGGTACAAGATTTAGGATAGGTGGTACAGAGTACCGTCTTATGAACGACGATTCTATAGAAGCTGTTGTTCCCGATCCTTCTAGCATAACCAGAGTATAAGGAGTCATTATGCCATTTCAAAAAGTAGAATTTGAGTTTCCTACCGAAGAAGAAACTAGCACAGAAATTGAAATAGAAGGATCTAGTGCTACTAGTCCGTTCGATGAACCGGAAGAAGTTTTACATGGAACAGAGGAGGTTTCACATGAAGCAGAAGCACAAGATGCAAGTCTGGATAGTGAAGACGACGATGAAATTGAAATCGAAGTGGTCGATGATACGCCTCAAGCTGATCGAGGCCGTAAAGCGACTGAACCTCCAGAGGATGTCACTGACGAAGAACTTGAAGACTATAGTGATAAAGTTCGTAAACGGATTAAACATTTCAGTAAGGGTTACCACGATGAACGCCGAGCTAAAGAAGCTGCTGAACGAGAGCGTCAAGAGCTTGAGCAAGTGGCGCAACGCCTTATCGAAGAGAATAAAAGCCTTAAAGGGACTGTAAGTAAAAACCAAGAGGCACTTTTAGAGCAAGCCAAACGTACAGCGGCAGGAGAGATGATCTTAGCAAAGCGTGCGTACAAGGCGGCTTATGAAGAAGGAGATTCTGACAAACTGGTTGAAGCACAGGAAAAAATGACAAGTGCTAAAGTGAAATCAGATAGATTATCTGAAATGCAGCCAGAGGCTTTACAACCATCAGAAATTCCTGTAAAAATAGAAGAAACACAGGAATCTTACGCTCCAGCACCTATTATAGACGAACGCGCAAGCAGTTGGGCAGCTACCAACAAGTGGTTCGGGCAAGATGATGAAATGACAAGTTTTGCGCTGGGGTTGCATAATAAACTTGTCAAAGAAGGGGCTAACCCCCAAACTGACGAATACTACGAGAAGATTGACGCTCGTATGCGACAAATATTCCCCTCTGCATTTGGGGAGGTTGAGGTAGAAGTTGAGCCACGTAAGAAACAGACAAATGTGGTTGCTCCCGCAACGCGGAGCACAGCACCTAGAAAGATTAGGTTAACGCAATCACAGTTATCAGTTTCTAGAAGACTTGGACTTACTCCTGAACAGTACGCCAAACAGGTTGCAATAGAAATGAGGAAACAATAATGGCTACAAACAGAATCGACCGAGAACAAACAACTCGACAGAAAACTACTCGTAAAAGGCATTGGCAGCGACCAGAAACACTTCCATCGCCAGAGCCTGAAGCAGGGTATGCGTTTCGTTGGATACGTGTAAGTTCTCGTGGAAATGTTGATGCTACTAATGTCTCCTCTAAATTACGAGAAGGTTGGGAACCAGTGAAAGCGGTAGATCACCCTGAAATAACGCTCGTTGACATTGAACAAGAAAAGTTTAGAGACAACGTAGTTATTGGTGGTTTGTTACTTTGTAAAGCACCTATTGAGTTAGTTGAAGAACGTAATGAATATTACGAAACACAAACAAACTCGCAGATGCAATCAGTGGATAACAACCTTATGAGAGAAAGTGATCCTCGTATGCCTATATTTAATGATAGGAAGACAAAGATTTCTTTTGGAAATGGAACTTAACTACAGGAGTGTATAAGCGATGGCTTATCCCACTATTGCTGGCCCATACGGGTTAGTTCCGGTAAAAATGTTAAGCGGTGTACCTTTTGTTGGCCTTACTCGGCATTATTCTATTGCTAGTAATTATGGAACCAATATCTTTCATGGGGACGCTGTAAAACTTGTTACCGGAGGCACTGTTGAGCGTGATACGTTTGACGCTGCCATGACACCAATTGGTGTCTTTCTAGGTTGTACTTTTACAGACCCTAGTACAGAGCAAGTTACTTTTAAGCAGTATTATCCTGCTAGTACCGTTGCCTCTGATATTAAGGCTTACGTCGCTGATGGAACTGACATCCTTTTTAAGGCTGCGGTTGTATCTTCAGGCGAAACGATTGGCGATCTTGCTATTACTGATATTGGTGCTAACGTAGCTGGTGTGGATAACACTGGTAGCACTATTACTGGTAATTCTAAGAGCGCAATCTCTGACACCTCTGCAACAACAAATACACTGCCTTTCCGCATTGTAGCGTTGGTAGAGGAAACCAAGAACAGTTCTGGCGGTTTCACTGAAGCATATGTGAAGTGGAATGCTGGACATGCGTTCAATAACACAACCGGAATATAGGAGTAGTGTAAAATGGCAATTTCACGCGCCCAATTACTAAAAGAACTCCTCCCCGGACTGAACGCTCTGTTCGGATTGGAGTACGCCAAATACGGCGAAGAATCAAAAGAAATCTTTGAGTCGGAAACGTCTGATCGTTCTTTTGAAGAAGAGACTAAGCTGTCAGGTTTTTCTGCGGCACCTGTTAAAGACGAAGGCTCTGCCATCGAATATGACAATGCCCAAGAGACTTTCACGGCTCGGTACACTCACGAAACCATTGCAATGGGATTCTCTGTTACTGAAGAGGCGATTGAAGATAATCTTTATGACTCTCTATCAGCCAGATATACCAAAGCATTGGCTCGTGCTATGGCTTATACGAAGCAAGTTAAGGGCGCAGCCGTTCTTAATAACGCTTTCGCAGCAGGTACGACTTACGGTGACGGACAGACTCTCTGTTCTACTGCTCACCCGTTAGTCTCTGGTGGCACAAACTCAAACCGCCCAACTACAGCCGCTGACTTGAATGAGACTTCTTTAGAAGCCGCTATCATTCAAATTGCAGGTTGGACTGATGAGCGTGGTTTGTTAATCGCTGCTAGACCTACTAAGCTCGTAATCCCCTCTGACTTACAGTTTGTGGCAACACGACTGCTAGAAACAGAAGGTCGAGTAGGCACCGCAGACAATGACATCAATGCGATTCGTAACAATGGTGCGATTCCGGGTGGCTACACAGTTAACCATTATCTGACTGATACAGATGCTTGGTTCTTGATGACTGATGTACCTAACGGTCTGAAGCACTTTGTGCGAACTCCGATGGCAACGTCTATGGATGCTGACTTCGATACTGGGAACAGCCGATACAAAGCAAGAGAACGATACTCCTTTGGTGTATCTGATCCGCTTGGTATCTTTGGTTCACCCGGAGCGTAATAAAGAAGGGGGTGTAATAGCCCCCTTTTTTATGTAGTATAGAATATTCTATCCCTGACAGGTGCATACAGTACCTGACATTAGCCACGACAGGAGATACTCATGGCGAACACAACCTTTAACGGCCCCGTCCGTTCGGAGAATGGTTTTACAGTAGTTTCAAAGAACGCTACTACTGGCGCAATTACAGACGTAGCAAACATTGCTTCTACTGGAATCGTAACTGACAAGTATGTTAAGCATGTTGGTTTTGCAACTGGCGTAACAGTCAACACTACTGCTGGCGATAGCCCTGCTATTGGTGAGTTTACACAACCCGCTAACACTATCATTACAGACATTAAAATATTCTGTGATACTGCTCCTGTTATTGGAACGGGCGACATTGGTTATGAAGTAGGTACAAGCAGTTCGGGCGCACAGATTGTCGCTGCCCAGACAGACGAAATCCTAGATGGTGGAACAACTGTAGTTGTTGGGAACGTAACAATTACATCTTTGGTATTACAGACACAAGATGGAACTACGGCTCCTGCATCTGTTCAGTATACGTCTGCGGAAAGAACTATTTACTGCAACATTACTAACACAGTTGACGCGACCACTGCTGGATCGTTTACGTTTATCATTGAGTACACGCAAATAGCGTAACAAAGGAGGTAAATCACTATGGCCCTTAAAGGTTCAGGTAGTGATGTAACATCCAGCTTTATAACTGCTGCTGCCGCAGATCCAGACGGTATTTCTACAGCCGCTAGTATTAGTGGAGCCGCTAACTTAACTATTGGTGGCGCATTAGCTAGTGGGGGATCTGTTACTATGGATTCCCCTAGGAATGTCACCATACTTTCCGCATCTGATGATTCCGGTATTACTTTTACTGTTACTGGCACTGATGAGTCTAATGACGCTCAAACTGAAGCAATTACAGGGGCTGACTCTACCACTGCAACGGGGACTAAGTTCTTTAAGACAGTGACTCAGATAGCTACTTCTGGTTCTTCAGCGGGTAATGTTAGTGCGGGTTCTGGTGCTAGTTGTTGCGGTGTCATATCTGTTGCACGTTGTCGTCTACGAGGAATATACGTAGTAAACGGTAGTGGTGCAGCAACCATTGTATTCAGAGAAGGTTCTGGCACAGGTACGATAAAGATGCAGTTTGCTACGGTAGCAGGAGCGAGTACCAACTCTTATCCTGATGTACCAGATGACGGTCTTTTGTTTGCAGGTGGGGGGTTCGTTACGTTTACGGCTGTTACAGACTTAACAGCAATGACTAGTTTCTTCTCTTAGCATTATGAGAGCGTATTATAAGTCTGGAGGTAGTGTTTCAAAGTCTCCCGCTTGGACACGTAAGGAAGGCAAAAGTAAGTCTGGTGGGCTTAATAAAAAGGGTGTTGCTAGTTACCGTAAAGCAAATCCCGGCAGCAAGTTAAAAACCGCTGTTACCACTAAGCCTAGCAAACTGAAAAAAGGGTCTAAAGCAGCTAAACGCCGCAAGTCCTTTTGTGCCCGTATGTCCGGTATGAAGAAGCGTAACACTAGCGCAAAAACAGCAAATGATCCAAACAGTAGAATTAATAAAAGTCTACGTAAGTGGAATTGTTAAATGGCGTACCTACAATCGAACATACCTTACTTTAAGGCGTGGGTTCGTAGAGAGTATACAAAGAATATGGAGATGTACCACGGCGAGTTTCTTCACGCTATGGTGGTCGCTGTAACATGTATGCCTAGTAGGTGCTTGAGCTTTCAAGTTATCTTTACAGGTTGTGAGTCTGATGATGAGGGCGACCAAAATGTACACGGTGGAGCTATGTGGGCTAGATTACCTATTACAGCTTTAGTAGCAGATACTCCTTATGAAGAGTGGCCTCAACCGTTACCTACGTATCTAGCACAGCCTTGGGATTGTATGTCTCATCATCATTCTGTTTATAAAATAGAAAGAGCTTCTCCTGCTCCTTGGATAGCTAAAGTAGATGGTGAGTTTTACCCTGCAAAGTACTATTTCACCGTAGATTATACGGACAGTGAAGTGGCAGATGACCCTGCACAACATAAACAAAGCCACGTATTAGAACTGCTTGACGCAGGGGAGTATACGGGGAACATAGTAGCCTTACCTAACAATAGGGTAAGAGTAACTCACCCAGCGTGGTTTGAGATGGGAGAAGGTGCTCCCGACTTTAAACCAAATCAACATACCTATAATTCAAAAGAAGATGTAGGTTATGTGTGGGATACCGCTAGGGTATTTAATAACTTATATAGTGAGGGTAGTGATGAACAAGAAAAAAATGACTAAAAAAGGCTACTCTAAGGGTGGCATGATGAAGAAGAAAGGCTATTCTAAGGGTGGCATGATGAAGAAGAAAGGCTACGCTATGGGTGGCATTATGGGGGGTAAAACATCAAAATTCCCTGACCTTAACAAAGATGGCGAAGTTACACAGGCAGACATACTCCAAGGGCGTGGAGTAAAGAAGATGTCCAAAGGTGGTATGGCTAAGAAAGGCTACGCTATGGGCGGCATGATGAAGAAAGGTTATGCTAAAGGTGGGCCTACAAAGAAGAAAGGCGCAAAGAAAGGCGGTAAGGTTCGTGGTGTAGGTATCGCTAAAAAAGGTTTTCGTCCGGTTAAGATGAGGTAGTTATGAGGCGTTACTATAGTAGAGGGGGTAAAATTTGTGCCAAGGGTAAGTCTTGGGCGAAACGAACATTTGATACTTACCCCTCTGCTTACGCTAATATGGCTGCTAGTAAATACTGTAAAGACCCTAAATACGGTAAAGGTAAGAGTAAAAAGTAATGGGTGAGTTAAAAAAATGGCGGGATCAGAAGTGGGTACGTATAGGTACTGATGGGAAGATCAAAGGGGAGTGTGGTACTTCTAAAGATAAGAAGAACCCTGACCGTTGTTTACCCGCAGCCAAAGCAAAAAGTTTAAGTAAGAAGCAAAGGTCTAACACCGCTAAGAAAAAGAAACGTGAAGGTAGTAAAGGTAAGACTGTGGTTAAGAACACTAAAGCCGCAGAAGTTAAGTTTAGTGGTGGCGGTTTAGCTAGAAAACGCAGAAATCATAAAGGTTGCGGTGCTGTTATGGAAAACCGTAGAAAGAAGACTTTATACGTATAAGGAGTAAACAATGCAGTTATACCCGTTTCGTGGAACTAAAAATACTGGCAGCAGAACTAGAGCAGATGAGCGTAGTAAAAAACGCGCAGAAGAAGCTAAACGCCGACAGGAAAGAAATCGAAAACGTATGGCTGAAACAGGAAACGCGCCTACGCGAAAGTCTTCTCGCGGAAGAGTTAAACCTATGACGCGTTCGACAACTGAATCACTTAGAAAAAGCCGTGCTAGACGAAAGAGAGAAGAAGAAGCTAAAACTAAACCTACAGCAGCAATGTTGGCGATTCCACCTAAAGGTAATCCAAGTATGACCCCTGCGGCTACTGCAACAGCCAAACGGTCAGATGTTAAAAAAGCTCGTGAAGCTATGAGTGGCCCTAGCGCACGTCTTAGGCTACCTAACCCAAAGAACCCCCCTAAAGCTCCAAAAAGTGATTTAAAAAGTTCTGGTACTACTACCGCACCTAAAGGTGATATTAGGACTCCTACAGCGAGTATTGTAGGTGAGAAGTCTACTGGTGCGTCGGGAGCAAAAGATAACCCTAAAAGTGTTCTCGGGGGGCAAGAACGAGCAAAAAAACAAGGAAAAAAAGAAGGTACAGGTACTTTTATCGGTAAAGACGGACGGAAAAAAGCGGCTGTTACCAAAGAAGATTTAGAAAAATCTGGTTTATCTTTACGAGATTACCTCAATAAACAGAAAGGACTTACTCGTAGAAAAGATATGAAGGACGGAGGTTCTGTTAAAAAAACTACAAAAGCTAAGAAGACTAGTAAAGTTCGTGGCTCCGGTATCGCAATACGGGGTGTACGTCCCGCCAAAATGAGGTGATCTATGGGTAAACTTGAAGTTTTTCAAAATGGCGTGTTTTCCAATACTGGAGAACCTGTATTTCAAATAGGTACTAAACAGGAAGATGGCACTTATGTTACTGAAGTATTTGATCTTATGGGTAAGGGAGAAGCGGAAGCCAAGTTAAACGAGCTTCAACCTACGGCAGTCAAAAAGAAAGAGGTTCCTAAGAAAGAAGCGGTTAAGAAAGTCGCTCCTAAGAAAGCCGCTCCCAAGATTAAAGTTCCATCTACAACAGAGCTTAATAGAATGAGTAAGGACGAGCTTGAAGTAGAAATGCGTTCTCATGGTCTAGAACTAGATCGTCGTAAGAGTAAGAATGCTCTTGTTAAGCAAGCGGCAGCTTTTCTAAAGGGTAAGTAATTATGGCAACGTCAAACACTACCGCGTTCAATATGGATTTTACAGAAATCGCTGAAGAAGCGTGGGAACGTGCTGGACGAGACATGCGTTCTGGTTATGATTTAAGAACCGCCCGTAGGTCTATGAATTTACTTACTATAGAGTGGCAAAATCGTGGAATTAACCTATGGACGATAGAAGAAGGTAGCGTTAGTTTAGTCGATGGCACTGCTCAATATACACTTGATGCAGATACTATTGATTTACTTGAGCATGTTATACGAACTAATTCTGGTAATGCTAATACGCAATCAGATTTAACTATTAGCAGAATAAGTGTAAGCACATATTCATCCATACCAAATAAGTTATCTGAGGGAAGACCAATACAAATGTGGATAGATAGGCGCAGAGATGCACCTGTAGTTAATTTATGGCCCGTACCCGATAAAAACGACACTTACGTACTTAAATATTGGCGTATGCGGCGTATACAAGATGCGGGTAGTGGAGTAGAAACTCCAGATGTTAACTTTAGATTTTTACCTTGTTTAGTTGCTGGACTAGCTTATAACATTGCTTTAAAAGTACCGGAATTAATGGAAAGAGTACCTATGTTAAAAGCTGTCTACGAAGAGCAATTTGAACTTGCGGCAGCGGAAGACCGAGAAAAAGCACCTATTCGTTTTGTACCACGGGCGGGTAGAATTTAATAATGGGTAATCGGTTTGCTTCAGCCCGTAACGCTATTGCAATGTGTGATGTTTGTGGGTTTGAATACAAACTAAAAGAACTTAAAGATTTAGTTGAGAAGGGTAGAAATACTAACATAAAAGCATGTCCTGAATGTTGGAACCCAGATCAACCACAGCTTAAGTTAGGAGAATTTCCTGTAGATGATCCACAGGCAATTAGAAACCCAAGGCCAGATACAAGTCTTGGGGTATCTGGAAGTTATAGTAGCAGAGATTTACAGTGGGGTTGGGCACCTGTAGGGAATGGGAATGACCCGTTTGGGTTAACAGATAATAATTTAATCGGAACCGGAAGTGTAGGTTCTGTAACAATAACGACAACGTGAGGGTATGCTTATGTTATTTGAAGAGCCAAAAAAGAAGAAAAAGAAAAAGAAAACAGGTAGCACTAAAGGCGTTAAAGTACGTGGTACAGGAGCGGCTACTAAAGGTTTGTACGCAAGAGGGCCAATGGCGTAGTGTATGAACTACACAGAGTTAAAGGCTAATATACAGGACATCTGCGAAACTACTTTTACAGACGATGAACTTGCTATGTTTACTAAACAAGCAGAGCAAGGAATTTATAGTGCAGTAGAAATCCCTGCTTTACGTAGAAATGTAACAGCTACTTTAACAAGCGGTAATAAATACGTTACCCTACCTTCTGATTTTTTGTGGTCTTATTCTTTAGCAATAATAAGCTCTAGTGACTACATATACCTACTTAACAAAGACGTTAATTTTATTAGAGAAGCGTACCCTAACCCTGCAACTACAGGAATACCAAAGCATTATGCTTATTTTACGGATGCCTCTTTAATTGTAGGACCAACGCCTAATGCAGCGTTTGACGTAGAGTTTCATTATGGATATTACCCAGAAACTATTGTTACCGCAGGAACAACATGGTTAGGGGATGATTTCGATAGTGCATTGTTAAACGGTGCTTTAGTAGAAGCTATACGCTTTATGAAGGGTGAGGCAGATATGGTTAAGTTGTACCAAGACCTTTATACTCAAGCTATGTTTTTACTTCGCAATCTTGGTGCTGGAAAATTACGAGCAGATGCGTATCGTTCGGGTCAATATAGAATGGATGCTGTTTAAATGTTTGATATAGAGGTAAATACTTCTGTAGGATCTTTTGATGTGCAGACAACATCTGAAAGGGGGCATACTCCAGAAGAGTTGTCAGCTAATGCAGTTGCCAAGATAATCAGCATTGCTCAAGACGCAGATCCTGTTATCAAGCAGCAAGCAGAAGCGTTTCGAGATAGGATGTTTCATGTGATTGTACATACTTTAGAACAAGCTGTTAAAAGCGACCGAACAACACTTTACAATGAATTTAAAAAACAAGGTCACGACGATGTGGCTGAAATATTGAGGAAACTCTAATGGCAATTACTCAAGCAATGTGTACTTCTTTTAAGCAAGAGCTTCTTCAGGGAGTACATAACTTTACGAGCGGATCTGGTGGAGGAACTACTACTACAACGGGTTCTGGTAACGCATTCAAACTCGCTTTGTTTACAAGTAGCGCAAGTTTGGGGGCCGGGACTACCGCTTATAGTTCTTCTAACGAAGCAAGCGGCACAGGTTATTCCTCTGGAGGAACCGCGTTAACCAACGTAACACCTACGACATCTAGCACCACCGCGTTAACAGACTTTGCAGATATTACATTTTCTAGCTCCACTATCACTGCTAGAGGGGCGATGATTTATAACTCTTCTACAACGGCAGGGAGTGCAAATCGAGCGGTGTTAATTTTAAATTTTGGGTCAGACAAAGCATCTTCCAGTGGAGATTTCACTATTACTTTTCCTACCGCTGACGCAAGTAGCGCGATTATTCGGATTGCCTAAATATGGCTGATGTTAATGTTGTTTTTGAGGGCTGGGATAGCATTACCCAAGGTTGGGGAGACGGCACTTGGGGTAATGATGTAGGGTTTACTGCTCTTACCAGCGGTCAAGGCAGTGTTACGGTAAATGACGGTGGTGGGGTTACAGTATCTGCTTCTGGTGTTGCTGGAACTTCGGCTGTTGGGAGTGTTACATTTGTAGAAGGCGTAGGAGTTACAGTTACTCTTACTGGTGGGTCTGCTACAGCAACCGCAGGAAATACTTCAGAAAGTGCTGGTGGGGGTATATCAGTTGGCGTTACTGGGGTAGGAGCTACCGGAGATGTAAGTGGTGTTCTTATATGGGGGGTTGTTGATCCTACACAATCAATAAGCTGGGCTGCGGTTAATACATCACAATCAATAAGCTGGGCAACAGTTGATACATCGCAAACACTTACTTGGACAGATATAGCAGCTTAGAGGGCTAAAAAATGGCTACATACGTCAACAACCTACGACTAAAAGAAATCGCCACGGGTGATGAGTCAGGAACGTGGGGAACAAGCACAAATACCAACCTAGAACTGATTGGTCAGGCTCTAGGCTATGGCACTGAAGCAATAACAACTAACGCTGACACACATACCTCTACAGTAGGTGACGGTGCAGCGGATGAAGCAAGAGCGATATATCTCAAGTATACAGGCACTTTAGACTCTGCTTGCACTATTACTATTGGCCCGAACACAATGAAGCGTTTTCAGATTATAGAGAACGCAACGAGCGGTAGCCAGAGTATCATTATAAGCCAAGGCAGCGGAGCAAATGTCACCATAGGTACTGGTGCAGTTAAGGCAGTTTACTTAGACGGTGCTGGCTCTGGAGCCGCAGTATTAGATGCTTTGGTTGACCTTGACTTGACAGGAACAACAA
>Ga0208919_1000262_pt1 | contig 38653 bp, 49 predicted proteins | sample 4_EtaG_FD_184076 | JGI IMG/M metagenome (GOLD analysis project Ga0208919, IMG submission 184076) | Marine viral communities from the Subarctic Pacific Ocean - 4_ETSP_OMZ_AT15127 metaG (SPAdes) (version 3) | ecosystem: Environmental > Aquatic > Marine > Oceanic | place: Pacific Ocean | collected...
GAGAAGAAAGAGACGCCTAAAAAATAAAACTCTGTAAGTCTCTGTGTTGTCGATCACTATAGTCTCGTAGGTATTTTACCAGCGAGACTATTTTTTTTGTGTTTTCAAAGTCTGGGTTCCACGCATCAAACGCCGCCTCTATATCTTCTGGAGAGGGTGGCCCCTCAAAGTCAATAGAGATGTTGCCGTCCTGTGTTAGAGATACAGACATTTTATATAACAAAGCATCAGATTTGCTTGACATCGTATAAAACCTTTAACAATACTACTATTGATGTTATTAACATCGTTACTAATACTCTAGTGCCTTGGGTAATTTTAGCTGGCAGGGCTAGGTATATGCACAGACCTAATAAAAGTGTCATAAAATTTATCAGGAAATAGGTCATTTTAAAGACTGTTTCATTTCGTGCAAAATGTGGTTGGGGCTTTTGGGCCTGATACCACTATTTCTGTATGTTGTACTTTGTGGGTCTGCGTTTGTACGCCACTTACCCGCAAATATTCTTTCGGCTAACCACTGGTCGAACTCATAGCCTGACATTCCGCTAGTCTCATAGGCTTCCATAACAGCACAATGCCAGCACTCGGATGTGGGATGGGGCAAAGGAGTGGCTTGCTTACCAGCAGGGCCAGAGCAGGTTATAACTAAAGATCGTAAGTCTTCAGGTAATTCCTCAAACTGCTCCCACCTACCTGATATTGTTTCTATAAAAGTTCCTGTATCTTCAGGTTCTGGAAAAGCCCACTCTTTAGGTATTTCAAGTTCTCTTATTACAGTTGATCCCCAGTAAACTTTCTTACCTGTTCTCTCTAGTATACTTTTTATAGCCCAGTAGCAATCCGTGCTAGTGTTCTCTAAGCTATATCCATAGACTATGGCATCACAGTTCTCTTTAACAAGAACGTCAGCCATGTTTTCAAATCTATTTATCAAGTTTCCATAGTTAGTTAAATGCCTAAAGCCTTTACGTATTGGTCTGTAGTCATAGTTAGTCTGTCTGCTTATAGGTGGGAGCAAAGTGAAAGGGCGGATATTTTTTTCTAGCCAATTTTTAACTTTCATTGCGGCAAGCTCTTCTACAGAATAGCGATCATAATCATACTCTCTAAAAAATATAGTTACTATTTCGTGATCACTCTCTTTGAGCCATCTCCACAAAGCATACGTGGAGTTTACACCACCAGACATCGGAATGAGAACTTTCATTAGTCTAGCTCCTCTATTGGCAGGTTGTAGCAATCAGCACGAAATACAAAACCATTGCTGGGGTCATGGTCGCCTCTTTTATGTTCTGTAGCTTTTAAAAAGAAATCATTCTTCTTTATCATACCTAAGAACCATCCTACGGATAGATCATATTTCACCCGTACAAAGGCATAGGCATCACATTTTTGTGATGTGTTAAACTTAGCTACAGAACAGGAATAGTAAGGTAGGGGGGGAGAGGATGTTCTCTTAGTCTTTACATCTACTTTTGTGCCGTCATCAAGAACAACATCGTAATCAAAGGTGTTATCTGGCTTGCCACCCAGAACGCTTACGACTAGCATCTCCCCCAGATATCCAGAATGAGAGCCGCTGCCACGCATGATCGAGTTGTTTAGCTCTCCAAGCATGAAAGCTTTACGATCAGCCGCCTGTCGCATGTCCTCAGTTATCTGGATTTCTTTTATCATTAGTCAGTGCTATGAAGAGGGTGTACTTCTACTTCCCTCTTTTTCCTTTCTTCTTGTATGCGAGTGTTTGTCTGGCGTAACTCGTCTGCCTCACTCTGCGTGCTTTCATCACCAAGGCTACCAAGGCGCTCTGCGACTACAGAGGGCAGAATACCTTTCATAGCACATTCCTTGGCATCTTCCCATGTCCCACTCGCGGCTACTTGGCCGTTACCGAGACGGAAGTTACCATCTTCATCGTAACCACAGTCACTACTAATAGATGCTGCAGCCGTGGTTAGCGTAAGTGCGGCTATCGCAACACCCGATAAAACTATCTTCTTCATATTATACTCCTATATCTACAACTTCACAGACTTCGCCTGTGCAGCTAAGTTCTTGAGAACCCGTTGTGGTATCCTCTATTTCCATTTGTTTTAGCCCTTCCCATTTGATTGTTTCAGGCATCTTCTCTACTAAATTCTCATACTCTTCTTTACTACACTCTGTATAAGGTGCTTGTTGGTAAGTATGATCAGAGTGCGGCAAGAACGATACGCCAGAGATGTAGTCAAAGTTCTTGTACACCCAATCACCAACCTCAAGCCACTCATGTTCCTTTACAGAGATGGTGATTGACGGCTTATGCTCACACCAGTTCTCTGCATAGGTTTTCCATAGTTCCAGATGTTCTATAGCAGTTAGGCTATCCCTTGTAAGAGCGCCCTTTGGAGACTTAACAGGGAATGAGAATACAGTCATGTTATCTTCATTGCCTATAGCTGGCTCTGAAGGAATACCACACTGTATCATAAACTGCGTAAGCGGGTCTTTGTTATCTCCACGGACTGTACGAATATAGTGTTCGCTGTGCCGGGGGTGTATACCCGATGCACTATCGACTAATTGTGATACAGTACCGGAAGGCTTAACACAAGTGATAGCAGTAGAGGGGCTTACTCCCATACTCTTAGCCAGCTTCTGATTAGTCTTTACAGCCACCTTTCTCCACCCAACAAGCAAGTCTACCAGACCACAGTTGTTAGATGACAGCATCTCATTGTCCAAGATACCTGTAAGGCTAACTCCTAGCAGCCTCTCTTCTTCTGTATTCTGCTTCCATATCTTTCTAAGATACTTAAAATCAGTAAGAGAGGATTGATACGTGCCAAGCTGTGTAGCCCACTCTATCTTTTTAGTTAGTGTGACTACTGTGTCCTCTGCTCTGACAACGACTTCTGTGAGGTTGCAGAATTGGTAGGGACGTAGAATAATTTCAGAGCAAGGGTTAGTTCCAAATACATGATCAGGATCACGACGACCAATACTAGCCACTTTATTTTGTGCTGATTCACGGTTAAAGATTCCTCTCTCTCCAGACTTGGACTCATACAACGAGTACCACTCTTTCAGAAACGTGTTCATGTCTGGACGTTCTGAGTATACTGCAGAGTTATTTGCCAGCCCCCGGTGCGGGTAGTCTCTGAACCACTCGCCTGACTTGGCAACTCGCATCCTGTTTGAGTTAAGATCAGATAGAGATATCAGAGCGGACCTGCGTACACCACCTACAACAATTACGCTGGCTATCTTACATACAAGGTCATGGCATTCTAACGGAGATAGCTGCCTACCTGCAGCATTTTTAAACAAAGCCACTGTAAATTTAAGAAGGTCGTCAAGAGGCGCTGGCCCGGACGATCTACCGCCAAACGTCTTTAAACGCGCTCCAGCAGGGCGTAGACGCGACAAGTCCCATTTTGGCACCTGACCTGCGTACAGACAAGCAATTAGCTCACGAAGGCCCCGAGCCCACCCTGCCTTACTATCCTGTACAACGATGGTTGTTTCTGTAGGTTCAAAGTGTTCGTTTACACTAGGCAGACTTTCTGTGTATCGTCTCTCTGCAGAGAACCCTACACCAGTGCCGCACATGAGAACATAAAGTATCTCATCAAATGAACGTGGTGAGTCTACAGGAATGTATGAACAGTTGTAGCCCGATGTATGGTCACGTTCTAGGGCTAGCCCTGCAGTCATCAAGGCCCTCATTGAGGGCATAATCTGCAGACTAAGTACAGCCTCTTCAAGCTCCTGCCTGTTAGGTATCTTGTGACCATGCCTCTCCTTCAGATGGTGCGACATAAAATCAAAGTAACGCTCAACCGTTTCCGGCCAAGTCTCACGCCTATCCCCTAACCAACGCGCATACCGGGATAGATGAATAAACTCTTGGTAGTCTGTTGGGAAATAATTATTTTTCATTTTCTCTCTGCTCGCTAACTAGTCGTTGTAGATACCACTGTGACTTCATCAAGTCCTTGAGAGGCATCCCCTTATGTTTGTACCGGCACACATACTTCAGTATGTTTCCTTTTAGGTAGCCGCTAAACTCTTCCTCTGTAAGAGACTCCTTGATCATGTCTATAGTCTCTATGCCATTTTGTGTGTAGTGTGACGGGCTGTTTACAGCCTTGGTTAACTCGGCCTCTATACCTTCTTTTTCTTTCCATTGCTTGTCTCTGGCTAGTTGAGCTTGTAGATACTTTTTCTCATTTGGCATCAGTTGTCCTCGCTAAACTTAACTTTAATAACATTATCATATACTTCTTCAACTACTAAATTCTTAGAATCTTTTTTGTCTTTTGACTTATCAACTATCTGTTCCAAAGTTGCTTCATGTCCTAGCTGCATAAGATAATCATAATCTGACTCAAGCAGACTAAGCATACCCTGCTGCAGAATATGTGCAGCAGAAACGTCCTCTACATCTGACGTATCATACGCTCTGACGCTCACCTTGTCAAATCCTTCGGGATCAAAGACAATGTATAGTCTATCTTTAGCTAAAAAGAATGTCTCTTCTTCTATCCTGTCTCTCATCTCATCATCTATGAGATCATCTTCCGGCTCAAAAGTAAAACCATCATCATTCATCAAACCACTCCACAGGTAACTTTTTATGCGCCCAATCAAAACCGTGGCGCTCTGCCCAATCTGCATGTGTAGTCTTTGAGCCTTTGTATATTTTTTTATTGGCATTTGCAAAGAAGAACTTCACTTCAAAATCAGGGTTCTGCTTCTTAACAAGCAAGTGCTTTACTCTGTCTTGCTGTGTTAGTCGCCCCTTAACTTCAATATACATATCATTTCTGGGTATATAGAAGTCGGGTATGTACACGCTAGGCTCACGTTGATAGGGTATCTTATCAGGCTCAAACTCAAAATCAATACCTCTGCGGCCAAGGGCTACAGCTACTTCAGCCTCAAACTTTGATCTAAAACGCATAGTAATCAAACCTATTGTTATTGCCGGGGTTTGTATTTGCTATCTCTATAAACTTTCTTTCAAGGTCTGCGCGTATCTCTTCAGATACAGTGCTTTTAACTATCCCAAAAGCCCTTATTGGAAATATAACCAGCGTATTATCTCTAAGTCTACTTTTAATATTGTCAAAACATCTGCTGACTATTTTTTTGCCATACATCGCGTACTCTAAAGTATCCCAATCTCCTTTGGGATTCATGTTTGCTCTGTATATGATAACCTCTCTTTGCTCGTTAGGTAACGCCTTTACACGTAAGCTCTCTACGTGAGTAGAGTTTTCTTTTGAGCAGTCAAAATATACAAACACAACATCTGGATTGTATTGTAGTTCAAAGTCGCTTATAGTCTCTGTAATGTACAGGGGCATCAGATTTCATCCTTTACATGCTTTGTATACCACACGCGAGGTTTGGTATTTGCTGTAGAAGTTACTTTCTGCTTGTAAGCAGCGTCGGGCCAGCAGTGCATCTTAAACCCACAGTAGCCACACGTTCTATCCATTAGCCGGTTGCCTGTTCTTTTAATAGAACCTGTGGCCTTGTCCTTATAAGTCTCAGGCTCATCAGAGAAAGAACGCTCAAACTTTTCTTTACCAAGAACACTGCGTATGTTTTTATCGGCTAATTGTAGTGCAGCCTGTCTGTCCTCTTCATGTACCAGCGGCGTCTCGCACACGGCCCACTCACCTGTAGCCTTGTTGATAGCTATCCAGCCACCAAACGTAGAGTTAGCAGCCTCTGCGTACAGGTAGCCCTGCGGCACGTAGCCAAACACATCATCCTTCTTGATGTTGTTGTAGCCACGATTAGCCGCGAACTTCATAGAGAATGCGCCGGGAGCAGCACTCTTTATATCATATATCTTATCGTCTATCTTTACATCATACGTGCCGTTAAGAGTAGTGCCGCCTATCTCTAGACTAACACCCTCTTGCTCACTCTGTATATCTATACCCGCGCCTTTCATAACTGTAACAGCTATCGCTTCTATGATGTCCCCAAACAGGAACTTCATAACCAGAGTATAGTCTACATCTTCTTCTATGCCATCTTCAGCAGATAGCTTCTGCTGGCACAAAGGTTTTCCTACACCGGACATGCGAACCTTTGAGCCACGCTTCTCACTAAACTGCCGCTCAATAGCGAAACCACACATCTCCTTAAACTCTTCGATAAGGTGAGGGGGAAGGCCATCGCCCTCTCCCCTCGACGCTTTCTCTAGGAAATGCTGTACTTTATGTAGCAGCATTGAGGTCATTAGCTGGCCTCTGCTGTTTCCAACGCTTTTGCTACATCAAGATCATCCATAGCAAGAACATTTTCTTTGCGCTCATTGTACTGTTTAAGCACACGCACGTTCCACTTCTCAATGTCCTGCATGAAGGTGTTAAGAGTTTCTACATCTTCATCCACGATCTTGACAGGCTGTGGCTTATCAAAGGCAGGGACATAGTAAACAATACCACCGTTCTTGTTACGCTTAGTAGCAATATTTACCTTCTGACCAAAGATAATCTTATTGGATGGCACCTCACGAATGTAGTTAGCCACGGGCATAAACGCAGAGCCACGGGCTGACCAGATAAAGGGCGTACCTGCGAGGTCAACCTTGTCACCAGAACCATCTGTAGCATCTTTAGCACCAGTGATGATACCGTAGACAACTTGAGTACACTTGATACTCTTCTGTTTAGCGTGTTCAAGAGAGTTGGTAGAAAGACCTTCTACTTCCTGCTTACTCAGCTTACCACACTTCATACCACCACTGGTATCAAAGAAGTCGTCGCTAAGAGAAGGTGTGAGAACAGTCCTGATACTATCTTCAGGAGACTGCTGGTTCCACAGGTCATAAGAGTAGTACCGAATAAACATACGCACGGTAATCTCTTTAGCATAGACTGTGCTGCTATCCAGACGAATGCGGAAGCTGCCTTTTGGTAGTGGCTCTCCCTCATCGTTCTCGCTCTGCTGCTCAATGGCAAGCCGTGGTAGTCCCTGCTGTGCTGCAGGGCGCGTCTCAGTCTGACCGACCATAGCAGCAAGCTTTGCCATGTTTTCTTCGTTCAGATCGTCCATCGTAATCATATCGCTCATATTTTTAGCTCCTCTAAATTTAGCCAATCAGTGCCTATTTTCATTTCTATCTCAATAGGCATATCAAAAGTTACACCAAACACTGTACTACACTCTTCAGGGATACACAACATACTCCTTTTCAATAGTTCAACCATAGTATTTTTTTCGTCGGGGTGTACGTCCATTATGATTGAGTCGTGGACGGTATTGATAATTCTACTCTGTGGTTTTGGTTTCACCATCGCCTTCAGACATTTGTGTAGCCGTATCAGGGCTAGTGGCAACAGGTCTGCAGTAGCGAAACCTTGGACGGGGTAGTTCTTAATTGAAGTAGCACCTACCGTTGTACCATACCTTGTGTACTTTGCATAGGGAAATGCGTACTCTCTGCCGGAAGGCAGTGTCACAGTCTTCTTAGTGACAGCTTCTTCCTGTAGTTTATCGTGCCACTCGGTCACACCTTGGTACTTGTTACGGAAAGCTGAGTAGTATGCCATCTCCCGATTAGTCCCAAGCACACCACCGTACAGCGGCTTGAACGTATGTGCCTTTGCATCCTGTCTGCTCACGCCCATGATCTCTGCGGTGTAAGAGTGAACGTCAAACCCGCTCTCTACCTCTTCATAGATTACAGGGTCTTGTGACAAGTAGCCAGCTACACGAAACTCTAGCTGTGAGTAGTCTCCTTCTAAAATATAACCACCTTCATGCCGAGATACAATTGCTTCTCTTGCAGGGAATGTCGATCCTCTAGGCATATTTTGAAAGTTTGGTCTACTTGAGGACAGTCTTCCAGTAGCTGTGACACACTGATTAAAATTAGGATGAATAAACCCCCTATCATCTTGATACTTCTCCAAGCTATCTACAAACGTATTAAGATACGTTCTTATCATTGAGTAGCGTGTGTACTTGTCCACGAACTCTCTTGCCTTGCCCTCTAACTCCAACCTGATCTGCGACATAGTTTCTTTATCTGTCTTAAATCCTGCTGCAGCCGTGTCCTCTGGCCCTCTGGGAATGACGCGAAGGCCCGCAGCTTCTCTGAGATGTGTGTAAACCACCCCCGTACCGCTGCACACCTTACACTTAGTCTGTACTTTACTAAGCGCACCAGACTTTAGCCGCGATCTAATCTTTCCTGTGCCATTACAATGAACGCACCGCTCGCCCCTAGTCTTCAATACTACAGGGGCTAATTGTTTTACTGTATCCTTAAACAGTGTAGGAGACATTTTTGTTTTTCGTTTTTGTTTTTTAGTGTGTCCGCGCTTCTCAGTTCCTATGTTGAACGCTTCTTTCCAAGCAGTCTTGTCACTAACTTGTCTCGAATAAAGCAGCTTACTCCTATCGTCAGGGCTATCAAGATTGATAGGAGTATCACCCATAACATGTTCAGCGATATCCATAAGATCATCATACAACTGATCGTACTCTGACTGATAGTCTGCCTTAATCTTTGCAAGCTTTTCATTGGAAATCTTTATCCCCGCTCTCTCTATATCGATTAGGACATCAAGCATATCCATGCTTAGTTTTACAACTTTATGCAAAGGAACTCTCCTCTGTAGGCCAGCACATCTTTAATTCATCTAGTTGGGCTTGGGCTAGCTCTGTTGTTGTCTGCACATCAGCGATACAATACTCCCGCACTATGTCAGGCGGCATGTCCTCATAGGACACCTTGTCCTTGATGTACTTGTCCGTGAGGTCTGTTCTCTTCTCAGGCAGACTTCTACGTTTAGCACACTCTGCAAGACTAATTGATTTCTTTATGCCACGGTGGGAAAGATACTCAGCTATCATCGTATCCCATAGTATACCATCATACTTAAAGCCACACTCTCGCAACCACTGTAAATCAAACTTCAGGTTATGCCCGACTAAACATGTTGTTTCATCTAGCTTATCCTGTAACTTCTTAGCAGCATCTGGTGTAGTCCTGCATTGATTATGATAGAAAAACAATTCATGTGTTTCTACTACAGATAGATCAGGCATGAAACTCCTGTACCCTACAAAGACTATCTGTTGTCCGTTGTAGGGCGATGATGTAGAGTTATCAAAGTCCATCGTAGTTTCTATGTCAAGCACGGTGATCATGAGAATATATCTCTATCACCATCTCTGCGTAAAACCAACGACCCGTGCCAGCCATTTATCTTATTCTTTGAGAACTTAATGGTTCTGAACTCCTCATGTTCCGCTACGCCAATTCCTACAATGATGTCTGCCTCGCCAGCTTTACCTGTCTTACTGCCATCTAGCATGGAGTAATCTATACTTTCTCTTCCGTGTGCATCGTAGGATGCTTGGGAGATAGCCCAGACTGCTACGTTGTGACGCTTGGCTAGCTCTCTGGACCTGCAGTACAACTCCTTGAGCCGCTCATCACCGCGTGAGAACTCACCATCAATCCTGATCTTATCAAGCTGGTCGATGAATATTACATCAACCTCATTGCGAGAGCAATAGTCTTCTATTTCCTGTATAGATGTTCCTACGCAATCCATGAAAGATATGTAGGGTAATACATCCTCTTGATACTGTGTGATGAACTCTTCTTTATCCTGTAGTACCTCTACTCTAGACTTCTCTGTAATAGATTTAGCCACGCGCATACGTGTCTTCTTTACAGGCTCTTCATTGCCCCAGTAGGCTACATGGTGTTTGTTCTTCACGTACCAGCCAGACAACCATGCTGAAAAGCTTGTCTTGCCTATCTCTGGCCGCGCAAAGATTACACCAAGGTTTTGTCGGTCAATGCCCGGTACGTAATCGCGTATCTGTGTAGGAAAGATAAACTCAGGGTCACGCTCAAACTCTTCTAGACTGTCAGCTATATTATCTTGTAGCAGTGTATAGCTTTTAGTTCCCTTTACTTCATTGTTCTTTAGTTCTTCTACAATGCCGAGCAGAGAATAAGTATCGCTAGATTTACCAAGAAAAATGTCAAGTGCCTGTTCTCCTATCTCTTTTGCTTTAGCTCTCTTCCAGAAGCTGTGTAGAACATCTCCTGCTACCTGTGGGTTTACTGTAATGCCTGTTAGCTCTTCAAACTGTTGTTGTACCCTTTGCTTAGTAGCTTCAGGTAAAGCAGGGTAACGCTCTTCATGAGCAAGTGACACATCAGAGAGGGACAGGTCGCCCTCATAGTTTTTATGTAGATAACTTATCGTCTCTACAATAGTGCTTACTTCTTTGGAGAAGTATTCTTTTTGAATTAAACCAGATACTCTGTTAAAGTTGTCCTTTTGCAGACATGCTACAAGTACAGACTTATCAATCATATCTTTAGTATCTCCTTTGCTTGATCCTCAGTAAGTCTTTTTAAGTCTCTGTCGAGTATTGCTAGATCAACTATGTCTCCATACTTATTGTTTATTCTTAATGACATATCAACTGCCTTATCTGTAGCATCTTTGTCCAGCGCCACAGTTATGCGATTGAAGCCGCCTAGCCTGTACAGTACATCCTCTTGTAGGTACGTTCCAAGTAGCGCAACTCCCGTTGCAAAGTTAGATATAGAGGCTGCAGAAGCGCAGTCTTCAACTACTACAGCATGTTTGTGTTTGCCGCATACAAATGGTATCTTGCTCTGTCCGTATCTGTACCACTTTGGACCTGCGTGTAGTCCCTGTCCTATGTACCTCCCCGCTGCATCAACGCTTTTGTTACCATCCTTAATAACAAACACAGCCCTGTCTCTCTTGTAGTCATAGCGTATATCGGCTAATCCACTTGACCAAGCTACAGAGCAGTTATTAGTTTTGAGGTAGTCATAGTAATGTTGAGGGCAGTTATTCTTGCGCCAGTTCTGCTTTTCTACTTCAAGCCCTACAGGTACATTTGGCTTTAATATCTCATCAACTATAGAGAAAGAGTTTGAGTTAAGTCCCTCTTTCATTACACCACCTACAGAACAGCTTGCATGGAAACAATAATACTTAATACAATCTGTAAACTGAGTAACTGAAAGAGTGTTAGTAGCACTACATACAGGGCAATCTAATCTCTTAGAAGTACCTAAAGGTATATCTATATTATATATGTAATCTTTAATTATATTAATCATCTATATAATATCCTCAATATCGGGACACGGTAACATACCTCCTATCACGGATAAAAAAGACTGTCAACCCCCAAATAACGCTTGACCGCAAATTAATTTTCGTGTAGGGTGGTATTCCCTTCAACAATAGAGGTGAGTCATGTTCACCATATTCAACCGCAGACTATCCGATCCTGACCTGATGCGGCGGGTTGTCGAGGCCACAGTGCAGGACAGGTTTTTCACTGTATCGTTTACAAAGGCGGATGGCTCTTACCGCCAGTTGAACTGTAGGCTTGGTGTTAACAAGCACAAGAAGGGCGGTAGAGATTGTAACACTAACAAACAAATGATGACTGTGTGGGACACTGGGGCTAAAGGCTACAGGAATGTCAACATGGATACCATAACAAGTATTACAGTAGATGGTGTTAGGCATGAGTTCACAGAGTAAACTGCATAGTGATGAGTTCATAACAGAAGTATTTGAACTAAGTAGGAAAGAGGGACTTACAGCCCGTGAGATAGCAGAAGCTATGTCACCCAAGTACAACACACACAACTGTGGCAAGATGACTAGGAATTCTGTAATAAGTATCCTGAACAGGTACAAAAACAGGTTCACACACATGGGCAAGATAGAAGTTAAACGTATAAACTTTGCCAATGTAATAGAGCAGCTTGAGCTTGAGCGTGAGAGACTAAAAGACAAAGAAAAATACAAGATTAAGAAGTGCTTGTGCTGCAGGAAAGAAAGGCTATTACACAGAGTATCCTTTGTGTGTGACAACTGTAAAACCAGTGCTGCATATACATCATCTGTAGATGACTACAGCGTGAGGTATTGATATGAATGCGAAAGAGAAGAAGGGCTTGCAGTCTAAGCTAGGTGCTATGCGGTACTACGCCGATAGCGGCTACCATGTGTACAACGAGACTAACAACACAGGCCCTGTAGACTTCATAGCTATAAATCCTGATACAAATGATGTAAAACTTGTCGAGGTTAAAACAATGTCGTTCCGTTCTAAGAACGCCAATTGGAAGCCGGGTACAATGATTAACCGTCAACTTTCACCTGTACAGAAGCAGCTAGGTGTAGAGCTTGTGTACTACAACATTAATACAGGACAGGTAAAATGTCGGAAGTAAAAAAGAACAAACATTACGTCAAACGTAGCAAGAGGCCACAACCGGAATACTCTACTCGCGCATATGATGGTAAAACACTGCGTTGGGAGTGGAAGTATGAAACTGAATTAAACATCTACCCTAAAGATTGGTCTAGACGTTTTCCACACTTAGCTGACCGTGGACGTTGGGTTATTACCGAGGTAAAATAAATGTACAGCTTTGTATACATTGATGATGCCTTTCGTAAACTAATGGATGTACATGTAGGCGAACACTCTAAAGTTGATAGAGAATGGAAGACTGATTACGTTCTGGCTAGAACTAAAGAAGATGCCTTTATGAGGTACAACAGAGTACCTAGTAGAACAATGTGTATCAATGACTCTCTAGGAAAACGTAGCTTCATATGGCCTATGGATAATATGTCAGAGTATTTTGGTGATATCGATTACAGATACTATGATGAATTAGATAGGTATGATTTTAGCGGTTTAATGTTGATGCGAGCACAGGAGTTTGCTAGAAAGAATAGGCAGGTTGATTTCTACTACTCCGGTGGTTTAGATAGTGTAGCCATGCTGGTTGCTTTTAGAGAAGTCCCTATCAGGCACCAATTACACATAATAATGGGTGGCAGTGACCCTCTCAGTTTAGGACCGGACAATCTGAAAGACTACATTTTATCGGGTAATCATACAATAGACACTACAGGTAATTTATATGGTATGGCTGACCCTGCTAAAAACATAGTCACTACAGGAATAGAAGCTGATCCTCTTTTTGGCTCCATAGGTAATCCACTTATGAAAGTTACTGTAAGAGATAAAACAGATTTGTTTGGCTACAGGTTGGCATTAGATGCCGAGCCTGACTTACACCTTAAAGAGAACGAAGATTGGAACTATGATTTCTGGTGGCAAAAACAGCGGTATTTTAACAGAGTTAGGTCTTTTAGATTTATAAAAAACTTCTCTGGTGACAAGATAGATTTGTCAAACTACTGCCCCTTTTATATGGGAGATAGTATGTTCAAGTGGTCTATAAACCAGCACCACAAAAAACAGATAAACTTTTTTCATGGCCTTCCTGATTTTCACCGGGATAACTTTATGTCAGCAAAATCTATGCTAAGACAATTTGTCGGTGATTTTTGTGACAGGGATTGGGCTTACAGCATTGGCAAGACTAGAACAGAGTTTTCTAAGGATAATCTAGTCAGTCAAACAAATAGAGTTCTTGCTGTAACTGCTGACGGAACTGTTGTCACTAGAGAAAATGTCGGAGACTATCTCAATAACTTTGAAAAGATTATTCAACTATGAGACAGATACAACTAGAAACGTCTATGGATGATCTAGATAAACTACATAAAACTGTAAATGGCGATGGACGTAAAAAAACTGTAATAGTTTCTAAGAGCATGTTGTCCAAGATACTAATAGATCATACAAGGTTAGTAGCATACTTAGGACCAGTGGTTAAGGAACCAGAAGATTAGTCTGTGCAGTTTAAAAAAACACTTGACGGGCGCTGGACGGATATGCTAGGGGTCAATTCTTCAAGAGGGGCATGGCTAGGCGAATGCTGTATAACTTGAATAAGGCATGGCATAGGATTGCGAAAGCGACCGTTTCAAGTGTGCCAAGCAGGGGGTTCAATTCCTCCTCCCCTCACCTTATTTACATGGAGAACCAACAATGAGTGTGCCTGAGACTGAAGGAAGTAACGAAGATAAGTTTACTGCAATGTACGATGAAGCAATGATAGATTTAGATTTTGCTAATGTATCTCAAGGTGAAAGAGAAATACTAGCAACTGAGCTTGCAAGGCTACGTTGGGAGGACCAGCAGTGAATATATTCTATCTAGATAAAAACCCCAAGATTGCAGCACAAATGCACTGCGACAAGCATGTAGTCAAAATGGTGCTGGAGTATGCACAGATACTATCCACCGCACATAGAGTAATTGACGGTGATGAAGTTGCTGACCGTGAGGGCTTGTACAAGATAGCTCACAAGAACCACCCCTCTACTGCATGGGCAAGGCTAGGCCGTGGCAATTACAATTGGTTGTCGGACCTATGGGGATATCTTGGTATTGAGTACACGCACCGCTACAACAAAGTACACAAGGCTGCTACGAAAGAATGGTTGTTCTACGCGCCTGACAATATACCACACAGAACAGTCTTTACAGGATTAACTTCAGCACCACCACAATGTATGCCTGACCACTACAAGTGTAATCCTAACTCTGCTTCGTTAGATGATGCAATCTCTGCATACAAGGCGTACTACATTGGTGACAAGGCATACTTTGCTAAGTGGACTAATCGTTCTGTACCAGATTGGTTTCAGACTGTGAAAGAGGTGGCATAAATTTTGTCGGCCCTTAAATTTTGTCGGCCCTTAAATTAGTTTGTGCAGGGTTTTGTTGGTTCTCCCCCTGTACTCCCCGGCGGTGGGCGGCGGTTCTGGTCTCCCTGATCACTGCTCCCGCCGGTTTTTATTCTGTTTAGATTAAATGAGTGTTTGACATTAACCCTAGTTTAGTTTATGCCAGTTTTGTTTCATTAAACAAAGGAAAACCAATGCAGAACCTTCAAATAATTCCCGACCCCATCCACAACGTGCCAGAGGTGGTACAGATTAAACCCGCCGCCGTCCATGAGCATGGCGACGTTTTCGACCTTAGCTTTTTTGAACCGCTCAAGGTCGATAAGTTTCACATTTATACCGCCGATGGTACGGAGATAACTGGTAGTAGAGCTTTGCGGTATCTTCACGATGGAAGCTTAGCCGATACCAGCGCGGTATCCAGCACTTACACTCTAGAAAATCACGTAGACTTGTTTGGCAAGCATGCGGACATTTTGCGCGAGAGTGAGTTACCCACCGACAACGTGCTAGTCCGGGACGAGTACACCGATTTCGGAATGAAGGCTAAACGCTCCATCCAGTATTTGGACGAGGCCGTGGACATGTCCGGCAATGGTGACATGGTTTATTGCCGTTCGGATCAAATCAACTCGGTCAATTCTAAATGGGCTTTCCAGCAGTTTGCAGGTGCGTATCGTTCATATTGTGAAAACTCTATGGTGTTTGGTGGCGATAAGGCAGTCTATAACAAGGTGAAGCATTCTAAACATTTTGACGCTGCAAGTTTGTTGCGTACTGCGAACACGGTGTTCGGTACTTTCCGCGAGAACATCGACCGTTTTAAGGAATGGAAAGCAACGCCCGTTGATGATGATACTGCTGGAACGTTCATCAAGCATATCTGCCCTAAAGACACCACGGGACAGAAACGCTTAGAACGTGAACAGCAACACGGGATAGAGAAGGCAGAAGACTTGAACATCAAGAAGTTCCACGCCTTGTATGACTTGTGGGAAGAGTACAGCCGAGATTACTCACAAGGTGGGGGCTTGGGCAAAAACAAATGGGCTTTGTACAATGTGCTGACCCACTATGCCACACATACCCATGACAGCAGAACGTTTGAGCTAAACGGGGAAGAGAAAACCCACGTTCTAGGCCGTAAGTCTGCGAACATGGTTAACACGGATCGCGGCGGCTATACGCTCAATGAGCAGATGGACCGTGCACGCGGTATCTGGGCAGTGCTGTCCGCACCAGCTTGGGCTTCAATTAACTAGTACAGGAGATGTGCCATCGAAATCATAGAGGCAGCGTATCGCATATGCGTAGTAGTAGTAGTTTGTTTAATCGTTTATCACTTCATTTTGTAAGGAACCAAAACCATGACGACTAAGAAAACAGCGACCACGACTAATGGCGGATCACAGGTGTTTCTGTCGCAAGAGGCGCAGGACGCCATTGCCGAAATCCAGTTCAAAATGGCCTCGCGTTCGCCATCTGATATGCAGAAGTATGCCGGGCGCGGCGGTATCTCGCTTGTGATCGAGCAGTTGGCAAAGGAACATACTGCAGAATAACAGTTGACGCCCGGTTAACTTTGCCGGTAGACTCTAGCCGTCCCCATAACTGGGGGCGGTTTTTACATTCACTAAACAGGAGTATAAGACCAATGTCCGGTATCACCCTAACGATTCGTAAGAACGTACCAATTCCTGAAGTAGATTGGCGCGGGTCTAGCTTTGATATTAACAAGCCGGTTTATCAGCAGGCGTTGACGCTTGAACATGGGGACCATTTTATTTGTGACGATGAGAAGGAAGCCCAGCGGATTAAGCGGGCTATTCTGACGTTGAGTGATAGGGGCTATAAGCCGCCGACTAATCTTATTAAGCGCGGAAATGGCTATTGGGTCGTTCCCGCCGATAAGGTGAAGGCTTACCGCCTCGGATAATTACCACGCCGCTCCCCTTCATTGGGGGGCGGTTTTTTTAACTCTAATTAGGAGATCAGACTAATGGCAAGGTTCAGCAAATCACACTTTGAAACCGTTGCATACGTACTGCGAACCAATTTGAACCAGCACGAGATTGATTTTAGTGCTAATGGAAACGACGACGACGATGTGGATGAAATCTATGCCACCGCAACCGCACGAGTTGCGATCAAAGGCATCGCGCTGGACTTCCACAACGTGTTTAGAATGGATAACCCACGCTATGACGCTGACAAGTTCATGGATGCTTGCGGGATTGATGATTGGCAAGATATCACAGAACCAACGGAACACGACGTGCAACCCTATCGGAAGGTGAGCTAATGGCTAGACCAACCAAAAGTGATTACTTCGCGGTTTATGGCGCATTCTTGGTCGGCTTCTTGGCCGGATGTATTGTGGGATCGGAGTTGTTTCTATGAACAAGCTATCAATTCACGGGATCACTGAAATCACCCTTGATAAAGAAGTGTTTGAGCGTGGGGAAGGTAGCTCCAAGTTTACCGTTATAAACATCACTGCAACGGACGATACTGGTCGAAGCACTCGCCTTACCTGCTTTGTGGAACCGGGCTTTACGCTCCATAGCTCAATATCCTCAGTATAAACAACACAACCCACAATAAACTTAGCCCCCTTAACCGGGGGCTTTTTTTTGCCTGCAATAATGCCTAGCGTCTGGATATTGCTAGCGTTTTGGATATGGACGCCGGGATTGTGTGCGCTGTATTGCACGCCCGTGCCACCCCAAAGCACCACCAAAAAGGCCACAGGGGTATTTTGTCGGCATGATTGACACAACGCGGGTGGGAGTGCGGATATATGAAAGGGGTTGCGGAACTATTAGCCGGGTATAAACGGCAGAAAGCCGGGGTCGCACAGTGTATATTATGAATACTAGTCAAACTTAATAAAAACAAAGACTTAGCCATACAGGGGCGCGCATGGGCCACCGGGGGTGGGTATATATCTATATGCAATCCCGGTATATTTTTACTATTTTTTACCCTTTCTAGAATAAATCTTCTTGTTTTTCAATACCTTATGGCCTAACCGGGCTAATTCCTTGTAATAAGGATTGCGTTTTGAGGGTACTTTTTTATTTTTTTTATCCATATCGAGTATTACTGCGTATAGATATCCAAGCGAAGTCATTGTTTTAATATTATTTCCACGCTGGTCCTGTTACCCAGCCTACTAGAGAGTACCGCACCCCCTCAGTTACAGGAGTAACCTCATGCAGTGTAAAACTGGGGAATATGATCAGGCTTCCAAGCTCTCTGGGTGCAACTGTAGGCGTCATGTCAGTGTGTAAAAGGAGATCACCTCCCTCATAGGAGTCTGCAGGGCTTAACTGCACACTGAAGCTTAACTTTCTAACTCCTGTAGCAGAAGAGTTTGTCGTAGTATCCATATGCTTGGTATAAAAGCCGTCATATCCAGCGGAGTAGGTAGAAAACTGCACAGCTTCTATATCAAAAATATCATATTCAAAGAAAGATTGATTAGCGTTTACGAGAACTTCGGTTAATTTTGAGAATAGGGGGTTGTTTGCTGGGTTATGTGCCTTGAAGAAGCACACATCAGAGTTTCTTACCTCAAAGTTAGTGTTGGCCTCTGCATTACCAACCTCACCCTTCTTTAAGAGGGTGGTCCGTTCATTTTCTTTCCCGTCGCGGATGTACTGTTTACACTCATCAGCGTTAAAGTATTGAATATACTGGGCAAAATTGTTAAAGGTGTACGAAGTCAAAGGCCACGGCCTTATGATCTCTTCCGTAGGGGTAATAAACGTACTCATATTCAGTCCTTTTGGGTAATTATATTACAATGAGGGCTAATATTAAGGGGGTATATGTATATTAAACCCCCGGAGAAGAGTTAACTCTTATTATACAGCTCATATCGGATTTGTCAAGCATAAAATGCACTATTTTATAATTTTTTACTTGACAACTTCGATATAATTGTTATAATAGATAGTTAGCAGCTATTAGTCCGTCTACACCCTATCAGCAATAGTAAAATATTTAACCCTAGAGGGTTGGGAGACAAGACTGTAGTAGCTGCACCCCTAAGAATTTACAATGCCTCAGTATCAAGGGCCTTATGCGGCTTTTACAATGATATCCAGCGTTCCTGAAAAACAACCGGAAGATGACACCTGCCTAACCTGTGTGTGTCAGCCGGGGGAATGCCACTGTCCAGAGCCTTGCGCCCACTGTGACTGTGGAGACTGTCACTGTAAGAAGATGTATACAAGAACCACTGGGTTTGGAACGAGTGGATGGGGAGAACCAACGGTGGAGATGGAATAATGGCAAGCAAACCAGACTATTTAGACTTTGATGGAGACGGTAACAAGAAAGAGCCTATGAAACAGGCCCTTGCTCAAAAAAAACCGCAAAAGAAAATGGGTGGTGGTAAAGTTTATGCCATGAACCGCAACATGGGCGGTTCCATCCGCAAACCCCGGATGAAATAATGCAAACGATTAGCCGTAAGGAATATGCAAAGGGCGGTGGAGTTCGTAAACCGGATGTAATGCCCAAAGGCAAAGGAATGAAGCGACCTACTAAACAGGGCGCTGGAATGACCGAGAAGGGTATTAAGGCTTATCGTGCGGCTAACCCCGGCTCCAAGCTAAAAGGTGCAGTGACCGGCAAGGTCAAGGCAGGAAGTAAAGCTGCGAAGAGGCGTAAGTCATACTGCGCTCGTTCTGCAGGACAGATGAAGAAGTTTCCAAATGCGGCTAAAGACCCCAATAGCCGTATCAGGCAAGCAAGAAAAAGATGGAAGTGCTAATGGCACGTAAAAAACTTACAAACAGACAAAAGACTACACTTAAAGAACATTCAAAACATCATACTAAGAAACATATGTCTAGTATGAAAACTGACATGAAAAAAGGAAAAACTTTTGGTGCTTCTCACAAGAAAGCAATGAAAAAGGTAGGAAAGTAATGGCTAAAAAAAGAGGACTGTACGATAACATTCAAGCAAAGCGCAAGCGAATAGCCGCTGGTTCTGGAGAGAAGATGCGTAAGGTAGGGGCTAAAGGTGCGCCTACTGCCAAGAACTTCAAGGAAGCTGCAAAGACGGCTAAAAAGATGTATGGCGGCGGAATGGTACAGACAGGCACTCCAGACAAAGATAAGATCATGGGTGCAGCTTCCATGCAGCAGAATCCGCAGCAGAGCCTGATGCAAATGAACCGCAACAAGGTTACGGGCATGATGGGTGGCGGTAAGGTTAAAGAATATTCAATGGGTGGTGGAGTACGTAAAGTACGTTACTGATGGCAGAAGGACTCCTACCCTCACAGAAGAAGAAGAAACGAGAGCTAACTGAGATGCAGTCTGCATACTTAGACGCTCTCATGGACAATGGCGGCAATAACGCTGCAGCACTGCGCGTAGCCGGATACTCCGAAACTACTGGCAAGGCAGTCATGAACTCCCTTGCAGATGAGATAGTAGGCAGGGCTAAGAATATGTTAGCCGCTAATTCAGTAAAAGCGGCAGCAGGTCTTGTACAAGCACTAGACGATGATGGAACCATCCCACGCGCTGAACAGCGTATAAAGGCAGCGGAATCTATTCTTAATCGGGTAGGAGTGGGCAAACACGACAAAGTTGAACATAACGTTACTGCTTTACATGGAGTGGTTCTTCTCCCCGCAAAGTCTGGGCAGGATGATCCTATTATCATAAATCATGAATAAGATATTCGTAGAAGTTAAACTGTCGCGGACCAGAAAGCCCTTGAGCTACCCCTGCTACATTCGTGGCAAGGGCCAGTTCTATAAGACGGTAGAAGTAAAGACCGTAGAAGATTTTGTTGTACAAGCTTACGCAATTGATCGTGGGCTAATCAAAGAGAACCAGATCGTACAAAATGGCTGATGATTTAAGAAGAGCAATAACAACAATCAGGGATGGACTCAAGCTTCAGATTGATAGATCAGAGAAAGGCAAAGAAACAGCCTTTACTGCTCGTTCCCGTGATCTTGGTATTGCTGATCCAGACATACAAAGAGATGTGAGTAATGCACAATTAGTCCAAGGTGCTATGGGTGCCGCCTATTTAGCCGCAGATTATTTTCTTGATCCTGATAAATACAGTGCAGAGGCGTTAAAAGATAAAGCGTCTAGAACTGCAGTTGCAAGAGTTGTACAAGAAGGTGAGAAACTTATTAATAACCAGTTACCAGAGGGACTAAACCTAAACATTGACTACAAGGGTTTGGGTTTTGAAGATGTAGCGGAGGGAAGACTGCCCGCTGTAGGAGCATCCTTTGAAAGACCCGTCGAGCTAGGCAGGTTTAAAGGGACTGCAGGTATTAGGGGCAGCATTGATCCTGAAAGTAAAGGGTATGGGGTACGCGCTGAAATTAAAGGTAGATTTGCAAAAGGCGGCAAAGTTAAAAAATACGCAAAAGGTGGACACGTTAAACAATACTCCAACGCCCCAAGGAAACCACGACTAAAATAATGGCAGTAAAAAAGAAGAAGACTACAGGGAATACCAAGATAGTATTTCACAAAGGTAAAACACTTGGACGATTTAGATCACCAGAGCGAAGGCACAAAAAGAACATCCGAAGAAAGCCTCCTGCCTTTGGTTGATAAGGCTGATGTAAGAGAAGAGCCTGTAAAGCGCAGGGGCCGTCCTAAGTTAGCCGAAGGTGAAAAGGGCAACTACCGCATCTCGGCAAAAGAACGTGCGCGGAGAGCATCTGTCGCTGCAGTTCGCAACGCTGACAGGGCTAAGAAAAAGGCGCAGAAGAAAGCTTCCAAGGCCAAGGAAAAGAAAGACAGCATCAAGAAGGTCGAACAGGCTCTGTTTACCAAGAATGGTGCTAAAGTTATTGAAGATACTACACTACAGAATGTACCAAAACCCGTAAGGGAGTTAGTAGAGGATGAAGCAGAAGTTATCTTCAAGCCCAACTCAGGGCCACAGACAGACTTTTTGGCAAGCCCTGAAAGGGATGTGTTTTATGGGGGCGCTGCTGGCGGCGGGAAGTCTTATGCTCTGCTTGCTGATCTTCTTCGCTACTGCAGCAATCCCAATCATCGCGCCCTTATTATTCGTCGCACACTGGACGAACTTACAGAACTGGTTGACAAGAGTAAACAACTCTATCCAAAAGCTTTTCCCGGTGCCATCTTTCGGGAGTCAAAAGCGATGTGGCAGTTCCCGTCCGGGGCTACGGCATGGTTCTCCTACCTCGACAAGGACAAAGACGTAACACGCTACCAAGGACAAGCCTTTACTTGGATTGGCATTGACGAGATCACACACTACCCAACGCCTTATGTTTGGGAATATCTGCGTTCTAGGCTTCGTACAACGGACCCGCAGATTAACGCATACATGCGCTGCACAGGAAACCCCGGAGGGGTAGGTGGCTGGTGGGTCAAGAAAATGTACATTGATCCTGCACCACCCAATAGTCCTTTTGCAGCTACTGATGTTGATACAGGCAATGCACTCTTATGGCCTGATACAGCAACTAACGGTAAAGCAGGTCAACCGCTTTTTCTTCGTAAGTTCATTCCGGCGCGATTGACCGATAACCCCTACCTCGCTGAAACTGGTGAATATGAAGCCATGTTGAGGTCGCTCCCAGAAGTCGAACGAAGGCGGCTTCTAGAAGGGGATTGGGATGTCGCAGAGGGAGCGGCGTTCCCAGAGTTTTCCCGCAACATACATGTTGTGGAAGCCTCACAGACACAGATACCCCACAACTGGTTGCGCGTCCGCGCAGCGGATTACGGGTATGCCGCCCCCTCATGTGTTCTGTGGGGCGCAGTTGATTGGGATGATACTCTGTGGATTTACAGGGAGTTCTACGGCAAGGGCCAAACGGCAGAGATGCTGGCAAATACTATCGTAAGCCTAGAGGGGGATGACCCCGGCATGTATTACTCTGTGCTTGACGCTTCTTGCTGGAACAGGACAGGTACTGGCCCTTCCATTGCAGAAACCCTTATTCGTAGAGGTGCTAGATTTACTCCTTCTGATAGAAACAGAATAGCGGGTAAGCTGGAGTTGCACAGCCGGTTAAGAGTTGATGATTTTACAGGCGAGCCAAAGATAAAGATACTTTCTACGTGTACCCATCTGATACGCACTCTCTCAGGACTACCTCTGTCAAAGACAAACCCTGAAGATGTAGATACGAAAGCAGATGACCACGCCTACGATGCTTTGCGATACATGTGCATGACCCGCGCAAGAGGTCATCTAACTATTAATTCTATGATGAATAAGATGAAAGAAGCAAAGCCTAAAGCATTTGACTCTACGTTTGGTTACTAAGAATGAAAAAAGCAGATGCTCTTAAAGCGGTAATTAAAGAGATAAAAGATCAAAACAGGTCTTCTTTTGGCCCTGATGATCTTGAGTCTTTTAAAAAAAAGCTAGGAAAAAAGCTGACTACTAGTCTCGCTATGGATTTTAGAGTAGAGGCAGCTAAAGCAGGAATAGAAGCCCCTGAAAATCTTAGCCTTAATGATATGCTACCAGAAAGACGCGCTTCTGCTGCGGAGATAGAAGCTGGTGTTAGTCCCGGCAAACAAGTTGCTGAACGGGCTACTGAAGTAGCTAAGAGTGGAAAAGGATTAGCCTCCCAAAGTATAAAGCTTTCAGATGAGGGGCTTACTCTTCTATTAGCCCAGATTGAGATTGACGGAGGAGCTAACAAAACTTTTATAGATAACCCTAGACTAGCAGCCAAGGAACATACAGCAAGAAATGTAGAGGCTTTTAAAGAGGCCACAGAAAAAAATCTTCTGCCTACAAAAAGTAATAACACTAGTCTTAGGCGCGTCCATAGCAGACTGCACAAGTACAGTGCAGAGCTTGCACAAGAGTTTTTTCCTAATATAGAACTCTACGATAACGTTAAAGCAATACAAGAAGCACTCGACGGAGTTAAACCCTCAAAAACCCTTGCTTACAGTTCTCAAATACAGGATGCGTATATCCAACTGCTGTATGAGAGAGGTTGGCTAGAGGATGCTGACCCTGATCTTGTAGACCTAGATAAGGAACTTAGTAAGCTTCCAAAAAGTGAACGGAATAGAAAATCTACCCAAGGAAGGCCACTTGTAGATACAAAAAAAGCAAAGGGAGTACCCCTTGCAGTTGGTGTTGATCCAGATGGTCAAATAATATATGACCCTAACAGAACACGCCCCTATCATTTAAAAATAAGCGAAGAGGGTAAAAAGCACCTTAAAGAAACAAAGAGTGGTACAACAAAAATAGGAAGAAAAATAGGAAAAGTAGTTACTGAGCTTCCTAGTATAGTTCTCGATAAACTACCAGCGGAAGTACCCCCTACAAAAAATATGGATGAACAGTTACGTGAATCTAGAAAAACCTACTATCAGACTAGAGCCATTCGTGGTGATGAGCCGCCGCTAGCCAATAAAGTTACCTCAGAACGTACAGGCAAAGTATATGACAACTATAATCAAATGGTGGCGACAGAGGGTAGCCCGCCTGTACCGGGGGGAGAAACTGTAGAGCCAAATCGGGGTGAAGCTTCGCGAAGAGCAAGAGGAGCAGTGATTGTACGCAGCGACGTTAATACATTTAAACAGGCGATGGGCAAGGCTGTTAGCAAGGGTGATAAGGGAAATCTTTTTACAGAGATTGTAAACGAAGCTCGTAAGATTGATCCTAAAGTATCTATGGACGCTATGCAGGACATTAAGGACTATTTGTTTTTTACAGGTTATTTAGAAGCTGATAAAGAAGTATCAGGAAAGGTAGGGCCATCTCGTTTGTCAGATGCTGATGTGCCAGAGTACATTAAACCTAGTCAGAAGTATTATAAGCAAGGTTTAAAAGTGTTAGACGCTGGAGGGGAAAATCAACCTTTAGTCATTAGAAAGCTGAGTGCAGACCCTGACATTCAAAGTATGTCCGGCGGTGCTAGATCAGTGCCAGAGATAGCTGGCCCCCAAGCAGCAACTCCTGATAAGCCAGTATCTGAAAGGACTAGCCGCCTACTAAACATTATTAAGAGTGGCGGTAGAAAAGGACTAAAAGTTCTTGTTCCCGGTGTTGGTTTAGCAGCAACAGCAATAGAGGAAGCTGCAGCAGCAACGCCTACAGCTAGATCATCTTTTTCTGAAATAGAATATGATAGAATGATGGAAGAAGCTAAAAGAGAAGAATTAGTCCCCCCAGAGAGTGAGTTAAGGGGGAGAACTATGGAAGAGGTAAAAAGCAGAACCTCTTTTATGAACCAATAGCTACAGAAAGGAAAAACTATGTACGCATATGGTAAAGACTACATCATGGGCATGATGAAGAAACAGGGCGAACTAAGCGCCGCCCCGGAAGGTTCTTTGCACCGCGAAGGACTAGATCAGATGCTTGTCGGTAAGATTGACCGCGATGCTCTGAATGTTGATATGCCTCGTCCGAAAAGCAATACGGTTGACCCGGCTGTATTTCGTATGGCCGACGAAAAAGACTACTAAGTAAGGAAGTCCTATGGACGATTCACCTTTAGGCGATATCACAGCGGCTGCTTTTGTTGATGACGCTTCTACTAACGTAGTTGGCACTGTTAAGTCAAAGTTTGAAGAAGCTGAACATGGCCGTTACCAGCATGAACAACGCTGGCTAAAAGCCTACAAGAACTTTAGAGGTATCTACGACTCAACTACTCAGTTTAGAGAGTCTGAGAACAGTAAAGTTTTTGTTAAGATTACAAAGACAAAAGTTCTGGCTGCATATGGGCAGATAATTGACGTTCTTTTTGCAAACAAGAAGTTCCCAATTGTTGTTGAGCCTAGCCCTGTGCCTGAAGGTGTAGCAGAGTTTGCACATCTTAGTAAAGTCCCTATGCCTCCACAGCAACAAGAAGAGCCTGTTGAAGACCCCTACGGTTTCCCCGGCGATGGCCGGGACATGGCACCGGGGGCTACAGAAGCTTCTCCTCTAGCCGGATTAGCCGACAAGTACGAGGGAGTTGATCTGCAGGAAGGCCCAAGTCGCATGGGCGAACCACAGATATCTCCTTCGCGTGAGACGGCGCGGCACATGGAAAAGCTCATCCATGATCAGTTGCATGAGAACAATGCCACGAATATTTTGCGTCACTCCCTGTTTGAGTGCGCCCTTCTTGGCACGGGTATTGTAAAGGGACCGCTCAATGAAAGTAAAACTCTTCACCGCTGGGATAACGAAAAGAACTACAGCCCGTACAAGAAGCTTGTACCTCGGCTTGAGTCGGTTTCATGCTGGAACTTTTACCCAGACCCCACCGCTACTAACGTGGATGATTGTTCCTATGTAGTACAGCGCCACCGACTAAACAGGTCGCAGATGCGTGACTTGATGGACAAACCATTCTTTAATGGTGAGGCCATTGCTAAATGTCTTAGTGGCGGTCCTAACTACACGGATAAATACTTTGAAGACACTATCCGTGCAGAGAGCCTAGAAGACTTAGCCGCTGTTGACAGGTATGAAGTTCTTGAGTTCTGGGGCAATCTAGACAGCGATCTTATGCGTGATATGGGCATCCCTATGGAAGTGGACGATCTTTCAGAGGTTCCTGTAAACGCATGGATATGTGGTAACGAGGTGCTACGATTAGTTCTAAATCCGTTTGTACCATATCGTATTCCTTACTTTACAACTCCATATGAAATTAACCCCTATCAGTTGTTTGGTATAGGCATACCAGAGAACATGGAAGACGCCCAGCTACTAATGAATGGTCATGTAAGAATGGCTATTGACAATCTTGCATTAGCTGGTAATGTAGTATTTGATGTAGATGAAGCATCCCTTGTACCCGGACAGAACTATGATATCTATCCGGGTAAAGTGTTTAGGCGGCAGTCTGGCGTTACTGGTACAGCTATTAACGCTGTTAAGTTTCCCAATACTGCTGGTGAAAACATACAAATGTATCAGGCTGCACGACAATTAGCCGATGAAGAGACAGGGCTACCTAGCATCATGCACGGTCAAACGGGTGTGTCTGGAACAGGACGTACCGCTGCGGGACTTAGCATGTTGATGGGCGGTGCTAATCTAAGCGTAAAAACAGTTATTAAAAATGTTGATGACTTTCTTCTCAAGCCGCTCGGTGAGTGCATGTTTTTTTGGAATATGCAGTTTACTGATGACCGTCCTGAGATACAGGGAGATTTGGAAATCAAGCCGCAGGGAACCTCTGCAGTCATGCAGAAAGAAGTTCGCAGCCAACGCCTTACTGCGTTGCTACAAACAGTGGCAAATCCAATGCTCGCTCCGTTTATCAAGATTCCAAACCTTGTACGTGAGCTAGCCATTGCACAGGACATTGATCCTGATTTGTTGGTAAATGATATCAATGATGCACAAATCTTTGCAGAAGTATTGAGAGGATTAAATGCTCAACAAGGAAACATGCCAGACCCTGCTGCCGCTGGTCAACAATCAGGCGGCATGGGACAGTCTGCAGGACTACCTAGCGGACCTGAAGGAGCGCCATCAGGCCCTGCTGGCGGTGGAGAAATCGGACTTAGAGATGCGCTTGCTGCAGGGCAAGGTGCAGGTGGTGGACCACCTCCTATCCCTGAAGACGCAGGTTAACACGCAGCAGAAAGAATACAGTAAACGTGGCAACTAATATTGAAGAAGCACTGAGCGGCGGAAGTCTATCCGTCTCTGCTAAACCTGTAACTATGGAAGCTCTTCCTGAAGCTACCATAGATGTAGGTGGTGGTTCTCAGTCTCTTGCAATTGAAGGTCTTGGTGTAAAACGCAAGAAAGACGATCTTTCTGTAACAACATCCTCTACATCTCAGATTGCTATTCAAGACTTATTTGGTGATCTTCTTGATGAGGTAAACTTTTCTGATCCTAGCAGTGTAGATGCTTTTAGAAGTAGCGCACAGACACGCATTGATGAGATGGACCTCAACAGTATCAATAGAGTGTTAGGAACAGCTTCTAGTGTAGCAAGCGATATTAGTACGCTAACTAGTCCTTTTTTAGATAGAGATAGTTCACAAAACCAATTTCAGCAAGTTTTTGGGCCTCCTGCGCCTACAAGCGTAACCGATAGCGGGGATTCTGGAGATGTTAGCACGGGATCAGCAAGCGGGTTTGATACTGAAGGAATAGGCTCTTCAAGAGATTTTGGAGATTTGTCTGCTTTGGGCGATCCTTCTTTTGCTGCCTCTGCTTTTGGTGGGGCTTTTGGCGCTCTTGGTCCGGGGGGTAGCCTTGGAAGTTTTGCTGCAGGGCAAATAGGCTCAAATGAAACTCTATCATCAGCAGCACAGGCATTTGGTGGCTTTCAGGGCCTTCAAAATGCAGACATAAATAACCCTGCGGGGGCGCTTGCTGCGGTAACGTCAGGTTTAAATGCGGCAAAAGGCGTTTCAGGTCTTCTTAGTCAAGCAAAGAGTATACCTGATATTTTTTCAAATGTTGAGAAAACTATCTCAAACTTCGCACAGAATGCTTATAACACGATCACAAATCCTGAATTAGCTATGGAAGCGTATGGCAGGAGCATGGCGTATGGGACACAGTTTCCCGACCTATATTCTTTTGAAACTAACCAAGGCCTTGCAACTTTTGCCTTTGACGCTAAAACAGGACAGATTGCTACTCCCGGCTTATTAGCTATGATGATGCCGGGACCACTAAAAGCGGCCTTTAATCTGAGTCAACTGGCAATGAAAGAACTTGGTTATGCTGGAAGGATGCAAGCTCGAAATGCATCCGCTATTGAGGCGTATACCGCGCCAGCATTTGAAACGCCAAACACTGCTGTTTCCGTATACTCCTCTCCTAACGCGACAGTATCCTTTGACGCAACTACAGGTGACACAAGTATCTCAGGTGCCTTTGCATCTATGGATTTAGGACAAGAGGGCTTTGGTCAAGTTGGTTTTGATTTAGGTGCTTTATCAGAGGCTATGGGACCAGACGGCACTGTTGGTAGCATTAGTTTTGAAGGTTTTCAAGATTCAGCTATAACAGGTATGCTTGGTCACGGACCTCCGGGGTTCGACGCTTTTAATGAAGAAGAGGCGATAGCTGAAGATATTGCAGGACAACTTTCAGCAGCAGGACTAGGAACTAAAGCAGACATAGCAGATTACGCTGAGCGTTCTGCAAGTCTATCCTCTTTGTTTGGAGAAGCCTTTGGTCTTCAGATGGGTATGGATTTTAGTTCAAAAGGTATTGAATCTCTTGCTAATGATCCTTTAAGCGGAATGGATAAACAACTGTCCAATGCTCCCCCAGCCGCATCGGGTTTAGATTTTGGTATTGCTAAAGCTGCTAAAGAAGACCCTGCTATGGCTGCGTTGTACAGCATGTACACTTCAGCGTATGTTGATATGGTGAAAGCTGAACCTTTAAGTGAAATGGCAAATGAACTTGGTATGGCAGGATCAATTCATAGTATGGCAAAGGAAGCGGAGGGCAAACAAACCCTTGCAATGATAAGGTCGAACATTCAGGCGCAGCTAGCAGCAAGAGGTAGAGAGTATGGCCGGACTTTAGGGGGGAATATGGGAGAAGGTTATAACAGTCAATCCCCAAGCTTCGACGCTGTAAGCATGGCAGAGTATGCTATGGAGATAACGGGTAGAAATACGTTTGACACTGTAAACGATGTAACTGATCAAGCTATAACAGATCACGTAAGTGGAATAATGAACACGTTTGGCTTTGCTTCAATCCACGCTACGACTGAAGCAATAAAAAACGAGACACTAGGTGGTATGGATGCTGGCTTATCCAGCGCCGCCGGTCGTGATCCGGGTGGTGAGGAAGAAGCGGGTTATGATATAGGCTTTTCTGCAGCCGCCCAAAACGCAAGTGCTGCTATGGCTGCTTTGGGTGCTTCGTTTGGGCAGCGAAGCGACCCTACAAGCGATCTCGGAGAGATGCCCGGTTATCACTCGCCCGAATTTGATCCTTTTGGGGGCGATAGTCAAGTCAGTGGTGGTTTTGGCGCTCCCGGTGCTCCCGGCGCTCCCGATCCGGGAGCCGAAGGGCTGGGCTATGGTTATGGCTATGGCGAAGCGGACGGCGGCGACGGCAGTGACGGTGGCGATTGGGTTATATGTACCGAGCTAAAAAATCAAGGAAAACTTGATGCAGAGTTGTACTCTGTTGCATCTGTCTACTTTAGAAACAACCTTTCACAAGATACTCTTGAGGGCTATTGGGCATGGGCTATATCCTATGCAGAGCGTATGAAACACAATAAACTCGCAACATCATTGGCGAGACCACTGGCACATGGAAGAGCAGTAGAAATTGCACATCGTATAGACCCTTCTAAGTATCCAAAATCTTCTTTTCTTGGTAAGTTAACAATCTGGTTAGGCGAACCTATATGCAGCCTAATAGGTAAATCAATTAGACTATTTAAAAATAAGCAACTCGTTAACAAACGATTAGACTACTAGCAGGATTAGTATTAGCTATGGAAATAACACAAGATCAATTTACAGCTAACCTAGAACAAATGCCGCAACAGGCGCAGGTGCAGGTTGTACAGCTAATAGAGCAAAACGAACCCCCTGTACTACAAGCGTTTGCTACTAGCTTGGGTGTCACCCTTTCGATGGGTGAAGAGCCAATGGCAGAGGAGCCAATGCCGCAGGAGCAACCCTCTGTGCTTGATGAAGTAATGGCAGAAGAGCCGGTAGCACCGGAGGAACCTGCCCCGGTAGAGGCACCTCTGCCAGAAGCATCTCCCATGCAGGACCAGATGCAACAGTTAGCCCTTGGTGATCAGGTAGCCGGTATGATTGATCAGCCGGGAGCAGAAGATCAGACAGGTGTAGCTGATGATGTACCCATGAATGCAAGAGAAGGCGCATTTATTGTAAACGCAGCCGCTATTGCAAAGGTGGGTAAAAAAGACTTTGAAGAGCGCATCATTGAACCTGCTATTGAATACCTAAAAGAAAAAGAAGGTATAGAGGTAGATAAGGGTACTATTACAAGGCCAGCACAGCAGGTAAAAGGCGATCAGCAAATACTTGCCTCAAATAAAGAGTATCACATTCCTCCAGAGCTAGCGGAAGTAATAGGCACAGACCTGCTTGAAAAGATTAACAAGCGTGGTGAGGCAGAGACAGAGAAGAAGCTAGAAGAGCAAGAGCAGCAGCCCCAGCAGCAACAGCAACAGGACTTTGCACAGAAGCAAGTTCCTGTTAGGGCTGCAAATGGACTACAGGTAGGTAAAAAAAAAGTTGACCCAAGAGAAGAAGCAAAAAGAAAATTAAGAATAAGGGAGAATGATCCTTTAGAAAAAGGAACAGAGAAAACTTCTACAGCAGAAAAACTATTTAGTAAAGAAACCTTTTTAACAGTTGGCTTTGGTCACAGAGTTGTTCCTAAAGAATCTGCTGTATTGTTCCAAACACTTTTTAACGTTTCTTCTCAAGATGCTTCGCGTATGGCTAATGGAAAGCTTGCAATTACTAGAGATCAAGCATTAAAACTTTTTGATAGAGATTACGATACTAAAGAAAAAGATGTAATTAGGCGTGTTGGTGGCGAACAAGTTTATAAAAATTTACCTGCAGAAATTCAAGGAGTTTTTGTAGATGCAAACTTTAGAGGCGACTTTATAAAAACAAATAAAGAAGGTAAAGTTGTTAAACAAAATTGGGTTAAGAACACTCTTGACGGAGATTATGCAGCAGCTTCAACAGAAGTTTTAAATCACAATGAACTTAAAGCTAACCCCAAAAGTGGAGTAGCAAAGAGGTTGAGAGAGTATAGCAAAACCCTTGCATCTTTTGACAACATACCCCGACCCAAAATAAAACCCGCTCCCCCAGCGCAGCAAACACAGACAAACAATATTAGAGTTTCGCCAGAAAGCGTTAATAGAAGCTTTATGGCAGAAAGTCCCGATCAAGACTCAAGATTGCGGACACCCCCTGCAGCCACCCGCTAACTAGCGGCCCTGCTAGACTAACCCAACTGCGGCTACCCCTCAGAGGCCCCGCAAGGAGGAAAAATGAAAACCCAAGAACAGGAAAATCTAGGCCCCTATCGTGGCAAGTACCGCTCTGACTTACAGGACGATGCACAAAACGAACAGGCTACCCTAGAAGATAGTGAAATTGAAAGCGAGGTTGTTGATGATGAAACCATTTCCGTCTCTACAGAGGTAAAGACGGAGGAGCATGACTACAAAAAACGCTATGATGATCTCAAGAAGCACTACGACTCCAAACTCTACGAGTGGAAGGAGGAGCGTGAAGAGCTTCTACAAAAGCCGCAGCCTATGCAGGAATACCCTGAAGAGAATGCGGACATTGAAAACTTTAAAGAGAACTATCCTGACGTTTATAATGTAGTTGAGGCTATGACTACTAAAAATTCTGCAAAAGAAGTTCAAGAACTTAAACAAGAGATAGAACGTCTTTCACAGAAAGAAGAGCAGTTACAAGCTAAAAGTGCTTACCAAGCGTTGTTAGCCCTGCATCCAGACTTCTCTGATATCAAGAAGTCAGACCAGTTTAAAGAATGGTTAGGAAAGCAGCCACCCAACATTGCTGATGGAATCACCAAAAACAACAACGATGTTCAGTACGCTTCTCGCGTTCTAGATTTGTACAAAGCCGATACAGGCAGTGCAAAAAAAACTAGAGGTCGTCCCTCTAAGAAACAGTTAGAAGCCGCAGCAGAGGCTGTTACTCGGACTAGTCCGGTTAATGTCTCTACAGATAGCGGTGCTAACAAGAAAGTGTGGACAACCTCAGAGATACGTAAACTCAAACCGCATGACTTTGACAGGCTTGAAGCAGAGCTAGATCAGGCGAATGCGGAGGGTCGTATCGTTAATGGCTAAACTTATATAGAAAGGTTAAGGAAATGGCTATTGGTGTATCCTCCGGTTACGGTAATCTTCCGTCCGGTAATTTCCAAGCCGAAATCTATAGCCAGAAGGTTCTCAAGTTTTTCCGCCGTGCGTCAGTTGTAGAAGATATTACTAATACTGACTATGCGGGGGAGATTGAGAATTTCGGTGACACGGTTCGCATTATGAAAGAACCCACTGTCTCGATTTCAGCGTATACCCGTGGTGCTGTGGTTACTCCGCAGGACTTGGCAGACGATGAAATTCAATTGACTGTAGATCAGGCTCAAGCGTTTGCGTTCAAGGTAGATGATATCGAAGAGCGTCAATCGCACGTTAACTTTGAGGCGCTTGCTACCTCTTCAGGTGCATTCTCTCTCAAACGTAACTACGACAAAAATGTACTTCAGGCTATGATTGATGGTGCAGGTATCAAAGGCGCTTCTGGCTCCGTTGAAACTGACTCCAATCTTGGTACTTCAGGTACTCCTCATACGATGGCTGGCAGCGATGCTGGTGATGAGGCTGTGCATATCATCGCTCTCATGGCGCGTCATCTTGATCAAGCTGATGTTCCAGAAGAGAACCGTTGGTTTGTAGCGCCCCCGCGTTTCTATGAAACTCTCTACAAAGCGGGTGCTAAAATTGCGGAAGTTCAAGTAACTGGTGACGATCAGTCCCCCATGCGTAATGGGTTGCTGACGGCTCAAAAGGTTATGGGCTTCTCGCTGTATAAATCCAATGCCCTTCGTCAGTCTGCTGATGCGACTACGACGACGGACATGGTATCACTCAGTGGCGTTGCTACCGGAGAGAACATTGTTCTTGCCGGTCACATGTCGTCAACGGCCACTGCTAACTCCATTGCTAAGACTGAAGTTATTCGCGATCCTGATTCATTTGCTGATGTGGTTCGTGGTCTGCACGTATATGGCCGTAAGGTCATTCGTCCAGAAGGCTTGGTCCTTGGCATTGTTGATTACGCATAAGGGAGGTATGAATTATGGCTACTATTGATCGTACTATTTCCGGCGGTGGAACCGTTGGTCATCCTTCGCGGATGCCTTCCCCTTACGTGGTCACTTCGCAGGTCCACGATACTGCCGATGGTGGTACTGGAGGAGACGTTGTACAACTTGTAGACGTTCCTGCAGATACCATGATTGTTGCTGGTGCGCTTGAAGTTCTTGAAGCGCGTGGTAATGGTCAGGTTACTCTGGATATTGGCTTTACTGGTGGTGATGTAGACTGTTTTCTTGACGGTTCTCCGCTTGCCGCTGGCTTCTCGCCTTTCCTTGAAGCCGCTATTGGGGCTTCCGGGTCCAACTGCCGTATCCTAACAAGTGCTGACACGATTGACGCCCTCATCCTTGATGGTGGCTCAACGGGTGAAAGTGCTTGCCGTTTTCGCGTTCACGTTTGCATGGTTGACATTTCGCGCAACCCGCTTACGGAAGCGGCTACGGTGTCGTCTGGTACGTAATTGTACCAAAGGTTTCTGTGGGGTTCCTTTTAAAAACCCCACCCTTCAAATTGTTTTGATATTGAATTGACGGAGGTACATATGTTTATCAAACTACTAACCGAAGATGAAGTAAATTTTTGTCTGGACAAGATTGACCAGAACACATTTAAGAACGGGGAAGATACTGCCCCCGATCTAGAAGACCTGAAGAGCAATAAAGAATCTAAAGGTATTCCAGACGAGGTAAGGAAGCTAATTACCGACAAGCTATATGATACACATTATATTGACAGCGTGTATTGTCCTACCAGAGTATCAGTAAATTTTTATAATAAATACATGGAGGGAGACTACTACGACCTGCATGTAGATGCTTTTAAGGCCCGACCAAAATCAAACAATGTATTTTTTGACTACGGTTGGAGCATAAATTTATCAGACGATTACGAGGGCGGGGAGTTTACATTAGCAACTCCTGTAGGCCAGATAGGTAAGAAACTAAACGCTGGAGAAGCGGTAATCTTCCCTATCATTTACCCCCACGGCGTAGAAAAAGTTACTAAAGGATTTAGGCAAAATATAATTGGGTGGATGTCTTCTAACGTATCTTACGAACAGTCTTTTATTTTACAAAACATGTACGAAGTAAATACTTACCTTATGAAGGCTCAAAAGGACATGTTTACAAAATCAACACTGGTTCAGACGTATTTAAAGAAGGCTTGGGGCATGTAATGTGAAATGTATCTTAACAGTATTGGCTTTTTTAGTTTTTTCAACAGCTAGCTATGCACAGACATCTTCTACTATATGTCTTCCTATTGGTACTTTTGCACCGCAAGCAGAACGACATGGAGAATATCCTGCCTTTATGTTTAAAGATATTGTATACGGAATACTGTTCACAATGTACATAAATCCTAAAACTAGATCATATACACTAACAGGCGTCTCCGATGCAAACCCAGAAGTTGAATGCCTGTCGTCTGTTGGTCTTGATTTTAACCCTGTAGTAAATAAACCAAAAGGAACAGAATCTTGACATCGACACTATCAAGAGCGGTACGACTAAGAAACGCTGCAGTTGCACTTGACGGCACAAGTCAGACAACTGTGTACACCGTTCCTGCTGGTCACGATGCTGTTCTAAAGAACATAATTATCTGTGAGACTTCGGGCAATGCTACGCCTGTAACCCTAGAGCTTACAGATGCAAGTGCTAGTGCTACCTATAAACTACTTGGTAGCAAGAGCGTAGCGGCAAATGATTTTGTATTGCTTGCTCTAGAATTAAACCTGAACGAGGGAGATATCATAAAGTTAACCGCAGGAACTGCTAACAGAATACAAGCAGTGTTAACTATAGATGAACTCTTCTTAGCCAACCACAGTTAGGCAAGCCATGAATTATGTAGAACTAATCAACGCTGTACTGTTTGACCTCAACGAGACAACTATTGCAGAAACTGCTGCAGGTCTGTCTGGCACACGGGGCGTACAGACTACAGTTAAAAAAGATATAAACAAAGCTATCCGCGATATTGATGCTGAATACATACAGTGGCCGTGGCACTTTCACAACGGAAGGTACACGCTGTTTGGCGGCAAGGGCAAGTATAAGTACCCAGTAAAAGTAGAAGTGTCCAGCGTTAGCGGGGGCTTTACCATTAACGAAATGATTACGGGAGGTACGTCCTCTGCAAAAGGTATCCTGCGTAGGGTGCCGCCGCATGGGGGCCACACCGACGAACAGTACATGCTGATTGAGCCGATAGAAGGTGAGTTTCAAGCATCTGAAACCCTGACCGGCGTATCCTCCACCTTTACGGCTACATCCGGTGACATTACTTTCTGCACAGACGTAGACTATGACAGCTTCTTCTTGCGCCCTCAGAATCTTATCCGGCAGGGAGACTTTGATAAGGCCTTTACTTTGGGTTCCTTCTGGGATAGCAGAAGCACAGACCCTGCAGGAACAAGCACCTCTGGAACTCCTGCCCTTAGTAACTCGGTTAGTGGTAGGACATATGCTGCAGGAGTTTTGCGGCTAAACGATGGGTGTGTAGATCAGGCAATACCTACTATAGAAAATAGAACGTACCGCATCACAGCAAGGATAGCCTCTGCAACTATCTCTTCTACCTCTGAAACACTAAACGTATTTGCAGGGTCTAGCGCCGATAAGGACTCTGACTTATCTACTACGTTTACTATTACAAATGTAGGCGGTGGAGAGATTAAGACTGCTACCTTTACAGCATCTACGCAACAGACTTTTATTAGTCTCAGCAACACCGCATCACAAAATCTTGACATAGACTTTGTAGAGGTGTTTGAGGCAGACGCTTCAGCTACTACTCTCAAGTACAAATCTTTTGAGGAGTACCACGAAGGTCTTGGGCGTCATCATTCTTCATATAGACAAAATGAGTTTTTAGCCCTGTCCGCGCCAGATGACGGGTTTAACAGCCCCGACTGTGTGTACCGCGTGAGGAGCGACAACTCCTTCGGGATTACGCCCATACCTGAGAACACACAGTATGATGTTCTATTTGATTTTTATGACTCCTCTGCAGACTTATCTATCTTTACAGACAAACCAAAAATACCTGTACGTTATCACGATGTAATTGTAGCCCGTGTAAAATATTACACTCACATTCTTAGGGGCAACGATCAGGCAGCACAGTTTTCCTTCCGTGACTATGAGAATGGTATTCGTAGAATGAAGACCGAGCTACTAAACCAAAAAGACTACATGAGAGCCGTCTAATGCCAACACAAGCCTTTCCTGTAAACTGCGATGGTGGGTTAGTCCTCGACAAAAGTGTGTTCGTTGCAAAACCCGGAGAAGCTATTACTCTGCAGAACTATGAGCCGTCTGTAACTGGCGGCTATTCCAAGATAAAAGGCTTTAGCAAGTATGACGACAATCAGGTTGCAGGTTCTGGCGGCGTACTGGGAGTAGCTGTATTTCAAAATAAAGTTGTTGCAGCGCGGGGTGCAAATGTTGCAACAAGCACGGGTTCTGGATGGACAAACTTTGTAACTGACCGCACTAGCGCAGAGCGATACACCTTTACAGTTTATAACTGGGCGGGTACAGAAAAGATTGCAATGGCAGATGGGGTCAATGACGCAGCTATGTTTGATGGTAGTACGTACACAGCGTTAACCGGAGGAGCAGGATCAGGTGCAGGTACAAAACCTACAGCACCTGAAGTTGTAATAGAACACAAGAATCATCTCTTCTTCTGCGGCATGACAAGCAAGCGCCACCTTCTGCAGTTTAGTGCGCCGTACAGCGAGAACGACTTTAGTGCTGCATCAGGGGCAGGAGAGATATCTATTGGCGATGAGATTGTAGGACTAGCCACCTTCCGTGAAACTCTGGTTATCTTCTGCAAGGACAGTATCTACAGGTTAGCAGGTTCCAGTGTCTCAGACTTTGTTCTTCAACCTGTAACGCGAAACATTGGTTGTGTTTCTCGTTTTAGCATACAGGAGATAGGCGGCGATCTAATCTATCTTGCACCGGACGGCCTACGTACAGTTGCAGGTACTGAAAAGATTGGCGATACGGAACTGGGAACAGTTTCTAAACAAGTACAGTCTAGACTAAATGATCTTAGTGCTAACCAGATATCTAACATATCTTCTCACGTTATAAGACGAAAAAGCCAGTACAGACTATACTACCCGACAACTTCTGGCACTGAAGCTAACATGACAGGGCTAATAGCAGTTTTAAAACGTAATTCTGAGACAGGACAGATAGGGTGGGAGTATTCAGACCTCAAAGGCATAAAACCTATGTGCGCTGCTCACGGAGATATTTCTGATGTAGAGCACGTTATTCACGGAGATTATGATGGCGGTTATGTTTACAAACAAGAATCCGGCTCTACTCTTGATGGAACTAACATGGCCTGTATATACAGAACTATCGACTACAACATGGGAGATGTTGGAATACGCAAGAACATGCAGAGGGTAGTTATAAACTACATTGGAACGGGAACTGTGTCCTCTGTAGATATGAATATTGAGTATGACTACGGCGACATACTCCTACCAAGCCCTGCCTTGTACGACCTGCTAGACCCATCAGGGTCAGCCTTCTACGGCAGTGCTACAATGGCAACAGCCGAATATGACGCTGCTGTGTACACGCCGCTATACAGACAGTCTGTAGAAGGGTCGGGATTTGCCGTGGCAATAAAATTTACAGATACAAGCACAAACCCTTCATACACGCTTAAAGGGTTTTCATTAGAATTTACACCGGGAGCTAGAATGTAATGGGTACAGCATACACAACAACAAGCCCAACAAATTTTGTAGATGGAGAGACGATTAATGCGTCTGACTTTACTACAGAGTTTAACGCTATTGACGCTGCGTTTGAAACGGGGGGTCATCAGCATGACGGTACAGATGGTGAAGGGGGGGCGATTGAGAAGCTTCTTAGCAACGCTATTACTTTCGGTACTGGCGCTGATACAGATATAGCCGTAACCTTTAACGCTAATACATCAGATGGCGTTCTGACATGGATGGAGGATGAAGACTACTTTCAGTTCTCAGATGACCTGCTGATTAGCAGCACGGAGAAGATACAGTTCCGCGATACAGCTATTTACATCAATTCATCTACTGATGGGCAGCTAGACCTCGTTGCTGATACAGAGA
>Ga0208919_1000263_pt1 | contig 38592 bp, 32 predicted proteins | sample 4_EtaG_FD_184076 | JGI IMG/M metagenome (GOLD analysis project Ga0208919, IMG submission 184076) | Marine viral communities from the Subarctic Pacific Ocean - 4_ETSP_OMZ_AT15127 metaG (SPAdes) (version 3) | ecosystem: Environmental > Aquatic > Marine > Oceanic | place: Pacific Ocean | collected...
CCTCTACATCATCCATAAGCGGCAGCATAAAGATAAAATCGCTGCCGTTAAGGCGGCCTACCATTGGTTCTGCCGACGCGCTGTCCAATTGCCCCAACTGGGTAACCAGCGTATTTAATAGTTGGTCTGTGGCAGCGTAGCCGAGCTGCTCATTGAGTGACTCTAATGCCTGTACGCGAACCATAATCAACATGCCCGTTGCGCGGGCATCTTCACTGCCCAATTGAGACGAAAGCTTACCCATAAACACGTCGCGATTCAGCGCACCGGTGACTCGGTCATGCTGTAAATGGCGGCGTAACTCGTCCAGCTTATGGCTTTCATGACTGAGCATCTGATGGACATTGGCAGAAAGCACGTTCATTGCTTGAGTGACTTGGCGTAACTCCAGCGTGCGTGGCTCCTTAATAGTGGTAAACCGCCGCGCACTGATATCTTGCGCCTGAGTGACGACGCGGGAAAGGGGGTGCTTAATACCACGAACGATCACGGTAGCAATCGCTAAACTAATTACTCCGGCAAGTAAAAACCAAGCAGCGAGTTCCAGCATGCTGCGCCATAAAGAAGCGTAGGCAAAACTGTGTTGGCTCTCAAGCTCCAACGTACCGTACTGTCGCCAGCCATCTTGAATCGTCGCGGTGCCGTTGGGCACATCAAACTCAATAAGCTGACGAAACCAGGCGGGCACATCGCCACTATACTCTTCGGCGGAGCGTTCAATAAGTACGCTATCGTCCGTATCGCGCAGGGTGATTCGGCGGTAGTAGCCGGTGTCAAATTGAGCTGCGATTAACAGTTCGAGGGTGACAAGGTCTTTATCGAGCTGGCTCATTGAAAGCGCCAGAGCGGTAGCATTGTCAGCGTTCTTAATGCGCACTTCCTGTTCGATATAATCGCGGCTAGTGGTAATACTAATGGCAAGACTACCAATGAACGACAGCAGCAGCAGGGCGATAATGGCAATCCAAAGTTGTTTGATAAGTGACATCGTGCCAATTCCTCTTAAATGAAACCCTGGGTTTGCATACGTTCAATGACGCTGCGCCAGCGTGATAGCCGAGCCAATGGGTCTGCGCGGGATTCAGAAGAACCACCTGCCCAAAGTCCATCGCTATTAAAACTAAACAGTGGGTCGAGATCAGTACGCTGAGAGGCAGGGGTGATAGACGGTACAATATTGTCTAGCACCAACGGTTCTGCATCTGGGGTCGAGTAATAGCCTAGCACCATGTGGGCTTGGGTAATTTGACTACGCCCAATGCGCGCACGGACATAAATCATGCGTAGGTACTGACTAGTAATGCCTAATTGTTTAAGGGTAATGTACTTGGCAATGGAGTAATCCTCGCAATCTCCCTGGCCTTTACCCATTGCTTCCAAAGGCGTAGCCCAATAATCCTCTTGCCCCCACACCTGGATATCGTCAATCCACCGGATGCGGCGATTAAAGAAGTCATTAACCCCACGCAGCTTGGCTTGAACGTCTTGGTTTTGTAGCTGTTGAAGCAGGTTAAACCACTCCTCTAATACGGACAAACCAGCCTGCCCATACTGTTGCTGCATGCTTTGGCGTAGGCGTTGTGGATCAAACGCTGCGGCAGGCGTTGGATGAATGCCAAGACCTGCGCCTAACCAAAGCGCGCCGACTGTTGCTAAGAACTGTCGACGCGAGAATGTAGGAGTGTGATGCGAGGATGCAGGCATGAGTCGCCGTTAGTAACCGCCAAATAGGGCTTAAGATTACAAGCTGACGAGTGGAAGTGCTACACCTCTCAGTCAAAAGGCTGAGGTTATTGAACCGCTGCCTGATGCGTTGTTTCTAATAGGGGTTCAATGAGCGGCTCAAGTTCGGGCCATACATTGTCGAGGATAATCGGCTGAGCATCGGCGGTAGGGTGAATGCCATCGCTCTGCATTAACGCCTCGTTCAGGGCGATATCCTCCAATAAAAAAGGCACTAGGGAAACGTCATACTCTTCCGCCAGCGAGTGGAAAACCCCGGTGAAGGCGTCTCGGTACGCTTGGCCATAGTTAGGCGGGATATCGATCCCCAGTAGCAGCACCTGAGCACCAGCGTCTTGGCTCTGCTCAATCATACTGGCTAGGTTTGCCTGCATTTGATTGGGTGATAAGCCGCGTAGACCATCGTTGCCGCCCAGCTCAATGAGAACAATATCCGGCTGCCGCTGTCCGAGAAGGTCAGTGAACCTTTGTAATCCTCCAGACGTCGTTTCACCACTAATGCTGGCGTTAATGACTTGGGCATCATCTCCCAAGCGTTCTTCCAGTAGGTTCACCCAGCCCTGATCACGCTCTATGCCGTAAGCGGCGCTTAAGCTATCACCCATCACCAGCAGGGTGGGGCCTGGGTTTGTGTCTGCGTTGACAGGCTCTGCGTTGATAGACGATGAGGCAAAGGTGACTATCAGCAGCACCAGCCATCCGGTTACCATTCGGTTCAGTCCATGCCATGCCATAGGGATGCCACGCTTCATGTCTTATTCCTCAAGTTCAAACTCTTCAAGTTCAAGCTCCTTAGATAAAGCTGCCAATGCTGCTACGGATATATCCATGTCGAGCGAGGCATCCCAAGGTGAGCGCCAAGCTACTACCGACAACCAAGCGGTAGCCGATGTTCCCCGCGGCACTGTTAGGCAAGCCGTGCTGCACGCTGACAAACTTTCTAAAAAAGTCACCAGCGGTGAACGCTCGCTCACCATCTTACACGACCTGTCGCTGAGCGTAGCGGCGGGAGAGAGCGTAGCGATTCTGGGTAAGAGCGGTGCGGGTAAATCAACGCTTTTGGGGCTATTAGCGGGTCTTGATACGCCAAGCGACGGTGAACTAACGCTGTTTGGACACGCATTAAGCCGTTTGGATGAAGATGGTCGAGCAGCGCTGCGTGCCGGACGAGTAGGCTTTGTGTTCCAGAACTTTCAATTGCTGCCCACTTTGAGCGCGCTTGAAAACGTCATGTTGCCCCTTGAATTATCGCCCCGCGCCGGGGAAACGCAAACTGCAGCTCAGTGGTTGGAGCGTGTTGGGCTTGGTGAGCGAGTGAACCACTTACCCAAACAGCTTTCCGGCGGCGAGCAGCAGCGCGTTGCCGTGGCGCGTGCTTTCGTGACCGACCCCGAGCTGGTATTTGCTGATGAGCCCACCGGCAACCTGGATCCGGATACCGGTGGGCAAGTCATAGATCTGCTCTTCCAGCTCAACCATGAGGCGGGCACTACGCTTATTCTGGTTACTCACGACCACGCCTTGGCGCGGCGCTGCGATCGCTGCTTGCGGTTAGATCATGGCAAGTTAGAAGCCGTACTTGAAAACATCGTACCAACTGCCGCTTCGATTGATGAGGGGGCGCAATGAGTGATGTGAATTGGCGTTTAGCCATGCGCAGCCTTAAGCGAGACCTGCGTGCAGCCGATGTACGCGCGCTCTTTATTGCCCTGGTATTGGCCGTCGCAGCTTCCACCATGATCGCGTTTTTTCTGGATCGTCTAGAGCGCGGCTTGGAGCGCCAGGCAGGGCAGATGCTGGGCGGTGATCTGGTGCTGGAACAGCGTGATCCGTTTTCAGCCGAGCTGCGAGAGCGCCTTGAAAGCGCCGGTTTTATACTCAGTGATCAAGTCGACTTGGTGTCGATGATTAGCCGCGACGGGCGTTTTCAACCGGCTAGTTTAAAGGCCGTGGATGACGTCTACCCTCACTACGGTGTTTCTCATGTCGATTTTGGAAATGGCACTGAGCAAATAGACTCAGGCCCCCAGCCCGGAGAAGCATGGGCCGACCCTCGGCTGATCGAACTGGTCGAGATCGAGTTGGGTGATCGCGTCCAGGTGGGACAAACCGAGCTCACCGTAACGGGCATCATCGAGCGTGAAGCGGATCAATCCGGCGGTTTTGGTAATTTTAACCCACGCTTAATGCTGAATACTGCGGATGTCGAAGCCACTGGCCTAGTGCAGGAAGGCTCGCGGATTGAGTTTGAGATTTTAGCGGCGGGCTCACCTGCGGCGCTTGATCAAGTGCAAGGCCTGCTGGCCGAACTACGCCGCGAAGGGGTAGAAGTACGTGACGTACGAGTAGACCGCCCACAGTTGGGCAATGCTTTACAGCGAGCTGAAAGTTATCTGGGGTTAGCCGGTTTAGCCGCGGTATTGCTAGCGGGCGTGGCGGTTGCGATGTCGACTCGCCGCTATGTCGAGCGTCATTTGGATACCGCGGCATTGCTGCGCTGCTTTGGTGCAAGTCAGCGCCAATTAGTGACCATCTTTACCCTTCAGTTAATGGGGCTTGCGTTAGTGGCAGCAGCCATTGGCGCGCTGCTTGGGCTCATTGGTCAAGCGGTACTGATTTGGCTATTGGTAAGCTTTCTACCTATGACGCTACCGCCTCCTGGTCTCATGCCGTTGGGGTTAGGCGTGTTTACGGCCCTAGCCGTGCTGGTGGGGTTTGCTGGCCCCACGCTGCTACGGATTAAACGGGTCAGCGCGTTAAAAGTGCTGCGCCGTGAGCTCGACCCATTGCCGCCTTCGGCTTGGTTAGTTGTCGGCGTGGCCAGTATCGTGTTTGGCGGGCTGCTATGGCTCTACTCAGGTAGCCTACCATTGGCGATCGGACTGTTAATCGGCGGGGCGCTGCTGCTGGGTGTGCTGTGGATGATTAGCGCCTTGTTGCTAAGCGGCTTACTACGCGTTGTTCAGCGTTTTTCTGGGCGCAGTGAATGGTCACAGGCGCTACGTTTGGGTGGCCGTCAATTGGCAAGGCGTCGTCAAGCGGGTCTAGGGCAGTTGCTGGCCTTCTCGGTGACCTTCTTTGCCATGGCAATGATTGTCTTGGTGCGTGGCGACCTGCTAAGCACGTGGCAAGACCAACTGCCTGAAAATACGCCCAACTACTTTGCCATCAATATCCAACCTTCAGAACGCGACCCTTTTGAAGCGGCCGTTTCGCCGCGTGTAGAAACCCGAAGCACTCTCTATCCAATGGTGCGCGGGCGCGTCATTGCGATTAACGATCAGCCTCCCACCGATGCCGTACCACCGGATGCCCGTGGCGACAACTCACTGCGTCGTGAGCTCAACCTTACTTGGCAATCTGAAGTGCCAGAAGGCAACCAAGTGGTGGCTGGCGAGTGGTTCACGCCAGCGCAGCTGGGTAGCAACTCAGGCAGTGAGAGCAGCGATGAAAGCCAAGGCTGGATGAGTGCCGTGGAGGCAACACCACAGTCGGGGCCTGTGCCCATTTCAATGGAGGATGGGCTCGCCGAAAGGCTTGGGCTAAGCATTGGTGATGAGATGACCTTCTCGGTGGGTAGCGACGAGATCACTACCCAAATTACCAGCCTGCGCAGTCTGAATTGGGATAGCTTCCAGCCTAATTTCTTCGTTATTTTCCCGCCGGGCGTGCTGGAGCAGTTTGGCCATAGTTACATCACCGCTTTTCACCTGCCAGACGCGGAACAGGGACTGATTCGTGAGCTGATCACCGACTTCCCAGGCGTCTCGTTGCTTAATGTGGACGCGATTTTAGGTCAGGTGCGGGATGTGCTTGCCCAGGTCACCCGGGCAGTGGAGTTGGTGCTCGCCTTGGTGCTACTGGCAGGGATTAGCGTGCTGTATGCCGCGCTGACCGCAAGCCGCCCGGTGCGTGCCCATGAAAGCGGCCTACTGCGCGTATTTGGCGCAGGCAGCAGAATGATTTCACGGGTACAGGGGGCCGAGTACGCGCTGTTGGGTTTTGCCAGTGGTTTGATGGGCGCAATACTTGCGGAGCTAACCTCGGCCGTACTGTATATTTACCTGCTGGATCTCACCCCGCGTTTGCACCTGGGACTATGGGTTTTCCTTCCCGTTGGCGGGGCGCTATTGATCGGTGTCATTGGGCATGCGCTTTCGCGGGGGTTGCGTCGCCAAGCGCCGGCAGCCAGCCTCGGCCTACTGGGTGAAGCTTAATCCGGTGAGGATTTGACGACTCATGAATCAGCGGGCCAGCCAAAAACCGACGACGGTGGCGCTGATGACAGCTACAAAAAAGACCAGATTACGGGCGCGGGTATCACGACGTGGTTTCATAACGGCACCAATACAGTGTTAAGTACAATGTTAAGTACAAGGTTGAAGTAAAATATGCCTAGCATGGTAACGTTTGTCGTCTGCGCCGTCATCTTACTGATCCAGTGACGCGACCGTTCGTTCAGGATCATTAGCTGTTTATTCAGGACTGTTACTCTATGCCCCAAATCACCCCGGTAGCGCTCTCTGTTGCGCCAAAGCCGCTTTCACTTGCCCAAGGACGCTTAGCGGCGCTGAGCTGGGGGCGTGCTGACGCCCCAACCTGGTTAGCCTTACACGGCTGGCTGGATAATGCGGCCAGCTTTACCCGGTTAGCCCCGCTGTTGGTCGAGGCGTTGGATATTCGTATTGTGGCGCTGGATTTTCGCGGCCATGGTCATTCGGCACACGCGCCACAGGGCGGTGACTATGCCTTATGCGACTATGCTCTTTGGGACTATTGCCATGATGTATTGGATGCCATGGAGTCCTTGGGGCTGGAGCAAACCAGCTTACTGGCCCATTCCATGGGGGCGGCAGTGGCCTGCTTGCTCGCCGCTTCGTTACCCGAACGCGTCGAGCGGCTAACGCTGATTGATGGACTTGGGGCGCTCAATACACCCATTGAAGAGACCGCCAGCCAGCTGCGTAAGGGGCTTACAGCCTACCGTCGGCCGCTGTCACGAGCGCCGCGTTACCCCGATATCGAGAGTGCCATTGCTGCGCGTGTTGCAGGCGGGGTCACGCCGCTGGATAGCATCACGGCAACGCCGCTAGTAGAGCGTAACACCCAGCCTACTGCTGATGGTCATGTGCAAATGCGCACCGACAGCCGGTTACTGAAGCCGTCCCTGGTGCGCTTTACCCCTCAGCAAGTGCTATCGCTACTGGCGGAAATTAACGCACCGCTGCTATTGATAGAAGGCGAGCAGGGAATTTTAGGCGAGCGCCAATGGGCTCAAGAGGCACGGCAAGCGGTCAAAGGATTAACCCGAAAAGTGCTCAAGGGGGGCCACCATTTACACTTGGAGCCTAGAGCAGTGGCGCAAGTTGCCACGGTTATCGGCACTCACTGGGGTAACACTGGTGCCGTTTAAGGGAGGGAACGCAGCATGAATGAATTGGCTCACGTGAGCAGTGGCAATAAAGTCGCTCTGGTATTGGGCAGCGGTGGTGCCCGTGGCTACGCGCATATCGGCGTGATCGAAGCACTGGAGGCGCGGGGATTCGAAATTATTGCCGTATCAGGGTGTTCAATGGGCGCAGTGATTGGCGGTATTTATGCCGCGGGTAAGCTGCCTGAATACCGTGACTGGGTGTGTCAACTCGACTACCTGGATGTGCTCAAACTGGTTGACGTAACCTGGAGCTCAATGGGGGCGATGCGTGCCAGCAAAGTCATGAGCAAACTGGAAGCTCTGGTCGGCGATATTCTGATAGAAGACCTAGCGATCCCCGTCACCACGGTAGCGACAGACCTGGTGCGGCAACGGGAAGTGTGGTTTCAAAGTGGCCCCTTGCTGCAGGCGATTCGTGCCTCAATGGCCGTGCCGGGTGTTATAACCCCTGTTCATCTGGGCGAGCAGGTGCTGGTGGATGGCGGGCTGCTCAACCCGCTGCCGATTATGCCTATGGTAGCCGCGCACCAAGCAGACTTTGTGGTAGCGGTTAATGTGACTGCCCATAGCCCGTTGCCGGTGACCTTGGAGGAGTTACTGCCTAAAGAGGAGGAAGAAGCCGATAGCCGCACCCAAAGCGAGATCGACCGCGATCAACGCATGAGCAGTTGGATAGGCGATGTACGCGCAGCTACCCAAAAACTGTGGGCAGGGCTGGGTGCCAATGGTGATGGCGCAAACGGGGAGAGCGACGACAAAGAGCTAGAAGAAACCACTGAAGCGCGCGGCAAGCGCGAGTGGAGCAAGCTCGATATGATTTTGGAGTCATTCGATATTACCCAGGCGGCGTTGGCCAAGTACAAAGTGGCAGGATATCCACCCGATGTGCTGATCGAAATCCCCAAAACGGTGTGTAGTACTTACGAATTTTACCGGGGCCGAGATTTGATTCGCCTTGGTCGCCACTTGGCAGATGAAGCGCTGGAACGCCGGATGCCCAGTATCGCTTCCGATGCTACCGAGTAACGGCTACTGACCCCGCTTGCGCAGTAGGATGTACACTGCCCCAGTGCCACCATCGAGATCGATGGCCGAGCAGAACGCCAACACCCCCGGCCACTCCCGTAGCCAGGTATTGGTATGGCTTTTGAGTACAGGAAAATCAGAGGTGGTGCCCCACGCTTTGCCATGCACCACCAGCACACAGCGCAGACCTTGCCCCGCTGAATCACGCAGAAAACTCTCCAACTCCGTGCGGGCCTCCTCCAGCGTATAGCCATGCAGATCAAGCCCCGCCTGCCATGCGGTTTGGCCGCGCTTTAGCTGGCTAAACGTGCGCCATGGCAAGTCGGGCACGCTGAACTCGAGGTACTCTGAGGGGCGCACGGCTTCCACCCGGCCATCCGAAGTGCGCCCGCTGGATTGAGGGGCGCTGCTCTCAACCGCCGCGTTGCGCCGTGCTTCATGGGCCTTAACGTCGCGCTTGGGTTTGCCAGGGTCGGCCTGATTGGTGGCGATAGGGCGTACCCCCGCCGCCTTCAAGGCGTCGCGGAAGGCACTGATATCGTCATCATTTGGCAGGTGGCGGTGTCGCGTCATGTCAGGCTCGGGTGGTAGAAAAATGGGGGTAGCACGGGTGAATCAGTTAAAGAAGCACAGTATAGCGGGCTGAGCGTTGCTGTGAACCGGGCGGCGTGAAAGGTACAATCTTTTATTCGTCATATGGCTCAGGTTCTATTGCCTGCAGTCATGATTATCGTTAACCAGGAGCCGCTGTGACCACGCATCTAAATGTTGAGCATTCTCACTCAACCCTTTCCCTGTCGGAGTCGTTGCTGGTGAGCCAGCTCTTTACGCTGCGCGACTACCTGCGCTGGGTCTCCAGCGAGTTTTATCTGGCGGGCCTGCACTATGGCCATGGTACCGATTCTGCCTGGGATGAGGCGGTGGCACTCTGCTTGGGCGCGCTGCACCTGCCGTGGAATATCGACCCCAGTGTGCTAGAGGCGCGGCTGCTGCCCGTGGAGCGTCAGCGGATTATTGCCCTGGCGCGGGAGCGTGTTACCACCCGCCGCCCGCTGCCTTATCTGCTCGGCGAGAGCTTCTTTGCCGGTCACCCGTTTAGCGTTGACGAGCGCGTGCTGATTCCGCGCTCGCCGATTGCCGAGTTGATTGAAGACGGCTTTGCCGCCTGGTTTCCCGAAGAGCCGCCTGCTAGCGTGCTGGATCTATGCACTGGCTCCGGTTGTATCGGCATTGCTACGGCACTCTATTTGCCCACTTGTGAAGTGGCGCTTGCTGATATCAGCCAGGATGCCCTGGCTGTGGCACGGCAAAATATTACCCGCCATGATGTGGGAGACCGGGTGCGAGCGGTGGAATCGGATGTATTCAGCGGCTTGGAAGGTCGACGTTTTGATCTCATCGTCTCCAACCCGCCCTATGTTGATGCCCGCGACTTGGCCACCATGCCTGCTGAGTTCCGCCATGAACCCTCCTTGGCACTGGGGGCAGGCAGCGATGGCTTGGATATCGTGCGGCGCATACTCCGTGAAGCGCGGGAACACCTAACCGATGAGGGTTGGCTGATCGTAGAAGTCGGCAACTCTGATCGCCATGTGGAAGCGGCGTTTCCCGACGTGCCTTTCCTATGGCTTGAATTCGAGCGTGGCGGCCAGGGCGTATTTGCCTTGAGCGCCGCTGAACTCGACGCCCATGTGGCGTCTTTCCAGTGAGGAACTAATCGCCATGTCTGGCAATACGTTTGGCAAACTATTTACCGTCACTACCTTTGGTGAGAGTCACGGCCCTGCGCTCGGCGCGATCGTTGATGGCTGCCCGCCTGGGTTACCGTTAAGCGAAGCAGATTTACAGCATGATCTGGATCGCCGTCGGCCGGGCAGTTCGCGGCATACTACCCAGCGCAAAGAACCTGATCAGGTGCGCATCCTGTCAGGGGTGTTTGAAGGCAAGACCACCGGCACCTCTATTGGCCTGTTAATCGAAAATACCGATCAGCGCTCTAACGACTACTCAAAAATCAAAGAGCAGTTTCGGCCAGCGCATGCGGATTACACCTACCACCATAAATATGGCCACCGTGACTACCGCGGCGGTGGGCGCTCCAGCGCCCGTGAAACCGCTATGCGAGTGGCGGCAGGGGCGATTGCCAAGAAATATTTGGCCGCCCAAGGTGTTCAGATTCGCGGTTATATGAGCCAGCTAGGCCCCATCAAGATTGATTTCAAACAGTGGGAAGCGGTGGGTCAAAATGCCTTTTTCTGCCCTGACCCGGAGCGCGTAGCAGAACTGGAAGCCTACATGGATCAGCTGCGCCGCGATCAGGATTCGGTAGGTGCTGAGATCACCGTGATTGCCGAAGGGGTGCCGGTAGGGCTGGGCGAACCGGTGTTTGACCGCCTGGATGCTGACCTGGCGCATGGTTTGATGAGTATTAATGCGGTAAAAGGTGTGGAGATAGGCGCAGGGTTTGGTTGTGTCGCTCAGCGGGGCAGTGAACACCGTGACGAGATGACGCCTGAAGGCTTTCTCTCCAATCATGCTGGTGGCGTGCTGGGCGGTATTTCCAGCGGCCAACCCATTGTGGCTCGTTTGGCGCTAAAACCGACGTCCAGCATTACCACGCCTGGCCGCTCTATCGATATCCATGGACAGGCCGTCGAAGTGATTACCAAAGGGCGTCACGACCCCTGTGTGGGTATTCGCGCAACGCCCATCGCTGAGGCGATGATGGCGATTACGTTGCTGGATCACTGGCTGCGTCATCGCGGCCAAAATAGTGAGGTGAGCGTTGATACGCCGCGTTTAACCCAGCGCTAGCGCAATACGGTGAGGTTTGCAGTTCACTGCTACACTCAAACAAAACAGTGCAGGAGCCGCCTATGAAGATTAACGTTGAATTTGATCTTACCCCGGACGAATTTCGCCAATCTCTGGGTCTGCCGGATGTCGAAGCTTTCCAGAAAAACCTGCTGGAAAATATCCAGCGGCAAATGGAGTCTGGGGTAGAGGGCTACGACCCCATGAGTCTTATGAGGCCCTTTCTCCAGCAGCCGATGATGCAGCAAGGGCTCTCGCAGGGACTGTCTCAAGGGCTATCTGAAGGACTGTCTCAAGGGCTAGCCAACTTCGGCACTTATCAGCAAATGATGCTGGATATGTTGCGCCAAGCGGGCAGCGCCAGCACTAATGCCACTAGTGCGTCCTCGTCTAACGGCAGTGCGGCTGAACAGGGTGGTAACACCAGCTCTAAAAGCAGTGCGGCGAGTTCCAGGGCGAGCAGTACTAATAATAGTAGTGCCAATAAAAGTACCAGTAGTGGTGGTAAGGCCAAGTCAACAGCGTCGTCGCGCTCCCGTTCCGGCTCAAGCACACGTTCAACATCCAAGCGCAGTGATTCATAAATCAGTAACGATAGACTGGCAAAAATAGATTGTGGGGAAGTGGATTGAAAGATCGCTGATGGCGATGTGAGAGAGGCAATGCGGAGACGTTTTGCAGCGTTACTGAATGCAGCTACTTAAAACAGTGTCGCTGTTGCAATGCAGCATGCCAGGGACTACTCTTTTTGCAGTGCAGCAAATCAAGGCAAGACAAGCTACATCACGATGAGTCACTCCAAGGCTCATGCCAAGGAACTAAACAGGAGCAGACACTATGCAAGACAATATGATGGACGCCTTCAACGCCCAAACTAAGCAAATGTTTGAGCCCATGCGTAAAATTAATTCGCTGATGCTCAACAACATGGAAAAAATGACCCAGTATCAGCTGGAAGCCATGAAGCGCTACAGCCAGATGGGTACAGAGCGCATTCGTAGCGCCACTGAAATTCAAGACGCAGAAAGCCTGCGTGATTTCGGCACCAAGCAAGCTGAAATGATGAACGAGCTTTCCCAGCAGATGCAGGAAGACGCGCGCGTCATGAGCGAAATGAGCCTGCAGTTTAAGTCTGAAATGGAAAAAATGTTCAGCGAAGCCGGTCAGCAAATGTCCGAGCAAGCCAAGGCGGCTACAAAAAGCGAGCAACCTGCCAAAGCCTCTAGTCAGTCATCGCGCAAAAGCTGATTAGTGACCTCATCGCGGCGCCCAAGGGCGCCGCGATGCATTTATAAGTTTTAATTTATATATGCTTACATAGCCAAAGTGGTCGGTGCGCCCGATGATAGGCGTAGGGAGAATGAGTATGCAGTCAGCGTGGCACAATCCGTTCCAGGCAATATCACAAGGGCTATCTGACAGCCTGTCTGAAGGGCTTTCTCAAGGACTGCCTGAAGGGTTATCCCCAGAGGAAATTGAAGCCTGGAATAATCAGCTTAAAGAGATTAGCGAACAGTACCAAGGATTGATGCAGGATCTGCTTTCCCGTATTGCGCCCAGTGAAGCCGCCGACTCAATTTACAGTGATATGCGTGAAAGCTTTGAAGCGGGTGCTCAGTCATTAATGCAAAACCCTACGCTGCTGTGGGAAACCCAGAACCGTTTGCTTCAAGACCAGTGGCTATTGTGGCAACAGGCCCTGCGTGGCATGGCTGGCGAGCAAATAACGCCGCTGATTACCCCGGCTAAAAGTGACCGTCGCTTCAAAGATGAAGCCTGGACTCAAAACCCCCACTATATGGCCATTATGCAGCAGTACTTACTGTTCTCGCAGATGGTGGAAGAGCTGGTTGAAAACTTAAGTGGGTTGGATGAAACCCAGAAGCGTAACTTGATGTTTTACGCGCGCCAGTTGGTCAACGCGATGGCGCCCACTAACTTTATAACTACCAATCCAGAGGTCATGCGCTGCACCATTGAAACCCGTGGTCAAAACCTAGTGGATGGTCTGGCCCGTCTACGTGAAGATTTAGGTAACTCTGGTGAAGGCATTAATGTCCGCATGACAGACCGCGCCGCCTTTGGCGTAGGCGAAAACATAGCGGTAACGCCCGGTTCAGTGGTGTATGAAAACGAACTGATTCAGTTGATCCAATACACGCCAACGACGGAAAAGACCTTTAAAACGCCATTGCTAATGGTGCCGCCGTGGATCAATAAGTACTACATTCTCGATCTGCGTGAAGATAATTCCATGGTGAAGTGGCTGGTGGATCAGGGCCATACGGTGTTCCTGATCTCCTGGCGTAATCCTGGCCCGGAGCAGCGCGATATTACCTGGGCCGACTATATGCAGATGGGGCCGATCAGCGCGATAGAAGCTATCGAGCAGGCCTGCGGCGAGAAGTCGGTTAATCTCCTCAGCTACTGTGTCGGCGGCACGTTAACGGCATCTACGGTAGCGTACCTCACCAGCACCCGCCGTGGGCGCAAAGTAAAGTCGGTGACCTATATGGCCACGCTGCAGGATTTTCGTGATCCTGGCGATATCGGCGTATTTCTCAATGAGCGGGTGGTTGAAGGGATCGAACAAACGCTAGAAGCGAAGGGCTACCTTGATGGCCGCTCGATGGCTTACACTTTCAATTTGTTGCGTGAGAATGATCTGTTTTGGTCGTTCTACATTAATAACTATTTGAAGGGCGAAACGCCTGCCGCCTTTGATCTACTCTACTGGAATACTGATGGTACCAATTTAACCGCAGGCACCCATGCCTGGTATTTACGCCATATGTATTTAGAGAACCGCTTGGTTGAGCCAGGTGGCATTGAGCTGGATGGCGTAAAAATTGATCTGCGCAAGGTGTCGGCGCCCAGCTATTTTATCTCCACCAAAGAAGACCACATCGCCAAATGGAACAGCACCTACTATGGGGCGTTGCTACCCAAGGGGCCGGTGACCTTTGTGCTCGGCGGCTCGGGGCATATCGCAGGTATCGTCAACCCACCCCATAAGAACAAGTATAGCTACTGGACTAACGACACACTGCCCGAAAGCCATGAGGAGTGGCTTGCAGGTGCTACGGCTCAGGAAGGCTCCTGGTGGCCTCACTGGCAGGCATGGATGACCGACAATGGCTATGCCAATAGCGAAAAAATGGTGCCCGTGCGCCAACCAGGGGACGGTGAACTCAACATTATTGAGCCTGCGCCGGGCCGCTACGTGAAGATGACAATCCCCGAAGTGTTGGGGGAAATCCCGTCTTCTTCGTAATTGGCATAGGCGAATAGCCTAAGGTTTCGCGAGCTGAAACTCCCTCCCACTAAAAAGCCCGCTGACATTTTTGTCAGCGGGCTTTTCTTCGCCACTGTCAGTTTCGAATGAGATAGTCGAAAGCACCCAGCGATGCCTTGGCGCCTTCGCCCATGGCGATGATGATCTGCTTGTAGGGCACGGTAGTTACATCGCCTGCGGCGAAGACGCCGGGCACGGATGTCATACCGTGAGCATCGACGATGATCTCACCGCGGGGCGTCATTTCAATCGGAGAGCCTTTCAACCACTCGGTGTTAGGCACCAGACCAATCTGAACAAAAATGCCTTCCAGCGCGATGGATTTGCTCTCGTCGGACGTGCGGTCTTTATAGTTCAAGCCATTCACACGGCTGCCATCGCCCGTTACTTCGGTGGTTTGTGCGTTGAGGATAATATCGACGTTAGGCAGACTCTTGAGCTTTTTCTGCAGCACTGCGTCGGCACGCATCTCACCCATAAACTCTACGAGCGTGACATGGCCGACAATACCCGCCAGATCGATCGCCGCTTCAACGCCAGAGTTACCGCCACCAATCACCGCTACCCGCTTACCTTTGAACAGCGGACCGTCACAGTGAGGGCAGTAAGCCACCCCTTTGTTGCGGTACTGCTGTTCGCCGGGCACGTTCATTTCGCGCCAGCGGGCACCCGTCGCCAGTACCAGGGTTTTGCTCTTAAGCGTCGCACCCGACTCAAAGGTGACTTCGTGCAGTCCACCTTCCGCCTCGGCTGCTTTAAACGCCGTGGCAAGCTGCAGGTTCATGACATCGACTTCGTAATCTTTTACGTGCTCTTCAAGCGCGCTAACTAGCTTGGGGCCTTCGGTATGGGAAACGGAGATAAAGTTTTCAATTCCCATGGTGTCAGCCACCTGACCACCGAAACGCTCAGCGGCAATGCCGGTGTTAATGCCTTTGCGTGCTGAGTAAATGGCGGCCGCCGCGCCTGCCGGGCCACCACCAATGACGAGCGTATCGAAAGCGGCTTTCTCGTTGAGCTTTTTGGCATCGCGTTCGGCGGCACCAGTATCAACTTTGGCCAAAATCTGCTCAAGGGTCATACGGCCTTGATCGAACGGCTTACCGTTCAGATAGATGCTTGGCACCGACATGATTTCCCGCGACTCAACTTCGTCCTGAAACAGTGCCCCGTCAATAGCGACGTGACTAATGTTCGGGTTGAAGATAGCCATGAGGTTAAGCGCTTGAACCACGTCAGGGCAGTTCTGGCACGAGAGCGAGTAGTAAGTCTCGAAAAGCATCTCGCCGTCGAGGGCTTTGATTTGGTCGAGTAGCTCAGCAGACGTTTTAGGCGGATGACCGCCGACTTGCAGCAGTGCCAACACCAGCGACGTGAACTCGTGGCCCATGGGGATGCCGGCAAACACCACGCCAGTCTCTTCACCCGGGCGGTTGATCGCAAACGATGGCGTGCGGTCGTCCTGGCCATCGCTGTGTAGGGTAATTTTATCGCTCAGGCTGCTGATGTCCTCAAGCAGGCCGAGAAGTTCTTGCGACTTGGCACCGTCATCGAGGGAGGCAACGATCTCGAACGGCTGAGTCACTTTTTCCAGATACGCTTTTAACTGGGATTTTAAATTGGCGTCCAGCATGACAGTAGCTTCCTCGCAAGTAACAGACGTATTAAATACACGCGTGTGACGGCGCTAATCATTAATAATTTAAAACTGTTTTAAAACAGAACGCCCGGGCGAAACCCGGGCGTTGAACCTGCACGCTCTTGCGCCACGCAAATAAGAGCAAGCGCGTGAAAGCCGTAGGCAGTTTAGATTTTGCCTACGAGATCCAGCGAGGGCGCGAGTGTTTCTTCACCTTCTTTCCATTTAGCCGGGCACACTTCGTTCGGGTTGGCACGAACGTATTGAGCGGCTTTCACTTTACGCAGCAGCTCTTCGGCGTTACGGCCAATGTTGCCAGCGTTGATTTCGACAATTTGGATTTTACCGTCGGGGTCGACAACGAAAGTGCCGCGCTCAGCAAGACCCGCTTCTTCAATCAACACTTCGAAGTTACGTGAAATCTGCAGCGTCGGATCGGCGATCATTGGGTACTGCAGCTTGCCGATGGTCTCAGAGCTGTCGTGCCATGCTTTGTGAGTGAAGTGGGTATCGGTCGAAACGCTGTAGATCTCAACGCCCAGCTTCTTGAACTCGGCATAGTGATCGGCCAAATCGCCCAGCTCAGTGGGGCAAACAAAGGTAAAATCGGCGGGGTAGAAGAAGAAAATAGACCACTGGCCTTGCAGATCAGCTTCACTTACGTCGACGAATTCGCCATTCAGGTAAGCAGTGGCTTTAAACGGTTTTACTTCAGTGTTGATCAAGGACATTCAGATAATCTCCAGTTGTCATGAGTGAAGGGTTTATAAAGTAGTGCTAATGCTAACGGCTAGCGACTAATGTCTAAAATTAAAAAAAGCCATCTAGCCAATAGTATTGCCCTATTGGCGTACCACAAGATCCTGTTTTACTGGCTACTTAATGGGGTCGGTAGGGCAAAATACAAGAATTTTTCACATTGGCTTGCGGTAGGCGTCACTGCACCGCAAAATTCGCACGGTCAGTAATATGGCCTACGCTATTGTTAGCCGCTGAGGGCTGTTGCCGGCAGCAGCAGGGCGCACTTGGTATGAAGACACTTGGCAAAACATTTGGCTGAATTGTTTAGTGAATGCTGAATTGTTTAATGACTAGTTGAGACAACAGGAGCAGTGATAATGGGGAACATCCACAAACTTTCCGCGGCCGTTGCGGCTATCTCATTCGCCGCAGCGGCTAGCGCTGCCCACGCTGAAGAGGTGCGGGTATTTAACTGGTCAGACTACATTGCCCCGGAAACGCTGGAAAAATTCACCGAGCGTACCGGCATTGAAGTGACTTATGACGTTTATGACAGCAATGAAATTTTGGATGCCGCACTGCTCGCCGGGCGTTCCGGCTACGATGTGGTGGTACCTTCTACCTACTATTTTACCCGCCAAGTGAAAGCCGGTGTTTTTCAGCCGCTCAACCATGAGTTACTAACCAATTTAGACAATCTCAACCCCGAGCTGATGGCCAACCTGGAAACTATCGACGCCGGTAGCGAATACTCGGTTCCCTATATGTGGGGCACCAATGGGATCGGCTATAACGTTGACCGGGTAAAAGAAATTCTGGGTGATGACGCGCCGGTAGATAGTTGGGCACTGCTGTTTGATCCTGAAATAACCGCTGCATTGAGCGAAGCGGGCTGCGGCTTGTCGATGCTGGACTCTGCCGATGAAATGCTCTCGCCCGCCATGGCGTACCTGGGGTTTGATCCCCTGAGTGAAAATCTGGACGATATTGAAGCGGCTGGCGAACTGATCGCCGACGTTCGCGACGACATGACTTATTTTCACTCTTCCCGCTATGTGTCCGATCTGGCGAATGGCGATATCTGCGTGGCCGCTGGTTACTCGGGTGATGTTTTCCAGGCCGCTGATCGTGCTGAAGAAGCAGGGCGAGATTTCACCATCGCCTATAGCATTCCTAAAGAAGGCGCCGCGCTCTGGTTCGACATGATGGCAGTACCCGCCGATGCGCCTAATACTGAAAACGCTCACGCCTTTATCAACTTTATTCTTGACCCGGAAATCGCTGCTGAAATTACCGAGTACGTGCGTTATGCCAATCCTAACGCGGCGGCCGATGAGTACCTCTCTGATGAAATCATCAATGACCCGGCTATTTACCCAGAAACCGAGGTCATGCAAAACCTATACGTGCAGGCTGAAAAGCCTCAAGATGTGCTGCGTGCCCGTACGCGCATTTGGAACCGCGTAAAGTCTGGTCGTTAAACCGACATTTATCCGACGGCGAGCCTGGAGTTAATTCTCTATGGCTCGCTGCTCGTCTTTTTTAATGCCCGGATTGCCGGGCCTTTTGATGGGAGTGGCGAATGGTCACTACGCCCCTGTCGAACGAGCCTTCATCTGCTTCGCCAATCACTCCTTCTTCGTCGCGCCCCCAGGGTAAAACCCCGCGGTTTGCTGAAGATGTGGTGCTGGAAGTAAAACGCTTAAGCAAGCGGTTTGATGATGCGCTGGCGGTGGATGATGTCAATTTGCAGGTTAAGCGCGGAGAAATTTTCGCGCTATTGGGTGGTTCCGGGTCAGGTAAATCAACCCTGCTGAGGATGTTGGCGGGGTTTGAAACTCCTTCTGAGGGCCGTATTTTATTAGACGGTGAAAATATCACCGCTATGCCTCCGCACAAGCGGCCTATCAATATGATGTTCCAGTCCTATGCGCTATTTCCGCATATGACGGTGGCGCAGAATATTGCCTTTGGTTTAAAGCAGGATAAGCTCCCCAAAGCGGATATCGACGCTCGCGTCGCGCAAATGTTGAAGCTGGTGCATATGGAGCGCTTTGCCAAGCGCAAACCGCATCAACTTTCTGGCGGTCAGCGCCAGCGTGTAGCACTGGCGCGTTCGCTGGCCAAGCGGCCCAAACTGTTACTGTTAGACGAGCCCATGGGCGCACTGGATAAAAAACTGCGCACTGAAATGCAGCTAGAGGTAGTGGAGATCATTGAGCAGGTGGGTGTTACCTGCATTATGGTCACTCACGACCAGGAAGAGGCCATGACCATGGCCGACCGCGTGGCGATCATGGCCGATGGCTGGATCGAACAAATAGGCTCGCCGATCGATATTTATGAAAGCCCGGTGAGCCGCATGGTGGCGGAATTTGTCGGTACGGTGAATCTGTTTGAAGGAGAGATTAGCGAAGATGCTGCTGACCACTGCCGCATCGTCGCTCCCGCGCTCGAGCGGCCCATTTATATTGACCACGGTATTACCACCCAGGCGTCGAATCGGCGGGTTTGGGTCGCGCTGCGCCCTGAAAAAATCTGGCTAACCCGCGAGAAACCCACAACAGAATATAACTGGGCAGAAGGCAAGGTGGATGATATTGCCTATTTAGGCGGTTTCTCGCTCTACTACGTGCGCACCCAGTCGGGCCAGATCATTAAAGTCAGTATGGCCAATACCGAGCGTCGCGGTGATCGACCCACCTGGGAAGACAGTGTGTATGTCTACTGGGAAGATCACAGTACGATTGTTTTGAACCGCTAGCGTCTTGAGCTGCTAACGTTTTGAATTGCGATAGTGGTGCATTCCTTACCGCGAGGAGACTGCCTTTAATGAAGTTATCTCGTTCTTCAGCACTGCTCAAACGCTTGCAGCTGGGGCGCCGAGCAGTGATCGCGTTTCCGCTCGTGTGGCTGATGCTGTTTTTTTTACTGCCCTTTGCGCTGGTGCTCAAAATCAGCCTCTCCGAAGCGGCGATTGCGATTCCGCCCTATGGCCCGCTGCTTGAGTACGCCGATCAGACGCTGCATGTCTTTCTTAATCTGGGCAATTATCTCTTTCTGCTCTCAGATTCGTTGTATATCGCCGCCTATTGGGGCTCAGTGAAAACGGCGTTTATTGCCACGCTGGCCTGTTTGTTGCTCGGTTACCCGATGGCGTATGCCATGGCCCGAGCCCCAGCACGCTGGCAACTGCTGTTACTGCTGTTGGTCATGTTGCCGTCATGGACGTCGTTTTTGATTCGGGTCTATGCCTGGATGGGAATTCTAAGCAACAGTGGGTTAATCAATAACCTGTTGATAGGGATTGGCCTGATTGATTCGCCGCTGCGCATGATGAATACCCAGTTTTCAGTGACTATTGGCATTGTTTATGCCTACTTGCCGTTCATGGTGCTGCCGCTATATGCCCACTTAACGCGCATGGATAACTCGTTGTTAGAGGCCGCTGCAGATCTTGGCTCGCGCAAGTTCAATACCTTTATCAAAGTCACCTTGCCGCTCTCTACGGGCGGCATTGTGGCCGGTTCGATGCTGGTGTTCATACCTGCGGTAGGGGAGTTTGTGATTCCTGAACTGCTGGGCGGCCCTGATACGCTAATGATCGGCAAAGTGCTGTGGGAGGAGTTCTTTCTCAACCGCGACTGGCCCGTGGCGTCGGCGCTGGCCATGGTGATGCTACTGCTGTTACTGGTGCCGATAGTCTGGTTTCATCGTTACCAGTCCAAGGAGCTTGAATAATGAGCATGCGACGGCCGAGCTTCTCAACGGTCATGCTGGTGCTTGGCCTGCTGTTTCTTTACCTGCCAATGTTTGTGCTGGTGGTGTATTCGTTTAACGCCTCGAAACTGGTCACGGTGTGGGCGGGGTTCTCCACCCAGTGGTACGGCGAGCTGTTTCGTGATCAGCAGATTTTGTCGGCGGTATGGACGAGCCTGCGCATCGCGTTTTTCGCGGCCAGCATGGCGGTTTGCCTGGGCACCGTGGCAGCCTTTGTAATGACACGCTATGGCCACTTCCGTGGTAAAACGGCGCTGTCGAGCATGGTCACGGCGCCGCTGGTAATGCCCGAAGTCATCACCGGTCTTTCGCTGCTGCTACTATTTGTGCAGATGGCGCAGATTACCGGCTGGCCAGCCGATCGGGGCATGGCAACCATTTGGATTGCTCACACCACCTTTTGCAGTGCCTATGTGGCTGTCGTGGTGGCTGCGCGGCTGCGGGAAGTGGATCACTCCATTGAAGAGGCCGCCATGGATTTGGGCTCACCTCCAGTGAAAACCTTCTTTTCTATCACGCTGCCGATCATTACCCCCGCGCTGGCTGCAGGCTGGCTGCTGGCGTTTACCCTCTCCCTGGATGACCTGGTGATCGCCAGCTTTGTTTCCGGGCCAGGGGCCAATACGCTGCCGATGGTGGTGTTTTCTTCGGTGCGTATGGGGGTGTCGCCGAAGATCAATGCGCTTGCTACATTGATCATCCTAACGGTATCGCTGGCGACACTGTTGGCGTGGTTTCTTATGCGACGTAATGAGACCCGGCGGAAGGCTGCTCTACGAGAAGTTTAAATCAAACTATAGAACGTCGTCGTCGCGCCCGGCGACGACGCTATCGAGTTCTCCGGTCACCGGTGAGACGATGATCTGTAGCTGGATGGGCGCGCAGCATTGATGGCAATCCTCCCAGGTATCATGGCTGCCCTGTGACGTATCAATCAGAAAGGTCAGCGGCGAATCGCAGTAGGGGCAGTGGAAGTCATAATTGACCAGGGCGTCGTCTTGCATTGTTGGCTACCTTGTATAGCGGATGCGCTAAATCAGTTTCTTACCCAATGAGTGTAGCAGTGTGGTCGTCGGGTAGGGCATCGTAGGATTGAATCAGGTAGGATATCCCAGGATTTAAGTTCCCAAAGCAACGCAGCGAGAGTAGCGATGATGTTACGTAACATGGCAGTAGCGGCCCTAGTGGCCTTTCCGATGGTCGCGTTGGCTGAAACCCCCAATGTCACCGCTGGTGAGTGGGAGTTTGTGAGCAAAACCAGCGTCACCGGCGAGATGGAAATTCCGGATCAAACGGAAACCGAGCGCCAGTGTATTAGTCAGGAAGAGCTTGAGGGAGCTGAATTTGGCTTCATCGAGGAAGAAGAAGGCTGCGAGCTGCTCGACCAGGAGCTGAATGCGGACGGTCTAAGCTACAGCATGGTGTGTCGCGCTGAGGGTGGCGAAGCTACCATCGATGGCGAAATGCGTTTTATGGGCGAGCGTATCGAAGGCAGCGTCGATATCCTTACCCAGTCCCCCATGGGTGAGCTGAGCATGAATACCGTGATTGAAGGCGAGTATCTTGGCGAGTGTGAGTAATCGCTAGCTCTCTTTTCAAAGGGTGCCAACAGGCACCCTTTTTCATTGAGGTCGTCATTGCGAGGAGCGCAGCGACGCGGCAATCTCAAGCGTGCGGTGGCCTCTAAAAACCAGATTGCTTCGCTGCGTTGGCAATGACATCAGTCAGATGGTGCATTAGCAATTTCCTCCTCTAATCGCCTTTTCACTGCCCCGGGCGAACCGGTGTGGCGCGCCAGCAAGTCGTAAGCCACAGGCACCACAAACAGCGTAAACAGCGTGGCCGAGCCGACCCCCGCCATAATCACGGTGCCGATAACCAAGCGAGACTCAGACCCCGGCCCTGTCGAGACAATCAGCGGAATGGCGCCGGCCATGGTGGTCACGGCGGTCATTAAGATAGGTCTTAAACGCGTTACAGAGGCTTCAATCAACGCCGAACGGAACGCTTTACCCTCATCGCGCAACTGGTTGGCAAACTCGACAATTAAGATGCCGTTTTTCGCCGCTAGTCCAATCAACAGCACCAAGCCTACTTGGCTATAGATATTAAGCGATTGACCGCTTAGTAGCAGGGCGAGTAGCGCACCGCTCATCGCGAGCGGCACCGTAAGCATTATCACAAAGGGGTGAATCAGGCTTTCGAACTGCGCTGCTAACACCAAAAAGACCACAAGCGCGCCCAGTATTAACAAGAACGCGGTGGCGCCACTGGCTTGCTGGAAGTCCCTTGAGGCGCCTGCCACATTGGTTTGCGCCTCTTCCGGCAGTAGCTCCGCGGCGCTCTGCTCTAAATAGGTCAAAGCTTCGCCAAGGGGGTAGCCATCCGCCAGGTTGGCTTCAATGGTAATCGCCCGTATACGGTCAAAGCGGTTCAAAGTGCTGGCGCCAGCAAAGTCGGAGAGGGTGACCAAACTGGCCAGGGGGATCAGCTCACCTGTGCGAGCGGATCGAACCTGAATGTTATCCAACGCCCTCGGGCTGTTTTGACTGCCGCGGTCACCTTCCAAAATGACGTCGTACTCTTCACCATCATCAACATAGCGAGTGACGTTACGGCCACCTAACAGTACTTCAAGCGTTCTGCCGATCTCGGTAACCGTAACGCCCAACGAAGCGGCACGCTCGTAGTCAATATCGACTCTTAGCTGTGGCTGGGTTTCGTTGTAGTTGCTCTCTAGTGCCATCAAGCGCGGGTTGTTTTCTCGCACATGATCGATCAGCGTATCGCGCCAGTGGGCAAGCTCTTCGTAAGTCCCACCGCCCAGTACAAACTGCACCGGCTTTTGGGTACGCTGCCCAAACCCCTGGCGCATCACCGGGAAGGCTTGTACCCCCGGCAACGTACGCAGCTTTTCGCGTACTTCGCCCATGATCTCCCAGGCACTGCGTCGACTGCCCCAGTCGGCCATATTGACGATAATAAAGCCGCTATTGAAATTCTCTATGTTGCCGTAGCCACGAGGGGCGCGAACGACTACGCGCTCCAACTCATCGCTCTCCACCAGTGGCGTCATCCGCGCTTCGATCTCATCCATGTAGTCCATCATGTAGTCGAAGGTGGCGCCTTCAGGGCCATTCACTAATACGATAAAGTTACCGCGATCCTCTTGAGGTGTGTATTCGTTGGGCAGTACCGTGGCCAGCCAGGCGGTGGCGCCAATCAATAATACAAACGCCGCGACCACCAGCCAGCGCATTTTGAGCATCCACTCTAACGTGGCCTGATAGCGGCGCTGTGTGCCGCTGAGCAGCCACTGCACAGCCTTGCCAATCCGGCTTTCGTGCATGCCCGGCTTAAGAATTTTAGACGCCATCATCGGCGTAAGCGTCAGTGCCAGGAGAGTAGAGACCACTACCGCAGCGGCCATGGTTAGCGCGAACTCGGAAAATAGTCGGCCAATATCGCCTTGTAACATACTGAGTGGCAAGAAAACCGCCACCAACACCAGGGTGGTGGCGATGACTGCAAAGGCGATTTGGCGGGTACCCCGAAAAGCGGCGACTAGCGGTGTCTCGCTGTAGTCGTGCATACGCCGGTTAATATTTTCAAGCACGACGATGGCATCATCGACAATCAGACCGATCGCCAGCACCAGCGCCAGCAGGGTTAGCAGGTTGATGGAGAAATTCATCGCTGCCAGAGCAGTAAAGGCGCCAATAACGGCAATCGGAACGGTCATCGCGGGTACTAGGGTGGTGCGCAAATTGCCCAAAAACATAAAGATCACCACCACTACTAAGCCCATGGCGATAAACAGCGTCATAACGACCTGCTCAATCGCTCCGGAGACGAACAGCGAGGCGTCGTAGTTCAGGCTCAGTGACATCCCTTCAGGCAGCGTACCTTGCAGGCGTTCAAGTTCGACCTGAACGGCTTCAGAGAGCTCTATCACATTGGCCGTCGACTGCATGATCATACCCAGGCCGACCATGGGGATGCCGTTAGAGCGGAAGACAGAACGATCCTCCACCGCGCCGACCTCTACTCTTGCTACGTCAGCAAGGCGCATCAGATAGCCGTTTTCCTCCTGGTTTTGAGGAGAGCTGAGGGCGAGGCGCTGAAAATCTTCGGCACTGGCAAAACTACGGGGGAGGCGGACAATAAACTGCCGATCCTTGGATTCAAGCGAGCCTGCCGGTAGCTCTACGTTCTCTGCCCGCAGTGCGTCTTCGATATCGCTAACGGTGAGTCCCCGTGCGGCCAAGGCATTGCGATCCAGCCACACGCGCATGGCGTAGTCACTGCCGCCGCCGACACGCACCCGTGCTACCCCTGGCTGAACGGAGAGGCTGTCGACCAAAAAGCGGTTAGCGTAGTCGGTTAGCTCAGTAATGGAATAGTCGTTTCCGGAAAGGCTTAACCAAACCACCACTTCTTCGCTGCTATCGGCTTTGGTGACCTCTGGGTTGTCAGCGTCGTCGGGTAGGTTGCGCAGCGCGCCGGAGATGCGGTCGCGAATATCATTGGCGGCGGCATTGATATCCATATCAATGCCAAATTCGATCTCGATCTGAGAGCGTCCATCCTCGCTTTGCGAGGTAATCAGCTCAATGCCTTCAACGCCAGCAATGCGGTCTTCTAATACTTGGGTAATCCGTGTTTCGACGACGCTGGCCGAGGCTCCGGGGTAGCGGGTATCGATGGTGACCACTGGCGGGTCGATGGTGGGGTACTCTTGCAGCGGCAGACGATTGAGTGCCAGCAGGCCAAAGGCAATAATCAGCGCCGCGATTACCATCGCCAATACCGGCCGCTGAACAGAGATATCCGATAAACGCATTAGCGGTCGGCCTCCAACAGCGCTCGTATACCGGTCTCGTCATCGGCGATCCCGATTAACCTGGCTTCTTGCCCGTCACGGGCCAGCTGTAGGCCATGAAAGACAATTAAATCGTTGGCGGCGAGTCCCTCGAGAATTTCCACCTCGCCATTGCGGCGCTCGCCGATCACCACTTCACGCCGTGCCAAGCGTGTGCTGCCTTCACTCTGTGCAATTAACATCACGAAGTGACGGTCACCGCTAGGCTCAATGGCCGCCTCAGGGATAACAACCGTATCGCGTACGTGCTGTTGAACGATCACTTCCATCAGCATGCCAGGCCGCAAGCGGCCATCGGTATTCTCGAGATCAGCGCGGACGCTTACGCTGCGCGTGACTGGATCCACCCGTGTGCCGATGGTGGCAATTTCACCGCTAAAGAGGGCGTCAGGGTAGGCGGCAGTTGTGGCATTGAGCATCAAGCCTGGTGAGAGGCGGTCGAGAAATACTTCGGGGACGCTGAAATCTAGCTGCATAACATCCAATTTATCGAGCGTCACCAGATCCATGCCTGGAGTGACCAGGGCGCCAACACTGATATTGCGAAAGCCGACGCGGCCACTAAAGGGGGCTTTTATCTGGTAATTGGCCAACTCCGCTTCAATCGCTTGAATATCGGCATCTGCCTGGCGCAGCCGTGATTGGCTATCTTCTACATCGGCCCGAGCCGCCAGGTTGCGCTCTTGCAACTGGGAAGCGCGATTTGACGCATTACGCCGCTCTTCGCGAAGTGCCTGGGACGCCCTCAGCTGCGCCTGCTCCTCGGCATCCTCCAGACGAATAAGCAACTGGCCTTCTTCGACCTGCTCGCCGTCACGGAAATTGATCTCGGCAACGATATCCGTGACGGTAGCCGATAGTGTGACGCTCTCATCGGCACGGAGGGTGCCCAAGGCTTCTATTGGATCCGACCAGGTAGTCATGATCGCCCGGGTGCCTATGACTGACGGCGCCGATTGGGCGAACGCTACGCTGGAAAGCAGAAGAGTGAGAGGCAGGAGTGCGAGTCGCAACAGCTGTCGTCGATGAAAGGGCAAAAGCATAGTGTTCTCAGCGTTAGATAATATTTATACAGTTATTGTATATGGTAATTGTATCCGCATAATAATTTTTAAGTGCGACCCTGTTAGAATGCCTGCCTTTTACGACGGGAGTCGCTCTCAATATGAGCTGTCCATTATGATCTATGACGTTGTCATCATCGGTGCTGGCGCCGCAGGCTTAATGTGCGCAGCGCAAGCGGGCTATGCCGGAAAGCGGGTCTTAGTGCTTGATCATGCTAACAAAGCGGGCAAGAAGATTCTCATGTCCGGGGGTGGCCGCTGCAACTTTACCAATCTTGGCACAACGCCACAGCACTTTTACTCTTCAAACCCTTACTTTTGTATTTCGGCGCTCAAACGTTACCGCCCTGAGCACTTTGTTGAGCTGGTCGAGCGCCATGGCGTTGAACATGTTGAGAAAACGCCGGGTCAGCTATTCTGTGCAACCTCGGCTAAAGATATTGTCCATACGTTACTGACCGAGTGTGAGTGGGCTGGGGCTGAAATCAGGCTCAGCACCCAGGTTACCCGCGTGGAGCAACAGGGCAGTGCCATGCGTCTAACGACTTCGATAGGTAAAATCGATGCCGGGGTGGTCGTCATCGCGAGCGGTGGGCTTTCCATTCCGAGCATGGGCGCGACGGGTTTTGGCTACGACATAGCCCGTCAATTTGGCCTGGAGGTGTTCGCCACTCGCCCTGGGCTGGTGCCCTTTACCTTAAGCGATACCTGGAAAGCGCGCGCAGCTGACCTCTCTGGTTTGAGCGTGCCAGTGGCCGTTAGTGCTGGCAGTCGCCGCTTTGTGGAACCCATGCTGTTTACCCACCGCGGCTTGTCTGGGCCGGCGATGCTGCAGATATCCAGCGTTTGGCAGCCAGGGGAGAGCATTAGTATCGATCTACTGCCCAATGAAAACGTGGCGGAATCCCTACGTGAGGCACGCCAAGAAACGCCTAAGCGTCAGCTCTCGACTTGGCTTGGCGAACGCTTTCCGAAACGCTTTGCGCAAGCACTGCTGGAGTGGTACCCCGACCATGACTTGGCGCGGCCCCTGGCCCAGTATGCTAATGCCGCATTGGATGAGTGGGCGCAAAGACTCAACGCTTGGCAACTGAAACCAGCAGGAACAGAAGGTTGGCGTACCGCAGAGGTAACCATGGGCGGGGTCAATACCGACGCGATTTCGTCCAAAACCTTTGAGGTTAAAGGCTTACCACAGTTGCGCTTTATCGGAGAAGTATTAGATGTAACGGGAGAGCTAGGCGGGTATAACTTTCAGTGGGCGTGGGCGAGTGGCGTAGCCTGCGGGCAGGCTGTTTAATAAGCTGATCAAAGATTTGCAAGTGCCGTAAACCGATACACTGGCTGTATTAAGCCTCTTGTATTTTGGCGATGGGTTCAAGTTTAGGGGCTGTTGACGTTTCGCTTATGGCAGCGGTGAAAAGTCAGCAGAGCCTAGGGCAATGCTGTCAAGAGGTCGGCTGGTAGGTCGATCAGGCGCTTTCTTACAAGTGCCGAAACAGACTAGGATCTAATCCAGCTTTTTGAATTCGATAGGCTAGCTTAGCTCTCGTTACGCCTAGTTCTCTGGCGGCCTTAGACACGTTGCCATCTGTTTTATAAAGTGCATTTGACAAAATTTCTGCCTCACTTCTCCGGTGACATTTAGCGCTCTTCTGCGTATCGTCAAGCTTACCCCGGCCCAATAGATCAGGCCCACTTGTGCCAGCCTCCAGTTCCCCTGTGGGATCAATATTGAGACCTGACTGACCAGGGGGGTTGAGTTTTGTGGCAAAGCCAACGTCATCAAACATATGAAACACATTGAGCGGTTCAGAATTTAGAGCGTTAATCACGCCACGTTCTATTAAATTCTGAAGCTCGCGAATATTTCCAGGGTAACTATAGTCTAAAAGTGCTTCACTAGCCTTTCGGGTGAGTCCTGGAATATTTTTTTTATAAACATTTGAGTAGCGGTATAAAAAATGTTCGATCAATAAGGGGATATCATCCTGGCGTTCTCTAAGAGGGGGAAGGCGTATAGGAAAAACATTTAAGCGGTAATAAAGATCCTCTCTGAATAGTCCATTCTGCACTTCCTTGAAAAGATCTTTATTTGAGGCGGCAACAACCCTGACGTTAACTTGGATAGGGTGTGCTCCACCGACTCTTTCTATTTCGCCATTCTGCAGGGTGCGCAGAAGCTTACCTTGTGCCTCATAACTTAATGATGGAATTTCATCAAGAAATAGTGTGCCCCCATTGGCTCGTTCGAACCGACCCGGTCGACTTTTTTCTGCACCTGTAAACGCACCTTTCTCTACGCCAAATAGCTCTGCCTCAACCAATGTGTCAGGGATTGCAGCACAGTTAAGGGCGATAAAGGGGCCGTTTGCCAAGTTGCTTTTGCGGTGAAGCTCGTTAGCAAACAAGTCTTTCCCAACACCTGATTCTCCATTGAACAGTACCGTGGCTGGCGTTGGCGCGACTCTTTCAATCTTCTGCAAAGCAATACTGACCGCTGCTGAAATACCCACGATCTTTTGGGTATCTATTTTCTCATGGATAGAGGCAGGAGATGACGCTGTCGTCACTCCAGTGGTTTGTCGAGACGACTTACGCGCTTCTGGCGCAAGGTATTCTCCTGGAGTGAGCCAGCTAAGGTCATGGGTACTGCCTATTTCTTGATTTGTCATCTCACCTACGATTCGGCAGAAAGAGCCGCCGCAGCCAGCACACTCCAACTCACGATATATCACTCGCTTACCGTAGAAAGCACTGGCGTAGCCGCTGGCATAACCTAGCTGCATCCAGCAAACCGGTTCACGTGATAGGCCGTACGCATTTATATGTTCGGCAGCTTCGATTGAACCATGCCAAAGGAACTCGGCATTGAAAATACCGTTCGGGATGTCGTGGTCGCGTCGTACCGTTTCGACTTTAACCATCCCCATGACCGCATGTAACCGCTCTCCCGCGGTCAACGCACCAGCTTCATCGTTTAGTGGCCAATGTTTTCGTACAAAAGCTGCGTCGGCAGATCCAGCTGAAAAACCTACGCGCATCAGCAAGCTGCATGCTCTAGAAAAGCCTAGTGATTCAATGATTTCTCTGCGCAACACACCAAATGCATTAGCCCCAAGTAGCACCATGCGGCGATCATCGAACCAAATTTTTCCATCGTTAGGGGTAAGGCGCAGCCTCTCTGTCAAATCACGTAAAGTGGGTGGGTCTCCATCATCAAGGCCTATCTCACAAGAGCTCGCTTGATTGGGTTGCGTTGTCATTTTCGAAAGCGTCATTTTTTTTGTCATGTCTTTCTCATTTTTTTATTAAAAATATTAAATTAATTAAATACTGGCGAGTCTTGTTCAATCCTTCAGTTGTACTTTAGTCGTGTCTAGTCTCTTAACTTCCTTTGCATAATAAGAATTTTACTTTATTTTTTATACTAAGGTCTAGGTTTTGAGTAGTTGGCATAGCAATTGCTGAATAGTTCTCTGTAATACATCGTTTCCATAAATAAAGTGAGAACAATAATGGCTAATGCACCCGCTAGTAATGCTTATCGTATCGTAGAAGTTCCTGAGCCAATGAAGGCAATGCAAGACCGATTTGGGCGTGAGGGAAGCTATGTAGGGCTCTCTGAGGTAGAAAGCCCATGGGTTCCTTTTGGTGATAATGCAGCTATACGGCATCTGGCCTTTGATGTAAGGAATAATGTTTATTGCAATATTTTATGGATTAAAAGCCCTGGTGTGATTGGTACCCATAAGCACCGAGGAATGGTATGGGCTGTAGGAATGGAGGGATCTTTCCGATATTTGGAATACGACTGGGTTTGCGGGCCTGGTGAGTTTATAACGGAAATGCCCGGACAGGCTCACACGTTAGTGACCGACGATGCTAATGGAATGAAAGCTCTATTTTGGATGCAGGGAGCTAACGAGTTCTTCGATGAGAAGGGGGAGTGGGCAGAAACGCTGGATGTTTTCTGGTTCATCAATCACTACGTCACTTATTGTGAAGAACACAATATCCCCATCAATGAACAGTTATTTCTATGAGGTGGGATATGCGTGTATTAGAGCAATTCAGCGTAGAAGGGCGTTCAGCCCTGATCACGGGGGGAGCCTCAGGTTTAGGACTTGCCTATGCCGAAGCGTTGGCAGAAAACGGAGCTAACGTGACACTAGCGGATATAAACATCGACGCAGCCGAATGTGAGGCACAAAGACTCCGTGACGAAGGCTGCAAGGTTCATGCTGTCCAGCTAGATGTCGCTGATCGAATGCAGACCAGTCGAGCCTTCGAAGAACATGTCCGCCAGTTTGGCAACTTGGATATTGTTTTTGCTAATGCGGGGATCGATCCTGGGGCAGGGTTTTGGAACCCTTCAGGAGGGCGAAATAGAGATGGTCAGATTGACGTTTTAGATCCAGCCCGCTGGGATAGAACAATTTCTATTAATCTGACGGGGGTCTTTAATACTCTGCGAGTGGCAGCTAAATACATGAAGCCACGGCGTCGAGGATCAATTGTTGTCACGTCCTCCAATGCTGCCTTTATTACAGAGCCTGTGGTCGGGCTTGCTTACATGCCTGCAAAAGCGGGAGTGTCCCATTTAGTACGTCAAGTTGCCTTAGAGTTGGCAGAGTTCCGGATCCGGGTCAACACTATCGCGCCCGGCGGTTTCGTAACCAACATTGGTGGTGGCTGGTTGAAAGACGAAGCAGTTCGCCAGGCCTGGAACGCCAAGGTACCTCTAGGGGAAATCGCTGATCCTGAACAGATCAAGGCACTGGCGCTATACCTAGCCTCTGACGCCTCTTCCTATATGACCGGTGCTCAATTGGTTATTGACGGAGGCACTTCTCTTGGGAGGGTGGGCTGATGCGTGCTGCCGTCTTTCAGGGGTTACACCAGCCTTTAGATGTTTGCGAACTTCCAGACCCTACACCAGGAGACGATGAGGTTGTCATCCAGGTGAAACGATGTGGAATTTGTGGCTCCGATCTCCATATGACTGAGGATCCCATTTTCGGCATTTGTCCTGGCGATGTGCTGGGTCACGAATATGCAGGCGAGATAGTCGCTTTAGGTCGAAAAGTCAGTGATGTATCTATAGGAGATCTTGTATCCGTTATACCTTTCCGAAGTTGCGGTTATTGCGCTGCATGCCGTTCTGGGAATCCTGCTTGGTGTCTAGATATGGCGTTGGAGGGAGGGGGATATGGTGAATATGCCGTCACCGCTGCGCGCCAGTGCGTACCTCTTCCTCTCAATGCAAGCATGGACGACGGTGCAATTGTAGAGCCTTTAGCCGTTGCTCTCCATGGTCTCCAGCTATCCGGCATGAAACCTGGTGACCGTGTCCTCATCCTTGGTGCTGGGCCTATCGGGTTAGCTGTCGCTTTTTGGGCGCGCCGCTTTGGCGCTCAGACGGTTGTCATACAGGATATTACCCGATACCAAGAACAACGTGCCTATGACATGGGGGCGACCGGTTTTGTTTGTGATCCATATCAACCCATTAAAGCTGCAGAGCGGTCACTTGGAGGTTCAGCAGACATAGTATTCGAGTGTGCGGGCGTTCCTGGTCTCATTGCGCAAGCCATTGAGCAGGTTCGCACGCACGGTACGATTCTGCTTCTTGGTTTATGCACTAAGCCTGACAGCTTTATACCCTTTAGTGCTTTATCAAAGGAAATACGCCTTCAAACTGCCGTTTTCTTCTCACGACGTGAATACGAAAGTGCGTTGGATATTCTCGATTCTGGCGTTGTAGAGCCTCGCCATTTAATCACCGAGACCGTGCCACTTAACAATGTGCCAACCGCATTTGAAGCGTTAAAAAAGCGCACCCATCAATGCAAGGTGTTAATAAGCCATGACTAACAATAATACAGCTACCCTGCCTAACACGCCCAATAACACTCGTTATCAAATCCTTTTAGTTACTCTATTGAGCCTTAACTTTGGCATTGTATTTTTTGACAGGAATGCACTTAACTTCCTGATGCCATTTGTTCAGCCAGAGTTGGCCTTGACAAACCTACAGATAGGCCTAACAGCCTCTGCGTTATCAGTCACCTGGGCAATATCTGGTTTAATATTTGGTGCAATGTCTGATCGAAGTGGCCGAAGAAAGATATTTTTGATCATGGCGACGATTGTGTTCTCTCTCTGCTCTTTTTTATCAGGTCTTGCCACCTCATTCTTATTGCTTCTCGGTGCTAGATTGCTTATGGGTGTTGCAGAAGGCCCTATCCTGCCTATATCGCAATCAGTAACGGCAATAGAAGTTACTCCTGAAAGGCGGGGCATTGCTATGGGGGTCATGCAGAACTTCGGGTCAAATTTATTGGGTTCTTTTGCTGCGCCGGTTGTCCTTGTGGCTGTTGCTTCTGCTTTTGGCTGGCGAGAGGCGTTTTTCCTTGCAGGGCTTCCAGGTCTTCTAGCCGCTGGACTCCTCTGGTGGTTAATGCGTGAACCGACAGCATCTTCAGTACCTATCGCAACGGGTGTGAATCAGTCCTGTCAGCGCCCAAGTCTCAAAGAGGTCTTCGCTCATCGAAATATGCTGCTATGTTCGCTTATTGCGGTGTTATTGATTGGATACTTAGTAACTTGCTGGTCTTTCATGCCAATTTACCTAACCAGTGTACGTGGTTATTCTGCTGAAACCATGGGGTGGCTGATGGGAACTTTAGGCATCTCGGCAGCGGTCGGAAGCTTCGTCGTCAGCGGTATCTCTGACAAAATTGGTCGTAAGCCAGTAATGGTAATTACCCCATTTATGGGGCTCATCCTCACCTTAAGCGCCATGTATTTTGATGGCTCGGCTATTATTCTGGCAGTGTTGTTTTTCTTTGGTTGGGCATTGAACGGCATCTTTCCGCTTTTTATGGCCACCGTTCCCTCTGAAACCGTCGATTCGCGCCATATTGCAACAGCCCTGGGTTTTGTAATGGGTATTGGTGAGATATTGGGAGGTGGGGTTCTACCGGCGCTAGCAGGCGCTGCGGCAGATAGTGTTGGCCAATCCGCACCGTTGTGGTTAATGAGCGCTATTTGTGTGATTGCTGGAGTCCTGGCTTTGGGGCTCAAAGAGACCGCACCAGCAGTTCTGGTTAAGCGTGCTCAGGCGCCTGATGTTTCGGCATCTTTCAGCAGTTAGTCGCTAAATACCGATAATCACACAAGAAGCTCAGCTTTCGGGCCAAATGTGTCGGGTATAAAGCGAATAGCGAGCTATTTAACGAAAGTGATCAAATTAAGTTGGCCGACAGGCCAGAATTTTTCACTGAGTGGCCGCCTTAAACGATGTTTGGCTAATCTCCGCTCGCTGGCTTCTAAGGTACAGTCAGCGAGCCGCACAGCCGTCCAAATTAACTAGCCACTTTGGCTAATAATTTAAGTTTTTTGAGTAGCATATAGCCCGCAAGGACTTTTCTGCCTGCCGCCATTGCTCCACCTGGGTGGCGCATCAGCTTGAATGCAGCAAAGCCGCCAATGGCGTAAAGCGGCAGCTTGAAGCTTTGCCAGTTTCTATCCAGTGGTGAGGCGGCTTGCTGTAAAAATTCGCTATCGACCAAAATATCCACGCGCTGCTGCTCTAGCTCGGCTAACAAAAGCGCTTTGCGTTCAGCGCGGCTGAGCGGTTTGGTTGGTGGCTTAGCGGTGTCTGCGGATGGTTTCATCACTTGGCTCCTCAAGCAGTGCTCGATCAGCAGCAAGCTGTTTGAGTGTTTCTTTTAACAGAGAGTGTTGCTTGGACTGGCGAATCGCAATAACCGCGAGTAGCAAACTGGCGCCGATCAGCACACCTGCACTGATGGCAATGGCGGTTAAGCGATAGGTATCCCAGAATATAACCACTACCAGTGCCGTCAAAGTGGCAATACCCAACAAGAGCAGCAGTAAGCTAGCTCCTGCCAGAAGAAGTAGAACCAGTAAGCGAGCACGCTCCTCTTCTAACTCAAACACCGCCAAACGCAGGCGGGTTTCGCTATTCGCAATCAGCGATTTCAGCAAGCGTTTGGCGGCAGAGAAGACGCGTTGGGTGGGGCCCAAAGCCATTAGCGACGACCGAGCAGCATACCCACAACCATACCTACTGCGGCACCAATGCCAATACTTGTCCAGGGGTTTTCATGGACGTAGCGATCACACGCATCGGCCTGATGAGTCAGCGAGTCGCGGGTATCGTCATAAATACGCTCGCCACGCGCTTCAAGACGTGCACGAGTGTCTTTCAAACGACGTTCGGCGCGAGTACGTAGATCGTTCATCTCTCCGCTGGCATCTTTAGCGGTCGCATTGACCAGCTCTTCAACGGTTTCACTCAAGTGGCGCAGATCATCTTTGAGTTGATCGGCTTGAGTAGAGTAGGTGGGTTGACGTTTAGCCATGGAGTCTTCCTTTGACGAGTGAATGATTGGGCTACTAACTATTAGTTACTGTATTTTTGCTGCTGACTACAAGCATAGCAGCCAGCTAGTAACAGACAAGCAAATGCGTCTATCGGTTCAGCCCTGTCGCACTAAATAAGGGATTTAAACTAAACCCAAGGCTCAAGCGGTGCACGCGATGATCATAATCGATCATGCTTTCACCATATCCGTAGTAGTACTGTACATGCGCTCGCAAGCTGTTGAAAGCGGGCCAGCTGTAATCAATCTGGGTGCCGATATTGCCAGCGCTGGGATTGCCGCGTAACTGACCGCTCACTTCATGGTTATTATTGAGACGCTTGGCGAGGCGAATATCGCCGTATCCCATGTAGCGTTCGATATCCGGGTTGTCGTCATCCTCTGAGGATTCCGGTACCCGCCAGTGGGGTGCCAGGGTGAACGCCCAGTCGCCGCGCTGGAAGGTGCTTTCAAGGTATACCCGGTTCCAACTGCGCGAGAGAGGATCTGAGCGACCATTAGACTGGTGATTGAGAGATACTCGGTTGCGGGTATTCACCCAGCCAAGCGCTTCCCAGGCATTGTCAAAGTCGATAAACACTTCCGGCTCGTAGTTGGTTTCCCTAAAGGGTGATGAGGCGTCGGTATTATAAGCCTGCCACCAACTGCGCTGGGTGTAGCCAAAGTAGACGTCGCCGTAGTTACCGAATACCTGTTCAGCCAGATTAACCTTGGCACTGAACTGGAATTTTAACTCCACGCGATCTGCGGGGGTGCCGTTAGCCACCGTGCGGAAACTTTCACGATTTTGGTTAGCATTGTAACTAACAGGGAACAGATAGTTGGTGCGGTGGGTGGTGATTGAAAACGGATTCCGGGTTGATTCCTGCTCAAGTTCACGGCGATCGCTTAAATCTTCCCTTGCAGCCTCTTCAGGCAACTGTTCAAACGGTATGTCTAGCGCGGCGTCTTCGGGATTTTCTATCTGCTGCAACTGTTGATGCAGATCATACAGTTCAGCATTGAGGGCACGGATACGCGCCTCAATCTCTTGCTGAGACTCGGCAACGGCATTCACACTAAACGTAGCAAGGCTCAGCAGAACAATAAGTTTCGTCAACGGCAATTTTCGGGTGACCATCAAGGTGACTCGCAAAATGAAGGAATAAGTAAACGCCAAGCTTGTTTCTATCACGCCGCCTGTGGAAGTCAACACCTCTGATTGCGCTGACCATCAGAACGCCTGACAATAACCTCATTCTCCGTCTCTGCGGAGCATTTGATGCCAGCGAGGCCCTAAGTAACGTGTTGATACGTAACGTGGTGAGATGCGCCTGTAAGTGGAGTATAACCTGTTTGTTGCTGCTGCTTGTCATGAGCAGTGTCGCTATTAATCCAGCCTACGCTGCGCTTCAGACCAATATGCTGGAGCGGGTGCCCGAGCAGGCTGAATTGGCATCAAGGCTTGCTCAGTTAGAAGCCCTTGAAGAACCCTTGACCGCCCAGCAGGCCAACGATAAAGAGGCCCTGGAAGTGGCCCTCGAAGCTTATGAGCGGCTGGCTTCTGTTGACGGGCGTCTTGCCGCGCTAGATACCCGGGTAGAACAAGCCCCTGAAATGTTAGCACGCCTGCAGCGCGAGTTGAGCGAAGCGGAAGAAGCTTCGCAGCAGCTAACGGTTGCCGACTTGAGCGACCGCCCCCTCGACGAGCTGGAAACGTTGCAAACTAACGCCGTGGTCGAGTTGCAGCAGTTGCAAAGCCAATTGGCGGAAGTGAACTCGCAACTGTTAGCCGCTCAAACACTCCCTGAGCGGGCCCAGCAATCCATTGCGGAAACCCTTCAGCGCGCGGAAAGTTTACGCCGACAGCACGATGAGCGCGAGGCTTTGCTGGCGGATCGTCAACTTTCTGCCCTTAGCGATGCGCAACTGATCCAATTACGCCTTGAACGGGCGCTGGCCGAACGCGAAGTAAGCTTTTATCAGCGCGAGCTAAGCGCTAACAGCCGCCTGCGCGAATTAGCTCAGGAGCGGCGCGATGTGCTGATGCTGCAGGTCGATTATCAAGAGCAGCAGCTAACGATGTTACAAGGGGTGATTGATCGGCAGCGTCGGTTGGCCTCTGAACAAGCCATTGCCGACGCTGCCAGGGATAACCCGCTGATCGCCGCGGGACATCCGGTGGTGGTGCAAGCGCAGCAAACCAACCAGACCCTAAGCCTGGAGCTGCTACGGGCAACCGACCGTGCTAACACTGTTGTGCGTGACAATATTGAAGCCCAGCGGCAGTTGGAGAACGTGCGTCAGCTACAGCGTAGCCTTAATGAGCAAATCGAGGCTATTCGCGGCAGTCAACTGCTGTCGCGAATTCTGCGCGAACAGCGCAAGTCGCTGCCTCCGTTGTCTGCGCCCCGGGATTTGCAGGACGAAATTGCCGACCTGCGCTTAAAGCAGTTTGATTTAGTCCGCCAGCGCGATCAGCTACGCCAAAGCGAACAGTATGCTGCTACGCGGCTGTCCGAGGAGGGCATAGAGGCGACGCCGGGACTGATCGATTCCCTTTCGCAGCTTTATCAATCCCGCCGTGAGCTGGTCGAGCAGTTGGAACAGTCTTACGGCAGCTTATTAAGTGCGGCGATTGAGCTTCAGCTCAACCAGCAGCAGCTGGTCACAACGACCAGTGAGCTGCGTAAAACCATTGATGAGCAGCTGTTTTGGGTTGCTAATAGTCGCCCTTTGGATATCAATTGGCTGCGTCAATTGCCCCGCAACCTCCAGCTGGAGTGGCAGGAAGGGGAGTGGCGAGCCATTTTACCCACTCGCTGGAAAGGGCTCTCTTGGGAGGTGCTCAGAGGGGCGCCCCTGATGGTATTAAGCCTGGTATTAATCGGGTCACGACGCCAGATTAAAGCCCGATTGGACAAACTGCACTCGCAGATTGGTCGGTTAAAAAGCGATACCCAGCTGCATACCCCCAAAGCGGTGCTGCTGAATGCGCTGCTAGCGCTCTCCGGCCCGCTGGCCTTGGCCGGGGTTGGGGTTGGGCTCTTGGGAGCAACTGGGCCATTGGCTAATAGCGTTGCCCCTGCGCTGCTTCAGTTGGCGTTAAGTTGGGCGGTGGTCGCCTGGGGCCGCAGGCTATTGGTCGCCGATGGCGTGGCCGAGCGCCACTTTACCTGGTCTGCGCACTACAACGCTCGGTTACGCCAGCTGTTAGGTGGGTTAGGCATTTCCTTGGTGCCTGTCATAGCCATTGCGGCGATGTCTGGAGAGATGGAAACCCCGCTGGCACTGCGTCCCGTTGCGTTGGGGTTGCTGTCGCTTGGGTTGTTGGCGATGAGCTGGTGGCTGGCGCAGTTGATACTGGCGCATATCCCTATTTTTGGCGTGCGCCTGTTTCGCTTGCTGTTGGGGCTTGCGATGGCCTCGGTGCCGCTGATGCTGTTGGGATTGGTAGTTTGGGGCTACGAATACACCGCGTTGCACCTAGTGGGGCGATTCGCGATCACGCTTTACTTGCTGGGGTTATGGGTTGTGGTGGAGGCGACCTTGGTAAGAAGCCTTGCGGTGGCTGCAAGGCGGCTTGCCTATCGCCGTGCTCTGGCGCGCCGTCGTGCTCAGGTGCAGGAAGGGGCGGAAGGTGGTCTCGAAGTCGTGGAAGAGCCGCCGCTGGATATGGAGCAGATCAATAGCCAGTCGCTGCGGCTTTCCAAGTTGATTGTCTTGATCGGCTTCAGTGCGCTGCTTTATTTGGTCTGGTCAGACTTGCTCTCGGTGCTCG
>Ga0208919_1000264_pt1 | contig 38560 bp, 58 predicted proteins | sample 4_EtaG_FD_184076 | JGI IMG/M metagenome (GOLD analysis project Ga0208919, IMG submission 184076) | Marine viral communities from the Subarctic Pacific Ocean - 4_ETSP_OMZ_AT15127 metaG (SPAdes) (version 3) | ecosystem: Environmental > Aquatic > Marine > Oceanic | place: Pacific Ocean | collected...
ATTTTTCCAAATGCGCTCTACGGCGCTCTAAAGTGCCCTAGCGTTGATATGCACTATTTGCATATATGCTATGCACTGAATGCAGTACTCACAATCTAACTAGGAATGATACTCATTCTCAATGCAACTAATAGTCATTATCAATGCGATACATTCTCATTCTCATTGCGAATGGTTATCATTTGCACACACACACTCGTGTTGCAAAATTGTCACACCGTTGTTACCTGGCGTGACAAATTTGTCACACTGTTGCATAACTGCCACACCATTGACAATGCGACTCACTCGCAATCGTGTGTCAAGATTGTGTCAGCATTGTGTCAAGATTGTATTGCGACTGAGAATGATTCGCAAATAGAGTACGACCCCCCCACGGGGTAGTCACATCTGATTCGTCCCTTGCTTCCATTTTTGGAGAAATGTAGAAAATCCTTGACATTACTGTTTTAATACAGTACAATACCTATAACATAAGGGGTTCCTATGGACTATTTAGAGCTAAACGGTAAAAAGTACCCTAAAGTTACACTACACTGGGTGGACATAGCTGGAGATTCCACCACTGTAGGTAGCGAAGATTTCGAGGAGATGCTTTGCGCCCACATAGTTTCAGAAGGATACCTTTACGACACCTTTGAACAAGATGGTAAAACATACGTCAGGACTTTCTCATCCTACGAGATAGCTGCTAAACCTGCGTTTGGGGATCGAAACGTGTTCCCTTTATCCGTCTTCTCTAAGGAAAGTAAGCAAATCATCAAGAAACTAATGCGGGGGAAGGAAGCAGATGAGTAAAACTCTTGTATTTATAGTGTTCCTGGCTGCGCTTATGCCTATGTCTACTGCGCTGTTTAACAGTGCGTTTGCTTAGGAAGAGGAAAACGTATGGCTAAGTATCCTACAGGTGAGAAGCCTTTTCCTGGCCCTTTAACCGAAAAAGAAGCATCCTTTGTGATGGGCTTGGTAGATCAGAAAATGGAGCCAGAAGACGCTTTTATGGCGGCTGGCTACTCCAACGATAAGGAGAAAAAGCACAGATCGCGCAGACTACAGCGATTCCTGTGGCTACACATAGAGGATCGTATCAAGCAACGTGTTAGTGAAACGGCTACACTGGCTCTTAATGTACTGGAAGACCTTATGCGGTCTGGGGAGAGCGAGAATGTCAGGCTCAACGCTGCCAGGGATATACTGTCCAGAGCAGGGTATGATGCGACACAGCGTAGCGAAACCACTATTAAGGAAGTATCTGACCTTACCGATGAGGAGTTGGACAGCCAAATACAGCAACTAGCCAGTGATAACGTAGTAGTACTCAAGAAAGAGGACTAGTTGACTAGTAAAGCACAAGTGCTAAAGTTATTGCGTGAAAAGCAGCACAGGGTGGAAACTACTAGGATCAACCAATACGAACCCTACAAGTACCAAAGCAAGTTTCACGCAGAAGGTGAGGAGTGTAGGCAGAGAATACTCATGGCTGCTAACAGGGTTGGAAAAACCTACTGTGGAGCGGCTGAGACTGCCTACCACCTTACAGGAAACTACCCTGAGTGGTGGAAGGGGCGTAGGTTTAGCAAAGGTGTTAGAGTGTGGGTAGCAGGTGAGAGCAACGATACCACACGCGACATCATCCAGAAGGAGCTATTTGGAGTACCGCAAGACCCTCAGAAGCATGGTACAGGGGCAATACCGCTAAAGAGCATAGTCGAAACCATCAGGAAACCTGGTGTACCAAACGCCTACAGCGCGGCTCTGGTGCGCCACAGTAGCGGTAAGAATAGCCACATAAGCTTTAAGGCTTACGAGCAGGGTTTTGAAAAGTTTATGGGGGAAGCGGTAGACGTTATATGGCTGGACGAGGAACCGAAGCACGAGATTTTCTCGCAGTGTATAACCAGAACGGCAGATACGGCTGGTGTGGTATATATGACATTTACACCAGAGAAAGGGATGACCAACGTAGTTAGCGCGTTTATGAACGATCTGAAAGCAGGACAGTCGATAACTACGGCAACATGGGACGATGTGGAGCATCTGGATGAAAAGACCAAGACTCAGCTTCTTTCTGTCTACTCTCCAGCGGAACGGGAAATGCGGTCTAAAGGTATACCCGTATTTGGCTCAGGTTTGGTCTTTCCTGTTACAGAAGATGATATTATTTGCGAGGATTTTGACATTCCTAGGCATTATCCTTGCATTGCTGCTGTTGATTTTGGGTTTGACCATCCCACAGCGGTATCTTGGGTCGCTCTGGACCCAGATGACGATGTGATGTATGTCTACGATGAGTATAGAAGGAGCAAGGAAACACCGCTGACCCACGCTGCTGTTATAAACGCCAGAACACCTGGACTACCTGTAGCCTTCCCGCATGACGGGTTGCAGCACGATAAGGGGAGCGGAGTGCAACTGGCACAGCAGTATAGGGACTTGGGAGTGTATATGCTACCAGAGCATTTTAGCAACCCTCCTGCTGACGGTATGGTTAAGGGTAACAACTCTGTAGAAGCAGGTATTAGCGAACTGCTCCAGAGATTTGAAACGGGTAGGTTGAAGATATTTAGAAGCTGCGTGGAGACTATGGAAGAGATGAGGCTCTACCACAGGAAAAACGGTAAGGTAGTTCCGATAAAGGATGACTTGTTAAGCGCAATGCGCTACGCTGCTCTAAGCGTGGAACGGTTTGGAGAACGTCAGAAGTCAAAGGCCATGTTCCGCAAGTACGGCTTTGAAACGGAAATAGAATATAGCAACGCAGGAGTGGTTTGATGGCTAAAGATACAAATAGGTACGGTAGGACAATAAAGCATTTAGGAAAGGGCAGGTTTCAGAGGCGGTATAGAGAGGGAGAAAAACCAAGCCTTTCTGAGAAGGCGTTTGACAAAATATTCAAACTATTAAAGGGAAATTAGTATGATGGGCAAGCGCAAGGGTAAAGGTAAGGGAGGTTATTGATGGCTAAGAAGAAAAGCGAGTTACAGCGCGAGATTGATGAGACTACAAAGCGAGAAGGATTGGAGAGGTACATAACAGAAGACGGCGATGTTGCGTGGCGTGGAGCAGGGCATAGGGGAACTCCTGGGGCTGTAAAAGGTTATGGGGAGAATGGTAACTTAGCCCAGATGGAGAAAGTTCGGAATGAAAATGCTCGTGAAAACAGGCATAGGGCTAGGATACACCAAAATATGTTAAGAATGGGTATCACCCGCGCAAACTGGCCTGGAAGTCAGGTTCCTTGGAATCGGCCCATTAAATGACCCGTTGGGACAGTTCGCGCACCTTAGAACGTATGACAGGTATCATACACCCTGAGCGTAGGAAAGAGCAGGAAAGCCCCTTTGGAGCAATAATGCAAGCTATAGTACCTGATTCTCCTAGAAGGAAGAAGAATAATGCCAGTAAGAAGAGTAAGCGGGGGGTACAAGTGCGGGAGCAAGGGAAAAACGTATAAAAGCAAAAAGAAGGCAGATCGACAGTGCAGAGCAATCTACGCTAGTGGGTATACGAGTAAAAGCAATACAACTAGGAAAAGGGGTCGCAGGTATACTTAGTACGGTTGTATTTTTCCTAGCAGTAGGTTCAGTAGGACTGTATTTTATGTTTGTAATGGGAGCGGCTCTTACAAACACCATTTGCGATTGTTTGGTATAATATGGCACAACTATCAGATTCAGAAATCTTAGCACTGGTTCAGTCAGAAGTTACAGACAGTGCTGGATATCTTGATTCGGAGATTAGCTCTCAACGCGAGAAGTCGATGGAGTACTTCTACGGAGAGCCTTTTGGTAACGAGGAAGACGGGCGTTCCCAAGTAGTAATCACCGATGTTCAAGATACGCTCATGTGGATGATGCCTAGCTTGATGCGTATATTTACAGCGGGAGACAAGGTTGTAAAGTTCCTGCCCGTAGGTGCGGAAGATGAAGCTGTAGCAGACCAGGCTACCAAGTATGTAAACCATGTGTTCTACAAACAGAACAACGGGTTTTCCATACTGTATAACTTCTTCCTAGACGCTCTAATGCAGAAAGTAGGAGTTGTCAAGCACTATTGGGAAGAATTGGAAGAAACCAGTACGGAAGAGTACGAGAACTTAACCCAGAGCGAGTTTGACCTGCTGCTAGAGGATAATGAACTAGACCTACAGCAGCACACAGAAGTAATTAAAACTGAGCAGGTAACCGATCCGCAAACAGGCGAACTACTAAACGTAGAAATACCTATACATGATGCGGTGTTTGTTCGTACCACACTGGGCGGTAAGGTAACGGTGGAGAACGTACCGCCTGAAGAGTTCCTGATAAACAAAGGTGCTAAATCTGTTGAGGATGCAAGGTTTGTCTGTCACCGTACTCACAAGACACGCTCAGAGCTTATCAACATGGGTTTTGACGAGAAGGACGTAGAAGACTTACCAGCCTACTCAGGAGCAGCCGATACAGTAACAACCAGCCCTGAATATATGGCTAGGCATAGCTACGATGCTACCGATGTATCGCAAACACAGACCTCAAGCAAAGCTGAGGAAGTGGTACAGATATTTGAGTCGTACATTAAATGCGATATGTATGACGATGGTGTATCAACTCTGAGAAAGATTGTATACGGTGGGGATATTATACTTGACAACGAGGCTGTAAGTAGTGTACCATTTAGTACTATATGCCCTATACCCATACCGCACAAGTTCTTTGGACTGTCTGTAGCAGAAACAGTACAGGACATCCAGCTAATACGTTCTACCCTGACTAGAAACCTTCTGGATAATATGTACCTAGCCAACAACGGCAGGTTCCAAGTTGTAGAAGGTCAGGTCAATATAGATGACTTGCTCACCAACAGACCAGGTGGTATAGTTCGTACCCGCTCTCCACAGGCTCTACAACCTATACAAACACCAGCTTTGCAAGACTACAGCTTCAAAATGCTGGAATACTGGGACGAGATTAAGTCTGGACGCACAGGTGTCAATCCTGCTACTCAAGGGCTACCCGCTGATGTACTTAAATCTCATGTTACAGCAGGGGCTATAACAGGTGCGCTTACAAACGCTCAGGGGAGATTAGAACTAATAGCCAGGATATTTGCTGATACTGGCGTTAGAAATATGTTTAAGGCGATATATAACCTAATACAGCGGTACGAGAATAACGATAAAGTTATCAGGGTTGATAACCAATATGTCGAGATTGATCCTGCAAGCTGGCGCGAAGACCTGGATGTAGATATAGAAGTTGGTATAGGTTACGGAGATCAGGATATAAGACTTAACAACCTATCTTCCTTTACTACACTGGTGGAAAAAGTAGCAACTCAGACAGAAGGTATTATCACATCTGAGAACATCTACGCTTTGATGCGAGAAATTGCAGAAGAGATGGGGATAAAAAATGTAGATAAGTTTATTTCTATACCACCGCCTCCAGACCAGATGGAGCCAAATGCTCAAGAGCAGTTAGCACAAGCTCAGGCACAGGCCATGCTTATGCAAGCTCAAGCCACTCAGAAAGAGGCAGAAGCATCGCTGCAAGAAGCTCAGATCAAAGCAGCAAAGCTGGAAATAGAGCGTATGGAAGTAGAGCAGACTTTAGCATTGAAGCAGGAAGAGTTGAAACTCAAGGGCATAGAGCTTGGCTACGAGATGTCCTCTAAAAATAATATAAAAGCGTCAGGATAAAGGAACCATAATTATGGCACGACAAAATAATTACTACAGAGTAAACTCAAGCGAGAACTTGGCGGCTACTACAACGTCAGGAACTACTCGTACAGGAGCTTGTCCAGCACAAGTGACAAAAGCACGAATTTCCACCAGTGCGCTTGCATATGTAGAGATCAAAGGTGGTCAAGGTGCTACCCCTACAGCAACTGTGGCTGGCTCTGTACAGATGAACGTAGGTGGTCCTGAAGTATTTACAGTGGTCGCAGGTGACAAGATTGCAGCAATTACTGCATCAGGAACCGCAACAGTGAACGTGACTTGGCTAGAGGGATAATACGCTGTGGCTACAAATAAAAAGATCACAGAACTAACAGAACTGGTAACAGCCGATCTTGCAGAAGATGACGTTATACCCATAGTTGACATCAGTGCGGGAACAACGCACAAGATTAAAAAGTCAACCTTGGCCGCTGCTGTAGCAGGTGTTGCTGAAATTTCAGCGACTTCTCCTTTAGCTGTTGATGCAAGTACAGGTGACGTTACTATCTCCACAGGAACCATTCCTGTAAACAAAGGCGGTACAGGAGCTACCACAGCCACTGCTGCTGCCACAGCCTTGGGAGTAGGTACAGGCGATAGTCCTCAGTTTACCGCTGTGAACATAGGGGCTGCTTCTGACACAACCTTGGCACGAGCCAGTGCAGGTAACTTAACAGTCGAAGGTAACGAGCTATATCGTGCTGGCGGTACTGACGTAGCAGTTGCAGATGGCGGTACAGGAGCAAGCACCCTGACCGATGGCGGTATACTTCTAGGTTCTGGAACCTCTGCTGTTACAGCAATGTCAGCACTTGCCAAAGGTGCAATAGTTGTAGGTGACGGAGCTACCGATCCGCAAGCTCTGGCAGTGGGAACTAACAACTACTTACTAACCGCTGACAGTAGCGAAACACTTGGGGTAAAATGGGCAGAGCAGCCAGCAGGAGGTGCAGGTTACTTTCTAGGAAACTCTACGGGAGCTACAGGCGATACCACTAACGGATTGACCGATATCTTCAGAGTGAACAACAACGCTCTGGCAACAAGTGTTACCATAGCAGCAAACACTAACGCTTCTGCCACAGGGCCACTCACTGTCAATACTGGAATCACTGTGACTGTAACTGGCACACTAGCTATCATCTAGGGAAACGATATGAGTACTCTTAAAGCAGATACCGTCCAAAGTAAAAGTTCCAACACTGACTTGACCATAGCGGGAGATGGGAGCGGAGTTCCCAATCTGGAAGCTGGTTTCAAAGTTGGCGGCGTTGTAGGAGTACCCACCGCATCAATACAAGATGACGCAGTAACGCTTGCAAAGATGGCTGCTGGAACAGATGGGAACTTGATTACCTACGATGCTTCAGGTAATCCAGCCCATGTTGCAACAGGAACATCCACCCATGTACTCACCTCTAATGGTGCAGGTGCAGCACCTACCTTTCAGGCCCTATCCACTGGAAAAATTCTTCAAGTTACGTCTGGCGGAAGCACAACGCAGACAGATACAACTTCTAGTTCATATGCCGATGTCGTTGGAATGAATGTAGCGATAACCCCAAGCGCAACGAGTTCTAGTGTCTTAGTTTTAGTATCAATTGCTGTAACCGCAACAGGTTCTTCTGCTGTAGGCGAATTTCAACTTTATCGCACAACTGGTGGCGTTGTAGCCAACCTAAATGTTTGGTCACAAATATGCCATACGGAGCATCAAAGCGGCAACCACTTTTTGATGCAATACGACACTGGAATTTCAACCACCAGCGCAACCAATTATTATCTCCGCTTTTTCAGGACCGACCAATCGGGAACGCTAACTGTAAATCGGAATGACGGCTCTGATATCGCTCGTTCTGACATGACTTTAATTGAGGTGGGTGCTTAATGAACTATCAAATACATCATGCCTTATCATCCCTGCGACCCAACTCAGAGTTTGTTGTAGTCGCAAATTCTCTATCGGGCATTAATTGGCTTGATAAAACGCAAGATCGTCCAACTGACGCAGAGATCAACGAGGAGCTTGCACGACTAACAGCAGCGGAACCGATGAGGCTTCTCCGACTAGAGCGCAATAAGCGATTGGACGAGACAGATTGGTGGGACATTAGGGGAACTGCGACTGAGGCGCAATCAAACTATCGACAGTTACTACGAGATTTACCAGCAAATACGGCTGACCCTGCTAACCCCATTTGGCCCACCAAGCCGTAGGAGAAAGATGTGAGTACACTTAACGTCACAACAATCATACCAGACGCAGGGACCAATACTGACCTCTCTCTGGACGGCAAGGGAACAGGAAAAGTTGCAATCCAAGATGATATGTCTGTTGCTGGAACTGTGGTTTCCATGCCCAACCTCCCGACTTCTGATCCAGGGGTTGCAGGGAGCTTATGGCGTGATGGAACAGACCTCAAAGTCTCGACAGGTTAGGAGAATAGTTAATGACTTCAACAATCAAGGCCGATGTCGTAACAGCCCAGACTACTAACGGCATTGTGACATTGCAGGGAAACGGGACGGGTACTGTAGCCATTGGTGACAATACTGCTATCACTGGCACTGCTACGGTTTCTTCCACTCTGGCAGTTACAGGTGCAACTACTCTGACAGGGGCCACAACCATTTCTGGTCAAGCCTATCCTACAGCGGGAGGGCTGTGGACAGGCAGGAATTTAATAATCAATGGTGAACACAAAGTGTCCCAACGAGGCACCAGCTTTGTTGCACTAGCTAACAATGCCTATAGCACAGATCGTTGGCTGTATTACGAAATTGGTGATTCTGTTATTACAGGGTCACAGGCAACAGATGTGCCTACTGGTAACTTTAAGAACTCTTTTAAAGCTGATGTAACAACCGCCGATGCGTCCGTAGCTGCTGGTGATCTATCTTGCTTTCTCCAAAAAATTGAGGGGTTAAATTGTAGTGCCTTGGGGTGGGGAACTGCACAGGCGAAAAGTGTCACCCTATCTTTCTGGGTTAAATCACCGAAGACGGGTACACATTCTATAGCTTTAAAAAATTCTGCGCAGGATCGTTCATATATTGCAGAGTACACCATCAGCAGTGCTAACACTTGGGAGCATCAAAGCATTACCGTAGCTGGGGATACGTCAGGAACTTGGCTGACTACCACTGGAATAGGATTGCAAGTTGTTATTTGCCTCATGGCTGGTACAGACTTCACGAAATCAGCAGGTTCGTGGGGAGCAGGGAACGATTATGGTTCGGACAACCAAGTGAACTGTGTGGATAACACATCTAACGACTTTTATTTCACGGGAGTTCAATTGGAAATCGGTTCTGCCGCCACCCCCTTTGAACACGAACTAAGCTACACCGAAACTTTGCAGAAGTGCCAACGCTACTTCACAAAAATCGCGCCCAAAGTTAATGCTGTGACTGTTCGTGGTTATAATTCCAGTGGTGCGGTGGTTGGTAGCTGGTTTTCATTTCCAACGCAAATGAGAACAGAGCCTACCTGTGCAATCACAGGGACATGGGCGGTGTCAAATTGTGGGCAACCTGCATTTCAAAGCTTTTCAATCGATGGATTTCTGTTCGGGGCAACAACGAGCAGTGCTGCCGATACTTATTTTTACCCCGATGCGACATCCGAATACATTACGGCTAGTGCGGAGCTATAGATGAATATTCAATCAGTTAAGAAAATCAATGACAGCGCTACAGGTTTATTTTTCGCCTACGAAGTTCTTACAGATGAGCCGAATATTCGGTACACAGTCCCGCATAACGAAGAAAATTCAGATTACCAAGCCATTCAGAAATGGGTAGCAGAAGGCAACACCATTGAAGATTAGACAAACCTTAATATTCATAGCTTCTCTCGCAGTGGCAAGTATAGCTCTGAACACCTCGCTATACGCTCAATGTGCAAAGCCAGAAGCGGAGCTAACAGCAGTTGGGCAATACTGTGTAGATTCGTATGAACAGCTTGTTAAGGAAACAGAAGAGAAGGAACAGTTTTTAGCATTTGTAGGACTTACTGTGACAGGAACACCCCTATGGTTCTTTGCCAGTTCCAAGGCTTTTAGCGTATTTTTCAGAGACTTTGCCACAGGGAAATACTGTACTGCTCCTAACTACTTTGGCAAAATTGTAGATAGTAATACTTCCGACACTGACTTAGGTGAACCAACATGACTGTAGAATCTGCAACATATATAAGCCAGCTAAATACCGCTTACCCTGCTGCTGGAGATAACATTTCTGAGGGTGACGATCATGTACGGCTGGTTAAATCAGTACTGAAATCGCAGTTTCCAAACTTGGCTACCACGGCTGTTTCGCAAACTAGCGCACAGATGAACAAGCTAGGCTTTGAAACAGGTACTATCGTAATGTTTGCCTCTGGTACAACCCCCACCACAGAGACTATCAGTGGTGTTAAAGATTGGCTACTATGTGACGGCGGTGCTTATAGTACCTCAACCTACTCTGCTCTCTACGCTGTTATCGGAGCAGTATTCGGAACATCTGGAAGTGATTTCAAAGTACCTGACTATAGAGCGCACATACCGATAGGAGTTGGCTCAACTTTCGTTCTGGGAACAGCGCAGACCAAAGCTATAGGAACAGAGTCTACTACTCTAAGCTATCAACCTATTAACTTTTTGATTAAAACATGACAAACCCAAAATGCGATAATCCAGACTGCGCTTGCGATCCTTGCGAGTGTACAGAAGATGATCCTTGCAAATGTAGAAACGGGAGTGATGACGATGAAGTACGAATCTAGCAAAAATTCTAACTACAAGAAAGAGGTGGGAGATCGTAACTTACCTCGCGGTGGTGGTGGGAATTATACCGAAGCAGAAGTTAAGAAAGGCGGTGACGGCAATCGTTACTACAAAGGTACTATCTACGGCAACAGCCGAGGTTAGCACTAGTGGATATTAAGGAACGTGCAAATCAAGCGTCTATAATTCTAAACAATCCCATCATTGAAGAAATGTGGGAAGCTTTGGAAAAAGACCATATTGCAAATTGGCTTAATACCGCTGATTATACTGAACAGGAATCATATTGGCATAAGATTAACGCTCTACGCTCCGTAAAGGAATACCTGGAATCGTTAGTTTATGCTGATAAGATCGAAAATAAAGAATAGGGAGAAACCTAGTTATGAGCGAAGGTCAGACCAATCCGCAAGCGGAAGTCACACAACCTGAACCACAAATGAATATGTTTGATGTCATGTTTGGAAGTGAAGAAAGCACTAATCCAGAGCAAGCATCAGAACCTTCCCAGGTTCAACAGGAAGAAGTTATAGAAGAAGCCCCTATAGAGGCACAGGCCGAAGAAGAGGTGGAAGCAGACGTTCCTGAAGAAGTTGAGGAGCAGTACGAGGTAGAAGAAGCGGAAGTCGCTCAGGAAACCTCTGAAACAAGCCCTGATCCTGTCTACCGTGTTAAGGTAGATGGAGAAGAGTTTGAGGTCAGTCTTGACGAGTTGCGTAACGGATATCAGCGGCAATCGGATTACACCCGCAAGTCGCAATCTCTAGCAGAACAGAGGAAAGCTTACGAAGCCAACCTACAAGCTGTTCAAAATGAAAGGCAACAGTACTCACATATTTTGGAAAATGTTGGTAAATTTCAAGATATAGAGGTACAAAAACTTAACGATATAGATTGGGCATCTCTTAAAGATACTGACCCTATGGGCTATATGGAAAAGCGCATGGAGTTGCAAGAAGCAAGAGAAAAATCTGCTCAAGTTAAGGCCGAACAGACTAGAATAGCGCATCAAAGCCAGCAGGAACACGCAGTAAGGATGCAAGATATTTTGCAGCATGAAGCTGGAAAACTTAAAGAAATACTTCCTGAATATGCTGATCCTAAGTCTGGTTTAAGGGATAAACTGAGGGACTATGCGTTAGGACTTGGTTTTGACCAACAGGATATAAATAACATAGCCGATCATCGCGTAGTCCTAGTATTGCACAAAGCAATGCTACAAGATGAAGCGAAGAACGGGGCTGTTAAAAAGGTTTCTAAGAAGGTTCCAAAAGTTCTGAAGTCGGGAACTCCTGAGAGTAAGACGCAACGTAATCAGCGTACCTTAAAGGGTAAACGGCAGAGATTGTCAAAGACGGGACATCCAAGAGATGCTGCAAATGTTTTTCTGGATATGATCTCTTGATGAAAGGATAGCCAACTATGGCACAACCAACTGGAGTATACGTTACATTCTCCTCCAAGGGTCTTAGAGAAGACCTTGAGAATGTAATTTACGACATCTCTCCTACAGAAACGCCCTTCATGTCGATGGGTGGTAGGACTGATGCTATTGCAGTAAATCACGAGTGGCAGACTGACGCTCTTGCGACTGCTGTTGCTACTAACTTTAACGAGGAAGGTGCAACGCTTACTGCCGCTGAACCTGCCGCAACTACTAGACTTGGTAATATCTGCCAGATCAGCTTGAAAACTACGCTGGTTTCTGGCACGTTAGATGCCGTGTCAAAAGCTGGACGTAAGGAAGAACTTGCGTACCAGATGTCCAAACGTGCTGCTGAATTGAAGCGCGATATGGAAACGAGCTTGATAGGCGCGAATACTGGTAAAACTGCTATGACCGCTGATTCTACTGTTCGTAAACTAGGGAGTTTGACTTCTTGGATAACCACCAACGCTAGTATTGGCTCTGGTGGTACGGCAGTTGGCTCTGGCGGTGCAGGTGCAGTTCGTACCGATGGTACGCAACGTGCGTTCACGGAAACACTGCTGAAAGCCGTTATTCTTCTTGCCTATAACAACGGTGCCAACACCAAGTACTTGATGATGGCTCCTGCTCAGAAGCAGACGTTCTCTAGCTTTGTGGGCGTAGGCGGGTCTAGTGGCGTTTCTAACTGGACTGATACGGCAGATGGTCGTATAATCGGTGGTATGGATATCTATGTATCCGACTTTGGTGAAATGGCTGTTGTTCCTAACCGTTTCCAACGGTCTAGGGATGTATGGCTTCTTGATCCTGAGTACTACAAGTTAGCTTATCTACGTCCGTTCAACCAGAGGGAAGTAGCTTCTACTTCTGATGGTGAGCAACGTGCTATTATCGTTGAATATACCTTACAGGTAGATAACGAGAAGGCACACGGCGCGGTCTACGATCTTAGCTAGACTGTTCAACTACGGGAGGGGTCTTAGCGGCCTCTCCCACTTTTGAGGAGATTGGATAGTGAGTGACCCAATCAAAAGAAATTTCAGATACGATCATACCGATGATAAAGGTGTAGTACACTCTACACAAGATGTACAGCCTTTGCTCGACATGAATAAAAAGGAAATTAACGGAGACTCTCTCTACGATACCAGTAAAGCTCCTATGGGTATGCGTAAAGTTGCCAGTATTCCTCTTATCGTTATAGAGAAGTGGAGAACTGAGCTAGGCATAGATGTAATGAATAAAGATCATATGCCAAAGGTTAAACAACTTTTGAACGATCCAGAGTATGCTTATCTCCGTACCCATAACAGCAGGATTTAGCAAGTGAGCCTAGCTACCTTTTCAGACTTGAAGACAAGTGTTGCAAACTACCTTAACCGCAACGATTTGGACGCTGTGATACCTGATTTCGTAACACTTACTGAAAACAGGCTAAACAGAGACTTGCGTGTAAGGACTAACCTTATCCGCGCAGAGACTACTACAACTGCCAGCACTGCTTTCTATAACTTACCTAATGATCTTATAGAACTCAGAAACATTACCTACGATACGGCAAGCAGCAGTTACTCGTTAGAATACTTGTCTCCAGAGTCGCTCAGTAGGGAGTACGGGGCTTACACTAGCGGTAAACCTAGGGCGTATACTAATCTAGGTAAGGACATCAAACTTGGTCCTACTCCTGATGCAGCTTATACGATCAATATAAACTACTTCAAAAAGCTTGAGACTTTATCAGATGCTAATACTACAAATCTGATACTTACAGAGTTTCCAGAGCTATACTTGTTTGGAGCTTGTCTAGAAGGAGCTATTTACTTAAACGATACGGAGCAGTTACAGCGGTTCATGGGACTATACCAGCAAACTTTAGGAGAAGTTAAAGCGGCTGAAGATGCGGCTAGATATGGTGGTACAGTGATGACCATGACTACTCAAGGTGATCCTGGTGCTATGGTTCGTAGAGGAGCTTATGGTTAATGCCTGAAACAAACTGGGTATACGATGAGTTTGACTTGGTGCAGGAATCGGGCGGTAATATACTGCACGAGGACGGTGACTATATCTGCCTACAAGAGTTCGACTCTACTACTTGGCCTGCACAGACATCAGCGGGGTCAGGCTGATGGCTAAACAGATGCACGACATTAACGGCACTCAGGCTGGTTTTTCGTATAACAAAGACTTGTCTCCCTATGATATGCCCCCGCATTTTTTCGATGAGGTAGTTAATGCTAGGTTTGTAGATAGGAAGGCTGGAACCATAACAGGACACTCCCAGGTGCTTGGTACTCCAACAGTTGCTCCCTATTGGGCTATAGAGTGGGATAAAGGGGGTACTTCTCTCTGGATATACGGTGGATTGACAACGCTACACAAGATTACAGGCACTACTCACGCTGCTGTTACCCGCTCTAGCGGTGCATACACTACCATAGCCAGTACCACAAACAATTGGCAAGGCGCGGTTCTGGGCGGTGTTCTTGTGGCTAATAACGGAATAGATGTTCCGCAAAGCTTCACTCAAGCTGGTTCACTATTCACAGATTTACCTAACTGGCCTGCTACGCTACGATGTAAAGTTATCGTTCCCTTTAAGAACCATTTGGTAGCATTAAACTTAACAGATAGCAGTACTGAGAAACCTTACTCTATACGCTGGAGTGACGCTATACCAGAAGGTGCTGCCACTAATGGTGCTAATACTTGGGTAACTAGTAGTACAGCTTCAGAAGCAGCGGAGACTACTCTAGGCGGTACTAAAGGTCATTTGCTCAACGCTGTTCAACTAGGTAACGAGCTTATCATATATAAGGAAGATAGTGTATACAGTCTTAACTATGTAGGTGGGTCTTTTACCTTTAACATCAGGGAGAAGTTTAAGGACACAGGTTTGTTTGCCAGAGATGCGGTTGTAGACCTAGGGGATGGTAGGCACGTTCTAATGAGTACCAACGATGTTGTGGCCCACAACGGCAATCAGATTACCAGCGTCATAGACGATAAGATGAAAACACTTCTGTTTTCGGAGATAGACACTACAAACTTCCATAGGACGTTCTTAGCACATAATAAAATCCAGAACGAGGTATGGATATGCTATCCAAAGACTAATGCTACAAACGGATTTCCTGATCGTGCGCTTATCTGGAACTATAGGGACGATACTTGGACGCAGCGAGAGTTACCTAACTGTATGTATATAGCTAAAGGTTTGGTCAATCCTGCTCTTACAAACACATGGACGGCTTCTACAAAGACGTGGAGTACTTCTACACTAGGTTGGTCACAGCAGGAGTATAACCCCGCCATCGACTCTCTGCTAATATGTGGAACTAACGATACAAAGTTGTATCTAGCTGATTCAGGAACTACGTTTGACGGTACAGGTTTTACCACAACTTTGGAAAGAACTGGTCTTCACGCTGGTCAGACAGATATGGTAAAATCTGTTACAGGGCTATACCCCAGAATAGAGGGAACGGGTACAGTGGATATAAGCGTGGGGTCTGAGAATCAGCCTTTTGAGGGTGTTACCTATGCTACCCCCGTAACCTATACCATAGGGTCAGATCATAAGATAGACTGTAGGGTTAAGGGTAGGTACATAGCGGTTAAGTTTGAAACTATGGCAGACACTACGTTCAAGTTGTCAGGGTATGCGCTGGAAGCAGAGGTTGTGTCCACAAGATGAGTAAGGAATTTCTACGCTTTGATCCAGCACCAGTACCAAACAATGTTGAGGATTTGCCTACCTACCTTGCTAACACACTGCTTGAAATACGGGCGGCTATAGAGGTTGCTAGAAACGGGCATCTGGACGTAGTATACGCTGAACCAGACAAGCCCTATCAAGGAGATATCCGATATGCTGATGGAACAAGCTGGAACCCAGGCGGCACAGGAGAAGGAATATACTTTTACAACGCCGCTGGAGCATGGGTTAAGCTATAAGCACGTTGATATAAGATCACCCAATGCCAAGTCACTCGTGTCACAATGTTGGGACTTTATAGAAGCAGGGGTGGAACAAGGTGGTAGTAAGGAATTTCTAACCACCGATTACTTGATTAAAAAGGTTTTAGAAAGAGATTCAGATTTATGGGTATCACAGGACGAAAGCGATAACATAGTAGGGGCTTTAATCATAGGGGCCGCTCCGTACCCTACAGAAACAGGTATTATGGCAGAATCAATAGGTGGTACATTCAACTTTGACACCCTTGTACCAATGCTGGAGAAGTTTTATAGGGCTAGGGGTTATAAGTTTTTTGAAATGACAGGACGTAAAGGTTGGGAGCGGAAAATGAAACCGCTAGGGTATACATACATGAACACTACTATATATAAGAGGTTATAAGATGAGTAGCTTTTTCAGACCTAAGACTACGATAGTGAGCGTACCATCATCCTCGCAATCGTCAGGCAGTGCGGAGGCTAAACCGTATGCCCCGACTATTCCATTTTTAGATAGGATACTGCCTCAAATAGAGTCTGAGTTTGATGCTACTCCCGATCTATTTAGGGGATCTTTAATACCTCAAGATTCCGCTCAAACCCTAGCAGCTAGGCAGAATTACCAGGATTTATCAACTAGTGTTTTTCCAGCTTTGGGTTCAGGACTGTCTGGACTTTTCGCCAATAGGCTGTCTACGGCTTTGGGCGATCCTACTCAGGATAGAATATTTCAGGAACAAACGGGTAATATATCCAACTTAGCCCGTCAGTTTACCGAAAGAGATAAGCAGACCGCGCAGGAGCAAGCCATAAACGCTGGTCAATTTGGATTAGGGTCAACAGCAACGGCTGAATTTGAGGAGTTGCAGAGAAGGCAGCGCGAAGAGGCTACGCAACAGCAGTTAGCGGCTGCGCTACAACAGGCAGAAGCGAGAAGAGTTGCCGCTGCTAGTGAAATACCAGGATTGGCAAGCTCTGTAGGAAGCCTTGCCCTAACTCCCGCCTCTCTACAGGAAGCAATAGGCAAGGACGTAGAGCAGAGAGAGCAAGCAAGATTGCAAGACCAGGCTCGTATACAGCAGCAAGAGCAAGAAGCAAGAAGGTTGCAGCTTATAACCAAGTCTAACTTACTTAGCGGCTTGGCAGGATTGGGTACACAAACTGCCTATCAAGGTAAGACTTCAGGTGTATCTGGTCAAGCGTTTGCTTCACCTAGTATCTTCCAACAGATAGGGTCATTTGCTGGCAATATAGGTAAAGCAGCAGCAGGATTTCCCTCATCATGAGTAGCTCTACAAAATATATCCCAACTGATGATGACTTGGATAGGCTTGCTGCAAGAACGGATGAAGATCAGCTAAAGTACTACAAGACGCTGAAATCAAATCCTCCTCCCTACGCTAGGGTTTCCGATAGCGAGAAGGGCTTTGGGTTTGAATACGAGGGACCGTCTTACCCTACTAAGAGGTCGGCACCAGCTAGGTATTCTCCTGGTGAGGGACATCTTTTTGGATACGAGGCTTTAGAGAGACTTGAGAGAGCCGAAGAAAAAGAAAAAGAGGAAGAAGAAAAGAAAGACGATGAGGAGAAGGGAAAGAGGCGGGGAGCAGGCTCGTATAAGGGTGAGTCAGACAGTACAGAAATATATAGAAGTCCAACCCCACGAGCGGAATCACCAAGAGGTACTGGATATAGACCTGTAGCAGCTTACGATCAGATATCTCGTGATCCTCTTTACACAGGTTCTCAGACTTACGGAAAGCAAGCTCTTGCTATATTTGCGGCAATGGATGAAATCTTTGGAACTCCTACTGGAGCATCTCACTTACAGCAATACCCTAGAATATTCTCTTTGATTTAGGACTACAATAATGGCAAATCAATACTATACAGAAGCAGAGCGAGAAGAAATCTTACGCCAAATAGGTAGGAATAATATCGCTGTTAATAGAGAGCTTGTCAACGCTCCACCAGAGATGAAACCACCTTACCCAGAATTGCCCAATCCTGTAATTCCTGACATATTTGAACAAATTGGCAGAATTTCTGGATATAGAAGACCGCCTATGTATAGATCACCCGTTGCGGTAGATGGTGGAGCAATGCCAGATGCAGCTAGAGTTCCTTCCGCCGTACCTGTGGCTGTGGAAGAACTACTAGGTCCAGACATGGGGCAGCAGGATCATAGATTTGTAACAGGTATCGAACCTGTGGATGCTACTGGGGCGGATACTCCTGTTCTGGACAACATATTGGATTACGGTGGGATACTTGATTGGCCCTCGCTTAGAGAAATAGGTGCAGGGGGGCTTAACATACTTAACGAGCTAAATCCTCTTAGGGTCAAACCTGCTCACGGGCAGTCAAATACAAATATGAATGCACAGCCTGTAAATCCACCTGGAACTATGTTAAGTAGAGGCGTGGGGAACATATGGGATGCAATGACGAACGATATGAGCAAACGCTGGCCGCATGAGGCATGGGTTGATTGGGCTACTGATGGCAGAGGTGTTCAAATGCCAGACGTAGGATGGGATGCTGTTAAAAACCACCCTGCTTACCAACTTTTAACTTTACCAGGACTTGTTACTCAACTGGCGGGTAATGATAACCCTAACCCTGTGACTAAGGATGATTCCTTAGCTACCAGATCAGTACAGTCTGGTGCTGACGGTCATCTAAAAATTAAAGCTTATCAAGAGGAGCAGGAGAAGAAAAAAACAGGTAAGGCTTGGCTCTGGGATATGATACAAAAGTTTGGAAGGTCTGATGTTGCCAACTGGATGGCCGCTCCTGAGTTTGTAGAGGGTAGATTTGGGGAGACAGGTCTTGCAAACGTAGGTGGACCCCTTGCCAGAGGTAGAGTAGGTTTTGAAAATAGGGAAGCGGAGAGGTTGGCAGCAGAGGCAGATTACATAACTGCTCAAGCTAAAGCAAATGCCCCTCCAGAGTTGACAGGCACTTATAAAACCATACTTGATGAGACACAAGCTGCTCAACGGGGTCTACAAATAACTCAGCTACTTAGAGACATCATTGATAGCGGTGAGGACTTGACCTCTTGGAAAATGGCTAAGGATAAGTATGGCGGTAGATTAGCTTCTCTCCTTGGAGTTATGAGCGATCAGACAAATCCTCAAGACTACGCAAATGCTATGGGTAAGATGCTTCTAGACACCTATATGCAAGTTACGGGTCAGGATAAGACTAACAAAGCTGAACTTAAACGGATGTTTGAAGAATTTATCGATCCAACTGGGACGTTTAAGAGGGATGCTAACCTACGGGCAGAGCTAATAGCGTTAGAATCTGTCTTTAAGCAAAAAATGACTTCTGGCTCCAGACTTCTACACGATCAGCGTTTCAACTTAGAAGACTTGCAACGCCCAATTTCGTTGGGAAGTCAAGAGCAGGACGTTTAGGAGAAGCATACATGGCAACGTATACTATATACGATGGTACTCAGGTGACTATACCAAACGGCCTCTCAGATATAGAGGCAGACAACCTGATAGCGAAGACTTTTCCAGAGAAGGCCGCACTTGCTGGTACTTACTATGACCGCGATAAGGAATATAACGTCCAGAGCGGTGTGCGCGATCTAAGCCTGAGATTTGGTAATGCCATAGCTCGTGGAAACATGGCTGAAATAATAGCGGAGTTTGACAACGCTGTGGGAGAGGGGAATTGGGGTATTAGCGACTTTAACGCTCCTTACGTCACTGCTCAGGGTATGAGAAATCTAGGTATAGAGCCTGAAGACGAGAGAAAGGTTTTGCTAGACGGTACTCGTACCGATTGGTATGATGTGGCTGATGCTGCTCCAGAGCTTATCATAGGTGGTGCGGCAACTGTGGCAGAACTTATACCATTCCCAGGAACTAATAGACTAGGTGCTGTTGGAGCGTCCAGGGGTTTAAGTGCCTTACGAGCTACCGCTAAGAAAGCATTACCAGATGTGGAAAAAAGGATGCTTGCTTTAGCACCCCCTAGGGTTACTAATGTTAGAAACCCCGCTGCTACAGGAATGAACACTGTGAACAACGCCAAACGTATGGCTATGTTACCATCTCTGACAAAGCTGCGAACTGTTGCTAATATGGAAGATGGTGTAGGCTTTGCAAGTAAGCTAACAGCCAGAGCTTTTTCCCCATCTCTGTTAGCCAGATCACTACGGGCAGGTGGTGGAACTATGGCTGCAAGCTTGGGCTTGGAGGCGGTGCAAAAGTTTAGAGGCACTCAGCGGCAAACTCCTGCTGAACAATTCTATCAGGCGGGGATGGAAGGTCTTATGGTAGCGGGTGGAGCTTTTGCTCTTGGCTTACCATTTGCGGCTGTTGGTATGATAGGAAACAGGATTAGCGGTGCTGGTATCAACGTGGAAGGTCTTGGCATGAAACTACCGCCGCTACAGGCTCGTAAGCAGTCTATGGTAGATGCAGAGGTAGCGGTAAGAGATGCTTTTCAAGGAAAAACAAACCCTGCAACTGGTAGACCTTTTACAAATTCGGAAATAAACCAGTTTATGATACACGTTACCCTGAAGGAACTGCTTGGTAAGGAAAAGGGTCTGCTTAACAAAGCTTTTATAAAGCAGGAAAGCATAGGTAGTAAGCAGTTAGGTGATGAGTATGTGCAGAGAACTCTTACCCTGCTTGATAAGTACAAAAGGGCTGTGTTTGAAATGGACGGGCAGAATTTAACTGTGCCTCAGTATATGCAACAGCTTAGGCAACGATTAACCAAGTCTGAGTTAGACCAAGTAGAGGGAGCTTATAAGGGAATAAGCAGACTGTTTGACGATGATGTGGGGATACCTAACCAAAACATAGAACAGATTATGGACTTGTTTGGGGGAAGACTTGCTGAAGCGTACAGGCATGGTCAAGGCAAGTTTTCAGCAGCCTATGACGATCTAAACTTACAGTTCGACAAGGCTGGTAGTATACTTATTGACCAATTTGATGCGGCAGGAGTTACTACGCTTACAAGTAATCTGGCAGATATAGTTAATAACATGGCAAATAGGCTTGGATACACAGATGTTCAGCGTATGTTGAATGATTTGAGTCAAGTAGCGGGGGGGCAGCGAGGGGCGCATATTTTAGGTAAAATTCGGGATAATTTAGACTTTGAAACCCCTCTTGAAGGTATGGTAGCAGGAGTTACAAGAGCTAAAGGTAAAACCATTAATAAGATTATAGATGAGGGTAAGACCAAGCAAGACGCTCTGGATATGGAAGGAAGCGTAGCGTTACAACGCGAGGTTTGGCCTGATGACACTAATGTTAATAAGGTGTGGAGAGAGGCAACAGAAGCAAGGGTTGTAACTGCTCAGGATTTATTAGAGTTAGATAAGGGCTTTAGGCAGTATCTTAGAGACTCTACTGATAAGGAACTCACAAGACGGGCTGCAATAGCCACTAACTCTGTGCAGGACGATCTCAATGGTATTCTTACCACACCTGTGTTTAAGGAATGGAGAGATGTAAGATCACGTTACAAAGAGTGGGTCGCGCCCTTTAACACAAATTGGGAGTGGTTAGGTGGAAGGACTACTGCTCAATCGCCAGCGCAGCTAATACGCACTATGGAAGGACGTAAGCAGTTTAGAGGAAAGCCCATAACTTTTGAAACCCTTGTCAGAGATATGGATAAGGCGTATAAAGATATAGACGCGCAGGTGAGAACAGGTAAGTACAAGATGGAAAACGGGTTGCCAGTAGCACCAGAAGGTCCGACATCTGATATGCTGCTAGGTACTCTAGGGGTTCAGTATATGAGGGGGTTACGCTCAAAACATAAGCTTACAGATAACGACTTAGCGGAGATAGGGTTTGGTCCTCAAAGCACTCCTGAGCAACGATTGGTGGGAGCAATAGAGTTGCGAAGACGGGCTGACATGGCTCTGAAAGAAATTGATGCCCTTGTAAACTCTGGTCCTGGTCCTACTAAGTCTCACAAAGCAGCTTTGAATAGATTGTTTGGGTCAGCAGGTCTGGAGAAGTTTAAGGGAGCTTTGCGCGAGTTACGGGATGGTAAAGACACTGGTGTCACTAAGCTTCAGGCTCAAAAATCTTATTTGGAGGCTCAAGACTTTGTTACCAGAGTTAGTTCGCTGTGGAAAAGGGATCAAAACGCTGTAAGGTTTGACGGGAATACTCTGACTAAGGAAGCTCAAATAGCTAAAGATTTATTTGACATAGACCCAGGAGCTAGAGACTTGTACCAGACAACAGTGTTTTCAGAGTTGTTTGAAAGGTTCTTATCTACTGAAGGTCTGAACACGGCTCAGGCCAATGCTCATCTTAGAGACTTGGGGGAAGCTGTATTTGCGGCGAGTAGGGATTATCCAGATGCCATGAAGATGCTATTGGGAGACAAGTTTGAGGGGATGCGCGATTTAGGTGCGCTAGTACATGGAGCGCACAACCTTGATCCGTTTGCTGGTGCAATCACAGTAGCAGGTTTACCCGCTACCGCTATAAGAAAAATGATAAACGGTGCGTACAAAGGTGCTGGTCAAACAGCCGCAATGATGTTTGCAATGAAGGCTCTTGCTCCTGGTAGTATGGCTTGGCGTAAGATAAGAGCGGCTAGAGGGTATCCAATACACGCTGATAAAGGGGCGGTTAAAGCGTTGGCTAGTTCACCCGATGGAGTTGTAAAAACGGCAGCAGACCTGCAACTTAAAAAGATAGGTCAGGAACATTTAGGTGATGCCATAGGCGCAGGTGCTAAAAGCCTTAATAGTATAATGGCTGGTAGGAACGGATTGTGGGCCATGTCGGTTGCTTCTTATATGCAGGAAGTTAATGAATCGTTACCAAACTTGGAAATATCTAGCCCAGAACCAGTACCAGTAGAGTTTTTCCCACCAGAGGAAACTACTCCCGCACAGGACGAGGGTGCGGATCAGGACAATAATGTTATCCAAAACCTGATATCAGCCTTGTCGGGGATGAGCGGTAGTCAAACAGGAACCGCTCCCAACGCTCCTCAATTTCAGCCAACCTACAATCCAGTTAATGTAAGAAGTGCGCTGAACCAAGGTAAGCGTATTGCGGCTGCTACTAGGTAGTCTGTCTCTTATTATAGTAGGAGTTATCTATATGGGCTTACTAAGCGAAGCAAGCGAGTTCAAAACCGATTACGTTGACAAAATTGCAAAGAATATGTTTGAGGGCTTGCTAGGAACTTTAGGAGTAACAAAGCCGCCCGTTCCTGTGGGTGCTGGTGGTGCTACTCCTATGCCTGACTATACGACTGACCCAAGGGCTAGGGGCTTACACGCTGTTGAAAAAACTATTGACCGTGTTAGTGAGATACTTGGGCCAGGTATAATGACCAAGGATGCTAAAGAGCTTCTGTCTATAACTTCAAACATGGAAAGTTGGCAAGGGTTTCACCCTGATACCCATACACGCAAAAAAGTTGAGGGGGGTACTGTGGGTCACGGTGGTATGTGGCAAATGACACCTAAAACATTCTGGGAAATACTGCATAGAGCTAAAAGAAATTCTGATAGTAGTACTGCAAGGGCAATAGAGCGGATTCAAGATAAGACGGGTATAGATTTCATGTCTATGCACCGCGATCAGGAAAGTTCCAAGAAGTTGAACCAAGATGAAATAAACGAGATCAATGAATTTCTAGCGGTTCCGCTGCACTCAGCTTTGGCTGCAAGGCTTGAATACATGAGCGTTCCAGACCCAATCCCTAAATCAACGGGAGGAAAAATAAGGTACTACGAGGATGAATACCACAAGTTACCAGTGAGCTTTCCTAAAAAAGTGTATAATCAACTGCGAGGTAGGGGTCTTTTAGATGCCTTTTAATTTTGTAAAGGGTGAGTTAAGTGGAATTTATACAGGAGTATTGGGAACAATTAGCCATAGTAGGATTTGCAATACTGGCTATAGTTAAGATGAAGTTTGAGTTAGACAGTCTGAAGAAAGATGTCTCAGACTTGTACAAGAGAAATACATTTATAGAAGTTGTCACGCTCAAGGCAGAGATGGAAGTAGCTAAACGAAACATTACATCTCTATGGGACAAGTTTAACTCGTTAGTCAAGAAGGAGTAGTCAGGTGGAGTGGTTGATCTTAACAATAGGTGCTAAGTTCTGCTGCATCGCAGCGTCAGGAGTGGGCGGTCTAGCTAATTGGGCCGTGAAGAAAGCTATTAGCTGGAGAGATTTAGCTCTAGCCGTACTTGTAGGTTGGGCAGCGGCAGAGTTCTTTATCCCGCCAGTGATGAAACACTGGGAGCTAGACATAACTTGGGGGCCAGCCATAGCATTTGTCATAGGATTTTGCGGAATACGCTTACTCCCTGTAATTGAGCAAGCATTAACCAATAGGGTCAAGGGTAGTTAATTATGGACACTCGTAACTTAGACTTGACAGAGGAACTGTCTGACACACTACCGCCCAAAGATGAAGCAATGAAAGCAGCGTTAGATGCGTTACACGCCATAGCGAGGCACGAGAAGGAATGTGGATTACGTTGGGGAGATGCTCATGCAGAGATGAAGCTAATCAGAGAACAGCTAGGAGTGCATTCTCATAGGTGGGAACGTCTAGCATGGTTGGTTATAGGTACTATGACTGCTGGTGTTGTAGCAGTTGTGGTACAATCTTTGAAATTTTAGAGAGGACTAAATTATGGAAAATGAAACTGTAGGTATTGTTACTCATGTGATGACTTGGTTTGGAGACATACCAGCTTGGCTCACGGCGATTACAACAGTGGTCACAGCCGCCACAGCTATCACCGCAATAACTCCAACCCGTAAAGACGATATGGTTATCGGCAAAGTACTATGGGTGCTTAACATAGTTGCTGGCAACATTGGTAAAAACAAGAACCTAGACGCTTAACCAAGGTGCAATTCCTAGGTTTAATAAAAGTCCTGCTCCGATTGGTCGGTCATTTATCAGAATGGGCTATGCGTAGACAACTGATAAAGGCTGGCGAATCGGCAGCAGTGAATAAAGGTTTGGTAGATGTTGCAAACACCATTGAGCAAGCTCGTAGGGCTAGGAGCGATATTGATAGTAAGCGGTTGCGCTCTAAGTACCGCCGTAGTTCCAAAGAAGGCGATTAGCTATATACCTTGTGTCTCTCTTCCTGGTCCTTTCTTATACGAGGACGAGAACATAGACCCTCATTTCCCTGTCCGAATGAGCGAGGAAACTTTAGAATGGGCAGACGAGTACAACGCTGTTTGGGAAAGCCTGTGTGAATGATTTGTATTTACTGTGGAGCAGATAAGGGCAATAGTGCTACTTGCCCCAGGTGTGGTGGAATGAAAGGTAAGTAGATGTACGGACTGTTAGCAAATGCTGGACGCAGAGAGGACAACGCTGCCCTAGGCGGTCAAGTAGCTCATATTAGCGCAGCAGAGGCAGACTTGCTCAAACGGCTAGGCGGTGCTGGTAGCGTAAACCCTACGACAGGTCTTCCAGAATACTACTCCACTGGAGCGAGTAGCGCACCTGGTACAGCGGCGGCTGCTACAGCGGCGCAAGGATCTGCGGCTGCTGCTGCTGCGGCTGCGGCAAGTGCAATGGGACTAGGTGCGGCAGCGGTGTCACCAGGTTACGGCGGTCATGGTATGGGATTTACAGTAGGCAAAGCGCCAAGCTCCAGCGGAACAGGTAGCGGAGTTGCCCCTGCTGCTGTAGCTAACGCTATAGCGCAGAACCCTACAATGTACGGGGTGGAAGGTCCAGGCGGTATAGGAAGCGGCGCTCCTGGTGTAGCTCCTGGTACGCCTGGTGCAGGGTTTGGTATAGTGACAACCTCAGAGGGAAACCCTGTAACAACCTCAGAGGGAAACCCTGTAATGCACGGTAACCTTAGCGGCAGGGTAGCCAATACACCAATTCTTTCATCTGACATAGCCAATGCGAAATTCTTTAATCAGTTGGGAGAAGCGACTGAGGGTATTCCTAACGCTATAGTGGCATTTTTCTCACAGATGGCTCAGGCACAGACGCCTCAGAATGTTGCAAGCACACGGGGCGCTCTAGCAATTGCAGGACCGTCAATGGGGTCACCTTCTGCCACTTTTGGAGGCCCTGGACAAGGGGGCTTACTCCCGTCACAACAAGTTGCTACCTCTCTGGTTACACCACAGGCAGAAGCAGCGGTAGCTCCAACGAGCTTAAAAACGCCGTTACCTTACAACCCCCTACCCACAACGCTAGTTTGATTTTAGGAAAAGTTTTTCCTACGGCGTAGCTTATCTATCTGGTCGGATAGTTCCTTGAGCTTCTTGTAAGATTCCTGTAGCTGCTCCTGCAACTCCTTAACATTCTTTCTTAGTATGACGTTCATAGCCTCGTGATCGTACTCCATTAGATACCTCTCAGCCTCTTCTTTATCAGGTGTCTCGTGTACTATATGCCCATGAGGGTTGATAACCTGATACCCAATCTTGTTGGACGGGCCTTGGTGGATGTACCTTATTTCCCTGACAAAACTTAGACCCACACTACACCCCGCACATTCCTTCACAATTTTCAAGCTGCCCAAAATCAAACGTATCCTGCTTGGACTTCTCTATAAAGTTAATATCTCCAAGGGGTTGACACGATCTGTGTAGATACACCTTATCATCGTTCTTTGTACCAGTTCGTATCATGTCATCAAACTGAACAACATCTGCAAACTCGTTGGGAAACTCGTCCTTTAGTTGTTGCCACTCTAAATTAGTTTTATAGGGGCAGAAAGTACAGGCTGATCTAGGCGGGGTACGTTTGTAGTTTTCCTCAAACCACTGTATGCAATCAGCCCTTTTGAATTTATTTTCTATCAGGGGATACACGTTTGTAATCCATTTAATACGGTTGGTAGTCATACGCATTACTTCATCGTAACTAATGCCCATAACCATATCGACATTAGTACCCCTTTTCCTTTTCTCCCCTTTTTTAAGCCCTAGAAGCTCCCTAACCTTCTGGTTGACAGGGTTTATTTTGTAGTTAGAAGTACACTGGCGGCGTAGTAAACCCTTCTTGCCCGTCTTGCCATTAACAGTAAACAGAGGTATGGTTAAAAAATTGTACCGCCCTGTACCACAACTGCTGTTTATAGTGTCTAGTTTAAGATCACCAAAACTGACTGTATGAACAGGGAAGGATAGCTGGTCTTTTAACCAGGATAGGTGGTTATAGGTTGCAGCCCCTTCCCCTAAAGTATCCGCAAAGATGGCGCAGTCAACCATAGGTAACTCGCCTCTTTCAATCATAAGTGCCAGTGTAGATGACTGAACTCCTGCGCCTAGGGATAGTACCCTCATGCTAGTTTTATACACCACAAGACCCCCCGTGTTGCGTAATGCTGCATATATCGTGTGTCTCTACACCCTCTTCAAACTCTTCCCCAAGCTTGTCTACAGCTTCACTGTACGGCACAGAGCTAAGAGGTTGCCCCCCTCTACATCCGTCAGGGTACACGGTGAAACCCCGCAAGCGGTGAGCGTAAGAAGCAAGAGTATCGGTAAATGCTTCCACAGTGTCATCATTGTTCAGCTTTGACCCCCATGCTGGTAGGTTAATCGTGGAAGATATAGCCATATCCACATAATCTTGGACATCTGCCTGAAACTTTATACGCCTCTTATAGTCTTCAGCCAAGTCCAAAGCAGACTCTATCTTGTCTGGATTAGTTCCGTAAATGTCTATAATCTCCTGAGCAGCACTGTCTACAACATACTGGTAGTGCCAACGGCTGTTCTGTTTAAGATATCTACGGCGATAGGCCACAGCAAAAATAGGTTCAATACCAGTACTAGTACCAGCAAGGATGCCGATTGAGCCTGTGGGTGCAATCGCTCTATTAGCCACAGGAGTACTAACAGAAAGCTCCCTAGCATAACTGCGACTAGTAGCATCGCTAACTCCTCTGTAGACACTGAGCCATCTGTGAAGTTCAGTTGTAACCTCATACTTGTACCCTTTCTTGATGAGCCACTCGTGTACCCCCATCAAGCCTAGCCCTAGTCTACGGTTCTTCTCCCTGACCATATCCACTTTATTGTAAGGGAGTTTAGCCTTTAACGTACCGCACATAAGAAACTTAGTAGCAAGTTCACAGACGTTGCTAAGTTCCTCTATATCTTTAATACGTCCAAGATTGAGCGAACCCAAGTTGCAAACATCCGAATCGTCTGCGCTAGTAACTTCAGTACACGCATTGCGAAGCGTTTCGTTCTCCTTGTCAAAGAAATTAAAGCTAAAGCCTGGTTCAGCCGTACTGAGGGCTTGCTTAACATTCTGGCGAAAAGTATTCCCGACACTGCCTGTCTCCCAGTAGTTAGTAATCCAATCTGTGTCGTAGTTGAGGCTCACGTTGGTCATGTCCAAGGGGGCGGGGAAGTTAAAATCCTGCTCTTTGACCTGGCCTAAGCTAACACCTGTGCTACCCACTGGCATATCGTACCAGTTCTTAGCGTTGAGCAACTCCTCAGCGTCCTGGTGCTGCCAGTTTAGGCTTGCGTAGATAGCACTCCTACGACTTCCCCCCTGCATCACCCTGCGGCCTATCTCGTTTATCATCTGCATCTTTGGAACTGGCCCACTGGCAATACCACCTGTGGATTTCAACCTTGAGCCAGAGTGACGGTACACTGAATAGTCCACGCCGATCCCCCCACCTGTCATCAGGCAACTTTCTACTTTCCATGATAAATTAGACCAATCCTCTCTTGTATCTTCCTCTGCTCTGAGTAGATAACAGTTGTTGAAAAACTTGTTAGTCCTACCAGCGTAGTAGAGATACCTACCACCAGGTATAAACTTGAGATCAGTTATGTACTCTATAAGCTGGTCCTGATCGTCCTTGGACATCAACGGCTTGTCTATAAAGTCTCCACAGACATCCCTAACCAGAGTCTTGGAAAGGTCTGCCCAAGTATCGCACCCTTCATGTGCGTACTTGTGCTTGAAAATGTCTTCAGAGAACTTGGAACGGAATTGGGGATTTTCGTTAGAATTATATCTCATGGCAGTCCAGTGGCCTCACCTCAAATTTGGTTAATTGTTCCTGCACCCTATCTCTGAAGGACAGTAGAAGGTCTATACTCTCTAGGTCTAGTATTTCCACTATCTCTTCAGGGGAGTGCGCTTCTGCAATATCGCTTAACATCTCATCAGAAAGTTGCGGCATTTTCTACCTTAGCCTTCTTTTTGCCCAAGAACCATACAGGTTTTCCACTCCTGAACTCCAAGTTTACATCCTCTGCTTCCCAACATATCTTTTTATGGGAGCAGTAAGAGCAGTTTATTGCCAACTTCTTGCGCTTGGTAGGTCTATCCAGAACCGCCTCAAACGGCCTCTTAGGGGGTTCCTCACCTTCTAGTGCCTTGCGTACCTCTTTAATGCGCTTAGGAGTGTCCTCAAGCTCTGAGTGGGTGTAAGTGGCAAGTTCGCCGCTACTCTTATCAAAGGCCAGGAAAGTTCCGCTATCCTTGTCAAGAGCGTTAGCATAACCGCTTATCTGGGATATATACCCAAACGAATCATCGTCAGGCAGTGTACCGTTCTTAAACTTCTTCATACCATAGCTTGAACTTGACTTGACATCAGTCAACTGCCCGTCTATCACGGCATCAATATGGCCTTTTATCCCGTCAATTTCTATCTGCTTCTGTTGATCCGCAACATCGTGACCAGCTTCCTTAGCAAGATATAGGATAACGGCCTCTACGACATCTCCTATCATAAACTTTAGCTTAGTCTGAGGCAACAAAGGCTCAGGCTCGTGCGTACCTTTAATATCGTACCATAGAGCGCGAGTACATGGCTTGCCTAGGTTAGACATACGGAGAGCGGGTTTTCTACCACTAGTGCTGCTCCAAAGCTGCCTACGCACCCCTTCCATCATTGTAGATGCCATCCCAAACAAGTATTCCTGGTTGGGAGACTTGGTTCCATTGTTCAGAAGACTGTATATGTCTTCCACCAGTGTGTCAATTTTCTTCATTTGCGTACTCCACGGCTGTAACTCCCTTATGCTTGTCTAACTTACCATTCCTCAGATCAGAAATTCTCTGTTGACTGTAACCATTTGACTTGCACCAATCTTTCAAAGTAATGTCACGCACCCATTCTTGAGAACCGCCGTAGTAACTGACGAGAAACGCACCTCTATATGCGGGGTTGTTTGTCCCTGCAAACTTAGCCCTTAGTGCCTTACTTAAATAGCTCTTAACTGGCCTGTAGAAACGTACTCCACCTACATTAGCGTTGTAGTAGTCTTCACTCTCAAGCACCCCTAACTCAAGCTGTAACTTCATTTCGTTATAGTACAAGTTACGCTTGTTGTCGCAAAGCATAAGTATTTCAAACTTGAACTTACGCTTACCTAATTTCTTAACGTCTTCCAGCAGGTACTTGGAACTACTACAATATCCTCGCCACTCACTAGCTCTGATGCGTTTACCTTTACTGAATTTCCATAGGTGCTTACACCCTATGTACGCCTTACCAGAAACTTTGTTAGTTATCTGGTAGACAAAGCCCAGGTGGGCATCAGGGTCAAATCTACCGACTTGGTCTATGTCCCAATGCCCGTAAGCCCGTCTTGGCACTAACTAGAACTCAGAAGATTTAGAAGGCCCGCCCTCTTCAGGCTCCCACGGGATTACATCAGTAAGCTTAACAGCGTCTAGGAAGGTGGTTATACCAGTACCAAACTTGTTATCGTAGGGACGCTGAGTAAGCCTAACAGTACCCTTAGACCCGTTACTTATCGTCCGTATTCCATCGTAAGGCTCCCCGTTCTCGTCAAACAAATCTGGTTGTCTGCTCGACTTTACCTGGATATAGGGTAGGCCGTCATAACGATCCTCGCGCACGTTTACCCGAAGGCCGATCTTCTTAGCCTTCTTTATCTGATCTCCAGATAGCACAACGGCTACGCTGTAGTTGTCGAAGTTATCCTTACGGTCAAAGATAAAGGGGTACATTAAGCTTCCCTCTATGTAGTGTTGTGTAGCTCTTGCCATATTAGTGTATCTCACTCCAGTTGTTTCCAGTAATAACATCGCAATCCAGTGGACATCTTAGCTTAAATGTGCTGTTCACTGTCTGTATAGCTATTTTAACACACTCGCTAACTGAGTCAACAGATTTCTTGTGCGTTTCGATAACTAATTCATCGTGTACCATAGCCACTATTCGGGCATAGGTAGGGTAGTAGAAACCATTGAAATCGTAGAGACTTTTCTCCAATCCTAGGGAGTAGTGTACGTTTGTAAACCAAGCCTTCATAAGTACAGCGGAAGAACCTTGTATTAAAGTGTTTAAGCTGGCGTGGGGGTGCCTAACGTGCAGTTTCCTACCGTCTATGGCTCTAACATGGCCCCTGGTTTCTCCCTTGAGTATCACAGCTTTACGAAGCTTGGTGAAGGCGGGTAGGTTGGACAGGAACCTCTCTCTAAGCTCCTTACCATCCTTGGCAGTACCGTTTACCACAGTGCCTAGTTTAGCATCCCCCGCGCCGTAGCAGAGGGCGTAGATGAAGGTCTTTGCAGCATCCCTAGTGGGCAATCCTGCTCTACGCTGATTCTCGCTATGCACATCCCCTTCCAGAACATCGTGCGTAAACTTAGGATCGTTCATGTAGTGTGCGAGTACTCGTAGCTCCAGTGATTTGGCATCAGTGTCTATAAGGACATGGTTCCTCTCAGGAACCCATAGTTTTCGGCACTCCTCGCCATAGGGTTTACGCATAGAAGGTATCTGCTGTAGATTAGGGTTGGAGCAACTCATGCGGTGCGTAACGGCCCCTAGAGTGTGAAAGTTGCAATGAACCCTGTCACCATCGCTTGCTTCCAGCCAGGATTTAATCATACCAGTACGCTTCTGTAACATGAAATAGGTAGCCAACACCTTGGCCTCTTCTATGTCGCACCCCTCTAACGTACTCTCGTCCACCTTGGGTTGACCAGTGGGGGTAAACTCCCTAGGTTTCCAGCCCTTTGCTATCAGCCGCTCACCTATCTGCTTACGACTAGCGGGGTTGAAAGGTACTAGCTTGGTTTTAGTCTTTAACTGCACAATAGAGGGTGGGAATACGTCCTGCATTGCCAAGACTATTTCTTTCTGTTTCTTTAGCAGCTTTGCATAAAGCTTGTAGGCACTGACAATATCAAAACCAAATCCCGTCTTCTCAACGTCAACTGCCACTCTCTGCATATCGTACTCAGCAATGATGGCCTCGTAAGAAACTGGGTCTAGCTCAGAGAACAGGTGATTGTACAGCTTTGCCGTAACTTCAACATCGTTGACACAGTAGTCAATCATCTCGTCAGTACACTTTTTCCACGATCCTGTATACTCAGTCTTTGCAAGTCCTAGACGATCTCCCCAAGACTTTAAGCTATGACCCCCTTTTCTATCGGGACGAGCCATACGGGACATGACCAGAGTGTCTTCCTGCTTACTTTCGGGTACTTCTACTCCCCAAAGTTCCTTCAGTACAGGAAAATCAAACGCTATCCCGTTATGCGCCACTACCTTGTCAAACTGTCTAAGGTAGTCAGCTACGCCTTTAGGGGAGCGGAAGATACTGTCAGCGGAAAGCACAACGCCAGAAGACTTAACCATGTTCCAAACTACCAAGCAGTGTATCTTGGTAGGGTTAAGGCCGTCTGTTTCGATGTCTATAGCGCAACTGTTCATGGTGCTTTCGCCCACCCTACTCCACGATCCAGAAGCTCACCTACCACCAGCATCAGGCTGTGGTTAAGGTGACCCTCATCGCCCACTGTCGCACCTGCCAGTACAGCGTTTATAGTGTCGGTTAGGCTGTTTCTCTCAGCCCGTAGCTCACTTACACTCATTTTACTTAGTGGTTTATCCACCTTGCCCTCTCTTTCTTTTGTTACTCTTATGACAATTATTAGGACCAAGCTTCTTCTGATGGTTCAGAGGTCTTAACCTTGCCCTACGTCTTACCTTACGCTCTTTTGCAAAACTTTTCAAGGCCATTACTAAAAATCCTCCTGAGCAGTTTTCAATCTGCCAGTAGTCTTATCGTAAAACAGCCTACCAGCAAGCCCCACATCGCCCGTATAGCGGCACTTGAGTACTCGCAGAGTTACGGTGTTAGCCTCTATAGCGTCATCAGCCTGGGTGTCGCGCTCTGCTCCTATAACGGTGTCGCTTATCTGGCTGGTCCCGTGTGACCCTCTGAGGTGGGAGAGGTTAATCTCCACTCCTGCCTCGTGTGATCTGTCAGAACCTAGGCGGCGTAAGTGCGTGACCAGGTGTATGGCACAGCCTGTCTCCTCTGTTAGCTGGCGTAGCAGCGTCATGGTGCGGTCTATAGCTTTACGCTCGTCAGCTATGTCCATACCGCTCACCAGAATTGACAAGTGATCTATAAATATTATTTCACACTCCAGGCCAACCACCATATACCTAACACGGTTTAGCAAGTCTGCCATCTCCATAGAACCAAAGTGGTCGTATAGGTAGACCCTACGAGTTCCCAAGGTAGCGTCAAAGTACTTCTTGATATCGTCCTTATTGTACTTCTCAAACACCTCGTTCAAGTGGAGCCTGTCGTTAGCCTCAACTGCAAGTATGCCTCGCTTGGTACGATCTAAACTCTCTTCCAGAGCTATGATGCCTATTTTCTTGTCGGTTTCCTTCAGGTAAAAATGCTGCAACTCGCGCAGCAGAGAGCTTTTACCAACCCCCGTACCAGCGGCCCAGGTGACAATCTCCCTGGAACGTATACCCAAGGTCTTCTCCTGTAGCTCTTTCCAGGGGAATGGTATGCTGGTGATGTTGTTAGCGTCCCACAGGGAATCAAAGTTGTCAGCAGCGTTGGCTATCCCGCTAGGCGTGTAACAGGAAGATGTAGTTACATGGGTGAGGAACTCAGCGTCTTTTCCTGCACTGGTGTACTCGCAAGCGTCTTTTAGCTCTAAGTTTACGACAAACGCTTTACCTGGAGAAACAAGCTTGGCACACTTAAGCGCGGCTTCTTTACCCACCGCATCGTTATCAAAGCAGATATAAACCTTCTCAAACTGCTCCAGTAGCTCCAAGTTGTTTCTAAAATCTCGCTCTGCGCTTGCCACTCCACTCTTGATAGACAGAGCGGTTATGATCCTACGCTGCGCGGTGTTGCTGTTGAAAGATTGAGCTTCTGGAGCTATGCGGTTCATCATCTGGAAAGCTGCCAGAGCGTCTGCCTCACCTTCTGTCACGATAACAGCCTTGTCCCGCTTCTTAACAGACTTGCCCAAAGTGTGCGCTCCAAACAGGGAAGCCTCGTTGAAGTTACCCTTAGTATAGAAATTCTTGGTGGTGGAGCGAAACTTTGATCCTAAGCGTAGCCCGTCATCATCGTAGTAGGGGAACTCCACAGCATCATCGTTCTTAACCTGGACATCGTAGAAGCTCATAACGCAACTACTGATTTTCCTGTCTGACCACTGCATTACCGTTGGCCTCTCTTTCTTGTTAATGTTTATGTCTCTACTCCCTGAAACGTCAACCACCCTATAGGAGTTACAGCTAAAGCAATAGGTGTGATCGTCATAGATCGTCAGAGGGTCAGAGCCGCCGCAATCTGGACACGGTTGGTAACGTATCTCAGTCATCCCCAACCTCGCTACCTAGGGCGGCGTAGCCAGCCATGTCTATGAACGAATCATCGCTCAGTTTGTGGCGCAGACGAGCAGCTTTGAGAAGCACCATCATAACACAGACATCAGAAGGTGTTATATCCTTCTCAAGATATCCGCTCCACATTCTAGCTATCCTTGCGAAGTTGTGTCTTGGCAGACCGTGTTCCCTTTCGCGGTCCTGAGTAATCAACTCTCCCGCCTTTTTTAACACTTCTCGCCTGTGCATTGCTCTCCTCGCGTTTCATTAATATGTTTGTGGCAACGTCATCCATCGCACACAGCGAGGTGACAAATATGGTTGGTAAGAAGTCAAACATCTTCATAACGAACCTTTGGAAATTCCCACTGGGCAAACTCAGGCAACCTATGGTCTGTGGAAATTGGCTCGTAATACCCCAGTGCATCCCTGATGGAATGAACGCAGGTGGAGCATAGATCGCTTGAGCTAATCCTGGGTAACGAGACATCACAAATAATGCACCTCATCTACTTTACCCCCTTTCCTGACATAGCCTCTACAGCAGTGTCCATTTCGTTTGCGATTGTCTCCAGGTCACGAATTTCGGACAGAGAAATATCCCTCATATCTACCACACCCCACATTATAGAGTTGATTTTTGCTCCCCAACGTGTTAAAGCGTCAACAGCCTTCTCCCTTCTGGGTATGGCTACGCTCTCACCCTTCTTAGGGCAATACTCGTACTTATTCTCCACAGTGAGCATGGCATTTTTAGTTGCAATGTTGTGGGGCGGTAGGTTCATTTTACTCTCTCTAGGCATTAGTCTAGTTCTCCTTCCTGGTCATCGCGCCGTTGCATAGCTTCCTCGATCTCTGCGCGAAAGGTTTCAGCCACATTGTTCTCAACTAGCCAGTTGGCAAAGTCTCGCCGTAGTAGCGGCTGGTTGGCAAAATCGTGCTTCTTTAGCACTTTATCCACAGTCATTTTTACTGCTCCTCTAACAAGTCTCTAAGATGTTTGCGCTTACGAGTGTAGATACGAGCGGAGTTTATGCGCCGCTGTGCGTATTGATTCTTCTCTAGCTCTCGCGCCATAGTAGAACGCCTAAGCTGACGCTGTAGACGGTCTATTTGCTTCTGCCTGTAAGCATCGTTGTTATCGTTGTTGCTCATCATAACCCTATTCTAGCAGAATTGCGGTAATTAGCAAGAAGTGAAGCGAATTTGTACGGAACACACCACACCGTCTTTATCAATTTCGGCGTATACGGGATACTCGCCGTCACCGTAGCCAGTAACGACACAAACTCCCTCGTTAAACTCTTTAACGTTAGTTTTGAGCATTGCCGCGCAGAAATCGTCCCAGTTAGCTCCAGGGTTGCTTCTAGCGTCATCAGGTAGCACATAGCATGGGTCACCTATCCAACACATTCCAGCGTCGACGCCTATGTGACCTATTAGGGTTAAATTCTTGCTCATTTATTCTCTCGCTCCCTTCATACTTGTTCAAGTATGCTCTCAATTGTTAATTAATCTTAAATATTGTTCATACTTGTTTACAATATTGATTGTACCACAAATAGCAGTAATTACAATAGTGAATCTTGTTTAATGCAATTTTTGGTAAAATTTTACCTGTTCTGCGTCTTCTTCTTCCAGGGATTGCGGTAGTTCTCGCAGTAAATACATCATATAAGTTTCTATAGCCTCTACTAGAAACTTTTCGGGCTTTGTTGCGTTCAATTCTGCTAATTCTTGAAAGAATAAAAGCACTTCTGTTTTTAGTTCTAAACTTACTTTAGCCATTAGCTGTGTTTCCTATTGTTCATCTTTCCCCATATTGGGGGCTTCATAACGCTACTAGTCTACTACAAAACCGCTAGTGTCGTGCTTGGCACTACCTTTAGCGTATAGCGCAACCACTACACCAGTAGGGTCATAGGGTCGTAAATCGCTGTCATCACCGTCAATGCAATACAAGCCCATAAACTTGCTAGGGATAGCTTGCCTGTCTCTAAATACTACCGCTATTCGCATACCTGTGGCAATTGCTTTTTTTACGAACGGTTGGAACCTGGCAACACCACTATACGAAAACGTTAGATCGTAGTTGGGAAAGTTGCTAACGTGGCGGTTAATTAGCTTGGTGTAGTCGTAGAATTGCAATTCTGGAAACATTGCAAACACTTCTGGAAACTCTACTTCCCAACGTATATCGCTGGTGCCGTTTAAGCGTACCATTGGAATCATGCCAAGCTTACCAGCTTTCCGTATCAACCGCTTAATTTCTCTTATAAGCAAAGCTTTGTATTCTTCTCTATATTGCAAGAAAAACAATGTTTTACGCAACCTAGCCAGCATAACATTTTGCATCTTGCCGCGCCCTGCTGTGTATAAGCAAGGTTTAGCGCATTGTGCCAATTGTGCCAGGGCGCATACGTTTACGCCGCTTCCATTGCTTGACGTAAAATATTGAACGCCAGTGAGGTTACCGTATTTCATACCCTTTATTGTTTTGGCGTCTTGAGCAAAACTTAGCAAGTTGCGGGGCTTCTTCGAGAAAAGCTTAGCATATTTGGGAGTGTTTTCTATCAATTCCCTAGTTTCTTTAGGAAGCTTCGATAGATCGTATAGAATAGTCATTTACCATTACCCTTCAGAATTAGCTTGTCTCTGCAAAAGTTATTTCACCAACCAGTTTTTGAAACTTCTCTAGCGCATCTTCATACGAAGATTCAAAATGTAACCTGAAACCTTCTTGGCCCATTTCGGTTGATCGGCTATTAGGGGATACCGAATACTGGTAGCTACCATGCCTATAAAAGTAGATAGGCGTTACACCATCACGCACGGACCTGCCGCTAGCAATAAAAGTAATCATTATTTTTCCTCACTCATATATTCAGCTTTGCGCGATAACCTACCTGGCGCGTGCTTACTGTTCCAATCGTGGCAAATTTTACGCGCTTCTTCTTCTGTTTGCACGTTGCGCTTGATTGTTGTCGGATCGCCCGTGCAAGGTTCTAGTCCGTTAGGATAGTTGGCGTTTACTGCCCACCATGTTCTATGGAATACTTCATATGTCATTAGAGCAATGACCGCCACACTTGTTAGGCGTGGCGGCTCTCCTTGCTAGTGGTTAAACTTTCTCGCCAGTGTAGATATTCTCCAGGTAATAGAGATATCCAACATTGGCAACATGGCGCGTCTTAATAGGAATACCACGCGCTCTTAAATGTCTCAAGGTTCTCCCAACGTCAGCAACACCACACTGTACCACACGTTGATCGTTGGCGGTATATTCTGCTCCAGGGTTGTCGAGTAGCAGTTTGGCAACAACCTGAACCTGTGTAGTTGGTTTATTGCCAGCTATACGGGCTAAGTCACTCGCCGTGTCTTCTAGTAAATACATCTAGTAGTTCTCCATAAAATGCGGAGAGTTTTCAAGGAATGACGCGAACTCGCAACCTGTGAAAATCTCCCCTGTGTTGTAATGAAAGTCAGGTGATCTATAGGGATTGTAATGGACTTCACTACCCTCTAGATCAACCTCCAGGCCTACGAAGCGGCACTGTATCCAAGCTACTACCTCACGACTACCTTTGTTAACTATTCGCGCCGCACCCTTGACGCTAGTCTTGGGAATGCAGTGTGAGACTTGAAGCGCGTTATAGTGTCCCTCAAGTCTCCAACCTTTGGCAGTCTTATGCTTCACGGACCAAGAACCTGTGTTTAGGTTTTTATAAACCTGGATATCTTGGCCTAATTGTAAGCTAGTCATGATCCAAACTTCCATTAGTTTCATTAGTCATAAGTACACAATGCCTCAGCTATTAAATGGATTCAAGCTTTTTATGCCATGCTCTACGTTTTATTTAGTACTGTGACATATTTACCACAGCCTCACAGCCTCGTACAGCGCACTTGAGATAGTCTCGTGTAGGATTGCACCTATTTTTCCAAATGCGCTCTACGGCGCTCTAAAGTGCCCTAGCGTTGATATGCACTATTTGCATATATGCTATGCACTGAATGCAGTACTCACAATCTAACTAGGAATGATACTCATTCTCAATGCAA